>Ga0209745_1001170_pt1 | contig 15760 bp, 15 predicted proteins | sample BarGraNGADG00312_FD_184495 | JGI IMG/M metagenome (GOLD analysis project Ga0209745, IMG submission 184495) | Arctic peat soil microbial communities from Barrow, Alaska - Barrow Graham LP Ref core NGADG0004-312 (SPAdes) (version 2) | ecosystem: Environmental > Terrestrial > Soil > Wetlands > Peat... | reverse complement strand
ACTCCGCGCCTTCACCCACGAGCAACGCATGGCTGTTTGGCGTCGCGACGGTGGCGTCTGCCAGGTGAAGCTCAAGTGTGACGGCGTCAAGTGCGACTGGGAGAACTGGGACGCGGACCATATCGTGCCGTGGTCAAGAGGCGGAAAGACGACGGTGGCGAACGGGCAGGTTGCCTGTCAGCCGTGCAACGCTGCGAAGGGCGACAGCGTTCTCACAGCGTAGGCCAAGCGTCCCGGATCAGTGTGAACCGAACCCTGAGGAACCGTGCGAATCCTTCTGACGGATGAGACGAATCGTGAGCCCGGGCCGACGGTCAAGTTCTTCGTCTACGGCGGCCTGATTCTCAATGCCGATGACCTGTCTCCGCTCGACGCGGGAATCGCGGAGATTCGCCGCGATCTTGGCTACAGCCCGCAGGACGACCTGAAGTTCGACACTCGTTGTCGCCCTCCGTGCGTGAGCATCAGCACTGCAACCGAGGCGAAACGGCGCGTCATTGCCCTGTGCAAGGAGCTACAGGCCAAGTTCATCGCCTACGTCGCCCTACATGACATCATCAAGCATGCCGATCCCGATGACCAGGTTCTCTTTGCTACGAACACGGTTATCCGTCAGTTCAACAAGTACCTACGAGACGTCGTGCACGACGACGGGATATGCGTGGTTGACGTGCTTCCAGTCAAACACAGCTGGAAGTACCTGTCCGAGAAGTTCACGCTCGGCCTGGCCTACGAAGAGCGCTACGTGCCAGTCGAGCGCATCAAGATGTTCTGCGCCTCGTGCAACAACGCGAGCCACGCCAGCTCGGCCATGGACATCGTCTTGGGCACCTTCCGGTACTGCATCAACGATCCCGCGAACCCGCAGGCGGCGAGCGAGATGATGGCGAACGTTGTCGACCTCATGTGGCACGAGAGAGACGGCGAAACGATCCTCGCGTATGAGCGCGGACTCGTAATGCGCCCGTTGGTACACAAGATCAAGGTAGACGCCTATCGGAACGAGTACGAGCACCTTATCGATCACATCAACGAACTGCTGGAAGATGACGAATCGCCCGACTAGCAGCATCGAGCACAGGGAGCGAATTAGGCATGGATGACAGCGGAGCGCGCGCTCATGCGCGTGGTGCTGGAGCCAGGCTGCGGCGAAAGGGCATCATGGAAGAGCAGCTTCTGGCTTTCCTTTCGATGCTTGAGGATGCGACGTCACGCATCGGCACCGACTACTTTCAGCTTCCAATCCACGATGCCGACGCGATGTACCGAGAAAGGGTCTACTGCTACGAGCTCTATCACCAGCTCCGCTGCGCCTTCGGCGACTTTCCGTTCAGTCTTGGTGGCGAGGTCGACAAGGTAGGGCACCCCCATTTCGCTGGCACACGCTACGCAAGATCCAAACCGGACCTCCTTGTGCACGCGCCCGGCAACATGAACCGCAATCTGGCGATTGTGGAGGTCAAACGAGCCACCGCGAGCCGTGACGATATCCGCCGTGATCTCCGTAAGATCAAGTGGTTCTGTAACCACGCCGCCTACTCCGGAGGCGTCTTCCTTGTCTACGGAGAGGCGCGGAATCCGGACACGCTGGCGCAGAAGATTCGCGAAGCTGCCGATAAGACATCAACGGATCTGACCCGCGTCACTTGCCTCCATCATCGTCAAGTGAGAGAGCGGGCGCAGCGAATCCTGTGAGTTTCCGGGAGCAAGTCTGCCTGGCTCCCTCCTTGGACTAGGCTCCCCCGCGTGACAGCGCCCCGCACAATGGCGTCGCCCGAGCCTCAGTCTCCTTCGTCGCTTCGGTCGCCTGCCGGTTCTATCCTGGATGCACTGCTGCCTCCGCCGCGTCCGGACCGCTAAGACGATGAAGTCTGAGAGGCTACCGCAGACCCAGATGCTAAGGCTTAGTATATTAGTATTATCATGGGTTTAGACATGCTTATGACTGGTCATTCTCCTCATTGTCCAGCAAGAAGGTCCCGGGATCGCGGGATCCCGCAGGCACAGAGAAGGGGAGGCGGCAAGATGAGCGAGACCGACACAGAGAGCGGACGCCGGTCAGGGAAGTACAGGTACGACTACAAGCGTGGTGGACACGCGCCCGGACATCTGCGCGAGGCCTTCGAGGAGTGGGTCTACGAGACGGAGCCGCTGGACGGGCACGGCTCACTGGACCAGGAGGTGGTGATGCACAACGGCCAGATGCGCACTCTGCAGTGGCTGATCCTCCGGCTCTGGAAGTGCACGGATACCATGCCGTTCTTCTTGTGCGAACAGCTCGCGATGGAGTCCGGCAGCACATACGCCCAGGGCGTGCGGTCTGTGAGGCCGCTCCTCAAGGCGTAGCGCGACCGATGCGACCGAGGCGACAGGGCAGTTCGGTCGCCTTCGTCGCTTCGGTCGCAGATGGCACGGATGAAGCAGACCGTGAAGACGATGCAGACGCATGGCCCTGCCACCCGTCCGCCTGCGGTGGTACTGTCTGGAGTTGGAGGGGGCCGTCCAATCGGATTGTCGCGGGTGCGACGTCACACGATTCGGGTCTGTACCGACACGTCGACGACAGGGGCTGCGAAGTGGCTGAGCCATACACCATTCATATCTTCGTCGTCGACGGCGACCCCGACGGTGTGAAGATCGTCGACCGGCAGAACTGGACCGGCTGGGGCATCGCCTTTCCTCGCTCCTTGTGGCCAAGCATCAGCAAGCGCAAGGAGTTCAGCACCCCCGGCGTCTACATTCTCAGCGGACCAGGCGAGGGCGCAGCCGACGATCTGCCCACCGTCTACGTCGGGCAGGGCGACGAGATCCGCACCCGCCTCGATTTGCACTACGGCAACAAGGACTTCTGGGACTGGGGCTACGCCTTCGTTTCCAAGGGAACGGCGCTCAACCGCGCGCACACGACCTGGCTTGAGCACGCGCTCATCGACCTTGCGCATAAGGCGGGGCAGTGCCACCTCGACAACGCCGCCCATCCCAAGGAACCGAAGCTCGCTGAGTGGGAGCGCGCCGATACTCGTGGCTTCCTCGGCGAGATGCTGCGCATCCTTCCCCTCCTCGGCGTGCGGGTGTTCGAGAAGCCCGCGCCAGTGGTGACCGTCAGCGTCTCTGTTCCCCAGCCCACGACGGACGAGCGTGACACGGTCGTGGTGCCGGCACAGGAGGAGGGCTTCCAGCAGGTCTTCGTTGGCGAGGACTGCTGGTATGCGATCCGCATCAGCGGGGGCATGCTTCCGCGCATCAAGTACGTCGCCGCCTATCGCACGGCGCCCGTGTCGGCGATCACCCACTACGCACTCGTCGACCGCATTGAGCCCTACGGCGACGCGGGCAAGTACAAGCTCGTCTTCGCCGCGCCGGCACAGGAGGTTCCCGAGATCCCCTATGGCGATGCGACGCCGGGCACCATGCAGGGGCCACGCTACACGAATCTGCAGCGGCTGCTGTCCACGAGCTCGGTCGCAGACCTGTTCGGCCCGCTCCCCGTCGATGCGCCGAGCCCCGCTGACGCCGTACCGTGACGATTGAGAGTGAGATCCGCGCCTACCTCGGCGTCGCCGGGGAGCACCCCCGCTACCGTTCCTGGGAGCACTGCTACGGGTACTTCCAGCGCACGACTCCTGGGGGGCTCACTGCTGACCGCGATCAGGCGGCACTTCAGCTCGGGTTCTACCTCGCAAGCTGGGGCATGTACCGAGGTTCCAGCTTCCTGCTTCAGCACGCCTACACAGTTCACCTTGGCGTAGTTGACGTTCTGGCTGAGGAGCGCTTCCAAGATCTCTGGGCATGCGACGTCGGAGCCCGCGCTGCCAACACAGGACTGCGTCCCCTCGTTTGGGAGCTCGTACTCGGCATCCGAGAGGCATACCTCCCCTTCGCCCCAGCCGCGGGCTCAACACAGCCCACCGACACGCTCGTCACCAAGGTCATCTTGGGCACCGTGGGCTGCCTCCCTGCGTGCGACAGATACTTCATCGATGGGTTCAAGAGCGCCGGCCACAAGTTCTCTTATCTGAACCCGGCCTTCATCGAGCGGATGTTCGGCTTCTGCCAAGCCAACCTATCGGCGCTCACAACGGAGCAATCGCGCATCGCAAGGGATGGCGGAGTCTTCTATCCCCTGATGAAGCTCGCAGACATGTACTTCTGGCAGCTGGGCCTCGATCGTGAGATGGAGGCAGCGTCGCACTTGAGTGCGCACCGCACCGCCGACTGACGCTCGATTCTCCTGTTCGGAACCTACGGACGACGAAGCAGGGGGACCGGTCTCCTTCGTCGCTTCGGTCGCAGGCCCACAGGCAAGGCAGACTCTGAAGTCGATGTAGACGAATGCGATACCCGGTCAGGCCCGCGAGTCATCCTGCCCACCCGCCCCTGCCGCCCGTCGTGACTAGGTGCTATGGTCCTATGCGAGAGCAGGCTCACGCACGTGCAAGCCAATAAGCGGCAGTTCGCTACGTTGGGCGACGCGAGATCTGACGTGGAATGGCGGCGTGCTGTCGACGAACTCGATGTCCTCCGTCTCGTCGAAGATCGGGCCGGAAGGCGAGCCCTACTTCGTCAAAGGCGCAGGCTACGAAGCTCCTGATCGGATGGACGGCCCCCGAAGACTCTGCCTAGCAGGGTTAGCGGGCTGACCTTCTCAGACATAGGGGTAGGCTGGGAACGCGGCGCGGGTTGTGCGCGGTGCGTTGAGTGCGCAGGGAGGCAGTAAAGAGTCAGCTACTGGTTCGCGTCCGCTCAAGAACGCAGGGGGAGGAGTCGGGGATGGCACGACGGGGTTTCTTCGCTGAACTTCAGCACCAAGCTGAGGTCGCAGCCCGAGAGAGGGCGACGGCAGCCAAAAGGGCGGAGCAGGCGCAGAATGCGGCCATCCGCCAAGCCGAGCAAGCCCGGAGGGCGAATGAGCGTGCGTCTGCGCAGCGAGTTCGCGCCAACGCGGCCGAACAGAAGCGTCTCGAGAAAGTGGCTCGTGAAGCACAAGTTGCTGCGATGGAGGCGGAGGTAGAGCGGCGGAACTCCGAACTGTCCGAGATGTATGCGGCAATCGATTCGCTGCTTGCCGCGACCCTTGACGTCGACGACTATGTGGACTTGACCACGCTGCACGCTGTCGCTGAGCACCCGCCGTTCGACCGGGCCGACCTCGAAGTGCCCGTCCCGTCACCCAGTCCTATCTACGATCCACCACAGCCGGTCTTCGCACCGCCTCCCCCGCCCAAGGGGCTCGGGGGGTTGTTTGGCAAGAAGAACCACGAGAAGGCGGTCGCTGAGGCCACCTCCGCACATGAGAAGAGGGTTGCTGAATGGCAGTCCAGGTTAACTCAGAATGGGTTGACCCGCGAGGCCGCAGCACGTCAGCATGCCGACAAGGAGGCTGAGCGCGTCGCGGCACTTGAGGTGGAGCACGCTCGATACGCAGCAGAATGCTCAGCTCGAGAAGCAGCGGCGGCGGAGCACAATACAGCCCTCGATACGCTCAGTGCGAATCTCGGCTATGGTGCCGTTGACGCCGTCGAAGAGTACATCTCGCTTGTCTTTTCCAACTCGGCGCACCCAGACGCTTTCCCCGTCGAGCACGATTTTGACTTTGACGCGGCGACTGCCGAGCTACGGTTGCGAGTCTTGGTGCCCGGCCCCGACAAGGTGCCCGCGACGAGCGCATACAAATACGCGAAGTCCTCCGACGAGATCACTGCGACGTCGTTGTCACAGAAGGCGTGCAAGGATCGGTACGCCGGTGCGGTGCACCAGGTTGCGCTTAGGTCAATACACGAGGTGTTCGAGGCCGATCGCCGTGGGCTCATCAAGACGATCTCGTTGGAAGTCGGGACGGAGACGATCGACCCGGCGACGGGCCGGGAGGGCTACACGCTGTTCGTTGCGGCGGGAGCCGAGCGCGATTCATTCCTCGAGTTGGACCTCGCGAACGTTGTTCCTGTTGCTACGCTCAGTCACCTTGGTGCAGCTGTCTCCAAGAATCCGTTTAACCTCGTCGCCGCGGACGCATCTGGAATCCGAAGCTCATGACCGACGAGCACCTCGTCTTCAATCCCCCGCCGGGATGGCCTAGACCTCCCGACGGCTGGGTGCCACCCAAGGGGTGGTCGCCGGATCCCGCCTGGCCTGATCCGCCCCAGGGCTGGCAGCTTTGGCTGCCGAGTGACTCGGACAGCGAACAGGCGCCAGTCCATGAGGGCAGCGAGCCGGCACCTGAGAACATGCCATCTCGCGAGGCTGAGACGAGGGCAGAGACCGAGACACCCCCCGATGCCGACGCAAGGATGGCGCTTCTAGAGGCAGAGAATGCCGCTCTTCGCGCCCAGCTTGATGCGGCTACGTCCGCGAGTGATGTCGTTGTGCTTGACGATGAACGGGTTCTTCAGGACGTCGGCATCTACCGCTATCACCACCCGCTTGAGCATGCATCCCTCTACAAAGAACGTCTCGATCAGCTGGGCGCGCGGATCGCGGACCTCGTCAAAGCACGGGACGCAATCGAGATGTCGAACACGTTCACTTTTGACAATTCGCTAGCCAAGGGCCAGAAGATGTCCAACGACCTCGGCAAGCTTATGCTGCGCGCCTACAACGCGGAAGTGGACAACAGCCTGCGTTCACTGCGCGTCGGCAACATCGTTACTGCGAAGCGGAGGATTGAGGCTTCGCGGGCTGCGATCGCGAAGCTCGGCGGAATGATGCAGATGCGGATCAGCGACGCGTTTCACGCACTGCGTCTCCAAGAAGTTGAGCTGACTGCTGACTATCTGATGAAGAAGCAGGAAGAACGCGAGGCGGCTCTTGAGGAGCGTGCGCGTCTCCGCGAGGAGCGAAAGGTCGCGGCCGAGCTTGCGGAGGAACGAGCGAGGCTCGACAAAGAGCGCAGTCATATGCTGAACGCTCTGGAGGCACTACGGAGCAGTGGATCAACTGACGCCGACTTGGAGCGAAGGCTCGCCGAACTCGATGACGCGATTGCTCAGAATGACTACCGGGCAGCGAACATTCGCGCCGGCTATGTCTATGTGATCTCGAATCGAGGCGCATTCGGCGCCAACGTTGTGAAGATCGGTCTAACCCGCCGTTTGGAGCCACTCGATCGAGTTAACGAACTAGGCGGTGCGTCGGTTCCCTTCCGCTTCGACGTACACGGACTCTTCTTTTCGGAAGATGCCATCACGCTTGAGGCAGAACTTCACCAGCACTTTGCCGCCCAGCGTCTCAACCACGCCAACGCGCGCAAGGAGTTCTTCTTCGCCAGCCCGGCCGAAGTGCACGGAGTGCTCAGCTCGAAAGTTGGCAGCCTCCTTGAGTTCACGGAGGACGCCGAGTCGACTGAGTACTTACAGAGCGTTCACTACTGGCCGGACGAACGCAAAGGGACTCACCGAGACGAAGCCGCGCGACTGGCGGGCATCGCTTGATACGAAGTCCAGGCTGAGAATCCGCCGGGTAGGCCATCGCCAATCTCCCACCTCTGCCCGTTGTGCGTTGGCTTGTACGACTGAAGGACGCCGGGACGCGGGTTGTCGCGTGCTTCGGTCTCTATGGTCTCCTGGGTCTCGGCGTCATTCGCGCCCGGGTCGGAGCCCAGCGACGAAAGCGACCGAGGAGACCAATCTCCACCCGGGTTCGGCGTGGATCTCCACCCCAGGTATGACGACAGCCGCCGGCAAGGGTGCTAGTGGCCCCCCGAGTCCGCCCGCGAGCCAGTACGTCGGAAAGGCGCAAAGTCGTCCACTTGATGGCCCCGCTGTGAAGTGCGTGCGATAGCGATAGGAACCCTGTATCCGCCCTCCCAGGGCGGAGGTCATGCTCGTCGGCTCCGTGCTCCAACAGGTGCATTTGCAGCGAAATTGTGAGGGGTCGCACCTACCTGAGGCGGCCGAGAAAGTAGTCTGCAACCCGATCCGCAACCATCTGCTCCCGAAACGGTACCTCCGGGGCCTACGAGCGCACCTTCCGCAACTAACCCAATAAGCGATGTTCCGCTCCTCACGGCTCCTCAATGATCGGCTCACAGGAGCACTTTGCCTGTACGCCCGTGTGAGTCGCCCTGAGGAGTCGCCGTGTTCGACGCAGATCAAGCCCTTCACGCTCTGGAGCAGCTCGACGCGCAGGGCCGCCTCGCCCTCCAGCTCGTCGGCAAGATCCATGAAGAGGTCCATGGCGACGCGCTCAGCCGTGCCGACCAGGCCGAGTATCTCCTCCGCCGCCTGAATCAGAAGGCCACCGATCTCGGTCTCGGCTTCGATCTTGACAGAGAGATGCGCGCGTGGGAGTTGCTGCGCCGGCATCCCGTGACCCCACTAACGGGGCGCTACCTCACCGCGCTCGCCGAGCGCACGGAGGAGGTTCGTGAGCTGCGCGAGCGCCTTGATGACGCGCTTGACGGACGCGAGGCCGCTGAGTCTCAACTGGAGAGGGTGCGCGCTTTGGCCACGCATTGGGGGCTCGACACCGAACTCGACCGAGCCCTGGCGGATTGGCGTCCCCACTGTCGCCGCCAGCCCCGCTCGTTCGCGCATGAGGAGCGCATCGACCGGCTAGAGGAAGAGGTGCGGCGGCTGCAACGGGAATCGAAGGCGGCCCGGGAAGCCCAGTTCGTGGCGATCGACCGAATGCAGCAAGAGCGCGCCCGAACCAAGGCCGCCGAGAAGGAGCGCGACAACGCCTGGGCCGAGGTCGGGCGGCTACGGGCGCAGCTGAACTTCTGACGGGGCGAGCCTGAGACCCCCGGCATCTCCGGGGAACGGCGCGGGAACTGCCTCGTGTTCACATTTGTACGGCGAGGGCTCCATGTACGTCGCTCGGGCCACCATCCAGCGTGCTCTTACAGGGGTCCGAGGTCATGTCGGCGGCGTGTATCCACCCCGCACACCCGGCTACGAACCATTCCTCTGGTGTCTGCGTGGCCTGACGCCCCTATCTGTGCCAGGACAACCCCGTACGCGACGAAGCCCGCCACCCGAATGGGGTAGCGGGCTTCGGGCTAGGCTGCCGCCGTCTCGGACCTGAGATGTTCCCGCATCCACCGTTGGGCGCGGCGCCGTTGCTCGTCGCAGAACTTCGTCTTGCCCGTCCACCTGCGCTCGTGCTCCGCCACCATCTTGAAGAAGCCAGCACCTGAGTACTTCCTCCCGGACAGGACAATGAACGCCGTCACCCAACAGCGGGCGCCGCGGTCCTGCTCATCCAGGGCGATCTCGTTGAGCAAACCCGTGAGGACGATCGAGCGATGATGCAGGGGGACTCCCTCGAGCCTAAGGCACAGGGCCATGTAGCTGATCGACTCGCCGTTCTCCCCAACCAGCCAGAGCACGTCGCGGATCATCTCTTCAAGGTCATCCCAATGCTCGGCCGTCATGCCGAGCGGGAGGTCGTCTCGAGTCGGGGGCTTCCTTGCCATCATGTCTCCTTGTCCGCGGATCCAATCGTCCGCTATTGACGCGGTGAGCACAGACCGCGGCTCACCAGTTTCCGATGCGCTGCGGTCCACCCACATGATGGCCGAGTATGCCCACCATGATACCATGAACTACGTGGAGCGCAAGAGAACACTAAAGACACCGCGCCAGTTGGCGCTAGCGCCACCCCGTATCCCCCGCACCGTCGTGCGAGTGGACATGATGCCCTCGGCCCGTCACGGTCCCCACGGCCGCGAGGTCCAGGCATCGGGAACCGCCCTTGTCGCCATGACGATCTCATCAATCTCTTCGCCGGCAAGCGATCCACGGCGCAGGAGAGCGGCAGCCACGAGGGACACGGCGCGCCACACAAGCGGGTCCTCAAGCAGGTCGCGCACGCTGTCCTGATAGGCGAGAGCGTGGCGGACCTTATCGCTGACGCCGTCCCAGGTTCCCGCGCTTGCCCGGACGAGGTCGAAGCAGTCCTGAGTCGATCGAAAGTAGTTAGGCAGGCCATCTACTTCGAGGAACAGTCCCTCGGCCGCGTAACCGGCGAGGCAGAAGACGGCCTCTGTTTCGCTGGCCCGGACAGTAGCCGCTCGCCGATCGCGATCCGTGCCAAGCAGAAGTTCGTCTGGTTCCTCGAAGGTCACCCGACCCAACGAAGTGTCATCCGGGATGATGGTCGCTGATGTGACGGTGATGGCAGACCACATCGCACCCGCAGCGACCCCATGAGCTGCCTCGTGATAGGCCGTGCCCATGAGCCGCAGAACGGGGCAGTCATGAACCCCGGGGACTACGACACCACCCCCCGCCTCAGCAGCTCCTTGGATCATAATCGTCTCCTTTCGCGTTGTTGTTCGGGTCCGGCGCGTCGAAGGTTGCCTGATTACCCCGGGTTGGCAATCTTCACGATTTGCAGCTAGATCGTCGTCTGTGTGTTGGCAACCTTCGGGAGTGTTGGCGGCCTTCGAAGGCTGCCAAGGCAGCCAAGCCTGCCAGACAGCCGTCCTGGCACCCTTCGCGCTCACGTGCCCGGCCCGTATACCTTGCCGTCGATGACCTTGCGATGGATGCGCACGTCGGCGATCGGCGAGGGCAGGCACCAGGTCCAGCCGCCCGTCATGCCGTCCTTCTCCGAGCGCACCTGCAGCGCATCCTTGGCGCGCCACAGGGTGCGCTTGGCGATGCCCGCCTGTTTGGCGGCGGCCTCCACCTGCTTCCCGGCGTGCTCCTGGTAGTCGCCGAGGTACTCGGCGAGCCACTCCTTGGCCTCCTCGAACTTGCCCTCTGCCTTGGCGCTGCGGGGCGCCCCGGCGAGGAGCGCGTTGGCGTCCTGGGTCACCGGCTCGTCATCAAAGACGAGGCCGCCCTCGATGATCGAGAAGCCCAGGCCGGGCGGCTTGACCGCCAGGTTAAGCTTGGCGCTGACGAGGCAACGTCGCGATTCGTCGTCGGGGTCGGGGGCCACGAGCAGCACGGAGCGCGGCGCCGCTGCGAAGTCGCCCGAGCCGGTGACGCGGTTGAGCGCACGCCCGTCGCCGCTCTTGTTGGTGTGGTGCACGGCGAGGAAGGTGACGCGCGTCCGCTCGGCCATGGCGGCGATCGGCGCCAGAGCGCTGCGCACCTCGGAGGCGCGGTGGGAGTCGACCTTCTGCAGGTAGGCGTTCAGCGGGTCGATGATCACCAACGAGGCCCCGAGCCGAACGACAGCCGACTCGAGGAGGGCGAGGTCGTCGAGCAGTGAGAAGCTGACCTCCTGGCCGTCGACGCTGCGCCTCACCGCCGTGAGCGCATGGATGCGTGCCGGGTCGGCCCCCAGTTTGTCGAGGCGCGGGCGGATCGTGTCGGCGAGGCCGTCCTCGGCGGTCAGCAGGATGACGGTGCCGATCGGCGGCGCCCCCCCGTCGGGCCAGGGCAGCCCCCGCGAGACGTTGGCGGCGCAGTAGAGCGTCAGGTAACTCTTGCCGAGCCCGGGTTCCCCGAAGATGAGGTTGAGCTTGCCCTGCACGAGCCGGCCCTCCCAGAGGAAGACCACCTCCTCGGGCTGGACGTCAGCGAGACACGTGAGCACGGCCTTGCCGGCGTTCGTTCCCCCAGGCGCAGTCGGCTCGTAGGCGGCCAGACTGGCGGCGATGCGGCGCACCTCTCCCTCATCGAGCGGCGGGTCGCAGCGCTTGGCGTTGACGACCAGGAGCGCTGCGAGGATCTCGTCCTTCTGCAGGCCGCGGTAGCGCATCGTCCCGCCGAGGCTGAGCAGGGTGGTGTTGCGCTCGCCCGAGGGAATCGTGGCCGACGCCTGGGAGCCGCTCGGCGCGTGACCGTCACCGTTGCTCGGCTCGGCCGGCGTATCCCTGAGGGCGTCGGGCAAGGGCAGGAGCCTCTGCGCCGGGGAACGCACCAGATCGTAGCCCTCCGATGGCCAGTGCTTGATGCCGCCCCCGTAGCCGCGCCGGTGGAGGCTGGCGATGCCGACTCCCTCGGGGCCGTTGTTAGGCGTGCGATCATCCTCATCCACGGCGAAGATGAGGTGGTGGCCGTGCGGCGTGTGTTCCCAAGCCGTCTGCTCGAACACCTCCTCGCCGACCGTCTCGCCAAGAAAGGCGCGCGCCTTCTCATCGTCGGCATCGAGGACCACCATGCCGTGCGGTCCGCCGGTCGGCGACCAGAAGCCGGGGTTAGACGTGCGGACCGCTAGAGTACGCTGTTCGGCGCGTTCCTCGTCGGTGAGGTGACGATCCTGGAAGCGCCGCCACGGGGTGAGCGGGTGCTTCTCCGCGTGCGCCGTGACGAGGGCGTCGATGAAGCCCGCCGCGATGGCCATATCATAGAGGGCTCCGCCGTCAACCACGACTGCCTCAGCCATGCGAGTCGCCCTCCGTGGCGTCGAAGGTACTCATGGTAGGTGCTCGATGAATGGCAGCCCCGTCCGCCGCCGCACGCCGGGGGCGATCTGCTCGACGCGTACGAGCGCGATTGCGGTGGTGTTGAGAAGAAAGACATGCTCTTCCACACGCACGTCGAACTCGCCAAGGATGGGTGCCCGGAAGTACACGGTCTCGCCAGGGTGCTCTGCGAACCCAAGCGCGGTCGAGAGCGTTGGCCCGTTCCACGTCGGGGTCTGGTCGCCAGGCGCTCATTGCCGGCCTCCGCGTCGGACCCCGGCACGTCACTCCCGTCTCCATCTTCGTCCGCTGCGTCATCTCACTCACCGTCCCTGAGCTGCTGGAGAACGCGCTTCGGGATGCGGATAAGGCGGCCCATACGGACGACGTGCTGACGCAGCGGATCGCGCCTGAGCGCTTCGTACGCCCCGTTGCGGGACAACCCCGTCCAGGCTCGATAGTCCTCGAATGTCGCCCAGTCGCCGGGGATGTCGTCGAGGCTGATCCGGACTCGCGGGTCCTTGCGCTCAGCCGTCATCGTCGACCTCCTCAAGGAGCAGGTCCGGGTCGCCCTGCCAGCTCAGCGCCCTGGCGAGACGCTTGAGCTCGACGGGATAGGGCAGCACGCGCCCGAGCTCGATAGAGCCCTCGCGCGACGGGTGGATGCGGGCCCGACGACCGAGCTCGGTGCGCGTCCACTCCATGGCCTCGCGTGCCTGCGTGAGCTTCTTCATCTTGGACTCCTTGTGCTCGCATTAGATGTCGAGTACAATCTTGTCACTGGAGGTCCAACGCTATTGAACGGAGGCTTTGACCATGACCGACACGACCTTGCGGCAGCGCGTCAGCGCGCATCTCAAGGAGATGGGCCAGCGCGCCATCACGCCGGCGGAGATGGACTACGCCCTGGAGGCACCGTGGCTCGACGACTACGACCGCTCCGAGGAGGAAGACGAGCTCGCCAAGACGATCGCCGATCATTGCCATGAGTGGCGACGGGCTCCCCGGTCTGCAAAGGTCCCGCAGGCTTCAACGCGCCGCCGGATACCGTCAGAGCGGCTGCCGGGCATGCGTGGCATCCCCCGGATGCCGCCCTGGTGGGAGAAGGAGGGGCCGCGGATCTGGGCGCGCTATGAGCGGCAGCAGCACGAGATGCTGACTCTGTTCGGCCTGCTCGACCAGAGCGGCCGGCCCACCTTCCTGAACTTCAACAACGTGGCGGCGTTCCTCGCCGAGGTCGCGCACGCTGAACGGCGCGAGGGCGACCACCTACTGCTCGGCGTGCCGCTGCGGCGCGAGCGGGTGCCGGCCGACTACATCGACGATGAGACCATCGACAACGAGCTCTGGGTGGTCTACCGGGGCTTCCAGCGCCCTCCGCTAGTCGACGAGAACGGCTGCCTGCGCGAGCCGACTCCGGTAGAGCGCGCGAGCGAGCAGAAGCTCTCGCGGTTGGCCGAGACCGCGCAGACCATCGCCGATCAGACCGGCTGTGACTCCGCGGTGGCGGTGGCCTACCTGCTCTGCGGGATGCAGCAGGGCCTGCCGTACGTGCAGGTGAGGCGCAGTCATCAGTATCGCGGCTACGTAATCACCGTGCGCGATCGGCGGGTGCCGAAAAGCGACGTGGCCGCCGCCTATCAGGCCGTACGCGGCCTCTTCAAGCTGCCGCGCCAGCCCCAGGAGGGGCCGTATCTGGTCGTTCAATTCGTCGAGGCCGCCCGGACCGCAGACCCGTCGCTGACGTGGGGCGAGCTCTACGAGCGCTTCAAGCGCAAGTACCCGAACCGCTATGGCTCCATGGCGAGTTTTCGTGAAACCTACTATGCAAAACGGCCGCGCCAGCAGGGCAAGTGAAGCGCAAGCGCCACACGCCTCAGCCCCGCAATCACGACGCCGGACACGCGATGCGCTGCGTGTCCGGCGTCAACCCCACCGGCACACCGAGCGACAAGCTGAAAGGCGAAGAATCATGACCGGCCGCGTCTACCAGCGTGACAAGTCCCGCCGTGACGTGTGGCAGCTGATCATCGAGCTGGGCAGGGATGAGAACGGCACGCGGCGCTGGAAGTACGAGAGCGTGCACGGCACCAAGGGGCACGCGAAGAAGCTGCTCCGCCAGCGCCTGACCGAGCTCGAGTCCCCTGACTATGTCGAGCCCACCGATGTCACGTTCGGCGAGTTCCTGCGCAGCTGGCACGCCGATCACGCCCGCCATCACCTCAGCCCCCGTGCCCATGAGTCGAACGGCTACATGATCGAGCGGCACCTGGTCCCGGCGCTCGGCGCTCACAAGCTCGACAAGCTGCGCGCCATGCACCTGGAGGCCTGCTACTCGGAGAGGCTCGACGCGGGGCTCGCGCCGAGCTCGGTGCGAAAGCATCACAACATCATCCACGCGGCGCTCCGTCACGCCGTGCGCCTGCAGCTGATCGCCGTGAGCCCCGCCGACCTGGCCGTGCCACCGAGGGTGAAGCGTACGGAGATGCTGGTCCTCTCCGAGGAGGAGGCCGGGGCGATGCTCCACGCGGCAGATGGAACGCACCTCTCCATGCCGCTGCTCATGGCCCTGGCGACCGGAATGCGGCGGGGCGAACTCTTGGGCTTGCACTGGAGCGACCTCGATCTCGAGGCCGGGGCGGCGACCGTGAACCGCAGCCTGCAGCAGGCATATGGACGGCTGGAGCTAAAGGAGCCGAAGACGGCCAGGTCCCGGCGAGCGGTCACGCTTCCCGGGATCGTCACGGAGTCGTTGCGAGCACACCGGGCCGAGCAGGCCCGCCGAACTCTCGCCCGTGAGCCCGGCTGGACCGATTCCGAGTACGTGTTGGCGGCTCCTCACGGCGGACCCTGGAAGCCGGCGGATTTCGATCACGCCTGGCGAAGATTCAAGCGAAGGGAACGGATTGCGATCCGTTTCCACGACCTGCGGCATACCCACGCGACGCAGCTGCTCAAGGCCGGCGTCAACATCAAGGTCATCAGTGAGCGGCTCGGCCACGCCTCCATCAGCATCACGCTGGACACGTACTCGCACGTGATGCCCGGCATGCAGGAGGAGGCTGCTGAGAAAATCGACGCGGGACTCCGAGCAGCACTGGCGGGCTGATGGCTGACGGAATCGACAGAACCGACTGCCGGGCGTTCGAACTCCTGGCGGTCGCCTACCATGAAAGCGGCCACGCGGTCGGCGCCGTGCTGGTTAACCCGCCGCTCGTGGTCGAGACCGCGACCATCGTGCCCGATGGGGACTATCTCGGTCAGGTCACCTACGAGGACTGGCGAGAGAACCTCGTGCCGGACGTGGACGATGACGCCGGCTTCGGGGATTGGAGCGACAACTTCGTGCCCGACGAGGACGATGAGGACTCAGGCGAGATCTGCGAGCACGAGCGGCAGTACCTCGGCGCGGCCGATATCGTGAGCTCCCTCGGCGCCGTGGCCGAGGGGATGCTGCGCCAC
>Ga0209745_1001169_pt1 | contig 15766 bp, 13 predicted proteins | sample BarGraNGADG00312_FD_184495 | JGI IMG/M metagenome (GOLD analysis project Ga0209745, IMG submission 184495) | Arctic peat soil microbial communities from Barrow, Alaska - Barrow Graham LP Ref core NGADG0004-312 (SPAdes) (version 2) | ecosystem: Environmental > Terrestrial > Soil > Wetlands > Peat... | reverse complement strand
GTTGATGTGCCCGCCGAGGTGGAACGCCAGGTTCTTCTCGAGCATGTTGATCGCGCCGAAGTCGCCGGATTCCCGTGCCGCCGCGAGCTTGTCGAGGGCCGCGTTGGCCCCATCGACGTACGCCTGGTGGTGCTTGTCGTGGTGGAGCTGCATGATCTTCGCACTGATGTGCGGCTCGAGGGCCGCGTAGTCGTAGGGCAGTTCAGGCAGTGTGTAGACGGCCATGGATTCTCCTCCTGTGTAGGGAAATGCCGGTAATCGGGATCACATCCAGCCTACTGTCAACCATCGGGGTGGGCACTCCGAGAGGTGCCACTCGTGCCAGATTTCGCTGTGGGCGCCAATATGGCCCCACACCATGGCGGTGCGGGGCCTTATTGGGTGGGGCCTCAGTGCTTGCTGGGCTCCAGTTGGCGCTGCTGGTCCCCGGAGGCGACTGCCGCGTGCTGCTCGTGCGCGGCGGCGAGCTCCGCCGGGGTGACGGGTTCGATGCGGTCCTCGTAGAAGAACCGGGACAGTTTCTGTATCCGCAGGTCCTTCTTGTAGCCGGGCCGTACAACGCCGTGCGCGTCCTCAGCCGGCTCGATCTCGAGCGGCTTGTGGTTGTGGAAGGAGACCAGCGTCCAGCGCTCGTTCGGCGTGAGCGGCCGGTGGACCTCCTTGAACTCACCGTTCTCCAGCTGTACCACACGCCCGGTCTCATGGCCGTGGAGCACGAGCTCGCGATCCCGCCGCTGCAGGGCGAGGCAGATGCGCTTGGTGAGCATGAAGGCGATCACCGGGAGCACGAAGATGCCGATCCGGAAGGCCCAGACCACGTGGAACACGTCCAGGTGGAGGTGGGTGGCGATCAGGTCGAGCGCGCCGGCCGCGCCGAGGAGGATGAACGCGGCGAGTGCGGCGACCCCGAGGGCCGTGCGGACGGGCGCGTTGCGCGGACGGTCGAGGACGTGGTGCTCGGCGCGGTCCTTCGTGACGGCCGCCTCGATGAAGGGGTAGGCCCCGAGGAAGGTGAATAGGATCCCGGGGATCACCATGGCGGGGATCAGGATGTTGAGCGACAGGGTGAAGCCCAGGAACTCGACCTCGGCGAAACCCGGCATGAGGCGCAGGGCACCGTCGAGGAACAGCATGTACCAGTCTGGCTGGGCGCCGGCGGACACCGGCGAGGGATCATAGGGGCCGTAGTTCCACACGGGGTTGATCGACAGGAGGCCGCCCATCAGCGCGAGGACACCGGAGACGATGAAGAAGTTGCCGCCCATCTTCGCGACGTAGACGGGGAAGGCGGGGTAACCGACGACGTTCCGGTCCGTCTTTCCCGGACCCGGGAATTGCGTGTGCTTCTGGAACACCATGATGATCATGTGCGCGGAGAGCAACGCGATGATGAGGCCGGGAATGAGGAGGATATGGGCCGCGAAGAAGCGGCCGATGATCACGGTGCCGGGGAACTCGCCGCCGAAGATCGCGAGTGACGTCCAGGTGCCGATGATGGGGACGGCACGGACGACGCCGTCGGTGATCCGCAGGCCGTTGCCGGAGAGCACGTCATCGGGCAGTGAGTACCCGGTCAGGCCTGCCGCCAGCCCGAGGAGCAGCATCGTGAATCCGATGAGGTAGTTGATCTCGCGCGGCTTGCGGAAGGCGCCGGTGAAGAAGATGCGGAACAGGTGTGCCACCGCCGCCGCCATGAAGAGCAGGGCGGCCCAGTGGTGGATCTGCCGCATGAGCAGCCCACCGGTCACATGGAAGGAGATGTCAAGGACCGAGGCGAACGCCGCCGACATCTGGACGCCCTGCATGGTGACAGGAAGGGCGTCATCCGGGTAGTGCACCTCGGCCATGGACGGGTCGAAGTAGAGCGCCAGGAACACGCCGGTGAGCACCAGCGTGATGAAGCTGAACATCGCGATCTCGCCGATCATGAAGGACCAGTGGTCCGGGAAGATCTTGCGGGCGAGTTCCTTCACCAGTTTTCCGACGGCGGTGCGCTGGTCGAGGTAGTCGGCGACCGCCGCCGCCTTCGGGCCGCCCGGTGTCTGGGGCTTCGTTGTGGTGCTCACTTCAGCCGCTCCCAGTAGCTAGGTCCGACGGGTTCGTGGAAGTCCGAGGTGGCGATGAGGTATCCCTCGTCATCCACGGAGATCGGGAGCTGCGGGAGCGGGCGCTTGGCGGGGCCGAAGATGACACGCGCCTCGTTCGCGAGGTCGAACGTGGACTGGTGGCAGGGGCAGAGCAGGTGCTTGGTGTTCTGTTCGTAGAGCGCCACCGGGCAGCCCACGTGGGTGCACACCTTCGAGTACGCCACGATGCCGTGGTACGACCAGTCCTCCCTACCGGGGGAGATGTTCAGGTCCGCGGGGTCCATCCGGACGAGGAGCACCACGGCCTTGGCCTTCTCGTTCAGGAACTCGTCCTCGCCCTCCAGTTCGCCCAACTCGTGGGGGATCACATGGAAGACGGACCCGATGGTGACGTCGGCCGCTCGGATGGGCACGTCACCGGGATCCGTTGCGAGGCGCCGGCCGGCTGAACCAGCCGGCTTGTTCCGCCACGCGGTGCGGGCGAAGCGCGAGATGTCCCAGTCCGGGGTGAGGTTGCCGATGAGTGGGAGGACGAACGGCAGCGGCGCCAGCGCCAGGGCCGAGGCGAGGGCTCCCTTGAGCAGGGGACGGCGGGCGATGTTCGCGTCCTTGATGCCCGCCTCGAGACCGGCCACCGCCGCGGCGCGCGTCCTCTCGTCGCTGGCCAGCTCGTGGCGAGCCTCCACCTGCTCGGTGTCGTTCATCAGCGACTTCGCCCAGTGCACCGCGGCGAGGCCGATGCCCAGCAGGCCGAGCCCGAGGCCCAGCCCGAGGGCGGTGTTGCCGAGGCGGAGGGTCCCGAGCGATTCGCCGGCGGGGAACAGGAAGAAGCCGACGACGCCGCCGATGGCGCCGACGATCGAGACGACGAGAAGGCCGACCACCTGCATCTCGGCCCGCTTCGCCGCCCGTGGATCCGTGTCCGACATGCGCGGGCGGTGCGGCTCCAGCCCGGGGTTCTCGAATCCGTTGGCCCGGCCGGCGGTTTCGCCGCTCGTGATGTGCTTCTCGCTCACGACGACTTCGCTCCGATCCACACGGCGATTCCGATCAGCGAGCCGAGTCCGAGGACCCACGCCCACAAACCCTCGCTCACGGGACCGAGGGAGCCGAGGGTGAGGCCCCCGGGTGCGGTCTCCCGCTGCTCCATGAGGTAGGCGATGATGTCGCGCTTGCCCTCCGGGGTGATGGAGGCCTCGTTGAAGACCGGCATCGCCTGGGGGCCGGTGAGCATGGCCGTGTAGATCTGGGTGGGGGTTGCCTTGTACAGCGGGGGAGCGTACTTGCCCTCGCTCAGGGCGCCGCCGGCGCCGACGGCGTTGTGGCACATGGCGCAGTTGGTCCGGAAGAGCTGCATGCCGTTCGCCGGGTTCCCGAGCGTGGGGTCCACCGCCTCGGCGGACGGGATCCCCGGGCCGGCGCCGAGCGAGGCGACGTAGGCGGCGAGCATGCTGGTCTGCTGGGCGTCGAACATCGGCTCCTTGCGGGGGGCCTGCACGGAGTTGGATGCCATCGGCATCCGGCCCGTGCTGACCTGGAAGTCCACCGACGCGGCGCCCACCCCGATGAGGGACGGACCGATGTCGTTGCCCTCGGCGTTCAGGCCGTGACAGGTCGAGCAGTTCGCCTGGAAGAGCTTCTGGCCGCCGTCGATGTCCGACGCGGAGCCGACCTCGGCGTCCGCGGCGGGACTCATCAACGCATACAGGCCGCCGGTCAGCAACAGCGCCAGGAGGACGAGCAGCGCCGGGGCGTGGCGGCTCCTCCTCGCGGAGGTGAGGGCATTCATGAGTGGCGTGTCCTTTGCGTCAGCGGATGAGGTAGATCATGGTGAAGAGTGCGATCCAGACGACGTCCACGAAGTGCCAGTAGTAGGACACCACGATCGCGGTCGTCGCCTCGTGGTGCCCGAACCGCTTCGCGGTGAAGGTCCGGCCGAGCACGAAGAGGAAGGCGATGAGTCCGCCGACCACGTGCAGGCCGTGGAACCCGGTGGTGATGAAGAAGACGGAACCATAGGACGTGGACACGTCCAGTCCCACGGAGAACAGCTCGGCGTACTCGTAGATCTGGCCGGCGACGAAGACGGCGCCCATGACATACGTGAGCGTGAACCACTCGACGACCCCCCACTGGCCGACCTGGAGCAATGAGCCCGTGCGCCGGGGCCGGAAGCGCTCCGCCGCCCACACCCCCATCTGGCAGGTCACGGAGGAGAGCACGAGGACGGTGGTGTTGGCGAAGGAGAACGGGAGATTCAGCAGTTCGGTTCCGCCCGGCCACTGGTCGTAGTTCACCGACCGATGCGTGAAGTACATGGCGAACAGGCCGGCGAAGAACATGAGCTCGCTGGCGAGCCAGACGATGGTCCCGACCGACACGGGGTTCGGGCGGTCCACGTGCACGTGGACGGAGGGGGCTACGGCTGAATGCGACGACACGCTGTCATTATTGCGTATCCGTGTGCGTTGTCACCTTCTGAGTGGGCCATTGGTCCCGAATTCCACGGATCGAATTTCCCGGCGGCCCCCCGCGGACCCGAGGCCACCGAAACCGGCCTCCGCGGGCGGCGCGTAGGATGGGATCGAGATCACCAGCGGTGTTGCTGCCTGTGCAGCTGGAAGGATGCCTCCCCATGCCTGAGCACGACGAGTACGTGGACGTGTTGCTGTACAGCGATGACTCTGCCACACGGCAGTCGGTCATCTCGGCGATCGGCCGGCGGGCCGGCAAGGGCCTCCCCCTCCTGCGGTGGGACGAGACAGCCACGGCAGACGCCGTGATCGCGAAGGTCGCCGCCCATCGCTACGCCCTGCTCGTGCTCGACGGCGAGGCCGCCAAGGTCGGCGGCATGGCGGTGTGCCGCCAGCTCAAGCAGGAGGTCTACAACTGCCCGCCCGCTCTCGTCCTGACGGCCCGGCCCCAGGATTCGTGGCTGGCGACCTGGTCCCTGGCGGACGGCCACGTGTCGGCGCCGTACGATCCCCTGGAGTTGCAGCAGGCGGTGGCGTCCCTGATCTCGAGGGACTGAGCGTGACCCCCACCTGGCCGCAGCTCATCTCCGACGTCATCGCCAGGACCGACCTCTCCGCGGACCAGACCGAGTGGGCAATGGACCAGGTCATGTCGGGCAACACGTCCCCCGCCACACTCGCGGGCTTCCTCACCGCGCTGGCGACCAAGGGTGAGACGGTGGCGGAGCTGAAGGGCCTCGCGGATGCCATGCTCGCCCACGCGGAGGTGATCGAGGTCCCCACCAACACTCTCGACATCGTGGGCACCGGCGGCGACCGCGCGCGTACGGTCAACATCTCCTCGATGGCCGCCCTCGTTCTCGCCGGCGCCGGCGTGCGGGTGGTGAAGCACGGGAACCGGGCGTCGAGTTCCGCGTCGGGCTCCGCCGACGTCATCGAGTCGCTCGGCGTCTCCCTGACCATGCCGGTCCGGGACGTGGAGCGAGCGCTCGACGCCGTCGGAATCACGTTCCTCTTCGCGAACCTGTTCCACCCCTCGATGAGGTTCGCCGCTCCCACCCGCCGCGAACTCGGGGTCGCCACAGCCTTCAACGTGCTGGGGCCGCTGACCAACCCGGCGCGCCCGCGGGCGAACGCCATCGGTGTGTCGAGCGCGCGGCACGCCCCGATCGTCGCCGGTGTCCTCGCGGATCGCGGGAACCGCGCGCTCGTGTTCCGCGGGAGCAACGGCCTCGACGAGCTGACCAGCACCGCGGTCAACGAGGTGTGGGTGGTGGAGGAGGGCCGGGTGACCCGTGAGGACGTCGACGCCACGGAACTCGGGATCGCACCCGCCACCATCGAGGACCTCCGCGGGGCGGACCCGGAGTACAACGCCAACGTGGCGCGATCGATGCTCGCCGGGGCCGAGGGCATCATCACCGACACCGTGCTGCTGAACGCCGCCGCGGGGATCGTCGCCTACGGGACCGAGGGAACGCGCGAGGGCACGCTGCTCGAGCGCCTGGCCGCCGCGATGGGAATCGCGCGGGACTCACTGGTCTCGGGTCGGGCGGAGGACACTCTCAACCGGTGGATCGAGTTCTCCAGGGGTGTGGTGCGCGAGAAGGAGGGCCGCACCCACTGACGGCTGCGAGCCGACGGCGCCGCGCCGCGCCGCCCGTTGCGGCGCGTCAGTCGAGACCGAGCTCGAACGCCTCCTCGAGGTCGTGCCGGGAGTAGGCGCGGAACGCGATGTAGGTGCGGGTCTCGCGAACACCCGGGACCTTCGAGATCTCATCCGCGATGACGGCCGCGAGTTCGTCGTGCGAGCGCACGCGCACCATGGCGATCAGGTCGACGTCGCCGGTCACCGAGTAGACCTCGCTGACCCGTTCGACGTCCGCGACCGCGGCGGCGACCTCCGGGATGAGGGCGGGTTCTGTCTCGATGAGGACGATGGCTGTGAGCACGGTGTCTCCCTTTCTCTGATGACTCCATCATGCCGCCAGCGCTGCCGCGGGGAGGCACAACTAGCCGGAGGGCGGCAGATCCCAGCGGTGGGCGCCCCGGATCGGCAGCGCGATCGGCGGGGCCGAGCCCTCCAGCTCCACCAGCCGCACGCCCGGCTGCTGGCACCACGAGATCACGAGTTCCGTCTCCTCGGCGGTGGTCACCGCACCCACGAGGCGAGGTGGTTCCACGTGTTCGGCGCTCTGGCGCAGGACGGCGAGGGCACCGGCGGGATCTGAGCCCGCTGCCAGCCGTCCGGTGCCGGCGAGTCGCCCGTGACGTACCAGCACCATCTCCCAGTCGCGCTCCGCCGGGCGTGCCGCGACGAACTGGGGGACCCGCGCCCAGGCGCGCAGCCTCTCGGCCCGTGAGGCGCCCACCAGCGCGGAGCGCAGGCGCTCACGCACGAGCAGGGCGTCCTCGTAGCGTTCGGCCGCCGAGAACGCGCCGATCCGCTCCCGGAGGTGGTCCACGAGCTCGTCCACCTCACCCCCGAGGACCCGGCGCGCCCTGCCCACCAGGTGGTCGTAGTCCGCGGCGCCAACCGCCCCGACGCACGGGCCGGGACAGGAGCCGACCTCGAACGCCATGCACGTCCGGGCGGACGGCGACGGCATCCGGGGCAGCCGCAAGGTGCACGACCGCAGCGGCACGAGCCCCTGGATCGCCTCCACAGCCTCGGTCGCCTGCCGGTGGGACCCGAAGGGACCCCACGCCGTGTCCAGGTCCGCCACATCGAGCGAACGTGCGATGGTGAGCCGCGGGTACGCCTCCCGGGTGAGCGTGACCCAGGGACGCCGCTGCGGGCGGCGGGACCTGCGGTTGTACTGGGGGTCGCAGGCGGCGATGAGGCGCACCTCCCGCACCTGCGCCTCGAGCACGCTCTCGCAGGGCACTGTCCGTACCGCCACCGCGAGGTCCACCATCTCGCCGATCCGCGCGCGCTTCTCGGCGGCGGTGAAGTAGCTGCGGACCCTCGTCCGCAGGTCGGTTGCCGTGCCCACATAGAGCACCTCACCGCTCGGGCCGATGAACTGGTAGACGCCAGGGCCGTGCGGCACGCCGTCGGCGAGGGTTGACTTCCGGCGGCGGGCCGGCGGCACCGGGTCGGTGATCGTGCGCAGGTCCTCGAGGTGGAGCAGTCCGAAGGGTGCGAGCCGCTCGAGCAGGCGGTGCAGCACGTCCGCCGTCGCCCGGGCGTCGCTCAGGGCGCGGTGGTCGGGGGTGACCGAGGTACGGAACAGGTGCGCGAGCGACGCGAGCTTGTGGTTGGGAACCTCGTCGCGGGTGAGCGCCCGCCTCGCGAGGGCGAGGGTGTCGACGACTGTGGGGGCGGGCCACGGGAACCCCAGGTCGGCGGCCGCGGCCTTCAGGAACGAGACGTCGAAGCGGGCGTTGTGCGCCACGAGCACGCTCCCGCGGTCGAAGCCGGCGAACTCGAGGAAGCCGGGGAATACGGACTCGATGCGGGGCGCCGGCAGGACCATCGCCGTCGTGATCCCGGTGAGGACCGTGATCATTGGCGGGATCGGCACGCCGGGGTTCACCAGCGTCTGGAACTCCCCGAGCACCTCGCCCCCCCGGACCTTGACGGCCCCGAACTCGGTGATGGCCGATGCTCCCGGAGCCTGTCCGGTGGTCTCGAGGTCGACGACTACGAAGGTCACGTCCCGCAAGGGGGTGCCGAGCGAGTCGAAGGTCTGCTGTCGGGCGGCTGGGGCGGTGCCCCGGTCGAGCGCCAGCCATTTCGGGGCGGGCGCCGCCAGACCGGTCTCCGAACGCATGGGCACAGCCTATGGCGGCACACCGACACGAACGGCGGAGGGGGCCCGCCGCCACACCGGCGACGGCCCCCTGAGTCACTCCTGCGGGTGGGAGGACCCGTAGATGGAGTCGATGACGTCCCCATAGTTGCGCAGCACTTCGTGGCGCTTGTACTTGAACGAGGGCGTGAGCATGTCGTTTGCGGTCGTGAAATCCTCCGTGAGCACGCGGAACTCGCGGATCGACTCCGCCCGGGAGACCTTGCGGTTCGCGCGATCGATCGCCATCTGGAGGTGGTCACGCACGAACGGGTCCACCGCCGCCTGCTCCACCGTGAGCAGCGGTCGGTCGTGGGTCTCCAACCACCGCGGGAGCACCTCGGCGTCGAGGGTGATGAGTGCCGCGATGAACGGCTGGTTGTCCCCGATCACGACGGCCTGCGAGATGAGGGGGTGTGTGCGCAGCGGGTCCTCCAGTTGGGCCGGGGCGACGTTCTTCCCGCCGGCCGTGACGATCAGTTCCTTCTGGCGGCCGGTGATCGCGAGGTAGCCGTCCTCGTCCATGTGGCCGACGTCGCCGGTGTGGAACCAGCCGCCCTCGAGGGCTTCGGCGGTGGCCGCCGGGTTGTTGTGGTAGGCCCGGAACACCCCGATGCCCTTGGCCAGGATCTCGCCGTCCTCTGCGATCCTGATCGTCGTCCCGGGCAACGGCGGGCCGACGGTGCCGATCTTCGTCTTCTTCGGCAGGTTGATGTGGGTGGGCGCGGTGGTCTCGGTCAGCCCGTAGCCCTCCAGCATGTGCAGGCCGATGCCCTGGTAGAAGTTCCCGAGCCGCTCACCGAGCGGCGCCCCGCCGGAGATGGTCCAGTGGAGCTGTCCGCCGAGCAGTTCACGGAGCTTGGAGTAGACCAACCTGTCCGCGATCGCGTGCTGGACCTTCAGGAGCGCGCTCGGCCCCCCGGGAGCCTCGAGGCTGCGCGAGTAACTCACGGAGATCTTCGCCGCCCGCCGGAAGATGGAGCGCTTCAGTCCCTTGCCCTGCTTCAGCTCGGCGCTGTTGTAGATCTTCTCCCACACGCGCGGGACGCTGAGGAACACTGTGGGCTTGAACACCGAGATGTCAGCCACGGCCTGCCTCGCGTCGGGCGTGTGGCCCATCGGGATCTTCCCGATCACCATGACCACTTCGACCACGCGGGCGAACACGTGTGCGAGGGGCAGGAAGAGGAGGGTGGAGGCGTCGGGCTCCAGGAAGATCTCCGGCATCAGGTTGACGACCTCTTCGCACAGCTCCACGAAGTTCCCGTGGGAGAGCTCCACGCCCTTGGGGCGTCCGGTGGTCCCGGAGGTGTAGATGATCGTCGCCAGGTCGGAGAGGCCGACGGCGGCGACGGCGTCGTCGGCGGTCGCGTCCCCGAGGCTCGCGCCCTGCGCGGCCAGCGTCTCGAACGCCCCGTCGTCGATGACCCAGACGTCCCTCGCGGAGTGGCCATCGTCCTCAGCGCGTGCCTCCTCGACGATCGCCGCGAGCGCTGCGGTCTCGACGAAGGCGGCCACAGCTCCGGAGTCGAACAGGATCCACTGCGCCTGGGAGGGCGACGACGATTCGTAGATGGGCACGGGAATGCCGCCGATGTGCCAGATCGCGAAGTCGGCCAGGGTCCACTCCAGCCGGGTGCGGGACATGATCGCGATCCTGTCGCCGGGGCCGTACCCCGCGGCGCGCAGGCCCTGGGCGATGCCGCGCACGACGCCGAGGGCCCGGGCCGCCGACCAGTCCTGCCACGTCTCGCCGACCTTCTGCCGGAACATGATGCTGGCCGGGCGCTCGGTACCGTACCTGATGAGGTAGTCACTGATCGATGTGTCCGCACTGACGTGCACGGCCTGCGGGGTGTGGAATTCGATCATCAACGGCTCCTTCGGTGCCTCATGCGTTCATCGAAGCCTACCGGGGAGTGTGACCCTCGTCGCACCCGGCGAGGCCGGACACCGAGGACCGAACCTGTGCGGATCGCCCAGTGCCGTGGGCGATCGGCGCCTCAGGAGTGGCGGACGGAAGCCTCAGACCTGCGCGCCGTCGTCGTCCCGGTCGGTGTGCCGGGGCAGGCGGACGAGGAGCGCGACCAGACCACCCACCGTGAGAGCCGTGCTGAGCACCCCCACCCACGGGGGGGAGCCGGCGATGACGACGACGAAGAGCCCCAGAACGCCGATCCCCAGCGCGAACCAGCTGAGGGCCGTCGCCGGGTCAGGGTTGCCGAGTTCCGGGTCCGGTTCCTCGAAGCCGGAGTCGTCCTCCGGCACCTCGTAGTCGCGCGGCCCGCGGGCGAGCTCCCCCGGGGACTGGGGCGCGGCCTCGACGGGGATCGCCCGTGTTCCGTCCAGCGGGCCGAGCCGGGACGTAAGATCGTTCCACCGGGCATCGAGCTCATCAGGATCGAAGTCGCCGGGGGTGCGTGCCATGGCCCCGACTCTAGGCGCGTGTGCCCGGTGCTGTAACCTTTGGCCCGTCCCTGAGACGCAGGATGACATCAATCGGAGGTGGCCGACGTGCTCTACGGCTTCGTGAAGGCGACGCTCGGCAGCGCGCTGAAGGTGTTCTACCAGCCGTGGATCCGGGGCCAGCAGAACATCCCGTCAGATGGCCCCGCCATCCTGGCCTCCAACCACCTCGCGGTGATCGACTCCTTCTTCCTCCCGCTGATGATCCGCCGCGAGGTGGTCTTCATGGGCAAGTCGGACTACTTCACGGGAACCGGCATCAAGGGCAAGGCGGTCGCGGCCTTCATGCGGGGCGTCGGGACCATCCCCGTGGACCGCTCGGGCGGGAAGGCCTCGGAGGCCGCACTGCGAACCGGTCTCAAGCGGCTCGCCGAGGGGGAGTTGTTCGGGATCTATCCCGAGGGCACCCGCAGCCCGGACGGCCGCCTCTACCGCGGGAAGACCGGGGTGGCGCGGCTCGCCCTGGAGTCCGGGGCACCCGTCATCCCCGTCGCGATGATCGGGACCAACATCGCCCAGCCGATCGGGCGCAAGATCCCGAAGCTCCACCGGATCGGCGTGGTGGTGGGCGAACCGCTCGACTTCTCGCGCTATGCCGGGATGCACGGTGACCGCTTCGTGCTCCGCTCCATCACGGATGAGATCATGTACGAACTCATGCGGCTCTCGGGCCAGGAGTACGTGGACATCTACGCCGCGACCATGAAGAACCGCATGGCCGCCGCGAAGAAGGAGGCCGCGAAGAAGGAGAAGGACGAGTCCGTGGCGAAGCCCCCCGAGCGCGTGGGCGCACCCGGTGGGCGCCCGGTCCCCGAGGTCGAGGTGCCCCAGCCCACCGAGGATGAGATCCGCGAGGGCCTGGAGCGCCTCGAAGCGGCGCGCACCGAGATGGCGGCGCGGGGCGAGGAACTCCACATCGACAACCCGGATTCCGCGGACGAGTCCGGGGAACCGGACACCACGTCCGAATAAACTGGCAAGGGCGCTTGCGGGCGCCCGGAAGATCACGAGAGGCGAGACATGGTTCGTCGCGTAGCTTTGCTCACCGCCGGGGGATTCGCCCCGTGCCTGTCATCCGCCGTGGGCGGTCTCATCGAGCGGTACACGGAAGTGGCGCCCGAGGCGGAGATCATCGCCTACCAGTACGGCTACCACGGCCTCCTCACTGGCCACCACGTTGTGGTCGACGGCGAGGCCCGGAGGAACGCAGCCGTGCTGCACCGCTTCGGTGGCAGCCCGATCGGCAACTCCCGAGTGAAGCTCACCAACGTGAAGAACCTCGTCTCCCGGGGTCTGGTCCGGGAGGGGGAGAACCCGCTCGAAGTGGCGGCTGAACAGCTCCGCAGGGACGGCGTGGACATCCTGCACACCATCGGCGGCGATGACACGAACATTACCGCTGCGGACCTCGCCGAGTTCCTGGAGAACAACGGCTACCACCTCACCGTGGTGGGGCTCCCCAAGACCATCGACAACGACATCGTCCCGATCCGCCAGTCACTGGGGGCGGCGACGGCGGTGGAGGAGACAGCGCTCTTCGCGCAGAACGTGATCGCCGAGCACGGCTCAAGCCCGCGCATGCTGATCGTGCACGAGGTCATGGGCCGCAACTGCGGCTGGCTCACCGCGGCCGCGTCCCGCAAGTACCGCGAGTGGCTCGACGAGCAGGCCTGGGTACCATCGATCGGCCTGACCAGGGAGCGGTGGGAGATCCATGCCATCTACGTCCCCGAGATGGCGCCGAACCTCGATGCCGAGGCGCGCCGGCTCCGGACGGTCATGGACGAACTCGGTGCGGTGAACATCTTCCTGTCGGAGGGCGCGGGCGTCCCCGAGATCATCGCGGAGATGGAGGCTGCCGGGGAGGCCGTGCCGCGCGACCCGTTCGGGCACGTCCGGCTGGACGCCATCAACCCGGGGCGCTGGTTCGCGAGCCAGTTCGCGGAGCACATCGGCGCGGACAAGGTCATGGTGCAGAAGTCCGGCTATTTCGCCCGCTCGTCGCGGGCGAACGAGGAGGACCTCGCCCTCATCAGGACCATGATCGACTTCGCGGTCGAGGCCGCCCTGCGGGGCGAGTCCGGGGTCATCGGGCACGACGAGGAGAACGGCGATGAACTGTCCGTCATCGCCTTCCCCCGCATCAAGGGCGGCAAGGCCTTCGACGTGTTCGAGCCGTGGTTCCGCCAGACGCTCGACGAGATCGGCCAGCCCTTCACCGCGGATCCCAGGATCCACTGACCGCCCTCGTGACCGCCCTCTGACAGGGCGCTCCCGGTCAGACCACGGTGATCGTGACGGTGGAGCCGAGGCGCGCCTGTTGGCCGCCCGCGGGGTCCTGGAACCGGACCACGCCCAGGGAGCCGCCCCAGAGAGACTCGACCTTCACCAGGAATCCGGCTGACTCCAGCTTCTCGGTGGCGGCTTCCTTGCCCATCCCGAAGACGGAGGGCACCTCCGCGAACGGCCGGCCCAGCGAGACCGTGACGGTCACCGTGTCGCCGCGGAGGAGCTGGCCGGGCGCCGGTTCCTGCGACACCACAGCGCCCTCCGGCACGGTGTCGGAGTAGGCCTCCGCGGTACCCACCACCAGCCCGGCGCCCTCGAGTGCGGCCCGGGCCTCGTCGAGCGAGCGGGCGGTGACGTCCGGGGACTCGACCGGCTCACGCCCGAGCGAGACCACCAACCCGACCTGCGAGTTGTGGGGGAGCGTGTCGCCGGGGTTCGCCGTCGCGGAGATGACGACGCCGGCGGGCACCACCGGGTCGTACTGCTCCGCCGTGGTGGGGGCCACGAAGCCCGCTTCCGTGAGCGCCGTCGTTGCCTCCTCCGCGGGGAGCCCGACCAGGATGGGGACCTCCCGCATGACGACGCCGTCCGACACGACGATCGTCACGTTGCCGCCCCGCGGAACGGTGGCGCCGCCCGCCGGATCGGTCGAGATCACCTCACCCGCGGGGATGACGTCGTCGTTCGTGTTCTCGACGCCGACGAGCAGGCCCGCATCGGTCAGGATCGCGGTCGCGGCCTCCTCGGTCAGGCCAACCACCGAAGGAGTGGGGATGCGGGAGCCGGGTCCCAGCAGGAACCACCAGGCGGCCGCGGCGCCGGCGAGGAGCAGCAGGAGGACGACCACGAGCGGCCGGCGCGACCGCCGTCGGCGCTGCGGCGCCTCGACCACCGGGACGCTCCCGAGCGGAAGCGCCACGGTCCCGTGCGAGACGCGCGTGTCCAGCGATGCAGTGGTGCCGCCCGCGACCGCGCCCGGGGCGACGGCGGCCCGGCGGGCGAGGAGGTCGTCGCCGAGGGTCGCGATCACCTGGCGCACCCGCGCGAGCGCCAGGTCGCCGTCGGGCAGCCGCTCGGCCGGGTCGCGCGCGGTCAGGGCGGCCACCAGGTCGTCCACCTCGCGCGGGATCCAGCCGAACTCTGCCGACGGGATGGGGACCGTCGAGTTCACGTGCTGGAAGGCGACGTGGATGGGGATGTCGCTGGTGAAGGGCTGGTGGCCGGTGATCATCTCGTACAGCAGGATGCCCGTGGCGTAGACGTCGCTGGCCGGCGAGGCCTGGCCGTGCGTGACGAGCTCCGGCGCCAGGTATGCCACCGTGCCCAGCACCGTCCCCGTGGACGCCGCGGTCGCCTCGCTCACGGCGCGGGCGAGGCCGAAATCGGCCACCTTCACGACGCCGTCGGCGGTCAGCATCACGTTCTCCGGCTTGATGTCCCGGTGCACCAGCCCGCGCCGGTGGGCCGCCGCGAGGGCGTCCAGGATGTCCGCCGTGATGTCCAGGGCGCGGCCCAGGCGCAGCGCCCCCTCGGCGCGCAGCGCGGTCCGCAGGTCGTCGCCGTCGACGAACTCCATGGTGAGGTAGAACGAGTCCTGCCAGAGCCCCTGGTCGTACACGGCTACGGCGTGCGGGTGGGAGAGGCGGGCGGCGGCGCGGGCCTCCCGGCGGAACCGGGTGACGAAGTCGTCCGACTCGGCCAGGTGCGGATGCATCACCTTCACGGCCACGTCGCGGTCGAGGCGCCGGTCCAGTGCGCGGTACACCGTGGCCATGCCGCCCCGGGCGACGCGCGCGAGCACCTCGTAGCGGCCGTCGATGAGACGGCCGATGAGGGGATCGGTCACCACAGTGCTCACAGCGTGATCCTATGCAACCGGGCCGGGAATCCCGGCCCGGCGCGGCGAGTGTCGCGCCGGAGCCGCGGCGGGTCAGCCGCCGAACTGGCCCATCAGAGCCTTGACGCCCGAGACGTAGGACTGCGTGTCCGAGTACATGCCGTTGCGGGCCACCGACCCCGCGCCCTGGTAGTACGACGCGATCGCGATGTCGAGCGAGGACGACGTGCGCACGAGCTGGCGGATGATGGCCACCCCGGCGGTCGCGTTGTCACGCGGGTCCAGGAGGTTGAGCTGGCGGCCCACCAGTGTGGACGCCCACGTGCCGGAGGAAGGGATCACCTGCATGGTCCCGATGGCGTTCGCGGGGGACACTGCCCGCTGGTCGAAGCCCGACTCCCTGAACCCGATCGCGAGCGCGAGTGCCGGGTCCACGCCCATGGAGACGGCTGTCTCGCGCACTATCTGGCGCATCTGTTCCCGCGAGGGCACCTCCATCGCCAGGAGCGCGGCCTTGTTCGCGTTGGCCGCGCCGACCGTGGCCTGGGGGTAGGTGTAGTGCAGGAAGGTGCTCGGGACGAGTTGCGTGGTGGTGGTGCCGCCGGCCGCCGTGGTGGGCGCGGGGGTGGGCGACGCCGTCGTTCCGGGGAGCGTGAGGGTGCGGCCGGCGTAGATGGTGGTGGAGGTGAGGCCGTTGGCGGCCATGAGGGCGGCGACGGTGGTGCCGTGGCGGGCGGCGAGCCCGGAGAGGGTGTCCCCGCGCACGATCGTCACGGTGCCGGCCGGGCTCGCCGCCGGGGCGGCGGCCGGCTGCGGCGC
>Ga0209745_1001167_pt1 | contig 15771 bp, 11 predicted proteins | sample BarGraNGADG00312_FD_184495 | JGI IMG/M metagenome (GOLD analysis project Ga0209745, IMG submission 184495) | Arctic peat soil microbial communities from Barrow, Alaska - Barrow Graham LP Ref core NGADG0004-312 (SPAdes) (version 2) | ecosystem: Environmental > Terrestrial > Soil > Wetlands > Peat... | reverse complement strand
ATTGAATTACAACATTTTATAAAATAATATTATGGCCGATGTAACCGGATTTTTAAAAATAAAAAGAAAGGAAGCTGGGAACAGACCTATGAATGAAAGGATCTGCGACCACAGTGAGGTTGAACAGGTACTAAACAGCGAAGACAGGATGCTGCAGGCTTCCAGATGTATGGATTGTGGAATTCCTTTTTGTCATTGGAGTTGCCCGGTAGATAATCTTATTCCCGAGTGGAATGATCTTCTTTACAAAGGCGACTGGAAAGCAGCATACCAAAGACTGGCAGCGACAAATAACTTCCCTGAATTTACAGGTAGGATATGTCCTGCTCTTTGTGAACATTCATGTGTGCTTAATATCAATATGGAACCTGTAACGATCAGGGAAAATGAAGTAGCAATTGTTGAGAAAGCATTTTCTGAAGGTTACATTAAACCGAATCCGCCTAAGTACCGTACCGGAAAAACTGTTGCCATTATTGGCAGTGGTCCCTCCGGACTGGCCGCAGCCGATCTGTTAAATAAAGCAGGTCATCTTGTAACTTTGTTTGAGAAAGACGAAAAGGCAGGCGGACTGCTCAGATATGGGATTCCCGACTTTAAACTTAGCAAAGCAATAATCGACCGCCGGTTGAAACTCATGATTGACGAAGGACTGATTGTGAAAACAGGAATAAATATTGGCACGGATATTTCGGGAAAAGAACTCATTAATCAGTTTGATGCTGTCTGTTTAGCTGTAGGGGCAACACATCCCCGTGACCTTGTAGTTGAAGGAAGAGAACTCTGGGGTATTAATTATGCAATGAATTTTCTTACTGAGCAGAACAGGGTAAATTCCGGCACAATTACATCAGGCGAAAACCGGATAAATGCCGAGGGTAAAAAAGTTCTCGTAATCGGTGGTGGTGATACAGGATCAGATTGTGTGGGCACTTCAATAAGACAAAAGGCCTTAAGCGTTACGCAGATTGAAATACTTCCAAAACCTCCGGATTTGAGGGCTGAAAATAATCCATGGCCATACTATGGAAAAGTGCTTAAAACATCCACTTCGCACGAGGAAGGTTGTGAAAGATTCTGGGGTATCTCTACGAAACGATTTATTGGAGAATCAAACCACTTAACAGGAGTTGAAGTGGAAGATGTGGAATGGACAAACATTGATGGCAATTACACAATGAAACCTGTTGAAGGATCAGCCAGGATAATTGAAACTGATTTCGTTTTGATAGCAATGGGGTTTGTTCATCCTGTTCTGGATGGATTGCTGGTTGAACTGGGTCTTGAGCTTGATCCAAGGAAAAATATTAAGGTTGATAAAAATCAGTCTACAAGTATTCAAAAAGTATTTGCGGCAGGCGATTCAGTAAGTGGAGCAAGCCTTGTTGTAAACGCTATTGCTTCCGGTCGAAAAGCTGCAGAAGTGATTGACAGGTTTCTTTCAGTGATTTAACCCCGGTTCTCTGACTCTCGAGGATAGCATTTACTGCACCAACACCGCTAAAGGCACCAAAGACTTCGTGAAAGAATTTTTGTGACCCTACAAATTCCGATTCTTTAAGTATTTCTTGGGTCGTCGACCCTGGCCGAGGCGCTCTACCTGACAGCTTTGGAGCGTAACGGAGACGTTGTTATCATGACGTCGTATGCTCCGCTACTTGCCAGGGAAGGGCATACTCAATGGAATCCTAACCTGATTTATTTCAATAGTACTGAGGTAAAACCAACCGTTGACTACTTTGTGCAACAACTTTTCGGACAAAATTCCGGAGATAAATACATTAAGAACGACGTATCACTTTCAAATAGAAATGAATCTGTCCGGAAACGGGTGGTTGTCTCAGTAGTAAGCGACAGCAAAAGCAATGATCTTATCGTTAAAATGGTCAACTTGCTGCCGGTGGTAGTTAATTCCCAGGTAAAACTGGAAGGCATTGATGCCATTAATCCTTCTGCAATCAGAACTGTTCTTACCGGTGCTCCCAATGATAAAAATGCAAGGCCGGTTACAGATAAAATATTAGTAACCAAAGATTTCAGGTGTTCATTACCTGCATATTCATTCACTGTTATCAGAATAAAATCTGAAAATATTCCGGCACAAGCGAATTCAGGATTATTGAAAAAGTAATCTAATCAAATAGCCAATTTAAGAAATTGCTCCTTTTCATTGTACAATAAAGTAAGTACTTTTATATCAAATTCTGATAATCGACATGATTGAACGGAATTGACACTGAATGCCCATAGATTTTCAAGCGATTTTAAATACATCATCTTTCATGCCCGCTAAGTATATTCTCAAGTATCTATTTGCTCTGTTCCTACTTACAACTCCGATGTTATGGGGCCAAACCGTTGATTCAACATCATTTAAGATTAACAGCCGCCTGAGCTTTTATACCTGGGAAAATTCAGGTGAATTTTTACTTCAGATACCAAACACGGTTCTTCAAAAGAATATAACAGTTGCCATAAATATTGAAGATGAGATAATTACCCAATGGACAGGCAAAGCAACAGGAAATATTCAAAGGATTCCTTTTTCATTTGACAGATCCCCTTCTGTATACCAGGTTGAAGCATCTGTAACAACCGGACAGGGAATGTCTTACCTGGCAACTACCCAGCTTGTTGTGCTTGACTATAAACTAAACGAAGTAAAAACGGACAGACTTACCGGAGGATTGATTGTGAACAGGCGTCAGTTTTTTCCGTTTGGATTTTATTGTTATTCACCTGTTTATCCATCTCTTCCGGAGGAAGAAGTTGTACGAGGATTTAATATGATATCTCCATATCAGAAAATATTACCTGAGACTCTTCCTGAGAGAAAAGCTTATATGGACCGTTGTGCAGAACTGGGAATGAAAGTGCATTATAACCTTCTATCAGTATCAGGTGGCGGTGGAGTAGGCTCAAAGATAGATGGTCTTAGCGATAGTGCTAAGAAAGCCCGGCTAATTGAAGAAATTAAAACTTTCAGAGATCATCCTGCCCTGCTTGCATGGTACATTTCAGATGAACCTAACGGTCATAAATTAGATCCGGAACTACTTAAGGAACTTTACAACACTGTTAAAGAAAATGATCCCTGGCACCCTGTTACAATAGTTTTTACAGCACCTGTTATGGATTCAAGAAAATATTCAGACGCTCTTGATATTGTAATGGCCGATCCTTATCCAGTTCCTGACCTTCCGGTATCACTTGTCGGAGACGTTACAAGCCAGTTAAGTGCAGAATTTCATGGAAGGATACCGGTCTGGATCGTTCCGCAGGTATTTGGCGGGGGAGAGATATGGGGCAGAGAACCTACAATCCAGGAGATGCGTTCGATGACATGGCAATCTATAATAAAAGGGGCAACCGGCATACAGTATTTTGTAAGGCAGGGACTTAACTATTTTCCAAAATCAACGGCTACATGGAGTGAATGCGGAAGGATGGCTATGGAGGTTGCTGAGCTCACACCCTGGTTACTTTCGGATGAAGAAACTCTTAAGGTGCAATCTTATTCCGCTGATATTCTTGTATCCTCAAGGGTTCACGATGGTCAGTTGCTGGTTATGGCAGTCAGTCGAATAAATAAACCGATAGCATTAACTATAAGAATTTTCGGCAAAACTTATGGCAACGCCAGAGTATTATTCGAGAACCGTTTAGTTGGCGTAAACGGAGGGTTAATAACAGATCAGATCGCACCACTCGGTTCACAGATGTACCTGATCAATCTTATGCCCGATAAACCAGTGCCAGTAACCCATATTTTAAATCTGATAAAAGATCCGGGGTTTGAAGACATCTCGAGTCCCGGAATTCCGTCGGCGTGTTATGCGCGTCCCGGAGGCGACAGGGGAGCAACATATTTTCTGGATACAAGGGAACATATGGAGGGCAACCATTCATTAAGACTTGTAACACCCAAGGATAACTATGGTGTCAAATTGCGCTTTTTCCCGGTTTCAGTTACCAACGGAAGAACCTATCTTATATCTGTCTGGGCTAAAACCGATCCGGAACAAAGACCTTTTGAAGATACTGGTAAAAAAACTCCCGCATACTTTGAAATTTCCTTTGGGGAATTTGGAACAAAACGATTCAATCCGGGAAGTGCTTGGCAGCAATTTGTAACGTTTGTTACAATTCCATACGAAAATGTAATACCTCAAAAAACAAATATTTTATTGCAGATGCCTTCTGCCGGTGTTGCATGGTTTGACCTCTTACAGGTAACCGAAGGTATTGATATAAAGCGATGTATCAATCCTGAACTTAGAGGTAACTGGGATGAATTCAGATAGAAGACAATGTACCTGTTTTTGTCTTTAGCCACCTCTGTTCATCTTCAGTAAGATGCGGACTAAGCTTTTCGAAAACCAGAGAGTGATAAGAATTCAGCCGCTGTATTTCGTTCTGGTTGAGGAGATTTATGTCAATCAATGATTTATCTATATTGCACAGTGATACAGTATCGAATTTCAGGAATTGCCCGTATTCTGTCTCTTCATCTTCAACACAAAGAAGGAGGTTTTCAATTCTTATTCCATATTCTCCTTCCCGGTAAACAGCAGGTTCATCAGAAAGCAGCATTCCCCTTTCGATAACCGTACTTGAACCGCTTCCTGAACCCGGACCGATATTCTGTGGGCCTTCGTGTACATTCAGACAGAAACCCACTCCATGTCCTGTTCCATGACCATAATTCAGCCCCTGTTCCCATAATGCCTTACGTGCAAGGATATCAAGCTGATTTCCTTTTGTTCCAAGGGGAAATTTTGCAAATGCAAGATTGATAGCTCCTTTAAGTACATTAGTAAAATCCCTTTTCTGTTGTTCAGTTGGTTGTCCAACAGCTATTGTTCTGGTAATATCAGTGGTTCCGTCAAGGTACTGGCCTCCGGAATCAATTAATAGTATCCCCATTGCTCCAATTACTGAGTCAGATTCTGGTGTAGGCAAATAATGAGGTGAAGCGCCATGTTCGTTCCAGGCAGCTATCGTAGAAAAACTTGGTCCCAGATAGTTTTCCTGTTCAGCTCTTAACTGGTTCAGCTTTTCAGAAATAGTTAGTTCGGACACTACCAATGACCCATGACTCTTTTCAAACCAGTAAAAGAATTTCGTTAGTGCAACTCCATCCTTCACCATAATCTTCCATATATTATTGATTTCTACTTTATTCTTAATCGCTTTTAATCTGGTTGGGATACTTATATCTTCGATTATTTTAGTCCTTTTACGAATAGAATTATAGAGAGATACAGAGGTTGTTGCCGGCGTTATCAGAATTGATGACCTGTAGGAAAGTGTAGAAAGCATGCCCTCCGCTTCTTCATATGGTAACATCACAATATTCAGTTTGTCAAATTCCATTGCCAGCCGAAAGGGTATCTGCCGTTCGTCAACAAAAAGAAGGATCTGTTCCTGTCCAATAAGAACAAAACATGTAACTAAAGGACTAAACTTTACATCGCTTCCCCTTATATTCAGAAGCCACATTATATCATCCAATGCAGTAAGAAGATGATAATCTGTGCTCTGCCTCTTCATAAGTTCGCGAACCTCATTTATTTTTTCCTCTCTACCCTTTCCGCAGAACTCTACTAAATGATCAAATGCAATAGATAGCGGCATCAGCGGCCTTTCAGTCCATATCTCAGAAATCAGGTCACATTCAATATTAAATGAAACATTCTTTTCTTTCAGGGCCTTTTCAATCTTTCTCATTACTGATATTGATAAAGTCCGTCCGTTAAAACCTATTTTGCTTTCAGATTTAACATTTTCATGAAGCCATTCCATAAAATCAGTCAGACCGGGATAAATTGAATTAATCAGGACAAATCCGGAGTTTTTAAGCTGCTCCTCAGCCTGAATAAAGTAGCGCGAATCAGTCCATAGCCCTGCATATGAATCAGTTATAAAAACAGTAGCAGAAGATCCGGTAAACCCTGTCAGCCATGGAATTATACGCCAGTGATCAGGAAAATACTCTCCCAGATGGGGATCAGTTGAGGGAAGGATATAAGCATCTATATTATTTGTCTTTAGAATTGCACGGAAAGCAGATAAATTAATAAATTTTTTCATCAAAATTAAACTATCAGTTACTTATGCAAATATAACCGGAACGATACATAATCGCATACGCCAGATTCTCTTTTTTTTAAACTGAGAGGTGTGTTTCCGGCAATCTGCCGCGAATGGAATATATCCCGATATTTCTATAAATTCATACATTCTTTGGATTCACTCCAAGACAGTTTAAATAAATCACTACTTTTACCATCTCAAACAATCAAAAAAGTCCTTGCCAAATGTATAAACTGATAGAAAAGGAAATTTTCTCTGAGAATGTTATAAAGCTGGTTATTGAAGCTCCGGAGATAGCCCGATCAAGAAAGCCCGGCCATTTTGTTATTGTAAGGGTTGATGAAAAAGGTGAAAGAATTCCTTTAACAATTGCAGGAGCTGATAAAACAAAAGGTACTATAACCCTTGTTGTCCAAAGAGTTGGAGTAACATCATGGAAGCTGACTAATTTAAAACCAGGCGATTTTGTTTTAGATGTTGCAGGTCCATTGGGCAAGGCAACTCATATTGAAAAAGTTGGTACCATTTTGTGCGCAGGAGGTGGAGTTGGAGTTGCTCCGCTACTGCCCATAGCTGAAGGTTTAAAAAAAGCAGGAAACCGTATAATTACTGTAATAGCAGCCCGCTCAAAAGACCTTGTGATTCTTGAGAAACAAATAAGAGAATTCTCAGATGAACTGATCATAATGACTGATGACGGTTCTTATGGAACTAAAGGACTCGTAACTAATGGCATGGAAGAAGTGATAAAAAGGGAAAAAGTGAATATGTCGGTTGTTATTGGTCCACCTGTTATGATGAAATTTGCCAGCATGCTAACAAAGAAATATAACATACCTACGGTTGCCAGCCTGAATACAATTATGGTAGATGGAACAGGTATGTGCGGAGCATGCAGATGTTCTGTGAATGGGAAAACGCGTTTTGTTTGTACTGACGGACCAGAATTTGATGCTCACGCAGTGGATTTTGACGAAATGATTCTACGACTGGGCGCTTATAAGGATAAAGAACTGGAAACTTATCAGGAATATTTAAAAACTATATCATAATATGAATGATAATAATGAATATATAAAGGAAGAACGCAACAAGGACTGGCGGGTTAATCTTAGAAAATCGATTAAAGCCAAGGACAGGACAGACAGAGCTCGTGCCCATATGCCTGAGGCCGATCCTGCTGTAAGAAATAAAAATTCTGAGGAAGTAAATAAGGGTTTAGAACTTCTGACTGCTGTCTATGAAGCCGGCAGGTGTCTCGATTGTGCCAATCCAACATGTATCGATGGTTGTCCTGTTGGTATTTATATCCCTAAGTTTATTAAGCAAATTGAGTCGCAGGATTTTAAAGGCGCTGCTGCTACTCTTAAAGATACAAATGTTCTTCCGGCAGTTTGCGGTAGAGTATGCCCTCAGGAAAAACAATGTGAAGCAAGTTGCTTTTACACATTATCACTCAAGAAGGATCCTGTTGCAATTGGTCACCTTGAGCGGTTTGCTGCCGACTATGAAAGAAACAGCGGCAATATGTCTGTACCTGTTGTAGAAAAACCAAACGGAATAAGAATTGCAATTATAGGATCGGGGCCAGCTGGTCTGGCCTGTGCAAACGATTTGGCAAAATGGGGATATGATGTAACAGTTTTTGAAGCATTACATGAACTTGGTGGTGTTCTGAAATATGGAATTCCTGAATTTCGTCTGCCAAACATAATTGTCGATGTTGAAATTGACATTATGAAAAAGATGGGGGTGAAATTCAGGAAGAATGTTATTATCGGAAAAACTCTGTCATTTGATGATTTAAGAGAGCAGGGCTTCAAAGCGTTTTTTGTTGGAAGCGGTGCCGGAAATCCATCTTTTATGAATATCCCGGGAGAGAACTTCAATAATATTTTTTCTTCAAATGAATATCTCACCAGGGTTAACCTGATGAATGCAGCAAATGATGAATATGATACACCTGTAATACGTGGTAAAAATGTTGCAGTTATCGGAGGAGGTAATACAGCTATGGACTCTGTCCGTACAGCAAAGAGGCTTGGCGCTGAGAGAGCAATGATTGTTTACCGGAGATCAATAGATGAGATGCCTGCGAGAGTAGAAGAGATAAAGCATGCACTTGAAGAGGAAGTGGAATTCATGAATCTGCATAACCCTGTTGAATATTTCGCCGATGAAAAAGGAAGGGTTAATAAAATGAGGGTGCAGAAAATGGAACTTGGAGAACCTGATTCTTCAGGACGTCGCCGGCCGATACCAATTGAGAATTCTGAATTTGACATAGAGGTTGATTCAGTTATTGTGAGTGTTGGAGTAACTCCAAATCCCCTTATTCCAGGTGTATTGCCCGATTTAAAAATGTCCAAATGGAGTACAATAGTGGTAAATCCTGAAACAATGCAATCATCAGTTGAAGATTTATTTGCAGGTGGTGATATTGTCAGAGGTGGAGCTACAGTAATCCTTGCTATGGGTGATGGACGTAAAGCTGCAGCAGGTATGCATAAATACGTTTCAGAAAAAGTGAAGGTTAAATAATAAGACACAATCAAAATAAAAAGATATGGCTGATTTAACAACAAAATATCTTGGATTAACACTTCGAAATCCTATCATAGTAGCAAGCTCAGGTTTGACAGATTCTTTTGAGAAGATTGCGGACCTTGAAAAGAATGGCGCAGGAGCAGTTGTCCTTAAATCTCTTTTTGAGGAACAGATAATTCTTGAGGTTGACCAAAATCTTAAGGAAGCCGGAAAGAACAGCCTTATTTATGCCAAATATTCTGAAACTCTGGATTATATTGATCTTCATATCCGGGAGAAAGAGCTGAGCAAATATCTTGATCTCATAAAACAAGTTAAAAAAGATCTTACAATTCCATTGATTGCCAGTGTAAACTGCATTTCAGATATCGGGTGGACAGGGTTTGCAAAACAAATTGAAAAATCAGGAGCAGATGCTCTGGAACTGAATATATTTATTAGTCCGTTCGGCTTCGATAATAACTGTGATGAAAAAGAACAACAGTACTATAAAATCCTAAGTAAGGTAAAACAGGAAATTAAAATACCGGTTGCAGTTAAAATAAGTCCGTATTTTACCAATCTTGGTAAGGTAATAATGAATCTTGAAAAGGATGGTGCAAATGGCGTCGTTCTTTTTAACAGGTTTGCAAGTCCGGATATTGACATTGAACACACAAAAATAATTTCTGCTGAAGCATTCAGTAATCCCGTTGAAATGTATAATTCGCTAAGATGGATATCTATCCTTTACAACAGACTAAAAATAGATATTTCAGCTTCTACAGGGATCCACGACGGGAAGGCAGTTATTAAGCAGATTCTGGCAGGAGCAAGTGCTGTACAGGTAGCTTCAGCGTTATATATACACGGGACCAACCATATTACTGAAATGTTAAGTTTTGTAGAAAACTGGATGGATAAAAAAGGCTATAACTATATCGACCAGTTTAAAGGCAAATTGAGTCAGGAAAAGAACACCAACCCGGAAGTTTATGAACGTTTACAGTTTATGAAGTATTTCAGCAAAATAAAATAAATAAATCATAAGTTTTTTATCTCACTTACCAGATTCTGTAAAGTTGATTTTGCATCGCCGAAAAGCATTCTTGTTTTATCATTAAAAAAAAGCATATTTTCAATAGCTGCATATCCTTTACCCATTCCCCGTTTCATAACAATAATGTTTTTAGCATCACGGGCTTTGATGATCGGCATTCCGTATATCGGACTTGAAGGATCATCCTCCGCTGCAGGGTTTACTACATCATTTGCTCCGATAACAACAAGGACATCGGTATTTGGCAGGTCCGGATTTATCTCATCGCTTTCAATAAGCTGCTCATAAGGCACATCTGCCTCAGCAAGTAAGACATTCATATGCCCGGGCATTCTGCCTGCAACAGGGTGAATAGCATATTTAACTTCAACTCCTTTCTCGCCCAACACTTTATCCAATTCATGACAGATATGCTGAGCCTGCGCAACAGCAAGTCCATATCCGGGAACTATGACAACCTTCCTTGAATAGCCAAGCAGGACTGCGGCATCGGAGACGGATATTATTTTTACTGAACCCGTTGTTGCAACTCCTGATGCACCTCCGCCTCCAAATGCACCGACTATCACATTAAACAAAGAGCGATTCATTGCTTTGCACATCAGAATAGTAAGTATTGTCCCTGCAGAACCCACAAGTATTCCACCAGTGAGCATTGCCTGATTATGATAGAGAAATCCTCCCATCGCTGCGGCAGCACCTGTAAATGAGTTCAAAAGAGAGATTACAACCGGCATATCTGCTCCTCCTATTGGCATTACAAACAGAACACCATAAACAAGAGATAATATGAACATTATATAAATCAGTGGAGTAAGTTCGGCGCTCGCTGATACATCCCGCGTCATTATATACACTATAAAACCAAGAAGCACTGCAAGGATTGCGAGATTTACGAATCTCATTGCTTTTATCCTAATATCCCCTATCCATCCATCAAGTTTCCCATATGCAACAATACTTCCGGCCAATGATACTGAACCAATAATGAGTCCCAGAAGGATGACCAATACATACCCATTTGCCATTCCGCTTTTTGCAATCAGGTCAGAACTTATATTAGGAAACTCCAAAAGTGATATCAGAGCTGCTACAGCACCTCCCATTCCGTTAAACAGAGAAACAAGCTGTGGCATGGCAGTCATCCTGACTTTTTTTGCACTTAGCCAACCTATTATAGAACCGATCGCAATAGCAGCTAAAATTAAACCAATATTACTTATTGGTTTCCCATTATTCTGGTGAAACAGAATTGTAGTGGTTATTGCAAGTCCCATGCCCATAGCAGCGAATAAATTCCCTCGTTTTGCAGTAAGGGGATGACTTAGCATTTTTAATCCTAATATGAACAGTACCGATGCAATTAAATAACTATCCTCAAGAATTAAGATACTATATTTAAATTGCGATATGTCACTCATTATCTTGATGTTTATTATTAATTAAAACCCTGGCTATTTCTTTTTCCTGAACATACTAAGCATCCTGTCGGTTACAACAAATCCACCAACTACATTTATTGTTCCCAAAACAACAGCAATAAATCCAAGAATAAGCGAAGCAGTTGTTTCAGCATGCCCCAAAACTATTATTGCACCAATTATTACGACACCATGAATGGCGTTCGCACCTGACATCAACGGAGTATGCAGAATTGCCGGGACATTGCTGATCACTTCAATTCCAAGAAATACTGAAAGAATTACAATAAATATTGGCTCCCTGTAAAGTAATAAAAAATCGAAAACGCTTTCCATGATTTAGATTATTTAATATTCAGCATTTGTTTAACCCTCTGACTTACATACTCTTTCCCATGAACAGCAGCTGTTCCGTTTATAATATCATCCTGCATATTAAGAAAGAGATTGCCATCTTTATCAAACATTATCTTAAGAAGACTTATAATATTAGAACCGAACATTTTACTTGCATCAGAAGGCATATCGGATGGGTAATCAGATTTCCCAATAATAGTTACACCGTTTACAACAACGCTTTTTCCATTTTCGGTTAATTCACAGTTGCCTCCTGATGAAGCTGCTAAATCCACAACAACTGATCCGGGTTTCATTGCGTACACTGTTTCTTTTTGCAGGAGAACCGGAGCTTTTTTGCCGGGTATCTGAGCTGTGGCAATAACAACATCAGCTGCCATAGCACGCTGTTGTATCAATTCCCGTTGTTTTCTTTTAAATTCCTCAGTTTGTTCAACCGCGTATCCTCCGGCTGCAGCATCTTCTTTTGCACCTTCAACTTCAATAAACTTTCCTCCAAGACTTTTCACCTCCTCTTTTACTGCGGATCTTACGTCGAAAACCTCTACTACAGCTCCAAGTTTCCTGGCGATAGCGGTAGCCTGTAAACCTGCCACCCCGGCACCCAGAATAAGTACTCTCGAAGGTTTGATAGTTCCTGCAGCAGACATGAACATCGGGAAAAATCGGGGCAATAGAGATGCAGCAGCAAGAACTGCTTTATAACCAGATACTGTAGCCATTGATGAAAGTATATCCATTGACTGGGCTCTCGATGTTCTTGGAACAAGATCGAGAGCCAGAACTGTCAATCCGCGAAGACGAGCCTTCTCAAGCCATATACTGTTTTCAACCGGATTAAGAACCTGGCAGAGAACCTGCCCTTCAGGGAAAGTATTAATATCATCTTCAAGGGGAGGGTTAACCGATAGCAACATTGCAGCCTTAGAGATAACTTCTTTCCTGCCAGCAATAGTTGCACCAGCAGTCTCATAATCCTTATCAGGAGCATATGCATTTTCTCCGGCACCTTTTTCTATCGCAACGTCAATACCCATCCTTTTTAACACCACAACTTCAGCAGGAAGTATTGCTACCCTTTTCTCAGTTCCTGTTTCTTTTAAAATACCAATTATCATAAGGTAGAAGTTAGGGTTAAGACAAAAGACAAGAGACAAAAGTATAAAGAAAAAAGTTAAGAAATTAATAAGGGATTATGAGTTTATGTGCATCATCTGAAATTTACTAATGTTACCTCAAGTATAAGAGTTTCTCCGGGGGAGATTACAAATCTTTTCTGACCGGCTATTTCTTTTCCATAGAACCCGGTATTAAGTCCAAATGCCATTTCGGGTGGAATGATAACCAATCGTTTTTCCCCTGATTTCATTTCCTTTAAAGACTCCTGTAATCCTGTCATCAATTTATCTTTTCCTGATTTGTAGGAGAACATTACCTGTTTTGTGCCGGGAATTGGGTTACCGCTGTCCGCAGAACTTACAAAATTCAACCCGCTAATTAGTTTTCCGTTGTATAAAACATTCAAAACTGAACCCTCTGCAGGAGGATTTCCGTTTCCCTGAACCAGAACTTTATATCTTATCCCATTGGGAAGTGTTGTTAATCCGGGATAGTTATCAGCAATAAACTTATCATCTCTTGTCTGCTTCATACCCTTTTCATAATTAACCTTTCGCCATTGTTTATCAACCAGCTCGTTAAATGTATCGTCATTAACTATAAACTTTTCAGCTTCAGAACCAGCCCTTATTATTGTAACTGAGTAAGTTGTATCTCCCTGCACTATCTTATTCACAACATCCATACCGTCAACAACTTCTCCAAAAAGAGTGTAATTACCATCGAGATATGACCTGTCGCCGAGTGTTATATAATACTGGCAGGTATTCGTATTGGGACCAGAATTTGCCATTCCTAACATACCGGCTTTATTGTGACTGAGATCAGTAATCTCATTAGGGATCTCATAGCCGGCTGAATTTACTTCTGAGCTGGCAGGATCTTTGACTGTAGAAGGTTCGCCTCCCTGAATAACATGCCCTTTAACAACCCGGTGCCATAGAGAACCGCTGTAAAATGGCGTACCTTTTTTATACGTGGCATTGGTTATGGTCCCTTCAGCAAGTCCGACAAAATCAGCCACCGTCATTGGCGCTTTTTTATAATCGAGTAAAACTGAAATCCTACCTTTACTGGTGCTAAAATCTGCATAAATACCATCCTTCATAAAATTGCCTTCCCTTGAAAGAAGATGATCGAGATTTGCCACTCCGTAAGCAATAACAGAAGTCACCATAGCTGAGTATTCCTGATAAGACGGAATAACTTCGTTGTAAGTATCGAGAGTTGTATGCCAGGTTCTATTGTAAACATGTTCTCCTTTAGTACTGAAACCGAAGGCAGGCACCTCTTTCTGCAAGAATGAAAATGTGTCGGTACTTCCCCTGCCGCCTTTTCTGAGAGCTCTGGCTCTTTCAGTTAGATCAAACGGGTATTTTGGATTCAAGCCCAGAATAGGTTTTACCATCTGCTGAAAATCGGCCATCATTGCTTTTGACACAGCCAGACCTGAAATACAGTTAGTCCCTCCGTCGCGGTTAAAAACAGCTGATATTCTGGGTAGCTTATCCGGGTTTTGTTTTACCCATGCAGTTGAACCAAGCAGACCAAATTCTTCACCAGCCCATAAATGAACCATTATTGTTCTTTTAGGTTTTCCGCCTGCTGCCAGAATCAGTCTGGCCACCTCCATAGCAACTGTTGCGCCTGAGGCGTTGTCAACAGCTGCTGTAGCACCTGCTAGTCCGTCAAGATGGCCACCCAGAATAACATATTCATCAGGGTATTCTGTTCCCGGAATCCATCCTATTACATTATGATATTTTATAGGACCGGGTCTGAAATAGTTTCTTATATCAAATTCGAGTTCAACTTTTTCGCCGTCAGAAACCAGTTTTTTAATTTCATTGTATTGTTTATCAATGAGTTTGATATCCGGTAAGGTCGGAAGGTTTTCCCACGAATCTACTTTATTATACAACAACCTGATAGGAAATGTTGCTAGTTGCACTGTACCAAGCGCGCCTGCTTCACGAATCAACCTGGTCATATCCGACTCCCCTCCCCTGTCACGGGGCCATCCGGTATTTACCCCATCAATTAAAATCCAGGCACCCTTGATACTATCCCTGATTGTCCAGAATTCCTTCTCAGTTGCCGGCATAAAAACCACACGACCTTTCTGACGACCTTTTGTACCGGCAGTATAGGCAGGTGTGCCAAAATCAAGCGGTATCTCTTTTGGAGAAACCATCTTACCAAACCATGGTCCCCTGTTGAATCCTACCGGCATCTCACCCGCTTCCTGCATCTCTGCCATCATGCCCCACGACCTCATAGTATTTACGGCCCATACACAGGCGCTGTAATAGTTATCTGATCCCAGAAGCCGATCACCAAAACGGTTTGACAGGTAATCCATGTGTTCCATCACCTTGTTGTCTGTAGTGCCAAGGTCAATAATTTTGTCAACCACAGGATCTTTCTGAGCACTTGAGATCAGGGTCAGAAACAGGAGGATATTCAGGAGGATATATTTTGTAGTTTTCATTCTTTAAGTTTTTACTAAAAAAGCAAGTTTAGTATCAGGTTAAATTAACTGCATATAAATAGTTTATGATAAATAACTTAAGTTACTTTTCATAGTCAACGACTCCCTTCCCGACCTTCCCCCACGGGAGAAGGAGATCATTTCCCAAAGAAACTCCTTAACCAAAAATTATTTGCTTCATTTCTTGAATAAACAGCTTTGGCCCCGCTCCATCCATGACGGCCACCGGGATACAACATGAATTCAAAGTATTTACCTTCATCCTCTAATCTTGAAATGAGGTAAATTGAATTCTGAAAATGAACATTATCATCCATATCTCCGTGAGTCATAAAAAGCTTCCCTTTATAGTTTTTAACAAAAGTAAGTGTAGAGCCGTCTTTATACCCTTCAGGATTATCCTGAGGTGTGTCCATAAAGCGTTCAGTGTAAATATTATCATAAAGACGCCAGTCGGTAACTGACGATCCGGCGAATCCAAAGTTCCAGTAATCTGCACCTTTTGTAAGGGCAAGACAAGTCATGTAGCCACCATAAGAACTTCCTGTAATGCCAATTTTATCAGGATCTACAAATGGTTTTGTCTTCAACCATTTTACAGCATCTGCATAATCCAGAATCTCCCATTTTCCAAGACAGCGATAGATGTAATCAAGACCTTTCTTACCAAACTGACCTGAACCCCTGTGATCAACAGAGAA
>Ga0209745_1001165_pt1 | contig 15792 bp, 14 predicted proteins | sample BarGraNGADG00312_FD_184495 | JGI IMG/M metagenome (GOLD analysis project Ga0209745, IMG submission 184495) | Arctic peat soil microbial communities from Barrow, Alaska - Barrow Graham LP Ref core NGADG0004-312 (SPAdes) (version 2) | ecosystem: Environmental > Terrestrial > Soil > Wetlands > Peat... | reverse complement strand
CAGAATACGAAAAAAAGAGGTTGGAAATTTCCTAACCTCTTTTTATTAAGTGAATTATAATTTATTTTACTTCTTCAAAATCGACATCGGTTACTTCCTCATTCCCCGGTTTGGTATTATTATTTCCAGAGGGTTGTTCAGCATTGGGCTGAGATGTTGTCTGCCCGGAATTCTGCGCAGTTTTGTACATTTCTTCTGAAGCTACCTGCCATACTGAATTTAATTCAGCAAGAGCTTTATCGATTGCATCGATGTCCTGAGCCTTATGAGCTTCTTTAAGCTTACCGAGAGCAGTTTCAATCGCAGGTTTCTTATCAGCCGGAAGTTTATCTCCAAATTCCTTAAGCTGTTTTTCTGTTGTAAAAATCATACTGTCAGCAGTATTTATCTTATCAACTTTTTCTTTTGCCTTAGTGTCGGCTTCAGCATTGGCCTTCGCTTCTTCTCTCATCCTCCTGATTTCATCATCGTTTAATCCTGATGATGCTTCAATCCTGATTCTCTGTTCTTTGCCGGTGCCTCTGTCCTTGGCTGCCACATGCAAAATTCCATTTGCATCGATGTCAAAGCTTACTTCAATCTGAGGAACCCCTCTTGGAGCTGGTGGCAGACCATCGAGATGAAAACGTCCGATAGTTTTATTGCCAGTTGCCATTGGTCTTTCACCCTGAAGAACATGTATCTCCACAGATGGCTGGCTGTCTGCAGCAGTTGTAAACACTTCAGTTTTCTTGGTAGGAATAGTAGTATTTGATTCAATCAGTTTAGTCATTACTCCGCCCATTGTTTCGATACCAAGCGATAAAGGGGTAACATCAAGCAAGAGAACATCTTTTACCTCTCCGGTAAGTACACCACCTTGTATAGCAGCTCCGACAGCTACAACTTCATCGGGGTTAACACCTTTGGATGGCACTTTTCCAAAGAATTTTTCGACAAGCTGTTGTATGGCAGGTATTCGTGTTGAGCCTCCTACAAGAAGAACTTCATCTATTTCAGACACTGAAAGACCGGAATCTTTAAGTGCAATCTTACAGGGTTCGATGCAAGCCTGGATCAGTTTATCACAGATCTTTTCAAAATTAGCACGTGTCAGTGTCTTCACAAGATGTTTTGGAATTCCATCAACCGGCATAATGTATGGAAGATTAATCTCAGTGGATGTTGAACTGGAGAGTTCAATTTTGGCTTTTTCAGCAGCTTCTTTCAGCCTTTGCAGTGCCATTGGATCTTTTCTCAGGTCAATACCTTCTTCTTTGAGAAACTCTTCAGCCATCCAGTCAATGATCATATGATCAAAATCGTCACCTCCCAGATGGGTGTCTCCGTTAGTTGATTTAACTTCAAATACACCATCTCCAAGCTCAAGAATCGAAATATCGAAAGTTCCACCGCCAAGATCAAATACAGCTATTTTAAGATCTTGTGACTTTTTGTCGAGACCATATGCCAGGGAAGCAGCTGTAGGCTCATTAATAATCCTTTTAACATTCAGGCCTGCTATTTCACCAGCCTCTTTTGTTGCCTGACGCTGCGAATCGCTGAAATATGCAGGTACAGTAATAACTGCATCGGTAACTTCCTGTCCGAGATAATCTTCAGCAGTTTTTTTCATTTTCTGCAGAATCATAGCAGAAATCTCCTGTGGTGAATACAATCGGTCATCAATTTTCACTCGGGGAGTATTATTTTCACCTTTAACAACAGTATAGGATACCCTTTTTATCTCTTTTGTAACTTTTTCGTAAGTTTCACCCATAAACCTTTTGATCGAGAAAACAGTTTTCTTTGAGTTGGTGATAGCCTGTCGTTTGGCCGGATCGCCGATTTTGCGCTCTCCATTTTCAACGAAAGCAACTATCGAAGGAGTTGTTCGCTTACCTTCGCTGTTCGGGATTACAACAGGTTCATTACCTTCCATTACTGCAACACAAGAATTTGTTGTTCCCAGATCAATTCCAATTATTTTTCCCATTTTATTATAATATTAAAAATTTCAATTCGTAACTATGAACAGAGTCCCTGTGTTTCAGAGCTTGTTCAATTTTATCTTTTAAAAAAATTGTACTAAGGTGAATATGCAATGATTATGCCATTAAGGTTTTTGACGTTTTTTATGACAAAACGACAGGTATCTGATTCAGGCTGACAAAATAAAAAGATGAGAGTAAGAGGATGTATCATCCAATTCAAATCTGTAACTTTGGCCAGGTAATTAAAGCATTTATTATTATGTCGATACACAAATCTGTTAAAAGAGTCACAACTCATGTATTGAATGAGATGAAGCTGAAAGGTGAAAAAATTGCCATGCTGACGGCGTATGACTATTCCATTGCAAAGATCCTTGATGAAGCAGAAATAGATGTAATACTTGTTGGTGATTCCGCTTCGAATGTAATGGCCGGCTTTGATACCACCCTTCCCATAACGCTCGATAATATGATTTATCATGCAGCTTCGGTTGTACGAGCTGTCAAGAGAGCACTCGTTGTAGTGGATCTTCCATTCGGCACTTACCAGGGAAATTCAAAGGAAGCGTTAGTCTCATCCATAAGAATTATGAAAGAGACTGGAGCTCATGCGGTTAAGCTTGAAGGAGGGCTGCAGGTTGTTGAATCTATTGAAAGAATCCTTTCAGCTGGAATTCCCGTTATGGGACATCTTGGACTTACACCTCAGGCCATTCATAAATTCGGAACTTATGTTGTAAGAGCTAAAGAAGAGGAAGAAGCTCGAAGATTAATGGAAGATGCCAGATTGCTCGAACAAACAGGTTGTTTTGCAATAGTACTTGAAAAAATACCGGCTAAACTGGCAGAAGAAGTCACAAATAGTCTGAAAATACCTTTAATTGGAATAGGTGCCGGAGGAAAGACTGATGGCCAGGTACTTGTACTTCATGATATGCTTGGGATAACCCAGGAGTTCTCTCCAAGGTTCCTTCGAAGATATCATAACCTATACGCAGAAATAAAAGGTGCAGTACAGGCTTATATTACTGATGTAAGATCACAGGACTTTCCTAACGAAAAGGAGCAGTATTAAACAGATCTGAGATGGCTGAGATACTATACGAAGACAATCATATTATTGCCGTTTATAAGAGATCTTCAGATCTGGCCCAGGGTGACAAAACAGGGGATGTTTCAATCGATACCGAATTAAAAAAATATATCGCGACGAAGTACAAAAAACCTGGAGAAGTTTTTCTGGGTGTGGTTCACAGACTTGATCGACCTGTGAGTGGTGTGATGCTCTACGCCCGCACTTCCAAAGCACTTTCACGACTTAATGAGATGTTCAAGCTGAAGCAGGTTAAAAAAGTTTACCTGGCAATTGTTAAAGAGAGACCTCCGGAAGATGAAGCAACAATAACCCATTTCCTTAAAAAGAATGAATCACAAAACAAAAGTTATGTATATGATAATGAGGTGAAAGGATCAAAAGAGGCAAGCCTGACATACAGATTGAAAGGAAGATCGGAAAAATATTATCTCCTTGAGGTAGAGCTTCATTCCGGCAGACATCACCAGATAAGGGCTCAGCTGGCAAAAATAGGATGTCCGATAAAAGGCGATCTGAAATACGGTTTTCCCCGGTCAAATGAAGATGGCGGGATCAGTCTTTTTGCACGCCGGCTGGAATTCATTCATCCGGTAAAGAAAGAAATTGTTAAAATTATTGCCCATTTTCCAGAAGGTGATATATGGTCAGTTTTTATGGATTCAATAGAATAAAAAAAATGAGCCGGAGAACAGGCTCATTTTTTAGTTGAAAAAACAAAACAGATCGGAGTTGTTATTTTTTTACTGACTTTTTTGATATAACTTTTACTGTCTCCTTTTTTTCTGTTCCCTCGTTATTTACACCAAGTTTATTTTCAATTTCTTTTACCAGCTCCTTAGCTTTGACTTCATCATTATACACTGTGTCAATGATGACCTTCGATCCCGATCCGTCATCTACAATAATTTTTATCTTCTGTTCACTTTTCTTATCCTGTCCAAGTGCCATTGAAAATGGTACTATCAGGATGAATTCTTTTCATGTCAGGCTTATTAGATAAATAATGCCTCAAAATTACTCTAAACATGGTATTTCGGAGTTAATGCACGGTTAATAAGAGTTAATGAAATGTTAAATACTTCTTTATTAATGACTTTATAATATATTTTTGTAGCATGAACAGGATGAAATTCACTGGACTTATTGTTATGATGTTGTTATCAATTATCGGCATCATATTGGTGCAGATAGTGTGGATTCAGAAGGCTGTCAGTATCAGAAATGAAAGCTTCAACAATGCTGTAATTGTCAGTCTTAACAATGCAGCAAACTCTATGGAATCTTCAAGGAAAATGAATTTCTTCAATAATTTTATGTTAGGCGATCTGTTTTCAATAGGTGATACATCGGCGGATGTTGCCGGTTATATGAATATAGGAAGTTACTCCTCAGTTCCAGGTAATAATTTTAGTTTAAGGATTACCAACCAATCCGTTTCACAAAATTCCAACAACGGGAAGGTGACAACAGTTAACAAGTCCTATCTGATAACAAATGATACCATAATTTCGGATTCCGTAACTTTAAATGTCGATCCATCAGACAGGTCGGATAAGGAAGCCATAATCAGGAGAGGAGAAGGAATCAATGCCAATACAAGGGAATCATATATGCGTCAGAATGATTTCCTCGGATGGGTTAAAAAAAGATCAGGTGAATTACAAAACATGAGTGACCAGGAGTTGAGAGAGACTTACCTGTGGGAAAAGACACTTGAGTTTGATAATAAGGAGGTTGAATTCTATCTTATGCAAGCGTTTTCTTTCGCTGAAATCAAAACTCCTTTTGAATATGCAATAATCAAGGACGGAGCAGTTCAGGACGGAGCCGGTAAAACATCGGGGAAAAATGATTTTCTGAAAAGCAATTACCGGGTCAGGTTATTTCCCGACAATATTTTGAGAAAGAACATTATTCTTTCAGTAATTTTTCCTGAGCGTACCAACTATGTGTTGGGATCGATGATCTGGATGCTGGGAGGATCGACTCTTTTCTCTCTTTTTATACTTGCAACTTTTGCGTTGAGTCTGTACTTCATCATAAGACAGAAAAAGATATCTGAGATGAAATCGGATTTTATTAATAACATGACTCATGAGTTCAAAACTCCTATTGCAACAATTTCGCTTGCGGCTGATACAATAACTAATCCTAAAGTCATTAAGGATGAGACCAGTATCAGACATTTCATTGGCATGATCAAAAAGGAAAACAGCAGGATGAACAAGAAGGTTGAAACAATTCTGCAGATTGCTTCACTCGACAAAAAGGAGATAGAATTCAGGTTTGAAAATGTTTCAGTACATACCATTATTGAACATGCTATTGAGACTATTGAAATTCAGGTTCTTCAACGAAAGGGTAAGATCAATCTTAACCTGAATGCTGAAAAACCTGATATCTTTGGAGATAGTGAGCATCTGACAAATCTTGTAAATAATTTTCTCGACAATGCAATAAAATATTCTCCTGAAGCACCGGAAATAACTGTTACGACAAAAAATTGTGAAAAAGGATTAATTTTATATGTCGAAGATAAGGGTATCGGAATGTCTAAAACGGTTCAAAGTAAAATATTTGAAAGGTTTTACAGGCAGAGTTCAGGAAACGTGCATGATGTAAAGGGATTCGGACTTGGTTTAAATTATGCAAGGTCAATAATTGAAGCACATAAGGGTAATATAAGTGTTTTCAGTGAACCTGGTAAAGGAAGCCGGTTCGAAATATTTTTACCATTTAACATGGAGAATTAAAGATGAGCAATAAACCCGTTAAAATTTTTCTTGTTGAGGATGATTTAAGTTTTGGATCAGTTCTTAAATCGTACCTTGAAATTAATGACTACTCTGTTGAGTGGGTCGATGATGGAAAATATGCAATTGATCATTTCAGAAAAGGGATCTTTAACATCTGTATACTTGACATTATGCTTCCGCATGTAGATGGATTTACAATAGCAAATGAGATAAGACAGATTAACAATGAGGTCCCTATCATTTTTCTCACTGCAAAAAAGCTAAAGGAAGATGTTCTTAAAGGGTATGGGGTAGGAGCGGATGATTATGTTACTAAACCATTTGATACCGATATACTTCTGGCTAAAATAAGAGCAATTATTTCTAGACGCGATTTTCAGACCGGAACCAAAGATTTTTATGAGATTGGGAAGTTTGTTTTTAACTCCAAGCTCAGGACATTGACTATCGGCAATGATGAAAAGAAACTCTCTCCTAAAGAAGCACAACTGCTTGAATTACTTGCAATTAATCCGAATGCATTGATCAGCAGGGAAATGGCTCTTAAGAAGATATGGGGTTCTGATGATTATTTTACTGCAAGAAGTATGGATGTGTATATAACAAAATTGAGAAAGTTTTTATCGGATGATCCTGATCTGAATATTAAAAATATCCATGGAGCCGGTTTCCAGTTGATTGTCAGGGAAGAACAATCTTAAGATTATTTCTGTTAAATTGCATTGGAAGCAGACTGCTTATACTATCAAAAATTTGTGTTTTATTTTTCCCCGAGAGAATTATTCTTATCTTATTTCCGATTCTTAACTCCTCCTCGGCTATTACCTGACGACAGTTTCCGCATGGAGAAGGTGATTCTTCATTAAGTCCCACTTTTGTCATTGAAGCAATAGCCAACGCTATGGGTCTATCTTCAGGGTGATTTGATATAGAATTGGAAAGAGCGCTTCTCTCGGCGCAAATTCCCGAAGGGAAAGCAGCATTTTCTATATTTGCTCCCCGGATAATTACACCGCTCTCCAATCTGACTGCCGCTCCAACGCTGAATTTTGAATAGGGCGCATAAGCGTTGAGGGCTGATTCCCTGGCAGCTATAATAAGTTCCCGGTCATCGGAATCTAATTCGTCAGTTTTTTCATACTCTGTATATGAAAATGATATATTGTTCGTTCTAATCATAATACTTTTAATCAGTATGGATTATAAAGGTAGTAAAAAAGTTTGGAGTGCCTAAAGTTTGGAGCGACAAGAACATACTTACTTCACTTAGAGTTAATATTTCTTTTAACTTTAGGCACTCTAGACACTTTTATTTTATGTATGTCATAAAACTATTTTAAATGAACAACAGACTTTTTCTCATTCTTTTTCTGGTATTATTATCAAGTCTGTACTCATGCAAAACATATAAACCACTCATTTCAACTTCAGCACCGGAGCAATCGGTTAAGGATTACGTAAATTCGTATAAAGACCTTGCTGTCACCGAGATGAACAGAACCGGCATACCGGCGAGTGTCACTCTGGCCCAGGGCATAATTGAATCTGATTGTGGTCATAGTTCTCTCGCCAGGGAAGCAAATAATCACTTTGGTATTAAATGTCATGACAACTGGACAGGACCAACAGTCAGGCATAATGATAACAGGAGAAATGAGTGTTTCAGGAAATACCGGAAACCGGAGGAATCTTTTTATGATCATTCTGATTTTCTAAAATCAGGATCCCGTTACAGTTTCCTTTTCAATATTAATCCTACTGATTACAAGTCATGGGCGCATGGATTAAAGAAGGCTGGCTATGCTACAAATCCCGACTACGCAAATATGCTGATAAGGACAATAGAAGATAATAACCTTTGGTACTTTGACAGGGGGTACAATTCTATAAGTTTACCACCTCAGACTTCCTTAGCAGTGATTACAACTCAATCAAAAGACAGTATTCGTAAATCAGTATCGATCCCGATTGGGAACGCTGTAGTGTTGGCTCGGGTTCCAAGAGTTTTGGAAAATAACAGGATCCAGTATATTATTGTTAAAGATGGCGATACCAGGGAGAAACTTGAGGATGAGTTTCAATTGCTGAAATGGGAACTGCCAAGATATAACGAACTTAATAGTGATTTTCAGCTAATTCCGGGACAGATACTCTATCTTCAACCAAAGAGAGACAGGGCAGAACCCGGGAAAGAGTACTATAATTGTGTGGAAGGAGATACTATGTACCTTATTTCCCAGAGATTCGGTATAAAACTGAAAAAACTATTAGAGATGAACAGGATGGCAGATGGTACTAAACCCACGGAAGGCAAAAAGATCTGGTTAAGGAGTACAGTACCGGTCAACTAACCGGTATAGTGAAGTTCATTATTCTGAATCCTCTGAGGAATTCGACGGTATTCATTCTCTTCTTGCCTTCCAATTGGAGACTTACAATACTTAAAAATCCATTTTTACAGCCGATCTTTAGATAGCATTTTCCATCTGATAATATTTTTCCTGGTTCGCAGGAGTGATTCTCAATTTCTGGTTGGCTTTCGAAAATCTTAAATGAATGGGTTAAGGATTCACTTTTAAAGTAAGATCTGGCGCAAGGATGAGGTGCAAGACCCCTGATGAAATTGTGAATTTTAACAGGATCGTTGTTCCAATTGATTATACAATCGCCAGGGTGTATCTTGGGCGCAAGTTTCGGTGGTTCTTCCTGGTTAATAAGTTGAGTCTGAGGTACGGTTCTTACCTTATTTTCAGCGATATCGGTCAGGGTTCTTATAACAAGTCTTGCTCCATGTTTCATCAATCTGTCGTGAAGATCACCTGCATTTTCAAAGGGGAAAATCTGTACCTCTTCTCTTAGCAGAATATTCCCGGTGTCTATTGTATCATCTATAAAGAATGTTGTTACTCCCGTCGTTGTCTCTCCATTTATTATTGCATGATTTATAGGAGCCGCACCACGGTAGTCAGGGAGAAGTGATGCATGAAGATTTATTGTACCTATTGAAGGCATTTTCCAAACTGCTTCAGGAAGTTTCCGGAACGCCACAACAATAAAAAGATCTGCATCTAACTTTTTCAGGTTGTCAATAAACTCCGGATCCTTAAGATTTACAGGTTGCAGGATAGGAAGGTAACTGAACTCGGCAAATTCCTTTACAGCAGATTTTGTCATCTTCCGACCTCTGCCTGAAGGTTTGTCGGGTGTGGTCACGACACCAACAATATTGCATCCATTCATTAGCAATGAACCAAGCGTCGCGACTGCAAACTCAGGTGTTCCCATGAATATTATCCTGAGATTCTTCATAAATGGTTTATTATCATGCAAATATAATACAAATATTATTTCTTTACGATGTGTTTATAACATGTAAGATTATGTCCCATTTTATTTGCCTTGGTTTCGAGGTAAAATTTATTGTGAGGATTTGACTCAATTACCAAAGGTATTGTCTCAACAATTTTTATCCCGTAGCCTTCTAATCCTGCCCGTTTCACAGGGTTATTTGAAATCAATCGTACTTTCCCCAGTCCCAGTTCACGCATGATACTTGCACCTACTCCATAATCTCTCTCATCTTCAGCGAATCCAAGTTCGAGATTTGCCTGTACTGTGTCCATTCCTTCATCCTGAAGTCTGTAAGCTTTAATTTTATTCAGTAATCCGATTCCTCTTCCTTCCTGGCTAAGGTAAATAACTACTCCTTTTCCTTCAGCTTCAACCATAGACATTGCTTTCTGCAGCTGAGGTCCGCAGTCGCATCGCATTGACCCAAAAATGTCACCTGTAAAACATGATGAATGAAGTCTGACCAGAACCGGTTCATCCTTTGTCCAACTGCCCTTTACGAGGGCAGCATGTTCAATTCCGTTGCTGGTTTGACGGAAAGGGATAAACTCAAAATTTCCCCTTTCGGTAGGAAGTTTAACCCTGTCTCCTTTCTCTATAATTGAATCTCTTTCAAGAGTGAACGTGATAAGATCTTTAATAGCAATTATCTTGATATCAAATGTTTCTCGGATTTTTTCAAGGTCGTTTAACCTGGCCATTGAACCATCATCATTCATTATCTCCACCAGAGCACCTCCGGGACGCAGATTGGCATAACGTGTAAGATCAACAACAGCTTCAGTATGACCGGCTCTTCGCAGAACCCCTTTTGATTTTGCTTTTAACGGAAATATATGTCCGGGTCGTCCAAGATCAGCAGGTTTTGTTGCCGGATCAACAAGCGCTTTAATTGTCAGGGCTCGGTCAAAGGCTGATACTCCTGTTGATGTGTCTTTATTAATCAAATCGACTGTTACAGTGAACTGTGTCTCATGAATTGAGGTATTGTTTCCTACCATAAGATTCAGATCGAGCTCTTCACATCGCTCTTCAGGTAATGCAGCACAGATAAGTCCCCGGCCATGTTTGGCCATAAAATTGACTATTTCAGGAGTTATTAGTTCAGCGGAACAGATGAAATCACCTTCATTCTCGCGATCTTCGTCATCAACAACAATCAGTAGTTTTCCAAGTTTAATATCCTCAATAGCCTCTTCTATAGTATTTAGAATAATATCATTCATCTTAATATTTATTTAGTCCGTAGCAGTATTTCTGCCTGATTGATTTATATAGAGCCTGTACAATAAATCCTTAACCTTTTTGAAGAACATCAGATAAGTATCAATGTTCAAAATGACAGAATCGGTAGTAGCTTTATATGTAAGGAAAATGCCAATTGGTAATAAAATGTACGAAGAAGCCCACATTCCTGCAAATGTACCAATGACATCTTCTTCGGCAAGTTTCTGTCCTGAAATCGATATAACATAATATACGACAAAGAAAAAGATGGAAATAACTGCCGGTGTACCTAATCCTCCTTTTCTGATGATGGCACCAAGTGGAGCTCCGATAAAGAAAAAAACAAGGCAGGCAAAAGACATTGTAAGTTTCTTGTTCCATTCCACTTCGTACTTTTTGATGGTCCTGATTTCATAACGTTGTGATTCATTTTTTATACCCAGTATGGTGTTGGCTTCTTTTAGGTTCTCAATTGCTCTCGCAAGCACCATCCTCTTTTCCGTTACGGTAAGTGAATCGTACATAGCTTTTGTATCAAATTCTGTGGGTTTTTCTTTATTACCAGAATTTTGGACATTACCAGAAGAATAGGGATTTATGTTTCCTATAACATAGAGTTTACTTTTTTTGAATTCTTTGAATTGAGTATTGAGCTTTTCAATATGTATTTTGCTGAGAGAGTCTATTGCATACGTTAATTGCGAAATGTTTAACATTGAAGGTCCTGATTTAATAAGTCCTTCTTCAGTTCGTTGAAGATCGAATCCGGAGAGTGAGATCACTATAGATTGCTCTTTGAATTTGTCTACTCTGGATGGATATTTTCTTGCGGCAACATTGACATTTCTTTCTTCGCCTTCAGTAAAACTCCAACCATTATAAAGGGTCATAATCAAACCTGTTTCGTCGCGTGTCGATCTCATATAACCTGAATCAGCCAATATCACAGCATAATTGCCTCTTTTTTCACGATGATCGTATATTAACAAATTATCGAGTCGGTTGGTCATCGGATCTTTTGTAGTTATTTTTATGCTGAAATCAGGTACTCCGTTATAGAATGTTCCAGCCTGTATATTAATATCAGGTTTTTTTCGTCGGATATCCCAAAGAAGGTTTCTGGCCTTATTTGTTGAATATGGCAGGATATTATTTGAAAAGAAGAAAGAGATGAGAGCAATGAATCCGATGAGGATAATCAATGGACGCATAATCCTTTGAAGAGGTATCCCTGAAGATTTAAGGGCCGAGAGTTCATTGAATTCTCCCATGTTTCCAAAAGTCATGAGAGATGCAAGCAGAATTCCAAGTGGAAGAGCGGTTGGTACGAAGGTAAGTGAAAAATGGTAAAGGAGCTCGCTAACAACTTTAAAATCAAGCCCTTTTCCTGCAAGTTCATCAACATACATCCACAGGAACTGTAAAATGAGAATGATAAGCACAATAAAAAATGTGAGTATCAGTGGGCCTATGAATGATTTTAATAAGAAATTGTCAACTTTTTTCACTTGCTGATTGCATTTGAAGTGCAAAACTACTTGATTTTTATCAAAAATCATCTTTAGTATTTATTCATTTTTTGAATGCCTCAACTCAATATTACTTTCTTTGTCCTTGAAACAAAGAAAGTAACCAAATCCGCCGGCTGGCGGAAAGGCTGCAGAGAATTTTGGGGCTCTTATTTTGAAGCTTGCCCACGAATACAACTCGTTCCACCTCGTTTCACTCGGTGTCACTCAAACAGTATTGCTTACAGCAGGCCATCGCAGCAAGCCTCAAAATAGTCGCTTTATCCCAAAATTCTCTGAGGCCGGTTGAAATCCAAAAACAATTATGATATCGCTAAATATTCTAAGTTGAAGTGCGAGGGCAAACCGGAAATGGTGCGAACTTCAGACAAAACGGTTGCGCCAATAAGGCATGTGTAGCAGGCGCCCGTTTTGGATGAAGTTGGCATTTCCGGCGCCCTTTTCTTTGGTTCATTTCTTTTGGGCGAACAAAAGAAATGAACATCTATATTCCTAATGCTCTTTTCAGATCATTGATCTGTGAATCCCACAAATAGATTGCATCTTCTTTTTCCTCTGCTTGTGCAAAATCAGTAATAATGAGAGCCAGCTCGTTGGTAAGTTCTTCTAAATTAATACGAAACTCAAAAAAATTCGACTCTTCATTTTCCATGCCCATCCATTCAAATCTGACCATTTTATTCTCTTTCAGGGCAGAAAGCCGGGCTTTTGATTCAGAGCTATTCCAGAAAAATGTAAAGAGATCACCTTCAACATTCACCTGGTCAGCAAACCATTCAGTTAATCCTTCCGGGGTGCTGAGTCGTGAGAAGAGCACTTTCGGTGAACAGTTAAGATTGTATTCCAATTCGAACTTTGATCTCATGATAAGGATTTATTCTAACCTCTCTACTATTTCTGCAATATAGAAAAAAAAATGAAACTAAAAAACCTTATTGGTAATTTGTGACAAACTGATTATATTTGCACCCGCAAAAAGGATAGTTAGAAAATCTTATATTGGCGAGATAGCTCAGTTGGTTAGAGCGCATGATTCATAATCATGAGGTCCGGGGATCATTCCCCCGTCTCGCTACCGATGAAAGCCGGACACAATGTGTCTGGCTTCCTTATTCTACTTCTGATGGACGATATGACTGATTTGGTCAAAAAAAAATCTGATTACTTTTTATTATTTATATCTTAGCTTTTAAAGACTGTTTTTTGAATTATGTCTTACCGCAGATAGCGGAAGATATTCGAACCGGCATATCTTTTTTATCTTATTTGCATGATATTTAATTTAATCAATCGTAATGTTATTTAATTCAATTGAATTTGCAATTTTTTTACCAATAGTGTTTTTACTCTATTGGTTTGTGACAAATGGAAATCTTAAAACTCAGAATATTTTATTATTAATTGCCAGTTATTTTTTTTATAGTTGGTGGGATTGGCGTTTCTTGTTTTTATTAGTATTGCTGTCTTTAGCAAATTATTTTATCGGAATTCAGATAGAAAAAAATGAAACAAACAGGAAGGGAAGGATTTGGTTGATTTCAGGGTTGGTTGCCAATATTGGTGTTCTTGTAGTTTTCAAATATTATAACTTTTTTATTGACGGTTTTATTAATCTGGTATCACTGGTCGGATATGAGTTGCCGAGATCGACCACAAAGATCATACTTCCTTTGGGGATAAGCTTTTATGTGTTTCTATCATTAAGTTATATCATCGACATACATAAGAAAAACCTTGCCGCAAACAGAAACATTATTGAGGTTTTATTAGCTCTGAGCTTTTTCCCAATATTACTTGCTGGCCCAATTCAACGAGCGGTATCACTACTTCCTCAGATCGCTAAAAGACGTGAGTTTAATTATTCCCAGGCCGTTGACGGACTAAAACAGATTCTATGGGGCCTTTTTGTAAAGGTTGTTATAGCTGACAATCTTGCAGCCTACGCAGATGATTTCTTCCTTAATTATTTTAAATATTCAGGCAGTACACTATTGCTGGGAGCTCTATTTTATTCTATTCAAATCTATGCTGATTTTTCAGGCTATTCTGAAATGGCAATTGGTACAGCAAAACTATTTGGTTTCAGCTTAATGCGAAATTTTGCCTATCCGTATTTTTCACGTGATATTACCGAATTTTGGCAACGGTGGCATAAATCACTTACAACATGGTTTCGAGATTACATATTCTTACCCATTTCCTTTAATGTTTCGTGGAGGATTAAAGGTGAAAAAACTCTATTTATCAAGACGGATCTTTATATTTATATAATAGCCAGTATGATAACCTGGTTTCTGACTGGTCTTTGGCACGGCGCCAACTATACGTTTATTATCTGGGGACTGATACATGGATTCTTTTTAATAGTTTACCGTTTTCAGAAAAATCCAAGAAAAAAGTTGTTTAAAAGAATAGGGATTACCAATAATCATATTCTCATTGTCTTTTTTGAAACTATAATTACTCTATTCATAGTTATGATCGCATGGATATTTTTCAGAGCTGAGAGTATTGGCCATGCAATCAATTATATTTCTGGAATTTTTTCTAAATCTCTTTTATCTGTACCTGATTTTCCTGACATGAAGCGAGCCTTTCTCACAATCATTCTCGTAATTGCGTTCTTTTTTATCGAATGGCTTGGAAGAGAACAACAATATGCTATCTCAAATTTGGGGATTAAGTGGAAAAAACCACTAAGATATGCGATGTATTATGCAATTATAATTGCAATAATATGGTTTGGCGGTAAACAACATCAATTCATCTATTTCCAGTTTTAATATGAAAAAGTTCATTCTTAATATTATTATATTTATTCTGCCCATTGTTATTTTTGCCTATTCAAAATCTCTGTATCTGCTATATTCAGACAAATACAAAAGCACTGTTGCGGGATCTGAAGTATATCACTCAATTATTAAAAGTAAACAAAAAGGGAAAGCAAAAAAAGTACTTATCGGGGACAGTTTTGGCTATTCATTATTTAGTAATACTATAAATAATGACACTATCAACTCATTGGCCTGTAACCGTGCAATCAGTATGGTTGGTCATTTTATTTTGCTTAATAATTATCTTAATGCGGGTAATAAGGTCGACACTGTTTATTTGATTTTCACCCCTTTTTCTTTTATGAATAATTTAGATGAGGTGTATACCTATCATTATTTTTTGAAACCATTTTATATAAAAGAGTATTATCCTTTGTTTACATTAACCGTAAAAAATCAGGTACATAAAATACCATGTTATTATATTTGCAGAGAACCAAATATTTTAACTTCTAACTGGGCTCCAAATTTCAAATCAAAAGATGTTAAGGATTATACATTTCTATCACCCGTTTCAGTGGAATATCTGGCAAAAATTAAAGAATTAAGCCTTATAAATAAATTCAAATTAATTATACTACCGACTCCAACCAGATTAAGTAATAAGATATTTATAGAAAAAATTAACAGAAATGAAATTGTTAAAACTGGTTTAGAAAATGAATTTATAAACTACCTTGAAACAATCATTTACATTAATGATACAAACTTTAGTGATAATGTTCATTTAAAAAATCAAAATATGTACACTGAATATGCTGACTATTATATGAACAAACTAATGAAATAGTGAAAAGCTTATGGCAAGATATCTGTATAGCATTTACCGGTCTCACTATACCGGAAACCGGGCACAAAGTGCCTGGTTTTTTTACGGTTCTGATAAACGTATAATGATGTTTTGGCGCGGAATATTAACTAAAAACGGGACCGTACTGAAAAATGCTAAGAATATTTTTAATTTGAAGAGTATTTAGGATATTGAAATGGAAATCAAATTCATCCTGAAATTATGCTTTGCCAGTA
>Ga0209745_1001164_pt1 | contig 15797 bp, 17 predicted proteins | sample BarGraNGADG00312_FD_184495 | JGI IMG/M metagenome (GOLD analysis project Ga0209745, IMG submission 184495) | Arctic peat soil microbial communities from Barrow, Alaska - Barrow Graham LP Ref core NGADG0004-312 (SPAdes) (version 2) | ecosystem: Environmental > Terrestrial > Soil > Wetlands > Peat... | reverse complement strand
CATGATCCAGAACATCGTCGATCGCGCCAAGAAGATGGCGATCAAGGACTTCCTCACGACATCTCAGAAGGGCATCCGGATCGAGCATCTGCTGGCCTCGTGCGTTGATGAGTTCAAGGAGAACGAAGACCTTCCCAATACGACCAACCCCGACGACTGGGCTCGCATCTCCGGCAAGAAGGGCGAGCGCATCGTGTACATCCGCACGCTGGTCACCGGCAAGGACGGCACCGAACCGGGCCGCTCCATCGAGGCGGTCGCCAACACTGGCCAGTATCTGTGAGGTGTCGCAGCCTGTGAGGTGACGCCGCCTGCGGGCTGAGGTTCTGCGTCAGCTCAGGCGTAGCCGGAACCACGTGGTGCTCACGTATGCGCCGAACTTGAACTCGACCTCGTCCAACGTGCCCACCTCGGTGAAGCCCAGTCGACGGTGCATGGCATTGCTGGCCGGATTCGGCTGTGCCACCAAGAAATGGTCACCCATCGCTGTGCTGTCAAGCTTCGCCTGCCAGGAGGCCAGTGGTGGCTCCTCGACGTCGAAAGTCGCCGTACTCGCGGCCACCGAGTGGGCGTAGATAGCAGCAGTCGCAACCAGATCTGATGACTCGGCAGGGCGCACGGTGATAGAGTTCATGGGCGTCGGCGAACAACAGGCATTGAGTTTGCAGATGAGGGGTGAAGATAGCGACGCAGCTCACCGATCAGCTCGGCGCGGTGCGGCCGGCCGATGGGCGTCGCCCCGGGGAAGCTGGCGAACCCGTGGGGCGCACCGACGTAGTTGGTGTGGCGTACGGGCACCCCAGCGGCAGCCAGCCGCTCGGCATACAGCGTGCCCTCGTCCCGCAGTGGATCGAGATCCGCCGTCTGGACCAGCGCAGGCGGAAGGTTCGCGTGGCTCGCGGCCCACAGAGGCGAGACCAGAGGGTCGTCGGCGGCCAGACCGTGGGGACCGAGATAGTGCTCGAGGAACACGTCGATCTTGGCTCGGGAGAGTACCGGCGCATCAGCGTGCTCAATGATGGACGGCTGGCTCAGGGTCGCATCGGTGGCGGGATACATCAGCGCCTGGTGTGCGATCGTCGGCCCGCCTTCGTCCCGGATGACCTGACAGACGACCGCCGACAGGTTTCCTCCGGCGCTGTCACCGGACACGGCAAGGCGAGAACCGTTGCCGCCCCACGAGTCTGCGTGTTCGCCAAGCCAGCGAACGGAGTCGACGCAGTCCTGTACTGCCTTCGGCGCGCGGTGCTCCGGCGCCAGGCGGTAGTCGACGCTGACCACGACCGCCCCAACTTCGCGAGCGAGGAACGTGCACAAGGGGTCGTACATGCGGGTGTTGCCCAGCACCCAGCCTCCGCCGTGGAAGAACACGACCACCGGAAGCGGCTCGCCCGACCCGGCCGGCCGATATACCCGCAGTGGCACCTCTCGTCCGTCACGCGCGGGGAAGCTCGTGGCCTCGCGCCTGACGTCCCCGAATACGGGGCCGGTGATCCACGTGAACGGGGGTATCGCCGACGTGACCCTGGCCCGACTCCGGCGGATACCGTTCAGATCCATGCCGGCGATCGACCGGCCGCCGAAGCGGTCGAGGGCCGCCGTGAAGACCTTGGTACGCAGGGGCATGCGATTGATGGCTACGGCACGCCGAGCTCTCACCTGCCGATCATGGCCCGCATGGTGACGGTTCGCCTAGGCTGGCGGCATGACGGTGCGTCGAGTGATGGGGATCGAGACGGAATACGGCATCTCTGTGCCCGGCGATCCGGGAGCGAACCCGATGTTGCTGTCCGGATACGTCGTCAACGCCTACGCCAGCGTGCGAGGTTCGCGCGCCGGTCGGGCCAGCTGGGACTACGAGGACGAGATGCCGCTGCGTGATGCGCGCGGATTCGAGATCCCCCGTCAGCTTGCGGATGCCAGCCAGCTGACCGACGAAGAAGACCCCACGTTGGCCAATGTGGTGCTCACCAACGGTGCCCGCCTGTATGTCGACCACGCACATCCGGAGTACAGCTCGCCCGAGGTGACCTCACCACGGGCGGCCCTGTGCTGGGACCGGGCGGGGGAGCAGATCATGCTCGAGTCGGTCCGGCGCCTGTCTGCGGTGCCGGGGACGGCCGGTGTGAACCTGTACAAGAACAACACCGATGGCAAGGGCGCGTCATATGGCACGCACGAGAACTACCTCATGCGTCGTGAGACGCCCTTCTCGGACATCACGCACCACCTGATTCCGTTCTTCGTGGCTCGACAGGTGATGTGCGGCGCGGGCAGGGTGGGGATCGGCCAGGACTCGACGAACGCCGGGTTCCAGATAGCCCAGCGGTCGGACTTCTTCGAGGTTGAGATCGGTCTTGAGACGACCCTCAAACGTCCCATCATCAACACCCGCGACGAACCGCATGCGGTGGCCGCGCTGTACCGCCGACTGCATGTGATCATCGGTGACGCGAACCAGTGCGACGTCGCCGGACTGCTCAAGATCGGGACGACCAGCCTGGTCTTGGCCATGATCGAGGACCAGGCCCTTGACGTGGACCTCAGCGTCCGCAAACCCGTCGCCACGTTGCACGCCGTCTCGCACGACCCCGGCCTGCGAGAGCTCATCGAGCTACGCGACGGGCGCGCCATGACTGCCGTTCAGCTTCTCTGGATCTACTACGAACAGGCCGATCGCTACCTGCAGTCGCATAACCCCGGTGCCATTGACGACGACACCTCGGAGGTGATGTCGCGCTGGGCCTCGGTGCTGACCAAGCTCGAGCGCGACCCCATGGAGTGCGCGCGCGAGATTGACTGGGTGGCCAAGCTCACGCTCCTGCAAGGGTATCGGGACAGGGATGGGCTCGAGTGGTCCGATCACCGGCTCAAGGCGATCGACATCCAGTGGTCGGATATCCGCCCCGAGAAGGGCCTGTTCCAGCGTATTGCCCAACGCGGTCGCATCGAGTCACTGACCGATGAAGCAGCGGTGAAGGCGGCCATCAGCAACCCGCCCGAGGACACTCGCGCCTACTTCCGAGGTCGCTGCCTGGAGAAGTACTCAGAGGAGATCGCCGCAGCTTCCTGGGACTCGGTGATCTTCGATGTGCCGGGCCAGGCGGCCTTGCAGCGGGTCCCCATGCTCGAACCCCTGCGTGGTACCCGCGAGGGGGTCGGCGATCTGATTGATCGCAGCCCCGATGCATCGACTCTTTTGCGGGAATTGGCCGCCGCCAACGGTTGACAGCGGGTTAGGCTGCAAAAGACGAAGGTTGTACGGCGTCTTGCCGGTCCCGATCAACGCCCGTGGAGGAACAGATGCCAAGCCAGGAGCACAGCCGACCCCAGCGTCGCGAGGACATCCCGGACGAGGCGCCCGAGCCCAGCGCAGCCACGCCTGAGGCCACGGCGCGCAAGGACGCACTCGACGACGACATCGACAGCGTGCTGGACGAGATCGATGGTGTTCTCGAATCCAACGCAGAGGAGTTCGTGCGCGGTTTCGTGCAGAAGGGTGGCCAGTGAGCCTCGGCTCTGGGGGCGGCGACGGACGGCTGCCCGCAGCGTTCATGACCACAGGTTCCTCGTCCTTCACCGAGTTCATCGGCGTGCACAACCCTGAGCTGCTGCCATCGCGGCGCCCGCTGCCGGCGGGCGGCACGTTCGAGGCGCCGCACGGTACGACGATCGTGGCGCTCACCTATGAGGGCGGCATCGTCATGGCGGGCGACCGTCGAGCCACCATGGGCAACCTGATCGCCAACCGTGACATGGACAAGGTGTTCGGCGCCGATCAGTACTCCGCGGTCGGGATCGCCGGTACCGCGGGCCTCGCCATCGAGATCGTGAAGCTGTTCCAGGTCGAGCTTGAGCACTACGAGAAGATCGAGGGCACATTGCTCTCCCTCGAGGGCAAGGCCAACCGGCTGGCGACCATGATCCGGTCGAACCTCGCGATGGCGATGCAGGGCCTGGCCGTGGTCCCGATGTTCGCTGGTTTCGACCTCCCCACGATGACTGGCCGGATCTTTTCGTATGACGTGTCGGGCGGCTGCTACGAGGAACATGACCACCACAGCGTCGGCTCGGGCTCGTTGTTCGCACGTGGTGCGATGAAGAAGCTCTGGCACCCTGGCATGGACTCGACCACAGCGATCCGGGTGGCCGTCGAGGCTCTCTATGACGCCGCCGACGACGACTCAGCCACGGGTGGTCCCGACCTCAGCCGACGGATCTGGCCGACCCTGGCCGTCGTGGATGCTGAGGGACTGCGATTCCTGGACGACGACACCCTTGCCGCCGTTGTCGAGCAGATCGTCGCCGACCGCCAAGGCAACCCCGGAGGTGCCCGATGACGATGCCGTTCTATGTCTCGCCTGAGCAGCTCATGAAGGACCGGGCGGACTACGCGCGCAAAGGGATCGCCCGGGGTCGGTCCGTCGTGGTCCTGGGCTACGACCAAGGTATCGCGTTCGTTGCCGAGAACCGCTCCCGCGCCTTGCACAAGGTGTCCGAGATCTATGACCGGATCGCTTTCGCCGCCGCCGGCAAGTACAACGAGTTCGAGAACCTGCGGGTGGCCGGCGTTCGCTATGCCGATCTGCGTGGCTACTCCTATGACCGCAGTGACGTCACCGCGCGAGGTCTGGCCAATGCCTACGCTCAGACGTTGGGCACGGTCTTCACACAGGAGTCCAAGCCCTACGAGGTCGAGATTGTCGTCGCCGAGGTGGGTGAGAGCGCCGAGCAGGACCAGATCTACCGCCTGACCTATGACGGTTCGGTCGCCGACGAGCAGGGTTTCATCGCGATGGGCGGCGCCGGAGAGCAGATCACCGCCGGACTGCAGGAGCGGTGGAGTCCAGGCATGAGCCTGGGTGATGCTCTGGCACTGGCTGTCGACCTGCTGAAACAGGACCCGGCAGGTGGGCCCTCACGCACCTTGATGGCAGCCCAGCTCGAGGTCGCGGTGCTCGACCGGGCGCGCCCTCGGCGTACCTTCCGCCGTCTGGCGGGGCCGTTGCTCGATGCGCTGCTGAGCAGCGAGGATCCCACGATGGATGTGCCTGCCGACGATGACCTCGCGCCAGGTCGACACGACACGCTGACCGGCGAGAGCCCACCCGCCGACCGACCCGAGCCGGATCCTTCGTGACTATCGCAGTCACCGGCGCCACCGGTGATCTCGGCGGCCGGGTGGCCCGTGAGCTGGCGACGCGCGGTGTCGAGCAGCGACTGATCGTTCGCGACCCCATCCGGGCGCCGAGGCTGCCGGGCGCGGATGTCGCCGTCGCGGCATACGAGGACTCCGAGGCGATGGCCAAGGCCCTGGACGGCATGGGCACCCTGCTCCTCGTGTCCGGGCACGAGGACCCCGACCGGATCTCATTGCACCGCAAGGCGATCGAGGGTGCTCGTCTGGCCGGGGTCGAGCGCATCGTCTACACCTCGTTCATGGGTGCCGCGCCCAACGCGACGTTCCCCTACGCCCGTGACCACAGCGCGACCGAGCTGGCGATCCGTGAGGCGGGGATCAGGCTGACGTCGATGCGCAACTCGCTGTATGCCGACGTCGCGCCACGCTTCGTGGGGGCGGACGGAGTGATTCGCGCGCCGGCAGGGCACGGTCGCCTGGCCTGGGTGGCTCGTGCCGACGTGGCACGACTGGCAGCCGTGCTGTTGGTCGAGCCCGGCCATGAAGGGCAGATCTACGACGTGTCCGGACCTCATGCGATCGACCTGCACGAGACCGCGCGCATACTGACCAAGGTCACGCGCCGGGCGATCACGTACCACGCCGAGACCACCGACGAGGCAAGAGCGTCGCGCGCGGGTCATCCCGACTGGCTCGTCGAGGGCTGGATCGGCTCTTACCTGATGCTCAACACCGGCGAGGGCTCGGTGACCAGTCATACGATCGAGCACCTCACCGGTCGGCGCCCGATGACTCTGCCGGAGTTCCTTGCCGCCGAACCCTCATCCTTCGCCCACCTGGTCGGCTGACGCTCAGCAGAGAAGCTACAACGCGGCTGGCGGATCCTCGAAGGACCGGCCAGCCGCGTTGATGTATCTCAGAAAACTCAGCCTCCGGGACTCAGCGCTTGGCGCCGACCGTCTGGCTCGGGCCAGCCTTGTGGTCTCCGGCTCCGTCGTCCGTCATCTCGTCGGTGACGGTCTTCTGCTGCTTGACAACAGCATCGGCCTTGGGCTGGCTGGCTGCAGGTGCAGCGGCAGTAGCTGGCTTGGGCTGGTCGCCCTCAGCGGCAGGCTTGGGCTGGTCGGCAGCAGCGGCAGGCTTGGGCTGGTCGGCAGCAGCGGCAGGCTTGGGCTGGCCGGTAGCAGGTTCCGCCGGCTCCAGTGGGTTCACCATCGCGACACCGCCGAGCGCCGAGAGCATCTGGCGGACGTTGCTGAGCTGGGCGTTGATGCTGTCGCGACGCTGGGTCGCGGCAGTGAGCTCGCGTTCGGAGTCGCCGCGGATGCGCTCAGCCTTGGTCTTGGCCTCAGCGACCAATGCGTGCGCCTCCTTCGTCGCCTGCTCGAGCTGCTGTGCGGACCGGGCCGCCGCTTCCTGCTGCGCCTGCTCGGACTCGGCGAGGGTCTGTTCCGACCGCAGCCTGACCGCGGCCAGCTGCTGCTCGGCGGCGGTGACATCGGCAGCGAACTCCAGTGCCGACGCGTCCCGACGTGCGGCAAGGGTGGTCTCGAAGTCGACTGCCGCGGTCGCAGACTTGGCGCGCGCTCGCTCGTAGACGGCTTCGGCTTCTTCCCGTCGGGCCATTGCCTGGCGGTCGGCATCGTCCAGGAGACTGTCCGCCTGTCGTTTGGCGTCCTCCATAAACCGAGCGGCCTCCGCATCGGCGGCGCTGCGTATCTCCGTTGCGTAGTGGTCGGCGTCCTGACGGGTCGCTAGAGCGCTCTCGTCGGCGAGGGCGTGATGGTTCGCCGCGTCCGCCTGAGCGCGTGTCCGCAGCTCGCTTGCTTCCTTGTCTGCCAGCGTCAGGATTGACCCAATGCGTTCGCCGAGAGTCGCGTAGGTGGGCGCCGCCGCCTTCGTCTGTGCCTCTTCGAGTGCACGGGTCCGTTGGACATGACGTTCGATCTCGTTCCGGAGCTGACCTTGGGCGGCCTCGAACTTGCTGACCTGGATGGTGCGCTCGCCGGCCTCTTGCCGGGCTGCCGCAGCGGCCTGTTCGAGCTCGTGCACGTGCTGGTCCACCTGGGCGGGGTCATATCCGCGGAGCACGCTGCGGAAGTGGGCGTTGGACTCGGTCATCGGGTTCCTGTCGTAGCGTTGGCGGTGCGGGAGAGGCTGGGTGTTGGGTGTTGGGGCGCAGTGCTGTCTGCAACCGGCGTGGCGGGCCCGGTAGCGACCACAGAGTGTTCGGCCGCAGAGTGTTCGGGCACGGCAAGGGCCTCGATCACGCCTGAGAGGTGGCTGAGCTGTGCGGTGATGTCGTCGCGTCTCTGGGCCAGGGCCTTCACCTCTGCGCGTGCCTGGGTGAGGAGCTCACGTGCCTCGGCTCGGTTGGTGTCCGCGTCGGCTCGGGCAGCCGCAAGGGTCGTCGTTGCCTCGTCGCGGACCGCCCGGCGGTGCTCGTGGGCTTCGGTCTGGAGTCGAGCCACCTCTGTTGCGGCCCGTTCACGCAGCACCCGTGCTCCAGCCTCGGCCTCATCCAGTCGGCGCTGCGCGCGCTCCAGCGCTGCCTGTGCCGTCAGATCCGCCTCGGTGACGACCCTCTCCGCATGTGCCAGAGCGTGGTTGCGCGTGGCGATGGCGTCCTTGTCGGCGGCCTCGAGAACGGCATTCGCCTGGGCGCGCAGCCGTTCAGCCTCAGCTGCGGCTTCAGCCAGTGCCGTTCGTACCCGCAGGGCGACGCGGGAGATGACGTCCTGCAGCTGTCGCCGAAGGGCGGCCAGATGGGCGGCACTCCTGGCGTGGTCGGCGAGACGCGACCGAACGGCTTCGGCTTCGGCCGTCAACAGGAGAGACCGAACGGTGTCTTGGGTCCAGGCCATGTGGTCGGCCGCATCGCCCAGGACGCGGTCAGCCTCGGCAGTCGCGCCATCGCGTGCCGATGCGATCTCGGCGGCCGCGGTCGACCTGAGATTGGCGGTCTCTGCCCGTGCCTGGTCGAGCTCCTGCATCGTCGTGGCGCGTGTTGTGCCGGCTTCGGTGTTGGCCCGTGAGATCGTCTCGCTCGAGGACTCTTCGGCAGCGGCCCGGATCGAGGTCGCCTCTCGGGTAGCCTCCTCGCCCAGCTGCTGCAGCTCGGCAGTGACTTGGATCTGTCGGGACTCGATGCGCGCCGCGGCCTCGGACAGCAGTGCCGTGCTTTTCTCCCGCACCTGTTCGAACTCGGTGGTCGCCAAGGCCCGCAGCCGTAGGTCCTCCGCCTTTGCGGCGCCCCTGATCTCGTCGGCCTCAACCTGCGTGTTGGCAAGGAGGCTCTCGGTCGTCCGGTCGGCGGCGTCCGCCACCAGCGTGGCCTGGTCCGCGGCGTCTGCCACCAGCTGAGCCGCCTCCTGCTGCGCCTCCTGCAGCCGGGCCTGAGCTGAACGCTGGGCACTGAGGGCGTCGTCGTGGACGATGGAGGCGTCGATCAGCAGTCGTCTCGCCTCGTCGTGCGCCGCGCTCGCTTCGGCCCGCAGTGCGGCCACCTCGGCCTTGACCTCCAACCGAAGGTGATCGGCAAGAGCCTGTGCCCGGGACAACAACCCGAAGGCTGCCGCGCTGGGCTCTTCGGGGGTGGAGATGCCGTCTGGCGTCTCGGTCAGGGCTCCTGGTGGGGCTGTCACACAAGCCATGATCCCACGGATCTGGCATCCTGAGTCCAGAACGCGAACAGGGACCGGCTCCGCACCGATGGTATGGGTGGATTATCGGCCCGGTTGTCTGCAGTTGTGCCCGAACCCGTAGAGGCCCAAGAAGGGCCGTGCCGAACCCTTACCAAGGTTGTTCGACACTCCATAGAGTGAGGTCATGGATCGCCGCATCTTCGGTATCGAGAACGAGTACGGGGTCACCTGCACGTTTGACGGCCAGCGACGTCTGACCCCCGATGAGGTGGCGCGCTACCTTTTCCGGAAGGTCGTGTCGTGGGGTCGGTCCTCAAACGTCTTTCTTGCCAACGGCTCCCGGCTGTATCTCGACGTGGGCAGCCACCCTGAGTACGCCACCCCGGAATGTGACGACGTCAGACAGCTGGTCACCCACGACAAGGCCGGAGAGCGCATCGTTGAGGGCCTCGTCGCCGACGCCCAGCAACGGATTGCTGACGAAGGTATCGCGGGCGAGATCTACGTCTTCAAGAACAACACCGACTCGGCGGGCAACTCCTACGGCTGTCACGAGAACTACCTCGTCGGGCGGGCAGGGGAGTTCCAGAGGTTGTCCGACATCCTGATTCCGTTCCTGGTCAGCCGCCAGATCACCTGCGGCGCCGGCAAGATCACCACCACATCCCGTGGAGCGACCTACTGCGTCAGCCAGCGAGCGGACCACATCTGGGAGGGCGTCTCCAGCGCCACCACCCGATCTCGCCCCATCATCAACACCAGGGATGAGCCACACGCTGACGCCGAGAAGTACCGGCGGCTTCATGTCATCGTCGGTGACTCCAACATGAGCGAGACGACCACGATGCTCAAGGTCGGCTCAGCTGATCTGGTGCTGCGGATGATCGAGGCCGGTGTGATGATGCGGGATCTGTCGCTCGAGAACCCGATCCGGGCTATCCGCGAAATCAGCCACGACGTGACCGGCGCCAAGAAGGTCAAGCTCGCGAATGGTCGTGAGCTGAGTGCGCTGGAGATCCAGAACGAGTACTTCGAACGTGCCACGGAGTTCGTCGACCGGGAAGGTCTGGACGACCCGATCCACAAAGCCGTCCTGGACCTGTGGCAGCGGACCCTCATAGCGGTCGGCACGGGAGACCTCGCCCTGGTAGGAACCGAGATCGACTGGATCATCAAGTACCTGCTGATCTCCCGGTATGCGGCAAAGCACGCGCTGAGCCTGTCCAGCCCCCGGATCGCGCAGCTCGATCTGGCCTACCACGATATCAATCGTGAGCGTGGGCTGTTCTATCTCCTGCAACGTCATGGCAACACTGGCCGCGTCTGCTCCGACTCAGAGATCTTCGAGGCCAAGACCGTGCCACCCCAGACCACGCGGGCCAAGCTGCGCGGCGACTTCATCCGCGCAGCCCAGGAGCACAAACGGGACTTCACCGTCGACTGGGTCCACCTCAAGCTCAACGACCAGGCGCAGCGGACCGTCCTGTGCAAGGACCCCTTCGCTGCCGTCGACGCCCGCGTCGAGCGCCTGATCGAGGGTATGTGATCGCCAATCTTACAGCGAGCTTTTAGCAAACGCACAGACTCTGGCGATATGGTAGGCGGAATCCCTGTACCAACGATCAAAGGTCATCGCGTGCGTCTGTCTCGTCTACGAATTGTGTCCGCTGCTGTCATACCCCTGGTATTCCTGGCCGCCTGCGGCTCGGCCAAGACCGACGCCAAGGCCAATCCTCTCGACGTCGTCACGGTGGGTGGCACGGCTAAGGCACCCACGCTGACTTTCAAGACCAAGCCGCTCACTGTGAAGGCGACGACCACCAAGGTCCTCACCCCAGGCAAGGGGGCCAAGCTGACCAAGGCCAACGCGATCATGTTCAACTACGTGCTCGTCAACGGCAAGGACGGCAAGCAGGTCGAGTCCAGCTACGGCAAGCAGACGGCTGGCATGGACCTTTCGTCCGCTTCGTTGCTGCCGGGGCTGAGCAAGGGCCTGAGCGGCCAGAAGATCGGCTCCCGGTTGCTGGTGGCGATCCCGCCGGTGGACGCCTTTGGTGCCAAGGGCAACACTCAGGCCGGCTTCGGCCCCAATGACACAGTCATCTTCCTGATCGACCTGGTCTCGGCCAGCACACCACTGACGACTGCCACGGGCGTTGCGGTTCCGCCCAAGGCTGGGCTCCCGACAGCGACAGTTGATGGCGCCAAGCCCGCGCAGGTCACCGTCCCGAAGACCGCTCCGCCAACGAAGCTGATCGTCCAACTGCTGATCAAGGGCGCAGGTCCCGTCGTCCAGGCCGGCCAGAACATCAAGGTCAACTACACAGGTGTCTTGTGGAAGGACGGCAAGAAGTTTGACGCGTCCGGTGACCACGGCTCATCGTTCGACACTCAGATCGGCGCCGGGAAGGTCATCACCGGCTGGGACAAGGGCCTGGTCGGACAGACCGTCGGCAGCCGCATCCTGCTCGTCGTGCCCCCGGCCGAAGGGTACGGCGCCAAGGGCTCCCCGCCGCTGATCGGACCCAAGGACACCCTGGTGTTCGTCGTCGACATCCTGGCGATCGTCTGATCCTGGCGATCGTCTGACTCTGGACCTGCGACTGAAAGGCTCGACCATCATGGGTTTCGACCCCAGCACGACCAAGCCGGAGATCGACTTCCCGGGCGATGTCGCGCCCACCGATCTGGTCATTGAGGACCTGGTCCTGGGTGATGGCGCCGAGGCCAAGGCCGGTGACTCCATCAGCGCTCACTATGTGGGCGTGGCGCACTCGACGGGCGAGGAGTTCGACGCCTCATGGAACCGTGGCGCGCCGCTGGACTTCCGGCTGGGCGCGGGGCAGGTTATCAGGGGCTGGGATGACGGCATCGTCGGCATGAGGGTGGGCGGCCGTCGCAAGCTCATCATCCCGGCGGCCCTTGCCTATGGCGACCGGGGCGCAGGTGGCGCGATCAAACCGGGCGAGGCCCTCATCTTCGTGGTGGACCTGGTCGAGGCGCACTGAGTCGACGCGCGCTGAGCAGCGTTGCGGCGAATCGGCCAGCCGCCGCAGCGGTCACGAAGGAGGCCTTGTCCTCATCGAGGCTGCGACCCATGGTTGACAACCGCACCGGGCTGGCGGACAGCGCTTCGGCCAGACCCGAGACGTCAACCTCGCGGAGCTGAAGTCGGCCCGCGCTGTCAGCGGCAAGCCGGCGTGCCTGCTCCAGGACACGCTCACCGAACTCTCCGCCCAGCAGTGGGACCGGCAGGTCTGCCGACGCCATGGCCACCCGGCCGTAGGTCGTCAGACTGTGGTGGGAGATGCCACGGTGGCGTTCGCGTTCGTCGGCTTCGGAGACGCGCAGCGACGCGACAGCCCGACCCCCGAGCACCGCGGTGGCGTTGATCGCTTCACCGGACGCCACGCCGGAGTAACCCCATGGGGAGTCGGTGCCCAGGTTGCCCGGGCCCTGGGCGACGATGGTCACGTCCGCGTGCAGGACGTGGGCCGCGGCCAGCAGACCGGTGTGGACGTTGACCGCTTCGAGGTCACCGCCGAAGGCCTGACCCACCGTGATGGTGCCGGCGAGCCAGCCGGCCTCCGACAACCCGGCCACGGTGCGGGAGAACGCGATGGGCAGGGCGCCACCGTCAGTCATCACATAGACCGCCCGGACCTGCGGGTCCCCCTGGCGCAGTCCCGCCAGGATGGCAGGTACGGCAGAGTGCAGGTCGGCCATGATGACGGGCATCGCGTCGATCCTGGTGGCATCGCGCAGCACCTCGTGGTGCGGGCTCTCCTGCTCGTCGACGCCGAGGACCATTGTCTGCAGGGGTGTGTACCGGGCCTTCACGATGTGGCCCGGACTGGCCTTCGGGTCCGCCGGCAGGCGGTCGGGGATTGCCACGATCAGGGCCAACCCGCCGGTGCCCAGTCCGCGCTCCAGGGCACCGACATTGAGCAGGACCCGATCTCCGGGCTGGGGCGTCCCGACCAGGTCGGTATAGGCCAGGGCCGGGATGGTCTCGCTCATGGGACTGCGCCGCGCCACGTCGACCGGTGTCACATCGGCCAGTGTCACATCGAGAATGGCTGCTCCGGGCCACTGTTCCCGGAGCCGTTCGACAGTTGCCTCGCGCCAGTGGATCACGCCACGAACAGTAGTGCTGCTGACACGGTCCGCAGTAGTGCTGTCGACACCCCACATGGGGCGCGGCGGTCCGGTAGCGTCGACCCATGAGCACAAAGTTCAATGCAGCAGACAAGACCGAGCGTCTGCTCAACCTGGTGATCTGCCTGCTCTACACGCGAAAGCCACTGTCCAAGGCCAAGATCCGCGACGCGGTGCCGCAGTACGGCACGAGCGCTTCCGACGAGGCCTTCGATCGGATGTTCGAGCGTGACAAGGACGAGCTGCGCGAGCTCGGCATACCGCTGGTGACCGAGCCGTACGACGTCTTGTTCGACGATGAGCCCGGCTATCGCATAGACCGTCGCGAGTACGCCCTGCCGGAGATCTCCTTTGCCGCCGACGAGCTGGCCGTTCTCGGCCTGGCCAGCCGGGCCTGGACACAGGCCAGCCTTGCCGGGCCCGCGGCCCAGGCCCTGCGCAAGCTTGAGGCTGCCGGGGTGGAACGCGACGACTCCTCGCTGATCGGTATCGTGCCGATGGTCCGGACCGTTGAGCCTGCTTTCGAAGCCGTGAAGGACGCCGTGTTGCAGCGCACGCCGATGGCCTTCCCCTACCGGACGGCAGGCACGGGAGAGGGGGCGACCCGTCACGTCCAGCCATGGGCGATCGCCTCCTGGCACGGCCACTGGTACCTCACCGGGTTCGACACAGACAGGAACGCACCGCGGGTATTCCGGCTGGGCAGGATCGAGGGCAAGGTCATCATCGAGGGCAGGCCCGGGTCATACGAGGTGCCGCAGGATCATCAGCCGACGGCGATGATCAACGCTGTGACCGTCGATCGCGACCCCCAGCCGGGTGCCCTTCAGGTACGAGTGGGCGCCGGGCACAGCCTGCGCCGGCAAGCACGCTCGGCCGAGGCGATCGACGACCGCTGGTCGCTGATCACCGTCGATTTCACTGATGTCGAGGCCTTCGCCGCCGAGGTCTGCAGCTTCGGCCCGGATGTCGTGGTCAAGGGCCCCATCGAGCTGAGAGAGTCCGTAATCCGACTGCTGACCGGAGCGCTCGGTCCCGCGCCCAGCAGTGATGAGGCGATGGTATGAGCGCCCAGAAGAACTCTGGGCAGTCCGGGGCCTCCAGGCAACCATCGGAGTCGGCCACCACCCGGCTGTCGCGACTGCTGACGATGGTCCCGTGGCTGCTCAACCGGCAGGGTGTCGAGATCGAGGAGGCGGCGCGTGAGTTCGCCGTGACGCCGGCGCAGGTCGAAGCCGATCTGGCGCTGTTGTTCCTGTGCGGCACGCCAGGCGGCTATCACGGTGATCTCATCGAGGCCGAGTGGGAGAGCGGCAGGGTCTTTCTGGGCAACGCCGACACGATCAACCGGCCCCTGCGCCTCGGCGTCGATGAGGCCCTGGCCCTGATCGTCAGCCTGCGCGCCCTGGCCGCGGTCCCCGGGATCGGCGAGCGTGACGCCGTCGTCCGCGCCCTGGCCAAGCTTGAAGCGGCCACCGGCTCGGCTTCCGCGGGAGCATCTCGCATCCAGGTGCTGATCGACGAGGGGACGAGCAGAGAGGCGATTGCCCTGGCTCAGGAGGCGTTGGCTGCTCGTCGGCGCGTCCACCTTCACTATCTGGTTCCCGGTCGTGATGAGTCAACAGAGCGCGACGTCGATCCCATGCGGGTGATCAACTTCGACGCTCACTGGTACCTCGAGGGCTGGTGCCACCGGGCCGAGGACGTCCGGCTGTTTCGCTTGGACCGGGTCGAGGCACTCACGATCCTGGATGAGGACGGCACGCCTCCGGCCACGGCTGAGCCGCGCGATCTGGGTTCCGGGGTGTTCACGCCACATGCCGATGACCAGCTGGTCAGGCTCGCGCTGGGGCCCGGGGCGGTCTGGGTCAGCGACTACTACCCGAGCGAGAGGATCGAGCGGACGCAGGCTGGGGGAGCGGTCATCGACCTCCGGACCGCAGACACCACCTGGTTGCGCCGCCTGATGTGGCAGCTGGGCTCGCAGGCCACGGTTCTCGAGCCCGCAGAGCTCGCCCATGAGGTTCATCGGGGGGCACGTGCGGCTCTGGCGGCGTATGCCGGGTCCGCCGGGTCCGCCGGGTCGCCACCGGCGAACGGATAGAGTCCACTGTCATGTGGTGGGTGATGATCTGGTTGTTGCTGCTCGTCGGGTCGGGCGTGTACCTCGGCATGCGTGCCTGGGGACTGTGGGGCCAGACCAAGGAGCTCGGCTCCGAGCTTGCGGACGCCTCACGTCGTCTCGATGAGGTGCAGGGCCAGCTGGACCTGCACGGCGAGCGGATCGGCGCTCCGGAAGAGCTGGCCATCTTCGCAGGTCCTGTCACGGCCCGCATGCAGCGCAACCGCGCCAAAGCCTACGGTCGCAAGGCGCGCCGACAACGTCGTGCTACTTCACGTCCAGCGTGGGCCAAACACGTAGACTGATATCGGCGTAATTCTGAGACACGTCCTGCGCAGCCACCACGGAAGGCTTCAGTCCCATGTTCCGCAATTTCTTCGATGGCCCTCACCTCATCCTCCTCGCCTTGGTGATCGTGATTCTCTTCGGCTGGAAGAAGATGCCGGACGCCGCGCGCAGCCTCGGCCGCTCGATGCGCATCTTCAAGTCCGAGATCGATGAGATGAAGAAGGACGACACGACCACACCCAGCGCCGCGAGCAGTGACACGGTCAAGGGCGAGACGGTCCACCCGACAGCAGACCCGATCCAAGATCCGACCAAGAAACCGGCAGCCGATCCGACCGAACGCGAGAAGCACAACCAGCCGCCAGCCTGAGCCGAACACCAGCAGCGACCAGGCTGCTGTCACCTGAGGATCCACTGACACATGGCAGCACTGCGGCATAAGCGC
>Ga0209745_1001160_pt1 | contig 15816 bp, 15 predicted proteins | sample BarGraNGADG00312_FD_184495 | JGI IMG/M metagenome (GOLD analysis project Ga0209745, IMG submission 184495) | Arctic peat soil microbial communities from Barrow, Alaska - Barrow Graham LP Ref core NGADG0004-312 (SPAdes) (version 2) | ecosystem: Environmental > Terrestrial > Soil > Wetlands > Peat... | reverse complement strand
ATTCTGTTTTTAAAATTATACCTTTATTGTAAAATTCAGTGATATGACACAAAAAAGAATAACTCTTTCAAGGAGGCAGTTCGTAGGAGCTTCGGCGATTGGTTTTGCTGGCGTCATGATAAGTCCTTCAGTGGGCTGCGCACGTTCAAAAACATCAGCGGGGAAAGATGCCGGCCTTATCAGGCTTGGCTTTATAGGACTTGGCCAGCAGGCTATGTACCTGACGGATGGCTTTATAAGAATCCCGGGTGTTGAAGTGCTGGCAGGATGTGATGTTTACGGGATCAAGCGGACCCGCTTTGAAAACAGGATTAATAAGTTTTATTCCAAAGCAGGGAAAAAGCTGGAGACGGCAACCTATGAAAGATACGATGACCTGTTAAAGAGAACGGATATAGACGCGGTAGTGATAGCCGTGCCGGATCATGCCCACGCCATGATTGCCATTGCAGCATTAAAAGCCGGGAAGGATGTCTACCTTGAAAAACCGATGACTTTCACAATTTTCGAAGGGCAGCAGCTCAGGAAGACAGTCCGGGAGACCGGCAGAATCCTGGGTCTCGGCAGCCAGCAGCGGTCTGATCCCAATTTCCAGCATGCGGTTAAGATGGTTCAGACTGGTGCGATAGGATCAGTTTCAAATGTAAATGCCTATGTGGGCCCTCCACCGATACCTTACAATCTGCCGGAAGAACCGGTGCCTGCTGACCTGAACTGGGACATGTGGCTTGGTCCGCTGCCAGGTAATATACACTACAACAAGGAACTTAATCCTCCCATATCGCTCAAACCTCCGAAAGACGAGGAGTTCTGGGGCGGGTGGAGATGGTACAAGGAGATGGGCGGCGGCTTCACAACTGACTGGGGAGCCCATATGTTCGATATTGCGCAGTGGGGTCTCGGCATGGACAGAAACGGGCCGGTTGAGATATCACCCATCGGCGACGGATCAGAATACATAACCTGGAAATATGCCAGCGGCACAGTGATGACATCCGAGCCTTTCAATGAAAAGAAAACCAAGGGAGTCAAATTCCGCGGTGACAAGGGATGGATCGAGATCTCCAGGGAACACTTCCTCGCTTCAGATCCTGCCTTGAATCCACCTGCTGCTGCCAGTGCAGACAAAGGTCCCTATGAAACTAAAATAACTCACCAGCTAAATTTCATTGAGGCAGTACGGAACAGGACTGATCCTGTCGTTCCTGTGGAAATCGGACACAGCAGCTGTACGGTATGTACGCTTGGAAATATTGCTGTGGCACTAAAGAAAACCATCAGGTGGGACCCGGCAACAGAGGCTTTCGTTGATGATGCAGACGGCTCGGCAACCAGTATGCTTCACTACAGCTACCGGGAGCCCTGGAAACTGATATAATACGGCTATTTCAAATTAAAATACCAGCCCTGTCACCCATCCCCAGATCACATAACGTAAAAACTTACCGGCCAGCATGGCAATGGCCGTTATGAAGATATTGGCACGTAAAAGGCCAAGCCCTACGGCAAAAATATCTCCCACTCCGGGAACCCAGCAGAGAAGTGCAAAAATTGCACCTCTTTTATAAAGGCGGTCATGCCACTTTTCAATAGTCTTACGTTTTATCCGCAGGTACTTTTCAATCCACTCCCATTTACCGAGATAACCTATAAAGTAGCTGGTCATGCCACCGAGCCAGTTTCCGGCTGTGGCCACCAGAACTGCAGTAGGCGCATCTGTTCCGTTGACGATCAGGTAAGTAAGCAACGCCTCGGAACTGAACGGCACAACAGTAGCTGCCAGGAAGCTTGCCAAGAATAATCCCCAGAGGCTGTAATCAAAAAGACCTTCCATCAATTTTTAAAGTCAGTGGCAATTGCAGGCTTAGATGAAACTGACAGTCAGGCTTACTGTTACTCCACGGCTTCGACTATACCCCTGAGGAACGACTGCCAGTCAATGGTGCCCCTTGGTGAGCATCCGGTACGCACAATTACCAGCTCTTTCGAAGGCAGAATGAATATACGCTGGCCATCATAGCCATCACAATAATAGAGGTCCTCTGGCATACCCGGGAATTCACCGTTCCTGTTCAACCAGAACATGGCACCATACTCTCCTCCTGATCCTTCAGCCGGAGTGGTGGTATAGTTTACCCAGTTCTCAGGAAGGATCTGTTCTCCGAGCCAGTTTCCGTTGTGCAGGTAAAGCAGTCCAAAGCGGGCATAATCGCGCATGGTGGCATACAGATATGATGATCCCACAAAGGTACCTGAGGCATCCACTTCCCACACCACGCTTCGCATACCTGCCTTATTGAATATCGCCTTGCGCGGATAGGCAAGGTAATCCTCGTGGCTGCTGAATGCAGTGCGTAAATAATCCTGTATAATATTACTCGAGCCCGAAGAATATGACCATACTGAATCAGGTTTGAAAAGCAGCTTTTTTGATGTGGCATATTCACCCATGTCGCCGTTCTTCAGCAGCATTGTTGTGGTGTTTGTAAGCCTCATCTTATAGTAAGCTTCACTGAACTCAAGTCCGCTGGTCATATGCAGGAGATTGTCAAGCGTAATGTTCTTACGGTCATCCTTTGCCCATTCCTTTATACTCATCGGTGCATTGATGTTAATGAGACCGTCCCTGACCATGGCTCCCACCATTGCATTTGTGAAGCTCTTGGCCATTGACCAGCTCAGAAAAAGGTTGTCCGGGTTGAGATCGCTGCGGTACCGTTCTGCAACTATCTGGTCTTTGTAAACAACTGTGACGGCAAATGTTCCTTTGTAGGTAACGGTATCTTCAAACACCCTGTCAAGCATATCACTGAGCTTCTGCAGGTTTATGCCTGCAGGAACCGTGTCCGCAAGAAGGTCACCTGCAGGCCAGGGAATGGTATCCGGATTATCTTCCGGCAGAGACACTTCGGGATAATCCAGATTCAGAACATCTTCAGTTGAGAAGTCCCTGACCAGGGTACACCCCAGCCCCTCGTTATAAACCGCCTCCGACTTCCAGATGCCCAGTAATTTACTTGTCACAATTCCCTTGTCATAATCAACGGTATTTTTAGTATAGATTACAGGAAAAAAGTTAATGTCTTCTTTTTCAATACTCTCCTGTGTCCGGCCGGCAACAAAGACACCTGACGCTATGTTCTTGGCAGCATAACCGGTAATGCCCGGTGAAAGATAAGTGATGTACAGCAGTGCGAAACAAAGAAGTACGATCAGGAAAACCATCAGGGAAAGGAGTACTCGTTTTTTCATAGCGTATGATTTGTCTGTTGCAAATTACCTATTTATCTGATACTAACCGGGACGGGGTGGAAAAAGAAATGAAAAGACCTTTTTCAGACAGGTTCAGCAATATGTCTGATTGCAGGAAAGGCATTGGGTAGCTGAAGGGATTGCTCTCTTACCAGGCTTAAAGAGTTTCCTGAAAGCAATCTCAGTCATAAGATTCTCCAGCCGTTTTCATGTGAAACCCGGGAAAGCCTTCTGTCTGGCCGGACACATACCGGATGACCAACAACCTTCAATGCCGGTAAATCAGAGATTGAATCACCGTAGTAATATGTTTCATTGAGATTGTAATTTCTCATTTCACAATATTGTATCAGGCGGATTCTTTTCTCATCTTCAAAACAGAATTTATTTTCAGGCAATCCTGTAAAAACGCCATCCGCAACTTCCATTACTGTACATACAATGTTGTCAGCACCGACATAAGAACCTAACGGTCTGCATATCTGAATAATGGCAGAAGAGAGAATAACTATCTCCGCATTATTTTCCCTGTGAAGTTTGATTTCAGAATATATCTCAGGCCGGATTGCATCAACAAGATGCTTATTTATAACATGTTCAGACAGAACATTCATTTCATCAAGGGTCATTCCCTTCAGCCATCTTCCCATCCCTGAAACAATAATGGAAGTATCTCTCAGATGAAATTTGTATAACCATGATAAATAGATTGCATTCAATAGATCTGAAGTACTCATCAATCCTTTCTTATAAGCCTCACGGACCAAAACTGATCCGCTGTTGATGCTTAAGATAGTTTCGTCAAGGTCAAAAAATGCTGCATACCTTTTAGGCGTTGGTTCCATAATGGCCAAGATTGTCAGGTACCTGTACCGATACTAATGAAGACTCAATAATGTTTTTAATAATACTGATTATTTCAGCGTCATCTTTGTCAATCAAAAATTCCCTTGAAAGAGGTTCATGAATGAATACGCTGATCCTTGTGCCGAAGTTTATATAGAACCTGTTTTTGGGTTTCAATACAAAAAATCCATTTAGTGTCACAGGTAAGATATTAATTTCCGATGCCCTGAGCACCTGGATGAATCCCCTGTAGAAATCGCTTATCTTACCATCCGGCGTCCTTGTCCCCTCAGGAAATATGGCAATTGTATGACCTTCTGATTTCTCAATCAGTCGGTCTATCATCTCTTTGGTATTTGCAATACTTGCCCTTTTCATAGGAACATAATCTGTCATTTTCAGGACCTGACTGAAGACCGGAATCTTTAAAAGACGTTCATGACCGAACCATGAAACTCCGGGGAAAAAAGAGAGAATTGCCATAATATCGAAAAGACTCGAGTGATTTGCAATCAGGATATATTTCCCGGTCTTCTTTATATTCTCCTTACCCTCTATATGCAGGTTTTTACCAATAATCAGAAATGCTGATTTTGCCCAGAATTGCATTACCAGACGTACTGCCCTCCTCAGCCTTAAAAAGGCCAGTGGAATTAGGATAATAACAACTATTCCTGTAAACACGTACAGGACACCAAAAGCTAAAACAGTCAGCAAAGTGTAAGCCCGGATTTTCCACATATAAATCAACTATATGAGATTAAGTCAATCATTTTAAAAACAAAGAATTTTGCCCTGTAACACCATAAAAATTTTCGGAAATGTACTGCTTTTTCCAATTGACTATGAAAGGCTGCCAAATTTAATGGAATAGCCAGTCCTTTTATGACTACTGAATAATCTGGTCTTCAACCACATAATTGACTTTCCCTGAAAACCTGGTTTAATTCAGGATTAAGGTGTTCAATCCAGGCATGTCTGCCCCGCTGAGGTCAATCGATATTCCCGCTGAAAAGGCAAATCCAAAATAAAAATTATAAATTCGACATTCTAAAACCATGACAAAAGTAAAATCAGGCACAGGAAACCAGAGTTTGTAACCGATTCTCCTGGAGCATAGTTTTTTAAATCTCATCTGAATGGCATTGGGCATAGTTATAAGGCAGATTGCGATATTGGCACTTCTGGTTCTAATCGGACTGGCTGCATCCCGGGCAAGAGTGATCTCCTCCGAATCAAAGGATTTGCTTGCAAGGGTCATATTTTATGTTACCCTGCCGGCAATGTTGCTTACCAACTTCAGCAGATTGACTATAACGCCCGAGCTTCTTTCCAGCAGCCTGCAGGCATTATTTCTGTCGCTGTTTGTGCTCCTGTTTATGCTTCTGGCGGGATGGCTGACATCAAAAATGGCAGGATTAAAGAGGGGACCCGCAGCAATATTCAGACTCCACAGTATGCTTGGCAATGTAATATATCTTGGCCTTCCTTTAATCTCATCGCAATTCGGACTGGAAGGTCTCCTTTATGGAAGCATTTTTATACTTGTTTCAAATATCCTGATGTGGACTGTAGGTGTTGCTGTTATTACACCGGGCAAGGCATTCAGTATCAGGGGAAATATATGGAAGATATTCAATATCAATACCGTAGCTATAATTATTGGGTTCATACTTTTCCTTCTTTCAATAAAGCTGCCGCCCTTGATACTTGACTCGGTTGGCTCGCTTGGGAGCACAACCACCTATCTGTCAATGATATATATCGGGGCAATGCTTTATTATGCAGATGGCAGGAAAATGCTGGGAAACAAGAATGTATATCTGTTATCTCTTAACAGGCTGCTTGTGGTTCCAATTATTATCATCGGGATATTTGCTCTTTTAAATTATTTTTTTCCCTTCCTGCTTAAGAAAGAAGTCTTATCCGTAATGGTGATGCAGGCAGCCATGCCCTGCATGGTGAATGTAGTGATCATGGTCAACATACTCGGAGAAAATGATGATACTGCAACTGCGAATGTGTTTGTTTCAACTGTCCTGAGCATAATCACCATCCCGCTGATCCTTTTAAGCCTGAGGCTAATCAACTGATTGACAGCTTGCCTTTCAGAGCATATCGTTCCCGGACACCCAAAACCCCTCCACAAGCGGCTTTAATTATTTATAATAGTGTTTTTTTGTAACTTATTTTCGACCGGAGGTTAATATTTAATTCATAATCATCAGATATCTTCTGATATATGCCATAATATCAGGAAAATACAAGGATGTAATCTATCGGGTGTTTTTAGAATGATTTTATAATGCTGCTTGAAATAAAACATAATTCATTATATTCAGCCCCTAAATCTTTTCAACCTGACTATTATTAAAACCCATAATTATGCTACTCCATCAGCAATTTGTTCGTATGGCAAAAAGACATGCCAAAAAGCTGGCAGTCATTGATAAGACAACCGGGAAGAATGTTACTTATTCAAGGGCTCTGATCGGAGCTCTCATCCTGAGTTCTAAATTCAGCAGGTATGATAAGGGATTCATAGGGATAATGATACCGACTTCGGCTGGTTGTGCACTTGCCACAGTTGGCGCACTTATGAGTGGCAGGATACCTGTAATGATAAACTATTCAACAGGTGCTGAGGCGAATGCAAAGTATGCTCAGAGAAAATGTAAATTCAAAACAATCATTACTTCGAAAACATTACTTGAAAAGATCAACTGTCCGGTAATTGATGGCATGGTACTGATTGAGGATATAATGGCAGGTGTTACAACAACAGATAAGCTTAAGGCAGCCCTGAGGACGAAGCTTCCTGTCAATATGATTCTGAATGGCATATATAAAGGGGACGAAAATGACACAGCTGCAATTCTATTTACCAGCGGAAGTGAAAAAGATCCTAAAGCAGTCCAGCTGACCCACCGTAATATTGCTTCAAATATTGAAAATTTTGGTGGTTATGTTAAAATAAATGAATCAGATATTTTACTGGCAAACCTGGTTTTTTACCATGTATTTGGATTGACAGTAAACCTTTGGGTTCCATTCTGTTATGGGATGACTATGGTGACTTATGCTAATCCTCTTGATTTTCAGACAATTAGTAATATAGCCCGTGATGAGAAGCCGACAATAATGGTTGGTACTCCCAGTTTTTTCTGGGGCTATCTTCAAAAATCCGAGCCTGGAGATTTTAAATCTCTCAGGTTAATGGTAGCAGGAGCTGATAAGTGCCCTGATGCTCTCAGGGACGGGTATATGAAAAAGCATGGGATTACACTTTTTGAGGGTTATGGAGCCACTGAAACATCTCCGGTTATATCTGTTAATTCACAGGAATTTAACAGGCCTGGCAGTACAGGGAAAGTTATTCCAAATGTTCAGGTCAGGATTGAGAATCTTGAGACCGGGGAAGAGTGCGCGACCCGGCAGGTCGGAAAGATAATGGTGAAAGGAGACTCTGTAATGAAAGGCTATTATGATGATCCGGAGCTTACAGCTGATGCCCTGGTTGACGGTTGGTATAATACCGGTGACATGGGATTCTTCGATGAAGATGGTTTTCTCTGGCATGCCGGCCGGTTTAAAAGATTTGCAAAGATCGGAGGAGAGATGGTCTCCCTTGTAAAGGTTGAGAATATATTGGAGAAGCATCTGCCTCAGGGAGTATCGTGTTGTGTTGTTGAGGTATCGGATGAAAAAAAGGGATCATATATTGTGGCAACGGTTTCTATGGAGGTAAACAAGACAGCAATACTCAGGAAGATGTTAAATGAGCTGCCCGTTATTGCTCTTCCAAGACAGTTTATAGTTGTTGAGGAGTTACCTATGATGAGCACGGGGAAAATAGATTTCCGCAAGGTTACTAAAATAGTCCAGGATATATTGAGCGCTTCCAGCCTTACTTTGTAGTTTACAATCCGCCCGGCTTTTTATCTCAGCTGGTGATCATGAGCATAACCTCAGCTTGGAAGAGGGGCTTACCAGGAGGTAATCATTCTGCTTTATCCTTCTGTAAAATGAATGACCTGTAAACGAACTCCCGGGTAAGAAAATTCTCATATGTGGCAGTGCCCTTTGCACCGGTGAAGTTCAGAATGCTGTTGCGCAAAACCTTTGGTGCATACCTGTTTACCATCATCTCCCTCCGGCCAGAATCTTTTTCGAGAGCGTTAAGGACATTATCTGTAATATCTGTTTCTTTCAGAACTTTAAACCGGGCGTCCTGAAACACGCTCTTCACATCGGTCCATTGATAATCAGTCCGGAAGTCTGTAAAGAGAAAGTATCCTTCAGGTTTAAGTATCCGGTAAACCTCCCCTGCAAAAGAACTCAACGAAAGATAGCGGTGAGAAGACTCGACATTCATCACGATGTCGTAGTCACCATCAGCCAGGGGAAGCTTAACAGCGTTGCCGACGATATATTGCAGTCTCTCATTACCAAACATTCTGTTGGAGAATGCTACAGCACTCTTTTCGATATCGACACCGGTGGATGAGATCGGATGGAAGTTCCTGCAGACATATGCAAGCCCTCCGCCACGTCCCGAACCAACTTCGACGATTTTCCTGTCTTTAAGGTCCACCATTTCCGCAATATGGTGGTACAACTGTATACAGTATCGGTTAATTTCATCCTTGCCTTCGAGGTCAATCACTTTCCCCGGTTCTGTATAACCGAAGTTCATAAAAACCAGCTGCTGATCCTTATCAAGCTTGTCAAGATACCGGTACAAACCTCTGAAGACCCAGGATGGGAACTTAATCATTCTGATAATTAATTTTCTGGTTAAATCTGGTTTGGTCTCTTCTCTTTAGCTTAACGAAGCATTATTAGTCTTCCAAAGTTACTGGAAAAGCCAATACCATGGACCCTGAAAACAGCAGCCCTGAAATTGTCAGAGCAAAGTCAGCACTTTTTCTCTAAACTCAGGGTGCCTTTCGGCCGCCATCATTACAATCCGTTTTAACATCTGGCCGTATGAATAACTGGTCATTTCCGCTGCCAGTGAAAAGCTGGTATCAATGCTGATATCGTTATTGGGATTGATATCGAGGAGGTAGAATTTATTACCGCGCAGGCGAAAATCGAACCGGGCATAATCGAGGCATCCGAGTCCTTTCCACGTTGCAAGGACTTTATTTTCCAACTTTTTAAGCAGTTTTTCATCAAGAGGGGCAGGTATCAGAGTTTCGATTTTTTCGTAATGTTCCGAGCCTGGGACAAACTTCGAGTCGTAAGTACATAGTCTTTCCCGGGTTTCGCTGAAAGCCGAAAAATCCATTTCTACCGTGGGCAATATTTCGGGTGGTTCATTGTTCCATACCGAGACATGGAATTCGCGCCCGTCAATAAAATCTTCGACCATAGCAGGCTGGTTCAATTCATTGTTCACCACCCTGATCTGTTCCTGAAGGGAAATTGTATCATACACCACCGATTTTTCGCTGATGGTAAGACTGCAATGGTCACGTGAAGGTTTTACAATAGCAGGAAAAAGGTTCCAGCCAGCAGCCTCTTCCGGTGAAAGCACTGCTCCGTAAGGAACTCTGATACCAAGCGAACCAAGAACTTCTTTTACCTTTTGTTTATCGCAGCTCAGTTCTATCACCTCCGGCACGTTCCCGGTGTAAGTGAATCCTTTGTTTTCAATAATTTCCAAAACCCTTCTTTCGCTGTTAGGGACACCCGGCAGGGTTTCACAGAGGTTAAAAATAATAGTGTCATCAGGACTGTATCTTTCAAGTATTTTTTCAAGATCCGGGCCATTCAGTTCTTCAAGATATGTTTCAACTCCTTCGTCTTTCAGCGATTCAAAGAGCACCTTATTAGAGTTTCGTGTTTCGCTGATTTCGAATCTATCCCATGCAGGATCAAGATCGTATAGCACAAGAACCTTCATTAAAAATTATTTGTCACTAAACTAAATTAAATGTTTGAAAAAAATGAGACATGTGGAAAAAATTGTAAAACTTAATTTTAACAATGTTATTCACAAAACATGCATTTTGAAGCAGCAAGGATTTAACTCCGGAGATGGGCGGTCAATGTATCCCGGATAGCTATATTCAAGGTCACAGCATTTCCGGTAAATAATGATCTGTTTATGAGGTATTCTGAGGAAGAGTAGAGACAAGGCAGAAACTTTGTCAATCTGTCCCTGTTATGAAAATATATTTATATTTGACCTCATCTTTATAGAAACTTAATAATAATGAGAACCCTACAATCCAGACTTTCAGGTTATGACGCCCCTCAAAAGGTTATGGCAGCGGGCATTTATCCCTATTTCAGGGAAATAGAATCAGACCAGGACACTGTTGTCAAAATCAGAGGAAAGGATGTGTTGATGTTTGGATCGAACAGTTACCTTGGTCTTACCAACCATCCGAAAATCAAGGAAGCTGCAAAAAGGGCAATTGACAAATACGGAACGGGATGTGCAGGCTCGAGGTTTCTTAACGGAACACTCGATATTCATATCGAACTTGAAAACAAGCTGGCAGAACTTGTTGGCAAAGAAGGAGCCCTTTGCTACAGCACCGGTTTTCAGGTTAACCTGGGCGTTGTTTCTATTCTTACTGGACGGCGTGACCACATTCTTCTTGACGAACTCGACCATGCTTCAATAATTGAAGGAAGCAGGTTATCATTTTCCAAAGTTCTCAAGTTCGCCCATAACAATATGAGTGCCCTTGAGAATAAATTGAAACATTGCGCCGAAGGGAGCCTTAAACTTATAGTTGTTGACGGAATATTTTCAATGGAAGGAGATATCGTAAAACTACCTGAACTGATAAACCTGTCTGAAAAATATGATGCAACGGTAATGGTTGATGATGCTCATGCCATAGGTGTGCTCGGGAAAAACGGATCAGGAACTGCATCACATTTCGGACTCACCGATAAAGTGGATCTGATCATGGGAACCTTTTCAAAATCGCTCGCTTCTCTCGGAGGATTTATTGCTGCCGATAAAGAAACCATTAATTATATTAAACACAATTCACGGTCGCTTATCTTCAGCGCCAGCATGACCCCTGCATCAGCAGCTTCTGTCCTTGCAGCTATTGATATCATGGTCAGTGAACCTGAAAGAATACAACACCTCTGGGATATCACCCGGTATGCCCTTGATGGTTTCAGACAAGCCGGATTCGATACCGGAAAATCAGAAACACCAATCATCCCCTTGTTTATTCGTGATGATATTAAGGCCCTTACCCTGACCAGGGAATTGCTGGCCGATGGAATATTTGTCAACCCGGTTGTGTCACCTGCGGTTCCGAAAGAAGACAGTCTTATCAGGTACTCCCTTATGGCTACACATACGAAAGAACAGGTTGAAATATCCATTGAAAAAATAACCAGGGCCGCAAAGGAGCTGGGAATTTTGAACTGATTTCAAATGAAAAAGGTTATTCTTATAACCGGAATCTCTTCCGGATTCGGTAAAGAAGCAGCCAAACTTCTTTCAGAGTCAGGTCATATTGTATATGGAACTATACGCAGAGATTGCGAGACAAGCGATAAAATAAATGTTGTAAGATTGGATCTGACAGATTCACTATCAATAAAAAAAGCTGTTGAAACTGTCATTCAGAAGGAAGGAAGAATAGATGTTCTGATTAACAATGCAGGTATGCATACCGGCGGACCAATCGAGACTATACCATCAGAATATATTAAACTTCAGATGGATACCAGCTTCTATGGATTGGTGCAGCTTACCAGGGAGGTATTGCCTGTGATGCGGCAACAGGGGAGCGGAATGATAATAAATTTCAGCTCCATAGGCGGGCTTATGGGTTTACCCTTCCAGGCATTTTATTCAGCCAGTAAATTTGCCATTGAAGGTTTCAGCGAGGCACTCAGGATGGAAGTTAAACCATTTAATATCAAGATAGTGGTGATTAACCCGGGCGATTTTCATACAAATAACTCGGTTAACCGGAGGCATTTCCTTTCTCCAACAAATGATTCCGACCCTTACAATGAGAGTTTTAAAAATGCTCTCGTTCAGATTGAAAAGGATGAGGCTCATGGATGGGAGCCTGTGGTTCTTGCCCGCAAACTTGTAAAGATCGTTGAAAGCAAAAAGCCCCGGCAGAAATATATAATCGCATCGTTTGAACAAAAGCTGGCTGTGATTCTTAAATATATTTTACCGGATAAGTTATTCAGTACAATTCTTGAAAATCATTACATGATCAAATAGAAATTATTAAAGCGAATCGCAAACGTATATATGAAATTTTTTATCGATTGACATGGAAAAAGTATTAGGATTTTTCTCCCCCTTCTTCATCTATATCTTCATATTCATTTTAAATGCGCTGCTGCCAGGCCGTTGGGTTACCGGGTATGTAGTTAAAACCGGCTCCACAGAAAAACTAAGATACAGGCTTAACGGCCTTCTGGTGCTTGCTGTGGTCCTTATTGTCTGGATAACATTATGCTATTCCGGTGTTCTGGCCTGGGACTGGCTATATAAATACAGATGGTATACACTTGCAGGTGCTGTCACTTTCGGTTTGATCTTTTCATTTGCAATTATATTGCCCTTCCCGGCCATTAAAAAGTCTTTCCTTGCCGATTTCTACCTTGGCAGACTCGAGAATCCACAGCTTTGGGGAGGAAGAATAGATGCAAAAATGTGGCTCTACCTTGCCGGCGCCGTTATGCTTGAACTGAATGTTTTAAGCTTTGCAGCTCACCATTACTTAACATTTGGCGCCAGCGCATCCCCTGGTGTTTTTATGGCAGCTGCACTTATTTCATTTTTTGTAATCGAGTATCTGTTCTTCGAAGAAGTACATCTGTATACATATGATTTTCTTGCGGAAAGAGTTGGATTCAAACTTGGCTGGGGAGACACCGCCTTTTATCCTTTTTTCTATACCATACCACTCTGGGCCACAGTGGATCTTCCTGATCCACAAACACCCGCTTACCTGCTGCTGATATACGGATTGATATTCCTTTCCGGCTGGGGTCTTGCCCGGGGAGCAAACATGCAGAAATACACTTTCAAGAAAAATCCGGAAGAACCTTTCCTGGGCATCATACCCGAGATTATTACTGATGGTGAAAAAAGCCTGCTGGTGAATGGTTTCTGGGGATTGAGCAGGCACATCAACTACATGGGCGAAATATTGATGGCTACCGGAATCGTATTGTGTGCCGGCTATCCATCGTCTGTCTGGCCATGGCTCTATCCTTTATATTATGTTGCCCTCCTGTTTCCGCGCCAGATGGCTGATGGTAAACTATGCGCACTGAAATACGGTGCGCTTTGGGACCAATACGTGAAAAAAGTTCCATACAGGATCATACCTTACATCTATTAGGGAAAATTCTCCCTGGGAAGAATTCAGAGTCTGTATATTTTTCTGGTTGTGTCTCCCATTATGTTTATCGCTTCTTTCCTGGGAAGCAGTCTTTGCATTACAAAACTTGCCAGCTTATTTCCCGTACCTGCAACAAATGATGGCTTTTTACCCAATCGTTTAAAACACTCTTCAACAACCTCTTCCGGCGACAGCACCCGGGGAGCAAACAATCCCTGATTCCCGGGATTGGTCAGGAGATAATTCTTTGTAGAAGTAGCGCCTGCACAGCAGGCGATGACATCAACACCCCTGTTCTTCCATTCGTACCACAGGCTTTCAGCCAGCACACGGTTAAATGCTTTGGTGGCTGCGTATGACGCCAGATAGCCGCTTCCCTGGAAGCCTGCCAGTGAGGCCATTAATATCAGTGCTCCTTTCCCTTTTTTTAACATTTCTTCGCCAAATACCCTCACCAAAGTCATGGGTGTTATCATATTGCAGTTGGCAATTGCAATATTATGCTCCACAGTGTCGTCTTCGAAAGGCCCGATATGTGAAAGAGCTGCATTGTACACAAGCACATTTATTTCTTTGTCCCTGACGAACTCTTTTATGTATTGTGCTGAGCCTGACTCTGACAGGTCACAGTTTAAGGTCGAAACATTTATATGGTATTTATTAATTAATGAAGAAGCAAGTTGTTCCAGTTGTTCTCTGCGTCTGGCAATAAGAATGAGGTCCATTCCCTCTGCCGCCAGGTAGTTCGAGTAAGCGGCTCCGATGCCTTCTGAAGCGCCCGCAACCATGGCCAGCTGCCCGTATTTTTCTTTTATAAGCATATTGGTTTTTATAATATAATTTGGTTGACTATGGTCAGGGACACTGACCACGGGTCACAAAGCTGCTATGACCGGCCATATGTGGTCAACTGAACTGGCTTTGACAATTCATAACTTATCGATTTTATAGGCCAGGATAAAATCATTCTCCGATAAGCCGTTAATGGCATGCGTCCATAATTCAATAATAACTTTTTGGTAGTAAACATGCATTACAGGATGATGACCTTCCTGGTCGGCCAGGTCTGCCACCTTATTGACGAAATCTATCGTATGCTTATAGTTCACAAATGGAAATTCCCTTGACAGCTTATGATTTTCCGTTACCTTCCAGTTATCCCGGATCTGTTTTAAATATTCTGATACTTCCTTCTGGTCCAAAGGGGCAATGCCTCCTTCACATGGTTTACATTTTTTCTTACTTAAGTCCATAGCTTTCTTTCAATTAAAAATTATCCTCTTTATCTTTTGAATTTTGGTCACCATAAAAAATACAATTCTTAACAGGGAACAAATGGTTCATTTCAGGCTTACAATTTTAATGTTAAATGCCCCATTGTTGGTTGCTCCAAAAATTCGTAACCACAAAGGTAAATACATTTCTGTTCCTCTTGCTGAACTGATATCTCCAAGATCAAGAATGCTTTTTTCCGGCCAGCCAAAAGATTTTAAGATATCTTTCACGTGCTCCTTTGCTTCAGCGCTGTTTCCGCATATGAAAGTGGTATGATCACCTTCATTCAACATGCCGGGATTTACCATTAGTCCATTCCACATTGTATTCAGTGTTTTTACAACTCTTACCTCTGGAAAGGTTTTTTGAATTTCTTCACCCAATGAATTTGTATTCGACAGTTCAGGTAACAGGCTTGGAGGCAACCCTTTGCTAAAATCCAGTGGATTTGCGACATCGATCAGGATTTTTCCATTTAAATTCTTTACACCTGCCATTTTTAAGGCGGCAATTGATTTAGCACCCATTGTGGCATTGAGGATTATTTCTCCAAAGAAGGCTGCCTCTTGAAATGTTCCCAATTTAACATCCTTATTACCTGAATGCCACTCACTGAAAGGGGGGTTTCCATAACTATCCTTTACAGTATCCGTCAGTTTCTCTGACACATTTCGTGTCCCCATCATTACCTCATATCCAAGAGTAATGAATTTAGAAGCGTAGGCCTTGCCAACACTTCCCGTTCCGATGATAGCAATTCTTTTCATAATTTAGACTTTTCAAAGTTGTTAACACACGGATCAATATGGCAATTCATGTACCAAATAATAACAACCGGGGTTTGAATATGTTTGACGGAGACGGTCTTATAATAATCTGTCAGATAAAATTAGAATCCGTTCTGTCTCTGGCATGTCCATCTGGCTGGTACTTTATTGCACAAATTTTCACCAGCAGATAATTTTAAGTCAAAATTGATTATTGTTTTTGGAAAAAAGCGTACTTTGAATCGTTACATCATCCTCAAAACCGCTCTAAATGAAAATTACAGTAAACAACACTTTGCTCGAACTGCACAACGGAG
>Ga0209745_1001156_pt1 | contig 15834 bp, 12 predicted proteins | sample BarGraNGADG00312_FD_184495 | JGI IMG/M metagenome (GOLD analysis project Ga0209745, IMG submission 184495) | Arctic peat soil microbial communities from Barrow, Alaska - Barrow Graham LP Ref core NGADG0004-312 (SPAdes) (version 2) | ecosystem: Environmental > Terrestrial > Soil > Wetlands > Peat... | reverse complement strand
CCCACCGCCAGCATCGTCGACAGCCCGATCGCCGAGTCCATGGAGTAGCGGCCCCCGACCCAGTCCCAGAACTCGAACATGTTGGCGGGATCGATGCCGAACTTCGCCACGCCCTCGGCATTGGTCGACACGGCGACGAAGTGCCGGCGCACCGCTGCCTCGTCTCCGAGTGCGCGGAGGCACCAGGCGCGGGCCGTATGCGCGTTGGTCAGGGTCTCGAGCGTCGTGAACGTCTTCGAACACACGACGAACAGCGTCTCCTGGGGATCGAGGTCGCGCGTGGCTTCGACGAAATCCGTGCCGTCGATGTTGGAGACGAACCGGAAGGTCATCTCCCGCCGGCTGTAGTGGCGCAGGGCCTCATACGCCATGGCGGGGCCGAGATCGGAGCCGCCGATGCCGATGTTGACGACGTTGCGGATGGGCCGGCCCGTGTGGCCCGTCCAGCTGCCGTCGCGAACGGCGGAGGCGAAGGCCGTCATGTGGTCGAGCACCGCATGGACCGCCGGAACCACGTTCTCACCGTCAACCACGATCCGCTCGCCCAGTGGCGCGCGAAGGGCGACATGGAGGACGGCACGCTGCTCGGTCGCGTTGATCTTCCGGCCGCTGAACATGGCCTCGATTCGCTCGGCGAGGCCGCGGTCCTCCGCCAAGGTGAGCAGCAGCCGAAGCGTCTCATCGGTCACCCGATGCTTGGAGTAGTCGAGGTACAGGCCGGCGGCCTCGGCGGTGAGGTGCGTCCCCCGGCCGGGGTCGTCGGCGAAGAGCTGGCGGAGGTGCACGTCACGGATCTCGCGATGGTGCTCCTGGAGTGCCTGCCACGCCGCGCTCTCGATGAGCGGTGGGGTCGGTCCCCGGTCGTTCGCCGTCATGGCCGGCTCGCCGATGCGCGACCCCGATGCGCCAGCAGCGCGCCCTTCGCGGCGAGGCGCTCGAGGAGATCGGCCCAGGACTTGTCGAAGGACGCGGTGCCCTCGCGCTGGAGCTGCGCCGAAAGGGCCGCATCGTCCACGCCTGCCTTGGTGAACTCGGCGAGGACCGCCTCGGCATCACGGCCCTCGATGGGCAGCGCACGCCGCACTCGGCCATGGTCGGCGAGCGCGGTGAGGGTCTCGTCGGGCATCGTATTGATCGTGTCGGGAGCCGCCAGCGCCTCCACGTAGAGCGTGTCGGACGCGTCGGGATCCTTGGTGCTGGTGCTGGCCCACAGCAGGCGCTGTGGCCGGGCACCGGCGGCCGCCAGCCCGCGCCAGCGAGACGACGCCAGCACGCGACGGTATTCGCGGTAGGTGCGCCGGGCGACCGCAATGCCAAGGCGGTTGCGCAGCGCCGGCGGCACCGCGTGCTGCACCGCCACGTCCCAGCGGCTGACGAAGATCGAGGCGACGGAACCGACCCGGGGATCGAGACCCGCAGCCAGGCGCCGTTCGATGCCCCGCATGTAGGCTTCGGCCGCGGCCACGTACTGCGCGGCCGAGAAGAGCAGCGTCACGTTGACCGGCACGCCCCCGAAGATCGATTCCTCGATGGCCGGGAGACCTTCGGGCGTGCCCGGGATCTTGATGAAGAGGTTGGGACGGTCTGCCCGGCCATGCAGCCGGGCGGCCGCCGAGATGGTCCCGGCCGTGTCGCCGGCAAGGAGCGGCGATACCTCCAGCGACACCCAGCCGTCCACACCGCCGGTCAGATCGTGCACGGGGCGCAGGAGATCGGCCGCACGCGTCAGGTCCTCGATCGCCAGCTCGAAGAACAGCGTCTCACCAGACTTGCCATCCGCCCCCTTGCTGCGGATGGCGTCGTCATAGAAGTCGCCGTTCGAGATGGCGTGATCGAAGATCGTCGGGTTGGAGGTCAGTCCGGTCACCGACAGCTCGCTGATGTAGCGCTCCAGCGTGCCGTCGTCCAGGATGCCGCGGGTGATGTTGTCGAGCCAGAGGCTCTGGCCAAGATCATGCAGCTGCTGCGGTGCGTTCATGGTTGCTCCAAGATCGGACGGCCGGCGGCGTGCCGGCTCAGGAGGGTCGAGAGATCGCCGGCAAGCAGGTCGCCCAGCCGCTGGATCGTGAGGTCGGCCGCCGGATAGGCGGCGAGGACGCCGGGGAGGAGGGCGTAGTGTCCCTGCCGCGCGAAGACCGTGGTCACGCGGTGACCCCAGATCCTCTTGACCATCGTCAGGATGCGCAGCTTGTCATCGACGATGACGTACTGCCGCGCCGGATAGCGGTCGGCGACGGCCGCAAGCATTCGCTCCTTGTGAACGTTATCCCCTAGTACCCGTAGTACGGGTAGAGACCGAAGAAGTAGTTGGCGTCCACGGTGGCCACGGTCGGGTCGTAGAGGGGTGCGCCCGCCACGTGCTCTCGGGTGCGATCGATGTGCACCTCGTCGGCGGCGATCCGCGTGATGGCCTCGACTGGAATGAAGGACTTCCGTTCGCCCAAGCCCAGGAAGCCGCCGGTCGCGACCTCGATGAAGCGGACCTTGTGCTCGACATCGTCGATCATCAGGCCTTCGATCTTGCCGAGGTCCTGGCCATCTTTGTCCTTGACCATCCGCCCCCGGATGTCTTCGTCGGAGCCCGACACGGTCTTGTCGTTGTCGCGCAGTCTGCTGAGGGTGCGTGACTTCTCGGCGTGGTCCTGATGGGCCGCCGTCTGGTCGGGAATCATGCGTCAGACCTCCTGAGTCCTTGACGGTGGCCGAATCTGCCGCCGAGCGGATGACGACGTCACGCTCGTGGCGCCTTTCGAGACCCGTCGCGCAACGTCCTGCCTGCGTGAGATCGTGACCTCGACCGGAACGCACGTGACGTGACGTGCCGTCTATCTCGCAAGTTTGCCGTCCGGGACCGGCGTGGTCATGACCGTCCGTCATCTCGTCGGAGTCGCCCCCAATGCGTTCGAAGGTGCGCATCCCAAGCTTCTCCAGGCACGCGCTCGAGGATCACGCCTGATGCCACATCACCGGCGCACCGCTCGCTCGCGGAACCTGGTCGCTCAGCGAGCACGACAGTCAGCCAATCAGGGCCGTGAGCTCGCCCTGGGCGACGAACGCGAGCGCGAACAGGACCACCGACAGGATGAGCATCCCAACGATCTCGCGGCGTGACACCTCCGCCCGGCTGGCATGTTCCGCCCCGCGCGAGGCGGGCATCGTTGGAGGCATTGCCGGTGACCCGTCGCGGGGCTCGCTCCCGGTCGCGGGATCACGCACCGTCATCATCCCGTGCTTGAGCCCCTTGGCGACCAGCCACCAGTTCATGGGGTACGCGGTGACGAAGCCCGCGAGCAGGGCCATGCTCATGACGAACCAGAACTCGGGTGTCAGCGGGCTGAATGGCTCCCCGACAACGATCCGGCCCAGCGATGCGACCAGCATCATCCCGGCCATGACCAGGTTCATCGAGAGGAACTCGGGCAGGACCGTGGTTGTGAGCGCGCGCCGGTAGGAGCCGCCCGCCATGCCGCGCATGAACAGCCCCTGGAAGATGGTCCAGCCGAACAGGAAGCCCAGGGCGTATTCGAGCCCGATCTCGAGCGGGCGGGTCAGGGTCAGATACGACGCAACGATCGCACCGGCAAGGATCCCGACACCATCGCCCGCCACGCAATGCATGGTCGAGCCGAGCACCTGGCGCCAGCGCGCCGCAATGTAGCGCTCGTGCAGCCCGGGCAGCGGTTCCCGGCATCCCAGGACGTACAGAAACGCGCCGATCGGCCCGGTGTAGGCGGTCAGGAGGACGAACCCCCATTTCATGACCCGCGACATCGGCATCGACCGAACGTCGATCGCAACGAACGCGAGCGCCATCGCCGTCAGCAAGAACCATAGGAGCATGACGCCGTTCAGCATCGCGTTTGGGTTCCCAATTCCTGGATCCTCGATGAAGCCGGGGCCGAGTCAGCGGGCGCGCGCCGAGTCATCGGTCAGGGTTGAGCGCGTTCTTCGCTCGGTCGAACTCCTCGCTCGTGATCTCGCCCCGGGCAAACCGTTCGCCCAGGATCTGGTCCGGCGTGGACCGCGATGAACTCTCGGTCGGCGGCTGTCCAACGCGCGAGGCGCGCATGACGAGCCACACGACCAGGATGACCACCGCGATCACCAGCAGGAGGCCACCCAGCATCCAGAGCCAGCTGCCCCCGCCTGCCCAGTCGCCGTCCATCATCGATCCGTCTCCCCTCGATGGCCGCAACGCGGTGGGCGAACATCGGCAGCGGCCATCTTTCTCCTGCCGAGCTCCCGAAACCCCAGACGCCAGTCTCGTGTCCCCGCGGTGATCGGTCATGAAGGCTCGTCATCAGACGGATCATCGGGACTGGACCGGTCCCGGCGTCCGATGGCCGAGAAGGCATGGCCCCCTGGATCAGGGGGCTCAGATGACGATCGGTCATGACGCGGGATTGCCCCCGTGACACTCTCGCGCCCGTGGGGATCGTGCGTCGATGGGAGCGCGCCTCAACTCGATCGAGGTGCCGGCGGATCTGACCGACGGATCGGGCCGATGCCGGCACCGGCGTCGGCATCGCAGGCACGGGAGGCATTCGTGGACGACCGACGGGCCCGCGAGCTTGTGGCCAGCGAACGGCGGCGCGTGCAAGTCGCACTCCGCGGGCTGCTCGGTGACGTTCGTGGTGAGAGCCTGCTGGAGCGCCAGCAGACGGGTGAGTCCGATTCATCGGGCAGCGAGCTGGCCGTCGAGATGGTCGAGGTAGCACTGGTCACCGACCTCCGCGCGCAGCTCGCCGCCGTTGTTCGGGCGGAGGAACGGATCGCCGCCGGCACCTTCGGCCTGTCGATCGACAGCGGTCTCGCCATCCCCGACGAGCGACTCGAGGCGGCACCACTGTCAGAACGCACGGTCGACGAGCAACGGCTGCGTGACGAGGGCGGCGTCGAATAGCGTCCCGTCACGGACCTCAGCGGGCGTCCTCCCCGCCGTCACGTCCGGGCGCATGGGTGGATCGGGTTGGATCAGCGTCGGGCGACGAGCCACCGTGTTCGGGGAGACTCGGGGGCGTCAGCTCTCCACGACGGTGCCCGCGGCCAGCACGGGAGCCTCGGCAGGCCCCATTCCCGATGGACTCGGCTCGGCCGCCGAGCGTCGATCCTCGGACGAATCATAGTGCGCCGCGATCGCGGCATCCAGGAGCCGTAGCTGACGATCGAGCGGACCCTGGCGGTGCGCTGGTGCCACCGCCTTGAGATCCAGCAGCAGGTAGCGGAGGCGTCGAGCGATCTGGATCGAGCCAGCCCCGTATTGCCGGATCTCATCGAGGGCGAGCGCGACGTAATCGGGCCAGTCGAGTCGAGGCAGCCGCAGAAGCGGCGACCCATCATCGGCGAGTCGGACAGGGGACGGGAACTCCCGTCGAGCGAGCCGTCGCAGGAGATCGTGCAACTCATCGAGCCCCTGCACGGCCGTCGTGGGATCGTTGACACCCGGCGAGAGAGCCCGCTCCGCGATGTCCACGATCTGGCGAAACCCGAATGCCGCGTCCTGGGTCATCGTCCTTTCGCCGCCGATCTGGATGGCTCGCGAAAGCGCGTGAGTCGGGAGCTCCTCGCCCTGCGGCGTCGAGGGCTTGCGCCAGATCAGGACCAGCGGAGCGCCGGTCGGTACGAAATCGCCGACCATGTGCGGCAGCTCCACGGTGACCGAGTGGTCCTGGGCGAACCGGACGAGCGCCTCCCCGTCGATCCCGATGATCACTCCCGGTCCTCGCTCGAGATCGACGACGGTGTCGGGTGGGCGCGTGGGCAGCACCGGAACGGGCCCGGTCGGCTCATCGCCGATCCCTTCGGGATAGAGGCGGTTGATCGCGCCGCGGGTTTCGTCGGCGACGCTGCGAAGGACGTGGGCGGCTCGGATGGCCTCCGCCATGTGATGGATGTAGAAGACGAACGAGGCGACCGAGGCAACGAGCAGCAGATAGACGAGCGTGACCGCAATGGCGGGCACGAATGCTGCGTCGTTCGGCGGGGAGCGGATCTCGCGAAGGACCAGCAGGGCGTACAGGAACGTTGCGATGAACAAGCCGAGCACGCCCTGGTTCACGCGGTCCCGCAGGAAGGTGCGCATCACGCGCGGCGACAGCTGGCTGCTCGCCAGTTGGAGGACGAGCATCGTGATCGAATAGACCAGACCAGTGAACGTCAGCATGGCCGCCGCGATCGTCGACACGACGAGGCGGGCGCTGTCTGGGCCACCGGCGAACAGGATGCCGCTCAGGCGACCACCCAGGGCTTGATCAACCGCTCGATCGAGGGGAACGACGAGGAGTGCCGCCACGAGCGCACCGACGACAAAGACGCCCGGGATGAACCACATACGTGAGCGAAGCTGATCGAGAGCGAGCGAAAGGCGGACGGACATGCGAGAACCTCTCCGGACCCGCGAGCGATGTTGCGCAGCGTAACCCACAAAGCGGCCGTGCTTCTGGACGGTCGAGCCTCGGTCCAAGGCCCGATGCAGGGGCATGCAAGGCAGAAACTCGCTCGACCGAACCGCGGGGACGTGACAAAGGGTTCATATTGGATATTCGGGATCCGGCCAGTTCCGATAGGGGGCCCTATGTCGCCGTTGCCCACGCAACCTGATCGCTCATGTCGGCGAGTGGGCGCGCTGCGCCGCGAACCGTCACCTGCATGCTTCGCCGTGCCTCACAGGCTGCCGGCATGACCGAGGAGCGAAAGCTCGTAAGCCTCCTGTTCGCGGACATCGTCGATTCGACGGCTCTTGGCGCGCAGCACGACCCCGAGCTGGTCCGCAGCGTGATGGTGCGCTACTTCGCGCGGATGAAGGAAATCGCGGAGACGCACGGCGGGACGGTCGAGAAGTTCATCGGAGATGCTGTCATGGTCGTCTTCGGAGTTCCCCGGCTGCACGAGGATGACGCGGAACGGGCAGTTCGGGCGGCGCTCGCGATGCGGGACGCGATCGCCGAGCTGAACCGCGAGCTGCGAATCACCCTCGCGCTGCGGATCGGGGTGAACAGCGGCGAGGTCGTCGCGGGCGTGGGCGATGACCGCCACTTCCTCGTGACCGGCGACGCGGTCAACGTCGCCGCGCGACTGCAGCAGGGAGCGGCCCCGGATGAGGTCGTCGTCGGAGCGCTGACCGAACGCCTCAGCCGCGATGCGATCGAATACCAGTCGCGTGAGCCGATCACGGCGAAGGGCAAGACCGCGCCGATCCCCGCGTTTGTGGCGCTGCGAGCCCGAACCGAACTTCCGGAGTCGCACCGCGGCGCCCCCGGGCTCGTCGGTCGCGAGCGCGAATTGCGACAGCTCCTGGATGCCTTCGCGCGGGCCAGCGACCAGCGAGCAGGTTGCCTGGTCACCATCGTCGGGAACGCCGGCGTCGGGAAATCGAGGCTCGTCGCGGAGGCCCTGGCGCGCCTTGCGCAGCGGGCCGACGTGCGAGTCCTCAAAGGGCGCTGCTTGCCGTACGGCGCCGGGATCACCTACTGGCCGCTCATCGAGGTCCTCCGGGAGGACGCAGGCATCAAGTCATCTGATGACCGCGCAGCGGCGCTGGCAAAGCTCGGCGAACGGCTCGCCGAGCTCGTATCGAACGACCAGCTGCAGGCGACCCAGGCGCGCATCGCGGTGGTCCTGAACCTCGAAACCCCTGACGCGGCGCTCCCCACGGTCCCGGCGTCGCGGGTCGCGGTGGAGCTCGGCTGGGGGATCCGCCAGCACCTCGAGGCGATCGCCGCGGGCGGCCCGCTCGTGGTCGTCATCGACGACCTGCAGTGGGCGGACCCAGCCGCGCTCGAGGTGCTCGCGCAGCTCGCGGACCGATCAAGCGCCGTGCCGCTCCTGCTCGTCTGCGTCGCCCGTTCCGAGCTGCTCGAACGATATGCGTCGTGGTCGGCGGGCAGGGCGGACGCGTCGCTGATCGTCGTCGAGCCACTGGACGAGTCAGATACTCGAACACTCGTCTCGAGGCTCCTCGGGATCGAGAACCTGCCGCCGCAGGTCGGATCGTGGGTCGTCGAGCGGTCGGCGGGCAATCCCCTGTTCTGCGAGGAATTCGTCCGCATGCTGACCGAGGCCCACTACCTTGAGTCGGCTGATGGGCGGTGGCGAGCGAAGGGCTCCGCAGCCGACCTTTCACTGCCCGAGACGATCCAGTCGATCGTGGCGGCGCGGATCGATGGGCTGGAGCCGGCCGAGAAGACGGCGCTCCAGCAAGCGAGCGTCATCGGGGAGCGCTTCGTCCTTGATGAGCTGCTCGCGCTCGACAGCGAGCTTGGGGTGGCGCCTGAGGCGTTGCTCCGCAAAGGCTTCTTCATCACCGATCGCGACGACCGTTCCGGACGGTCGCTCCGCTTCAAGCACATCCTCATCCGCGATGCCGCCTATGCCGGGCTCACCAAGGCCGACCGGGCGGAGCTCCATGAACGCCTCGCCGACTTCGAGGCGCAGGCGGCGGCCGATCGACTGATCGAGTACGAGGAGATCATCGGCTATCACCTCGAACAGGCCACCCGCCACCGGCAGCAGCTGGGCCTGGACGATGAGCGCACGCGGGCGCTGGCGGGCCGGGCGGCGCAGATGCTGGGCGCCGCTGGGATCCGAGCGATTCGGCGCGGCGACGCGGTGACCTCCAATCGGCTTCTCGAGCGCTGTCGAGCTGTCTATCGACGCCCCACGCTCGATGCACTTCCAGCGGACGGCGGCGGCGCCGCCTGAGAGCCCATCACCGGCCTGATGCGGCCCACCCGCCGAATCCGGATCGTGAGGCGATCCGGCGCTTGCCCGGCCTGTCATGATGCACGGATGCGCATCCGTGCGACGTCCCCGCCGATGCGCCGAGCCGGGGAGGTCGGAGGGAGCATGCCGCACTTCATGGACGTGCACGAGGGCTTCGGTGGTGTGACCCAGGGCCAGTTCGAGGACGCCGCGACCGCCGAGTCGACGATTGAAGCCGAGGAGGGCGTCCATTTCGAGCACTCCTGGCTGGATCCGGAGGCCGGGAAGCTCTTCTGCCTGTCAACCGGTCCCAGCAAGGAGGCCGTCCTGCGCATTCACGCGCGGGCGGGTCATCCGACCACCGAGATCTACGAGGTGCCGATCGAAGTGTCCTGAGCGCACAGAGGTGCGGGGTCGGTCGCCGGTGTAACGGACGAGGACGAAGTCCCCGCTGATCGACTCGCAGAGAGACGCGGCGGTCGAGGCCGCACGCGGCCTCCCGATCGATCCGTCCCAGCAGCGAATGGCCGATGACCTGCGCGCGCCGGTCGAGGTCGCGATACAGGCACGGGATGACGGAGACAAGGTCGCCGGGTGCAGCCTGCTGACGGTAGCGGCGGCGATCGCGCAGCCGGCAGGTCGGCTCTGACGGTTGACCCGAGCGAAGAGGGCTTGGCCTGGAGCCCCGACGCCGCGCCCTCAACGCCGCCAGACGCGGTGGCGCCGTCAGCCCGACAGGATCGGGCCTCGCTTTCGTCGTTGGCCCCCCTACACTCCACGGGTGATCCGCTGCCCCTCGTGCGGTGAAGAGAACCCGGCACGCTTCCGGCTGTGCGGGTACTGCGGCGCGGCCCTCGCGGCGGCTCCCCCGGCCCGCGAGACCCGCAAGACGGTGACCGTCCTGTTCACCGACGTGACCGGTTCGACGGCGCTCGGCGAGCGGCTCGACCCGGAATCGCTGCGGGCGGTGATGGGCCGCTACTTCGCGAGCATGCGCGAGGTCATCGAGCGCCACGGCGGCACGGTCGAGAAGTACATCGGCGACGCGGTGATGGCCGTGTTCGGGGTCCCTGTCGCGCACGATGAGGACGCCCTTCGGGCCGTGCGAGCGAGCGCTGAGATGCGCGAGGCGCTCGAACGGTTGAACGGCGTTCTGCGGACCGAGCGCGGCGTCACCCTCGAGGCGAGGACGGGCATCAACACCGGATCGGTCGTCGTCGGCCCGGGCGGGCCCGGCGAGGCGATCGTGGTCGGCGACGCGGTCAACGTCGCCGCGCGGCTCCAGGCTGTCGCCGCACCGGGCGAGATCGTCATCGGCAGCACGACCCAGGCGCTCGTCCGCGACGCGGTTGACGTGGGGCCTGCGGAGTCGATCGAGCTCAAGGGCAAAGCCGAGCCGGTCGTCGCGTACCGGCTATATAGCGTCACCCCCGGCGCCGAGGGCCACCGGCGCCACCTCGATGCGCCGATGGTCGGACGGGTGCGCGAGCTCGAGGCGCTCCGGCAGGCATTCGATCGCGCAGCCTCGGGCGGATCGTGCCAGCTGTTCACGGTCCTGGGCGCCGCCGGCGTGGGCAAGAGCCGCCTCGTGGCCGAGTTCCTGGGCACCGTCTGGGACCGGGCCCGCGTCGTCCACGGCCGGTGCCTCCCGTACGGGGAGGGCATCACCTACTGGGCAGTGGCCGAGATCGTCCGCCAGGCGGCCGGCATCGGGGACGGCGACGACGCCGGGATCGAGCGCGGGCGGATCGATGCGTTCGTGGCCGGGCTGCCGGAGGCGGCGGCAATCGCGCGCGGCCTCATCGGCCTCATCGGCCTCGAGTCCTCGGCGGCCCCGGAAGAGCTGGTGTGGTCGTTCCGCAGGGCGCTGGAGCACCTCGCCGACCAGGGGCCGCTCGTCGTCCTCGTCGACGACATCCACTGGGCCGATCCCGCGCTGCTCGATCTCATCGAGTCGGTCGCCGACCTTGCCCGCGATTCGCCGATCCTGTTCGTCTGCCCGGCGCGTCCCGAGCTCCTCGACGACCGGCCGACCTGGGGCGGCGGCAAGCTCAACGCCACGACGATCCTGCTGGAGCCGCTGACCGAGGGGTCCGCGCTCGCGCTGATCGACGCGCTCGTGCCGGGAGGGGCGCTGCCGCCGGCGGTCCGGTCCCGGATCGCGGAGGCCGCCGAGGGCAACCCCCTGTACGTCGAGGAGTTCCTGGGCACGCTGATCGACGACGGCGCGCTAGTGCCCACCACCGGTGGCTGGGCCGCCTCGCGGGATCTCGAGTCGATCGCCGTGCCGCCCACGATCGCGGCGCTGCTGTCGGCCCGCCTAGACCGGCTGGCCCCCGACGAGCGGACGGTGGCCGAGCGCGCATCGGTCGTGGGACGCGTCTTCGAGCAGGCTTCCGTGGTGGCCCTGACTCCCGTGGACGGTCGCGCCGGGGTCGGGCGCAGCCTCCTGGGGCTCGTGCGCAAGGAGCTCATCCGGCCCGATCGCTCGGGGCTCGCCCAGGGCGACGCGTTCCGCTTCCGCCACATGCTCATCCGCGACGCCGCGTACGAACGGCTGCCGAAGGCGGAGCGGGCCGAGCTCCACGAGCGGTTCGGGGGCTGGCTCGAGCTGGCCTCGGGCGACCGCCGGAGCGAGGTCGAGGAGATGGTTGGGTACCATCTCGAGCAGGCGTTCCACTATCGTGAGGAGCTGGGCCCGGTCGATGAGCGGGCCCGAGAGCTGGCCCGCCGGGCGGCGCACCGCCTGATCGCGGCCGGCGGCCGGGCGCTCGAGCGGTCCGACATCGCGGCCACGGTGAGCCTCTACAGCCGGGCGGCCGCATTGCTCGACCCGGCCGACCCAGCCCGTCTCGCGATCCTGCCCGACCTTGGCGCCGCGCTCGACTCGTCCGGGCGTTTCGACGACTCCCGGGCCTGCTTCGCCGAGGCGGTCCGGCTGCCGGAGGCGGCCGGCGACGAGCGGGCGCTGGCGTATGCACGCGTCGTGCAATGGCTCACCTCCGGCTACGACCTTGCACCGACAGAGTGGCGCCGGGTCGCGGACGAGTCCGCCGCGATCTTCGAGCCCCTGGGGGATGACCGAGGGCTGGCGCTCGCCTGGCACCTTCGCGCGGACGCCTCATGGGCAGAGGGCCAGGCTGGCGGCTTCGAGACGGGGCTCGCCCGGGCCCTGGAGCACGCCCGTCGCGCCGGCGCCCACCGGGAGGAGGCGCTCATCGTGTACGCCCTGGGCATGGTTCTGGTCCAAGGCCCCACGCCGGTGACGGGCGCCATCGAACGCTGCCGGGACATCCTCGCCCAGGCGCCCGACGATCGGGGGATCGAGATGGCGATGGACCACGCGCTCGCCCACCTGTACGCCCACCTCGGACAGTTCGAGCTGGCGCGGCCGCTGGCGGCCCGGTGCCAGAAGATCGCCGCGGAAAGCGGGCAGCGCGCCGAGGCGGCGAATCTCGCCGAGGTGGCCTGGGACGTGGAGACCCTGGCCGGCGACCACGATGCCGCGGAGCGGATGATCGCGGAGAGCTGCGATCGGCTGACGGCGATGGGCGAACCCAACCCCGCGTTCGAGCGCTACCTGACCCAGTCGCAGCTCGCGCTCGGGCGCCCGGTTGACGTCGACCGGCTGAACGAGCTCTCTGCGAAGTCGAAAGGGTGGCAGAGGGCGAATCGGTTGCGGGTCGTCGCCCTGGCCCGTGCCGCGTCCGGCGAACTGGACGAGGCGGAGGCTCAGGCCCGGGAGGCGGTGGGGATCCTCTCGGCCACGGACATGATCGTGTTCCACGCTGAGGCCCTGCTGACCCTGGGCGATGTGCTGCGCGCCGCCGGGCGCGCCCCGGAGGCGGATGCAGCCTTCCAGCAGGCGCTCGATCTCTACCGGCAGAAGGGCAGCCTCGTGGGGGTCCGGACCGCCCAAGGACGGCTGGCCGGATGACGGGACGCTCTGGGCTCCCCTTGCGCGTCCTCCTCACCCGGCCTTCCACTTCGTGCTCGAACTTATGTTCATGCCTGCCGCGTGACCACGCACGTGGAATCGGATCGCGCCGGGGATATCCGACCGGATAGCGGAGTACGGGATGGCAGGATCAGACGCGGGGTGGTCGCGTGTCCTGGCCATCGGCGCGGCCGCCACGCTGGCCCTGGGGGCCTGCTGGGACTCGACCGCCACTGGCGCCCCGCCCGCCAGCAGCGCCCCGGCCGCCTCGGGACAGCCGAGCGCGGCTCCTCTGGCCGCGGCTCCGACCCCGGGCCGGACCGGGCGATCCTCCGCTCGCTCCGGGGCGAGGACCCGACGGCGGACATCGCGGAGGCGACCCGCATCCGGATCGAGGGCGGGGTCACCGAGCCTCAGTTCGAGACCTACGAGCTGTGGGCCGGGGCATGGGCCGCGTTCGCCGGTGGCCGTCCCGACGAGGTCCGGCCGCCCTGGCCGGGTACCGCGAGGCGCTCCGTGCCTACCGCAAGCTCGGGCTCGCCTTCGACGAGGCGGCGGCGGCCGTGGACATGGCCGTCCTCCTGCGGTCCCCGGAGCGGGACGCCGCCGACGTCGGGTTGGCGATCGGGGCCGCCCGCGAGACGCTCGAACGCCTCGGCGCGCGCCCGTTCCTCGCCCGGCTCGACGCAGCTCGCACGCTGCAACCGGCCGGCTGAGCGACCCGCTCCCGCCCGTGATCCGGGCCAACCAGTGCCGTCGGGCCGCCTGAGGTCCCGTTCTTGAACGGGTCGGCCTGCGCCAGACGAGTATCGTGCGGTTCGAGCGCTGTAGGCTATCGTTTCAGCGTTGCTCGAGGAGCGTTTGGCGTTTCCCGAGCACGAATCCGTCGGGGTGTAGCGCAGCGGCAGCGCACGTGCTTTGGGAGCCGCTGGGGCCTCTGCGGCCTAGGGTCGGGGGCCCTGAGCACGAGACGCCGAGCGTCGTAGGCGCCGATTATTGTGCGGTTCGCGAGAACGAGAGCCGGTGAGTCAAGGGGCGTGCACGGCGCCGAACCGGTGGCAGGGCGTGAGGGTCCGAACCAGCGAGCGGTCCGGAGTCGGTGACGGATCCTGACGACGGGTACCCCGGGAAGGCGCATCGGAGCGGAACGCGTCCGACTAGGTCATCCGCCCGGCAGCTGCTGGTGCAGGGTCATCGCACAGTCGACGAGCGTGTGGTCCCGGGCCTTCCCGGGGGCAGGCGCCAGCACAGCCACGGCCGTCCTGGTGCCCGGCCAGACGTGGAGGAGGGAGGAGTACTGCATGTAGTCGCCCGCGTGGCCAACGTCGGTTTGGCCATCGACGTCGGCGATCATGGTCCCGAAGCCGTAGGCGCCATACTCGGTGTCGGCGACCTTGGTGGTCATCGTCGCGACCAGGTCGCCGCTGATGATGCGGCCGCCGTAGAGCAGGTAGCCCCAGCGTGCCAGGCTCGGCGCATCGGCGGCCATGCCGGCTCCGCCCTGGCCCGTGGAGGCCGAGGCAAGCGACGGCAGGTAGCCGCTGGCCGGGTCAACGACCTTGACGCCAAAACTATCAACCGCCACGGTCAGCGGTGGCTGCGGCTTCTCGGCGGGCTGCATCCAGATCCGGTCGAGGGCAGAGGGTGCGAGGAGGTCGCGGCGCAGCACGGTTGCCAGCGGCTCGCCGGTCACCTTCTCGATGACCATCCCGAGCACGACGTAGTTGAGCCCGTTGAAGCTGCCGGGACCACCGACGGTCCCCTGCCGCGGCTGGTCCTTGGCGAGAGCGACGAGCTCCGCGGCGGTCCACGCATGAGACAGGTCCTTGGGGACCTGCAGGTCGAGGAGGCCAACGGGCAGACCGGGGAAGCCGCTCGTCATCGTGGCCAGCTGGCGGATCGTGGCGCCGTTCGTCTCGAACGGCAGGCTGACGTACGTGGTCACCGGCGCATCGAGGTCGATCTTCCCCCCGGAGGCCAGGAGCAGGACCTCAGCACCGACGAACGTCTTGGTGATGTCCGCGATCGCGAATGCAGACGTGGGCTTGATGGCCGTGCCCGCTGCATCGACGCCGGCGGCGCCGGCCCACGATCCCGCCGGGGAGACAACGGCGGCAGACAGCCCGATCACATCGCGGCAAGCTGCCGACCCAAGCTGCGCCTGCAGCTTCGAGGCCGTCGCGTCGGGCAGGGCCGCTTCGTTCGGCGGATCCCAGGCGGGTGATGGGGACGATAGCCTCGAGCCGACGGTCAGCATCGCGCCGACTAGGAGCGTCAGGAGCATGGCGGCCAGCAGGAACAGTACCCAGGCCGTCGCCGGCGTCAGCCCGAATGGCCGGAAGCCCGCGAGGCCCTGGCGCCGGGGCGCTGCCGCCGCGACCCGCCTGGCGACCGCGACCGGGTCAGCCCCGACGGGCGCTTCAGCGAGATACCGGCGATAGGCCGCCGCGAAGCGGGTCTCGAATGGGTCGAGCTCAGACATCGTCGAGATCCTTCTGCAGGCGGCCCATGATCCTGGAGAGGCGCACCCGCACCCCGGAGGCCGAGATTCCCAGCAGCGGCGCGATCTCCGACGAGTCGAGTTCGGCGCCGTAGCGCATGGCGATGAGCGAACGCTCATCCGGCTTGAGCCGGCGCAGGGCGTTCACGAGGTCGAGGCGCCGGATCTCGTCGCTTGAATCCGGCACGCCTGGGCCAGGCACCTCGAGCGCAAGCTCGACGACGGATCGGGTGCGCTGGCGGCGGACGAGATGGCGGGCCTCGTTGGCGGCGACCACCACGAGCCACGACCGGAGGTGATCGGGCTCGCGGACGGTCCGCAGCTTGCGCCAGGCGATGAGCCAGGCCGCCTGCACCGCGTCGAGGGCCAGGTCCTCCTCGCCGCAGATGCCGTAGGCGACGCGGACCATGTCCGCCTGGTAGGTCGCCACGATTCGGGCGAACGCGGTCTCGTCCCCGGCGACTGCCTGCTGCAGCGCCGCGGTCATCGACCCAGTCGCCGTGAGACCAGTCATATCAGAGAGAGGCTTGCTCGACAGCCAACTGTTACATCGGCGCCAGTGATCCGTCGACTTGCACGGTGGCCCTATCGTCCGTCCGCAGCCAGAGGCGTTCGTCGCGAAGATCGTCGCGGACGAAAACACGCGGGTCGGCTCTTCGACCACCCAGTGGCGACGCCAGGGGCGCTGGCCGCCACG
>Ga0209745_1001154_pt1 | contig 15840 bp, 9 predicted proteins | sample BarGraNGADG00312_FD_184495 | JGI IMG/M metagenome (GOLD analysis project Ga0209745, IMG submission 184495) | Arctic peat soil microbial communities from Barrow, Alaska - Barrow Graham LP Ref core NGADG0004-312 (SPAdes) (version 2) | ecosystem: Environmental > Terrestrial > Soil > Wetlands > Peat ... | reverse complement strand
TCACCCGTCCGCTCACGATGAGGGTCTGGGCGAGGGGACGGCGAGTCGCCCGGACCACGGCGACCCGGGCTGGCCGGGCCGCGCGCGCCACGCCGAAGACCCCCGCGAGCGCCAGAACGACCGCGCCCGCCCACACCAGCCTCCGAGAGGTTCTGCTCACGCGCCCTCCGTCCGCCCGTGGTAGAATGAACTTAAGAGTACGAACATGAACTCAATAGTTCAATTCTGATTCTATGCATTCAAAAAGTCAAGACCCGGACGTCACGACCCTGCCCAGGGTGGCGCGGCGGCGCGCGGCGACCCGCGCCCGCATCGTGGCCGGGGCGGCGCGCCGGTTCGCGGACGCGGGCCCGGATGCGGTCCGTCTGGACGAGATCGCCGCAGAGGCCGATATCGCGCGAGGCACGCTCTACAGCCACTTCCGCACGAAGAACGACCTGCTGTGCGCCATCGTCGAGCCGGTGCTGCAGGTGGCGGTGCGGAAGACCGCACCACTCGGGCGGCTGGGTGCCCGCGACGGCATCGACCGCCTGCTGCAGTTGTACCTGGAGCTCTGGCACGCCTACCCCGACGCGCTACGCATGGCGTACAAGGCCCAGGACATGCCGCTCGGCGACCTGGGGACGCTCCATCGGAGTTTCCTGAAAGGGGTGTTGCGGGTGTTCGAGAACGCGAATCGCGCCGGGCTCCTCCGGTCAGGCGATCCGATGCTGGCGGGCCACGTGATGCGGCAGATCGCCGTGCCGCTCCTCGAACTGTACGCCCGGCACGCGGATGGCGATCGCCTGTTCGTCGAGGGACTGCGAGGCCTGCTCCTGACGGAAGCTCCACGATAGGCCACCACGGAGGCAGTCCCCCCTGCGTGCTCTCCGTGGGCTCGGTGGTGGTCGTCGTGGATGTGGAGTCGGCGGGCTAGCTGTCGCCCACTTCGAGGTGCGTCAGTTCCAGCTTCTTGATCCGGTCGCCGAGCGTCGATCGCTTGATGTTCAGTAACTCCGCCGCCTTCGACTTGTTGCCCCCGCTCACCTTCAGCGCCCAACTGATCAGGTTCGATTCCACCTCTTTCAGGCGGTCGTCGAGCGACACGGCCGACGGGTGCGCGTGCGTCTCGACGATCGGCTGCTGGTCTTCGGCGTACTTGTGGAACAGCACGCTGACGGGGACGCAGCCGAGCCGCACGGTGTCGCAGGTGCAGGTCTGGGCGATCCGCTCGCACGCGTTCTCCAGCTCGCGCACGTTGCCGGGCCACGGGTACCGCATGAACGCCTGGAGTACGGCGGGCGAAATGCCCCGCGGCTCTTCGCCCCGCTGACGGAAGTAGCGCTTCACGAAGTGGTCGACCAGGATCGGGATGTCCTCGCGCCGGTCCCGCAGCGGCGGCAGGTTCACGGGGATCACGTTCAGCCGGTAGAACAGGTCGTCGCGGAACTTCCCTTCCGCCGTCAGCGCGCGCAGGTCGCGCTTGCTGCCGGTGATGACCCTCACGTCCACCGGGATCTGCCGGGTTCCGCCGAGGCGTTCGACGACGCGATTCTGGAGCACGCGCAGCAGCTTGACCTGCATGGTCAGCGGCACGTCGTCGATATCGTCCAGGAAGATCGTGCCGCCTGCCGCCAGCTCGAATCGCCCGGGGCGATCCTTGATCGCGCCCGTGAAGGCGCCGCGCTCGTGCCCGAAGAGCTCGGACTCGATCAGGGTTTCGGAGAGGATGGCGCAACTGACCGGCACGAACGGCTTGTGGCGGCGCGAGCTCGACTGGTGAATCAGGTTGGCGATCAGCTCCTTGCCGGTACCGGTTTCGCCGGACACGAGCACGCTGCTGTCGCTATCGGCAATCACCCGCACGAAATCGAATACCGCGCGCATGCGCGCACTGCGACCGACGACGACCGAGTCTATGGTAAACGGGGCATTGGCCATGGGGGATGGGATTCCGGATAATTCTAGCAGATGTCGCGAGCGCCCGCGGTATACTGATTGTGCTCGAGCGGGCTCTCGCGCGATACGGCTTGCTTCCTTCGATTCTGCACGCACCAATCCAAGTGCTTTCTGGAGTCTTCATGATTTCGCGTGAACGCGTACAGGCGGTCATCGAACGGATCCGGCCCCTGATCCAGGGCGACGGCGGCGATATCGAACTCGTGGACGTGGTGGACAACAAGGCCAAGGTGAGGCTCACCGGCAACTGCGTCGGCTGCCCCAGCGCGCAGATGACGCTCTTTATGGGCGTCGAGATGGCCATCAAGGAAGAGATCCCCGAGTTCGAGGAACTCCAGGTCGTGTAGCGACGCCCCGCCTCGAACCGCCGAGTGAGATGTCGCCAGCGACCGGCGGACCCTCGCTACTACCCTCCGATCTTCGTCGTGGACGACGAGGTCGTCTGGCTGTTCTGGGTGGCGGCGGCCGGCACCGTTCCGGCCGCCGTGACCGTGCCTCCCGACACCGTCACGGTGCTTCCGCTCGCATCGAGCGATGCCTGCTGCAGCGCCTCAAAATCGGTCAGTGATCTCACGTAGTCGAGCATGGCCCCCAGCTCGTTGTTGCGAGCCTGCGCCAGGTCGCGCTGCGCCTGCACGACCAGGAAACTCGTGGACATCCCGACCTCGAAACGCTTCTGCTCGGCATCGACCCGCCGCTCGGCCAGGCCGCGAGCGGCCCGGCTGGTTTCGATCCGGCTGGCGTTCATCTCGAGCTGCCAGCCAGCCTGGCGAATCTGGCGGACGATGCGCATCTCGAGGCTCTGCAGCCGCGCGCGCGCTTGTGCCTCCTGCACCCGCGCTCCGGCCAGCGCCGCATCGTCGAAACTCTGGCCAAGCGGATAGCTCACGCTCACTCCCACCGTCCACGTCGGGAACTCGCGCGCAAACACCTGTCGGATCGCCTCGTTGTAGGCAAGCTCCTCCTGGCCCACGATCGTGCCCGGGAAGCTACCGGCCCGATTCAGGCGGGTTCCGGCCAGCCCTGCGCCCTGGACGTTCGCCTGCACCCGCACGTCGGGGAGGCGCTGGTTCGCGTAGTAGCGGGTAGAGGTCTGGCTGTTCTCCAGTTCCTTGCGCGCACGGACGAGGTCCTGCCGACCACTCAGCGCCGCGTGCACCGCGTCGTCGATGCTTGGAAGCGGCGCCCCTATCGGCGGGAGGTCTACGGCGGTAATCGTCGTGGTCCAGAACGCGGCGTCCGTCGCGTCGAGGATCAGCAGGCGCAGCCGGTCCTCGGCCTGCCGCGCCGTCACCCGCGCTACGATCAACGCTTCCTGCCGCTGCGCCACCTCGGCCTCGGCCGCCAGCAGATCGAGTTCCGGCATCTGCCCGACGGCGACGCGCGCCTTGTTGTGCCGCACGAGCTCCTCCGACAGCGCGAGCGATTGCCGCTGGACGTCCACCGAGGCATCGGAGGCGACCAGGTCCCAGTAGGCCCGCTTGACCGAGTCCAGTGTCCGCACGACCGCCTCGCGAAAGCGGGTGTCGGAGATCTCGCGGTTCCGCTTGCTGATGATCAGCTGCTGTCGCGCGTTGTCGATGGTGAAGTCGCGCAGCAACGGTTGAGAGAGCGTCGCCTGCAGGCGCGACGTGAGGCTGGGGTTGAAGTTCGTGAACGCGCTGGTCGTGGACGTCCGCGACCCGTCGATCCCGACAGCGTAGCTAGTCCCCAGCCACCTCAGCCGATGGGCGACGCTGACGCTCCCCGAGAACAGGTCGGTCGCGACGCCGTCGCTCCCGACCAGGAAGCTGGTCGGAGGCTGCACCTGGCTGCTGCGCGTGAAGGCGCCGCTCAGCGTCGGGACGAACGCACTGGCCGCCTGCGAGACGCGTGCGGCGCTCACCTGCGGCTCGAGGCGATCGACCTGGAGGTCGAGGTTGTGCTCGAGCGCGAGGCGAACGGCCTCATCGACACTCAGGCGGATCGACGGACCGTCGGCGCCCCCGGCCGTCGCCGACCGCGGCGCCGGCGCGTCCTGTGCGCACGCGATCGAGGGTCGCACCACCAGGCCCAGCGCCAGCACCAGCACCAGAAGCGGCGCGGCCGCGGTGACCGCGTCCCGCGCCGTCTCTCGCGCGCGCCTCCCGAAGCCCATCGACTTCAGATCGTCGAACAACGAATAGGCGACCGGCGTCACGACGAGTGTCAGGATCAGCACGAGCGTCTGTCCTCCGATGATGATGAAACCGATGGCCCGGTTCGTCCCCGCGCCGACACCGCCCGACACCACGAGCGGGATCATCCCCGCCACGAACGCCAGCGTCGTCATCAGGATCGGCCGCAACCGGTCGCGGCTCGACTGCACGATCGCCAGGTGGCGCTCCATCCCCGACTCGTGCAGCTGGTTCGCATGATCGATCTGCAGGATCGAGTTCTTCTTGACGACCCCGAACAGGACGAGCAGGCCGAGGGCCGACATGACGTTCAGCGACTGCCCGGTGATGAGCACCGACACCAGCGCGAACGGCAGCGTCAGCGGCAGCGACAGCAGGATCGTGACCGGGTGCAGCCAGGATTCGAACTGCGCGGCGAGAATCAGGTACATGAAGACCAGCGACAGCGCGAACGCGAGGCCGAAGTTGATGGCGGCGCGGCCGAGTTCACGGGACCGCCCGGCAAAACGCATCCGATAGGTCGCACCGAGATTCAGCGTGTCGGCCGCTTCCTGCATAGCCGTCATGACGGGAGTCTGCGACACGCCGGGCAGCAGGCTCGCGTACACCGTCACCTGCCGCTGCCGGGTCAGGCGCATGATCTCGGAGGGCGCATCGCTCCTCGCGAAGCTCGCGAGGTTGTCGAGCGACACGCTGCCGAGCCGGCTCGACGGGACGGTCAGCATGGCGAGCGCGCTTTCGGCCGTCCGGTCCGACGGCTGTGCCCGCAGGAAGACGTCGTACTGCTCCCCGCCTTCGTTGTAGGTGGTGACCTGGTCGCCACCGACGAGCAACCGCAGGGCCTCCGCCGCCTCGGCAATCTGCACGCCAAGATCCGACGCCTTGGCGCGGTCGATGCGGACCGCGAGTTCAGGCTTCCCGATGTTGAGGGAGGTGTCCACGTCCACGACGCCATTGATCTGGCGCGCCTGCGCCGCGACCTTCGAGGCGGCCTCCTGCAGCGTCTGCAGGTCGGGCCCGTTGATGACGAACTGGATCTCGGCGGACTGCGCGCCGCCCCCGCCCATGCCGCCGGACTGGCGGACACCCGTCCGCAACCGCTCGGCGGAGAACGCCGGCAGCAGCTTCTCGCGAACCTCCGACATGATCGCGAACTGGTCGCGCGACCTCGCCTCGATCGGCGACAGCCGCGTGTAGACAGTCGCCACGTTCCGGGTGGCCGCGCTGTCGTCCGCCACGGTGACCAGCGTGTACTGCGCCTCCGGAATCCTGGCCCTGACTTGCGCCGCCACCCGGTTGGCAATCAACTCGGTCGCCTCGAGGCTGGTCCCTTCCGGCGCGCGGATGCCGACCTCGAACTCCGACTGGTCGTCGATCGGCATGAAGGTCTTCGGCGCCACCACCGCGAGGGGCACGCTCGAGAGCAGCACGAGGAACGCCGCCCCGGCCACGATGCCCCGGTGGTGGAGCGCCCACTCGAGCAGGCGCGTGTACGTGCGGTCGATCGGGTGGAAGAACCCCGAGTCGCGCGAGGTGTGCCCGCTCCCACCGCTCCCCGTCCCGTTGCCGTCACCCCGGCGCCGCAACCACCTGGCGCCGAGCATCGGCGTCAGCGTGAAGCTCACCAGCAGCGACACCATCACCGCGAACGCCATTGTCAGGCCGAAGCTCTTCATGAACTTGCCGACGATCCCCCCCATGAAGCCCAGTGGGAGGAAGATAGCGACGAGCGACATCGTGGTGGCCATGACCGCCAGGCCGATCTCACGCGTCGCCTCCACCGCCGCCTGCATCGGGGGCATCCCCTTCTCCTCGATGAACCGGTAGATGTTCTCGAGGACGACGATCGCGTCGTCGATGACGATCCCGACCGACAACGTCAGCGCGAGCATCGTCATCATGTTGAGCGTGAATCCCTCGTACCAGATCAGGCCGAAGGTGGAGATGATCGAGGTCGGGATCGCGATGGCCGCGATGATCGTGGTGCGCAGGTTGCCCAGGAAGACGAAGACGACGAGCGCCGCCAGCAGCGAGCCGAGCACCAGGTGTTCCCCGACACTCCGGATCGACGACTTGATGAACTCCGACTGGTCGCGCACGATCCGGACCTGGTAGCCCGGGGGAATCGTCGCGCGCAGGTCGTCGAGGCGAGCCTTGATCCTCGCGACGACCTCGACGGCATTCGTCCCGGACTGGCGCCGAATCGGCATGACCACGGCGGGTCGGCCGTTGACGTTGGCGACTGACTCCGGGTCCGCCATCCCGTCTTCGACCTTCGCCACGTCGCCGACCGTCACCGGGTGCGACTCCTGCTGACGGACGACGACCTGATTCAACTGCTCGACGCTGCGGACGCGGCCCTGCGTGCGGAGTGTGAGCGTCTGCGGGCCGAGTTCCACGCGGCCGCCGGGCACGTCGAGGTTCTGCGCCTGGAGCGCGCGCGACACGTCGGTCACCGTCAGGTTGTAGGCCCGCAGCCGGTTGGCGTCCACGTTGACGTTCACCTGCCTGGCGCGGCCGCCGACGATCATCACCTGGCCGACGCCGTCCACGCTCTCCAGCTGGCGCCTCAGGACCTTGTCGGCGTACTCGCTGATGTCGCGGATCGGGCGTGGCGCCGACAGGACGAGCGTGATGATCGGCGACGCGTCCGGATCCATCTTCTCGACGGTCGGCTGGCGGACCGTCCTCGGGAGCTGCGAGAGAACCCGGTTGACCCGGTCACGGACTTCCTGCGCGGCCACCTCCACGTCCTTCTCGAGAAGGAACGTGACCGCGACGATCGACACCCCCTCGGCCGACGTCGAGCGAAGCTCGTCGATGCCGCTGACGGTGTTCACCGCTTCCTCGATCTTGTCGGTGACCTCCGTCTCGATCTCCTCCGGTGCGGCACCCGGGTTCCGGGTCGTCACGACGACGGTCGGGAAATCGACCTTGGGAAGGCGATCGACCCCGAGTTGTGTGAAGGAAAAGGCGCCGACGACGGTCAGCATCAGGATGAGGACGGTGGCGAACACCGGCCTTCGCACGCACAGGGCGGCAAGCCACTGCATTGGTCTACGCTCCTTCGCTCACCGTTATCGCCCAATGCCCGGCGCGCCCGAGACGCGCACTTTCACGCCATCCGTCAGTTGCCGCACGTTCGTCACGGCCACCGGGTCGCCATCGCCGACGCCAGACGCGATCTCGACCAGCGAGCCCGACGACTGCCCGAGTTTCACCACATGCTCCTCTGCGCGGTCGCCCCGCACGACGAAGAGGCGGCTGACGCTGCCGTCGGTGCGCACGGCCGAGGCGGGTACCATCCACACCATGTCGGTCGTGGCGCTCTCGACGAGCGCCGATGCGAACAGGCCGGGCTTCAGCAACCCGTCAGGATTCGGCACCACGGCTTCCACCGTGAGCGCGCGCTGGTCGGCGCGCAGGGCCGGCGAGACGAAGCGGACGTGGCCGGCGAACGCGCGGCCGGGGTACGCGTCGACCTGCAGCGTCAGCGCCTGGCCGGCCTTGATCGCGGACAGCATCTGCTCGGGTACCGTCAACTCGACGCGCAGCGGATTGATCTTCACGACAGTCGCCACCTTGGTGCCGCGCGTCACGAAATCGCCAACGCTGACTTTCCGCTCTACCACGAGACCCGCGAATGGCGCCCGCACGGTCGTGTCGTCCAGCGCCTTGCGCGCCAGCGCCAGCCGGGCGCTCGCCGCCTCGTACTGCCGGAACAATTGCCGCGCGCTGTTGCCCGCCGCCTCGTACTGGTTACGCGTCGCTTCCACCTGGGTGCGGCGCTGGTCGTACTCGGCCTGCGACACGACGCGCTCGTCGCGCAAGGTGCGGATGCGGGTGAAGTCTGCCTGCGCCAGCTCGCTGGATGCCTTTGCGGAAGCGACCTCGGGCACGCGCTCGGCGTCGAAGGGCTCACCCGGCTTCAGCGCGAGCCGGGCCTCGAGCTGCGCAACGTTCGCCTCGGCCTCGCGGGCGGAGGCCTCGGCCTCGATCGGCGCGACCCGAATCAGCGCGTCGCCCTCGCGGACGCTCGTGCCTCGCTCGACGGGCGTCGCCACGACGCGACCACCGGTCTCCGCCGCGACCTCGGCCTCTTCCTGGGCCACCAGGCTGCCGGTCAGCCTCAGTGTTCTGGCAATCGACTGCCGAACGACGGGCACGACCGTCACGGTCACCACCGCGTCGGTGCCGTCCGTTTTCGCGTCGGCACGGCTGCGGTTGCACCCGGGCAGCACCATCGCCAGCACGACGACGAGCACCCGAGGTCCGACAATCGAGAGGAATGGCCTTCCCTTCATCGAGCGCTCCTGTCACCAAAGGTATCGACCGAGATTCGGACCACCGCCCGGCCTCCGGCCGTCGGCTCCGGTGTGGCCACCGGTGCGAGAGTGCGTCCGGTGAACACAGCCAGAGCGCGCGAGACGCGAACGGCGACGGCAGGGATGAGGGAGAGCACCGCGCGGAGCCGACGGGAGTTGTCCGGACGAGGCGCAGCGGACTTCGCTCTTCAGGATGCTAACACTTTGAGGCGAGGCTTCGCTGGTCGCTTGACGACGGTCGGCTAATCGGCGTATCTCGCGCTGGTAAAACATGGCGCTGGCCACCGGCTTCCCTGACAACCTCGCGGCCGTCGGCCGCGGCGCCCCTGACCTCATAGTCTCCATGACCCGGTCGAGCCGGAAACCAACGAGGCTCGGCCGGGTCATTGAGGGACTCATGATGTCGCGTTCACCGGTCGCCATCGTCATCGTCATCGTCGTCCTCTGCTCGCTCGCTGGCCTGGCGCAGGGCAGCAGCCCTGACCTCGTCTCGCTGGAGCGCTGGCGGGCCGATCACGAATCGGCACTGAGAGCCGACGATGGGTGGCTGACCGTCGTGGGGCTGGGGTGGCTGAAGGACGGCGCCAACCGCGCCGGAAGCGCGACGGACGCCGACGTGAAGCTTCCGGCCGGGGCACCGGCCGCGCTCGGCGTGTTCCGCCTTGCGGGCGGAACCGTCACGTTCGAGCCGTCCGCGGGAGTGGCCGCCGAGATCAACGGTCAACCCGCGTCGCGGCGGACGATGCGGCCAGATGCCGACCGGCTGACGAGCGGCGGCCTCTCGTTGTTCGTGATCGAGCGCGGGGAGAAGTTCGGCATCAAGGCCGAGAACCCGCCGTGCGCGGTCACCGAGTTCGCCACCTGCCCGCTGCCACCAAGACAGAATCTGCTGCCGATTCGAATCGAAGCCGGTGAGCGCTACACGCCGCACCCGTAGGGGCGGGTTTGAAACCCGCCCTTACGGTGGCTAGTCCATCTCAGTCGTAGACTGTCTCCTTGTACTCCGCCGCATCGATGCATGCCTCGATGACGGTCGGACCGTCGGCGACGAAGGCCTGCTCCAGTGCTTGCTCCAGTTCGGCGGCCGTGCGTACCCCGATGCCAGGCACACCGAAGTAGTGGGACCGCGTCGGCCTGCACTCCTCGCGCCGGAGCCGGGTGCCATGCACCGGGAATCCTCGCTTGATCTGCTTCACCTCGATCAGCGACAGGCACCCATCGTCGAGCACGACGATCGGGAGCGTCAAGCCAAGTCGCCCGGCGACGGCAACCTCGCCGCAGGTCATCTGAAAGCAGCCGTCGCCGACGATGCACAACACGGGCAGGTCGGGCCTGGCGAGCTTCGCAGCGATGGCCGCCGGGATGCCGAACCCCATCGACGACCAGTTGTTGGTCACCAGGCACTGACCGGGGGCGTGCGCCGTCCACTGGCTCGCGATCTGGTGCGTGTGCGCGCCCACGTCGAACGCCAGGATCCCCTCGCGCGGCAGGACGCGCCGGGCGACGTCGATCGCCTGGTGAGGGGCGAAACCCGGCGAGGCTGTCCGCAGCGCTGCCTGGAACCGCTCGCGGTGACGAACTGCCGCGTGCCGGGGCCAGTCGTTCGGTCTCGCGGGCTGGCGCACCAGGCGCTCGAGCGCCGCGTCCAGATCGCCGACCGCCTCGTGTGCCACGACGACGGACGGGTCGGCATCGACGCGCTCGACATCGACGCTCACGAGCGGCACCGAACCGATCCACTGCTCGTACTCCACCTCGGCGACGTCGTACCCCAAGCCCACGATGAGATCCGCCGACCGGAGGAACTGGCGCTGCAGCTGGCGTCGCGCGCGCTCGATGCAGCCGATCGACAACGGGTGGTCTTCGTCGATCATCCCCTTGGCCATCGTCGTCGAGGCAAAGGGAATCTGGTGGTGATCGACGAACGCGCGTAACAGCGCGGGATTTCGCAATCGCCTCGCGGACGCGCCGATGACAGCCACCGGACGGCGTGCCGCCCGCACGATCTGCCCGACGCGCTCGACATCGGCGTCCGGGGCGGAAGGGAGCCTCACCCCGTCCGACAGAGGCGGAGCCGCCTCCCCGGCATCAGCGAGCGACACGTCTTCGGGCAGGTCGAGATGGATGGGTCCCGGCGGCTCGCTGAGCGCCACGGTGAGTGCCTCGCGAAGCGCCGCGGCCACCCGCCCGTCTCGCAGCGGGTAGGTGGCCTTGGTAATTGGTCGGAAGAGCGCATGGTGGTCGATGACCATCTGCACGCGGCGACCGAGCTGATTGGTGGGAACGTTGCACGTCAGCGCCACGACCGGCGAGCGATCGAGGAACGCACAGCCCACCCCGGTGGTCAGGTTGGTCGCGCCGGGTCCCATCGTGGCCAGGCAGAACCCGGGCCGGCCCGTCAGCCGCGCCATGACCTCGGCTGCGAATCCCGCGGATCCTTCGTGGGCCATCAGCACGAACTCGATGCCGCCCGCGCGCGCGGCTTCGAGCAGCGGCAACACGTTGCCGCTGGGGATGCCGAACGCGTGTGTCACGCCGGCGTCCCGCAAGATCCGAACAATCAGGTCAGCGTTGTTCATCGCCTTCCCTCGGCGCTGGTCGCTACCGGGCCGGCGCCTGCGGGGCCGGCAACAGCTTGCGCGGCAGCTTCTCGTCACGCATCGCGGTGTTGTAGGCGACACTCGCGACCACCACGGCCATCTGCAGTACGTCGTCGCGCTGCACGTGGTCCACGTAGTCCATGTTCGAGTGATGAGTGCGCGAGTTGTATTCCAGCCGATCCTGGATGAACTGGAACGCCGGAATTCCCACGTCGTCAAACGAGACGTAGTCCGACCCGCTCACCGAGCGCCCGGCCAGCGTCGTCACGCCCAGATCCCGCAGCGGTTCGATCCACTGCTGGAAGATGGGGCGAACCGCCTGGTTCCCCTGCATCCAGATGCCACGGATCCGGCCGGAGCCGTTGTCCACGTTGTAGTACGCCGCCAGTTTTTCGTGCTCCGGTTTCACCTTCATCGTCGCCAGGTCGGCGAGGTGGTCGCGGACGTATGCTTTGGAGCCCAGGAGACCCGACTCCTCGGCGTCCCAGAGCGCCACGCGAATGGTCCGACGCGGCTTCGCGCCAACAGCCTTGAGGATGCGCACGGCTTCCATCATCACCGTGCAGCCCGCGGCGTTGTCGGTCGCGCCGGTCGCGCCTGGCTCGGTGTCGAAATGCCCGCCAAGCAGCACCACTTCGCTCGCGAGATCGCTCCCAGGCAGTTCGCCGACGATGTTCATGCCATTCATGTCGGTCTCGTCGAAGAACTGCGTCTCGATGTTCACTTCCATCTTGACGGGCACGTTCTTCTCGAGGATCCGCACCATGCGGTTATACTGCTCGACGGCGATCGTCACCGACGGCACCATCGTCTTGCCCGCGTTCTCGTTGTCGTGTGGCCCCGAGCCGCTGACGAACACCGTCCCGCCGTCGGTTCGCTGTGTCATGGGCGTCATGTTTTCCATGCCGCCGGCCGCGACGATCGACACGTCGCTCCCGCGATCGATCGCCGCCACAACCTTCTCAGCCACGAAGAACTGGTTGATCTTGTCCTGGAGGGTCGGGCCCGCGGGCCGGCGCGCGGCGCCGCGCGCGGGCGGGATGGGCATCGCTTCCGCTTCCTTCAGCAACGCGTCGTCCATCCGCCACGTCACGCGACCTTCGAGCATCTTGACGTCGCGGGGCGTCTGCGTCAACACGACCTTGCCGGCGAGCTTGCCCCGGTACTTCTCGAGGTCGGCCTCGGAACCGATGACGACGTGCACGACGTCGGCGACGACGGCGCCGTTCGTACCCGGTGTCCACGCCCGGACGGTGCCGATAATCGGCATCACCTGCGGGTCGGTCATCTGGGCGTAGAACTTCTTCAGCTGCCAGCCCTTGCCGAACGGCCACTTCTCGATGTGCACGTTCGAGAAGCCGAGCGCGGTCATCTTTTTCACGGCCCAGTCGGCAGCCTGCTTGTAGCCGGGCGATCCGGTGATGCGAGGACCGTACACGTCGGCCATCCAGCTCTCGAGCTCCATCGCTTGCGAGCGGTTCAGGCCTTCGTCACGGATCTTCGTCAGCATCTGGTAGTCGATCTTCTCGCCCGCCTGCGCGTAGAGGCCCACGACGGCCACGGCACAGACGACGAGGAGCGCGAACAGACGTCGATGTTTCACATGCCCTCCAAAAAGAGCGGCCGCGCCAGATAAGCAGGCGCGGCCGCGTGCCCTTCGTGACGTGCGTGTCCTTCGTGGGACGCCAGGCGCCATCTGTTAAGCGCCGGTCGCACTCTTGCGCCCTTCCCGACTAGAAGTCGAACCTCAGTCCGACCTGCTGCCGGCGCATCGGGAGCGCGCCCTGCGGCAGCTGGTACGACGACGACAGCTGGTTGCCCTGGTACTGGATGAAGTTCACCGTGTTGAAGACGTTGAACATCTCCCAGAAGAAGGTCGCCGAGCGGCGGCCGAACTTGAAGTTCTTCCCTACCCGCAGGTCGACGTTCGACTCGGCGTCGCCGCGAAACGAGTTGCGGGGCAGCGGCCGGGCGAAGACGATGTTGGCGTTGGTGGCGCTGTACGGCAGCGCGCTCTGATAGCGGGCGATGCCGGCCAGCTGGAAGTCGAGCGGGAAGATGTACGAGAAGTCGGAGACCAGGACGTGGCGCCGGTCCTCGTTGGTCGCCCCCTCGTCAATCGAGAGGTTCAACGGGTTGGTGGCCGCACCGCCGCCCACGCTGGTCGCCGTGCTGTTGGAAGTACCCTTGGCCAGCGTATAGGACGTGCCCACCCGCAGTTTGGTGCCGCGGTACTCGATGCGCGAGACCATCGCGTTGTACTTGATCCACCCCAGATTCTGATACATGTTGATGGCCGTGAACCGGGGATCGATCGTCACCCAGTTCCCGTTCGCGTCCTGGGTGATGTTGAGGTTGCGCTGCAGCACGACGTCGTAGCCACGAGAGTAGACGTAGTCGGCCCGGATGGCAATCTTGTTCGCGAAATCGTGGGTGAAGCCGATCGTGGCCTCGACCGTGTGGGGGAGGTGGAAATCCTGGGACATCCCGGTCGCCGTCTGCTTGGGCGTCCCCAGCACCGAGGTGTTGATGTTCGGGAAGGCCGCGAACCAGTTCGCCAGGAACGCCCGCGCGGCGGTCTTGCTGCCGTTCGGATCAGCCGCGTTGTAGAACGGGTTCTGGGTCGGGTCGTTGGCGTTGATCGTGATGCGGTTGGTGGTCAGCAGCGTCTGGTTGATGTAGGTGTCGTTGTAGTTGAAGTGGTTCTGGTCGTAGAAGATCCCGGCGCTGCCGCGAATGGTCGTCCGATGATCGGCCGTCGGCGTCCAGACGAAGCCGAGACGCGGCTGCACGTTGTTCAGATCGCTCTTCACCTGCGTCAGGGGCGCCGTGCCGCCGTAGTTCTTTACGAACCCCTGGTTGTAGGTGTCGACCAGCTCGTTGCCGACCTTGATCGTGTTGTCGATGTCATAGCGGACGCCGATGTTCAGGGTCAGGGCGTTGGCCACCTGCCAGGTGTCCTGGGCGAAGAAGCTCGGGTTCCACGACGGCTGCGAATAGGTCGCGGTGCCGATCGCGTAACTCAACGAAAACGGGTAGCTGGTCGAATCGTTGATGTTGAACACCTTGTCGGTCGAAAAAGCCCAGCGGCCTTTCTGGGACGCGTCGATGTCCATGAAGAAGGTGACCCGCGCCATCTGGGCGCCGACCTTGAACTGGTGCCTGCCTTTCACGAACATGAAGTTGTCGATCACGTAGAAGTTGCTTTCGCCCTCGACCCCGCCCGTCACCGCCGAGCCGAACAAGGCGCCAGGGTAGGTCTTTTCCGTCGTCAGCGGCAGATGGGCGGTGTCCTGCAAGAGCGCGAGGCCGTACGTCCCGGTCGCGTTCCCGGTGATGGCCAGCTTGTTCACGCCATAGTAGACACGCACTTCGTTGAAGGCGTTGGGGCCAAGCGTGCTCGTCAGGGTGCCGAGCGTCGACCAGAGGGGACCGTTGAACGTCGCCCGCTTCTGCAGCGTCGTGAGCGGATTGCTGTTGCAGCCGTCACCGCCCTGGCCGCTGCAGTTCGTGTCCGTGTGGAAGGTGCGACTGTTTCGGAACGACAGCCGGTTGTTCTGGTTCAGATTCGCGTCGAGCTTCCCCATGTACACCCGGCTGATGTTCTCCGCGGGGATGACCGCGGCGTTCCCCTGATTGATCCAGTACTGGGAGATCGACAGGATCGCCTGCTGGGTGTTGTCGTAGTCCTCGAAGCCGCCGAAGAAAAACACCTTGTCCTTGACGACTGGGCCTCCCAGGAAGCCGCCGACCCGGTAGCTGTGGTATGGCGGCACCGAGGAGAGGAACACGGGCTGACCATTGGTGTCGAAGCGGCCGGCATATGCCGGGCGATCGAGCGTCGAGTTGCGGTAGAAGCCGTACACGCGCCCCGAGAACATGTTCGCGCCGCTGCGGGTGACGACATTGAGCACGCCGCCGGTCGCCTGCCCGAACTCGGCGGAAAACCCGTTGGTCATCACCTGGAACTCCTGCACCCAGTCCTGCGGATACGACTCGGCCTGCGTGCCGTAGAACTGCTGCGCGTTGGTCGCGCCGTCCACGAAGACCTGGTTCTGAAACTGGCGCTGACCCGCGGCGCTGAACCCCATGGAACTGGAGCCGCTCGACGAGATGCCGGGCGCCAACATCGCCAGGCCCGCGAAATTGCGGTCGATGGTCGGCAGGCTGTCGATTTCCTTTCTGCTGACCATGCCACCCAGGGTGCTCTGCGTCTCGACGACGGTCGCCTGCCCCTGCACTTCTACCTTCTCGGCGACGCCGCCCACGCGCAGCGTGAAGTCGGCGGTCGCCCCCTGGCCGACCCGCAAGGGCAGGGTCCGCTTGTCAACCGTGAAACCCTGCAACTCGACGGTCACCTCGTAGGTGCCCGACGGCAGACTCGGCAAGTAGTACTGACCCGCTTCGTTGGTGACGCCCGTGCGCGTCGTGTTCGTCTCGATCTGGCGCACCGTCACGGTGGCACCCGGCAGCACGCCCCCCTGTTCGTCGCCGACTTTTCCTCGAAGGGTCGCAAAACTGGTCTGCGCCGCCGCCGGGCCCATCGTGCCGAGCGTCGCCGCAACGATCATCGTCACCAGTATCCACCGTACTTGTCCGACCATGCACTGCCTCCCTGTCGCGTTGGACGCGATACGAATCAAGCGGACCGATGGCCACCCATGGGCGATCATCGGCAACGACCGGTCGTGGTCGATTTCGCCGGAACCTCACGCTGCTGCGGTCTTGGAATAGCTAGCGTAACCTACCGTCAATTCCCGGGCGCGATCCAGCGAATAGTGCTAATCGTCCGATAAAGGCCGTTCATGCCCGGGTGAGGCC
>Ga0209745_1001153_pt1 | contig 15841 bp, 8 predicted proteins | sample BarGraNGADG00312_FD_184495 | JGI IMG/M metagenome (GOLD analysis project Ga0209745, IMG submission 184495) | Arctic peat soil microbial communities from Barrow, Alaska - Barrow Graham LP Ref core NGADG0004-312 (SPAdes) (version 2) | ecosystem: Environmental > Terrestrial > Soil > Wetlands > Peat ... | reverse complement strand
TTATACATTATTCTCTTTGAAAAATATTCTATACAAGATTCTGTTATTTGTAAATGCATTTTTTGCTCTTACACTCCTTATATCATATCTTGCCGTACATATTAGCCCGGGTGATTTTGCCCTTCCGGCTTTTTTTGGTCTTGGATATCCATATCTTCTCCTGGCGAACATAGTTCTGGTAATTATCTGGGCAATGATGTTAAGATTTGAAGCCTTTATATCAATAGTTGTAATTGCAATTGGGTTTACTCACTTTTCAAATTATATAAAGCTTATAAAACCTGCCAGTAATAAGGCAAATACTTTTAAAGTCATTAGCTACAACGTACGGCTTTTTAATTATTTTGAGAATAAGTCCAGTTCAAATTCCGAAAAAAATATTCTTGCGTTCCTTAAGGCTCAAAAACCCGATATCCTTTGTATACAGGAGTTTTTTGGATTAGGTAATCCGGATGTAAAAGAAGCTGCATTTACAGAGGCGCTTGGAGGTAAATACTTCGCCCACGTCAAAGTGCTTGGTCGCGGAAAGAACAGATTTTACGGCATTGCCACGTTCAGTAAATACCAGATTGTAAAAAAAGGAGAAATAATTCATCCTGCCTCTTCAAGCCTTTCAATTTATACCGATATATTGATCGGCAAAGACACTTTCAGGATCTATAATAACCATCTTCAGTCATTCAGACTTCAGAAAATGGAACGTTCATTCATAGAGGAGATGACCTTGCCCGAGAATAAAGAAACAATGAATGAGGTTAAGGGTCTGTATGTTAGCCTAAAGGCTGGGTTCATAAGAAGAGCACTTCAGTCGCAGGTTGTAAAGGATCATATTAACAGATCTCCATTTCCTGTTATTGTAGCAGGTGATTTTAACGACACCCCTGTATCTTACTCATACAGAAAGATACGCAAAGGACTAAATGATTCATTTGTTAATTCGGGATATGGCGCAGGGTTTACCTATAGAGGTAATTATCCGCCAAATAGAATTGATTACATACTCTACGATAATAAGCTAATTAACAGTTATTTCGAAATAATCAGAATCAAATACTCCGATCATTATCCCATAGTTGCATATTTCAAAAAGAAGAGTTAGAACGGAAGCTTTCTGAAGTCAACATTTCCTCCGGAAATTATCAATCCGATCTTTTTACCTTTGAAGAAATCGGGGTTTTCTTTTACAATAGCAAGAACCGTTGCCGAGGATGGCTCAATAATTATTTTCATCCTCTCCCAAACCAGCAGCATACAGCTTATGATTGATTCCTCGCTTGCAGTAAAAATACTGTCAACATTATTATTTACAATCGAAAAAGTAAGCTCACTAAGTGATGTAAGTAAACCATCTGCCACTGTTAAAGGGTTAACAGAAGGTGTAAGTTTCCCCGTTGTAAATGATGTGAATGCGTCATTGGCATTCAGTGGTTCGGCACCTATCACCTGAATGTCTTTATTAATTCCCTTTACACAGGTGGAAGTGCCGCTCATAAGTCCGCCACCACCGATCGGCGCAATTACGATTTCCAGATTACTCTTCTCCTCGAGCAGTTCCAGTGCAGCAGTTCCCTGACCGCAAATTACATTAAAATTGTCGTATGGATGAACAAGTGTTGCACCGGTTTTCTCCATTATCCTACGGGTAGTTTCTTCGCGTGCCTCCAATGTGGGTTTGCAGAAAGTGATCTCAGCTCCATATCCGGCAACAGCATTTTTTTTTACAACTGGTGCATTCTCTGGCATTACGATATGAGCCATGACCCCGTTCATTCTTGCAGCCAGAGCAAGTGCCGCAGCATGATTCCCCGAGGAATGGGTAACTACTCCCCTGCTTTTCTCTGCATCGGTGAGTGACAGAACTGCATTAGTTGCGCCCCTGAATTTGAAGGCTCCTACCTTTTGAAAGTTTTCACATTTAAAAAACAGTTCACAGTTAAAGAGCTCATTTAACTGATGCGAACTCATTACAGGAGTCCAGTGAATAAAAGGTCTGATGCGGGAGTGGGCTGCAAGTATATCTGAAAGCGAGGGGAGTATCATTTAAAATGTATTAATTAAAAAAGTAAATTTAATAAAAAGAGTGACATGCCCTTTTACATGTGAATAATGTAATCTTTTAACGGATTTATGTAACAAGTTAGGGGATGAGGAGTAATATCTTTGAGTTTTACTATTAAAAAATACTATTATGTCACTATTAACTATTCTACTTGTAATAATTGTTGTGGGAGTCATTCTTTGGCTTATCAATAATTACATACCAATGGACCATAAGATTAAGAATATCTTAAATGTTGTGGTTGTGGTAATTCTTATTGTCTGGCTTCTTAAGGTATTCGGACTTTTCAGTTACCTGACGGATATTCATATTTAAGAATTATAATTATGAACATTAAAAGAATCTTTGGGGCACTGCTAACTGTTCTCGGAATAGGTGGTCTTATCTTTGCGGCAGTGCTATTTGCAAATAATAAAGGAGCCGGCCATGAAATTACTTCAATAATTATTTACGGTGTACTTGGTTTGATTTTTTTCATAGCTGGTATCAGCCTGATACGTACCACAAAAGACGAATCGTAATATTTGAATGGAGAATAAGGGGGTTTTTTTCAGAAAAACTTTAAAGGTGATTTTATGGGTTGGAATAAGTTTTGTGCTTATTTTTATTATTATTGCCCTGCTGATCCAAATCCCGGTAATTCAAAAAAAGGTCATTGATTATGCCTGCCTTTTTATAAGCAGCAAAACTCATACAAGGGTTAATATCAGAAAGATAAATATACTGTTTCCCAAATCTGTAGATATTGAAGGGTTGTTTTTGGATGATTTAACAAAAGACACTTTACTCTACACTGGCCGGGCAAAGGTAAACATCGCATTTAGAGGCCTTTCCCATCGTGAGGTACATATAATTTCTTTTACTCTGGAAGAAGTAAAACTCAACATCGGTCGTAACAAAACTGATTCTCTGTTCAATTATAATTTCCTGCTTACCGCATTTGCGGATACTGCTATACAGGTAAAAACTGAACCAGATAAAATTTCTCCCTGGACTTTCATGATAGATCATGTTAATGTAAAGAACCTTCGGTTGCATTATAAAGATAATTATGGAGGTATGCAGGTTGCTGCGGTCATCAGCAACTTAAATTTAAAAATGGATAAGATCAACCTGACGCAATCCATTTTCAATATTGACGAATTATCGGTAGAAGGAGTTGGTGCGAATGTTCTGCTTAATAAATTCATAAATACAAAGGAGAAAAAGCCAGGTAGTATTTTACCACAGATATCAGCAAGAAATATACAGATGAAGGATTTAAATATAAGTTACGTTGACTCAATAGACAATCAATCAGTGCTTGCAGATATCAAGATGTTTAAGTTAAAGGAGGCATCTGTTGATTTGCAAAATCAAATACTAAAATCAGATAATATATCCTTGTCAAAAAGTAAAATTCGTTACACAACAACTCGTTCTGCATTACCCACTGACACAACCATTGCAGTAACTAATACAATAACTGCAAAAAACAATTGGACTATCTCAGTGAAGAGTATTGATCTCGATGACAATTCCATTGAGTATCTGGTTGATAATACACAGAAAATAAAAAATGCATTCGATGTAAATCATATTATGTTCAGTAATTTAACACTTGCTGCCACAGATTTTTACTATTCGCCGGTTAAAACTGAAATATCAATAAATAAATTTTTAGCTATAGATCAGAATAATTTTACAATTACAAAGTTCGAAACCAGTTTCAAAATGGATCAACATTCCATTACAGCAAAAAATCTTAAGGTCAAAACCACCAATTCTTCTGTAGATGCTGATTTGAATATTCAATACTCTTCATTAGAATCGTTGAAAGATTCCATGCAATTCGCAATTTTTAATTTAGAGATTGGAAATATCAGTTTGAGAAATTCTGATATTATCTATTTTGATTCCGGGCTTTCAAGTCTGAACTTTTTTAAAAATCCAAATATTGTCACTAATGTTTCAGGAAGTGTAAACGGACCTCTTAATAAGCTTACAGGGAAAAACCTTGAGCTTAAAACAGGGGCTGGTACGCTGTTAAAAACCGATTTCATTGTCTCAGGATTGCCGGCGGTGAAAACTGCATATTTAAATGTTCCAAATCTTAAAATAAATACGGGAAAGGAAGATATTTCAATGATAGCCGACACTTTAATTCCAGCAACAATTGATCTTCCCGATATGATAAGCATGGAAGTTGTTTTTAAAGGAACTATGAACTCCTTTGAATCAACAATTGATTTGAAAAGCAGTTTTGGATCTGCTAATCTTTCTGCCAACCTCGACAAGAATGAAAATTTCACAAGCAAAGTAAATATTACCGGTTTTAATGTTGGAAGGTTGTTAAAGGACACATCAATGTATGGTCCGGTATCATTTGTTGCGGAAGCTAACGGTCATGGCACGGATATAAAGAATATCTCTGCAAAAATAAAAGCTGATGTTTCAGACATCAGGTTAAATAAATATACTTATCACAACCTAAATATCGATGGCATTATTTCCGGTCAGAAATTCGAAGGAAAGGTAAATCTGAAGGATGAGAATGCAGCATTTGAGCTAAATGCACTTGCAAACTTAAATCCCGGTCAGGAACAATATAAATTCCATCTGAATCTACAGGGCGCAGATCTTCAAAAACTCAACTTCTCAAAGGACGATATAAGGATCGGTTTAATAATGGATACCGATTTAAAAGGCGGGTCCTTAAATATAATGAATGGTAAAGCAGGTATAACTAATATCATTATTGCCCATGAAGGGAAAAAATTTGTTCTTGACTCTATACTGCTAAATCTGATAAACGGACCGGGGAAAAGTGAACTAACAATAAGCAGCTCACTCATTGATATAAATTATAAAGGAACTGTTTTCCCCACTGAACTTCCAAAAGTACTTGGTGACTTTGTTAATGACTATTTTCCATTTTCAGGTTCAGATTCAACCATTCGAAAAAAGAACAATGACCTGCAAAATTTCAATTTTGAGATACAACTTCATAACAATCCCATTATCTCTGAGGCCTTATTTCCCCAATTAAAAGAATTCTTGCCAGGAAAAGTAACAGGAAGTTTTGATAGTCAGAAAAAGTTGTTGCGATTAAATGCAACCATGGAAAAAATAGTATATGGGACTTCGGAAATTAAAGACCTGGTAATTGATGTAAATTCAGATTTGAATTCTTTAAATTTCAAGGCCTTTTGCAGCAGCATTTCAAGCTCGCAAATTAAGTTAGAAAACCTTCTTGTTGACGGAAGCGTCTCAGATAAAAAAATAAATACAAGTGTGTCATCAATAGATGAAAAAAAGAACAAAAAGCTCCTCGTCCATTCTCAGATTGTAAGGGATAAAGGTAACTACAGGCTTACCCTCGATCCCAAAGATCTTTACCTTATGTATGGCCAATGGGATATTGCATCCGATAATTATATTGAATTCGGAAAGCAGGGGTACCTGATCCACCATCTTTTTATCAGTAAATCTGGCAGTCAGCTAAATGTTAACTCTGTTCATGATCAATTCAATGATGACATTAATTTTGAAATTAAAAATTTTAAACTGGATGATCTTTCCGGAGTTATTGAAAAAGACACTGGTCTGGTAAAAGGAGTGGTTAATGGAAATTTACTTCTTAAAAGAGTTAATAATACCTATGGACTAATTGCGGACGCCACAATTAGCAACCTTGTTTTTCGTAACCTTCCGGTTGGAGATTTAAATGTAAAAGCCGAAAATCCTGCAACAGATACTTACAAAATTGATGTGAAATTATCGGGAGCTGAAAATAATATAACAGCCACAGGTTCTTTTAGTACTGCCGGGGACAAAAATCCATTGAGCATTAATGCCAAAGTCCAATCTCTTTCTCTGAAAACCGTTGAAGCGTTTTCAATGGGAGCAATAACAGAAGCTTCAGGAACCCTTACAGGCAATCTTTTAATTGAAGGTAATACAGCTGCACCCGATATTACAGGTGAACTCGTATTCAATAATGCTTATTTGAAACCTGCCGCATTAAATACCCGATTTCAATTAGTTCACGAAACCGTGCAATTGAAAAAAGATGGAATCTATTTCAACTCATTTAAAATACTGGATTCAGGCCAGCACTCTGCAATTGTTGATGGTTTCGTTAAAATGGATCACTTCAAAGATTTCATACTTTCAGTCAAAATAAATGCGCAGGACTTTCAGTTATTCAATACGACCTCTAAGGACAATAAATCATTTTATGGCAGAATGATTATTGACAGTAAGATGGATATTAACGGACCACTAAAACTGCCCGTTATAAATGCAAAGTTAAAAATAAAAAAAGGTTCAAACTTCACATTTTCAGTCCCTGAGAATGAACTTACCGCCGACAGAGGAGAAGAAGTTGTGGAATTTGATGACTCGTTAAAGCTCAGTCCAATTTTATCCGGCAAAAAAGAAAAACAGAGATCTGGCTTAACAGGATTTGATCTTTCGTCAATTATTGAGGTTGATAAACAAGCCACGCTAAGGTTACTCCTGGATCCTTCAACTTCAGATTCATTGGTAGTTAAGGGTGAGGCTGCATTAAGTTTTACAATAGATAAAAGTGGCAAGATGAGCCTTACCGGAGCCTATAATTTAAATGAAGGGAGTTATCTCGTTACACTGGAATCCGTTATTAAAAGGAAATTTGACATTAAATCCGGAAGTACGATAATCTGGAATGGGGATCCAATGAATGCAGAAGTATCGATCGATGCTGTTTATTCAGTTCGTGCAGCTCCAATTGATCTGGTTGCCGGCCAGATGTCAGTTTTGAGCGAAGCGGATAAAAACATGTACAAACAGCGCTACCCGTTTTTAGTTTTGCTGAAACTGCGGGGGGCCATCTTACATCCGGAAATCAGTTTTGAGATACAATTACTTCCTCAGGATAAAGGAATTTTAGGGGGAGCCGTTAATGCAAAACTGAATATGTTAAACGAAGACCCATCGGAACTAAATAAACAGGTATTTGCATTACTGGTTTTAGGCCGGTTTGTACAGGAGAATCCTTTCCAAACTGAATCAGATATAGCATCATCTGCCGTTCGCACAACAGTGGGGAAATTTCTGTCAGCTCAATTAAATCAATGGAGTTCAAAAATAGTTCCCGGGGTAGGACTGAATTTTGATATTCAATCTTATAATGATTATCAATCAGGGCAGGCACAGGGGAGAACCCAATTGGACATTGGTTTGAAAAAGCAACTCTTTAATGAACGGTTATCGGTCCAGGTTGGAGGTGTTTTAGATGTAGAAGGACAAAAGGCGAAACAAAATTCTGCAAGCGATATAACCAGCGATGTCACCATAGAATATAAACTAACGAAAGACGACCGTTTCCGGTTAAAAGGTTTCAGACATAATCAGTATGAAGGGGCCATCGAAGGTCAGCTGGTAGAAACCGGGGCTGGTATTTTATATGTTCGAGATTTTAAAAAATGGAGAGAATTATTCCATCCGTTAAAAAGTAAAAGTGATTCATCGAAAAATATTAATAGCAATGATACGATCAATCATAAATAAATTCTTTCTGATCATTATTTGTCTGTTATGGATGTCATGTAGCGGCACTAAGCACCTGCCCACAGGAGAAAGGCTTTACACGGGTGCAGACATAAAACTGGAAGCAGCTGATCAAATAAAAAACAAAGAGAAACGAGCTGTTAAATCCATGGCAAAAAATATAATTCGTCCTTTGCCTAATAAAAGGTTTTTAGGAATGCGCCCTAAATTATGGATGTATATGGCAGCAGGAGAAGTTCCTAAAGGGAAATTCGGAAAGTGGCTTAAAAAAAAGGGGGAAGCTCCTGTCCTGATGAGCGATGTAAACCCAATATCCACATCCGAAATTATCGATGCTAACCTTTTTAATATAGGAATTTTCAGAAGCTCCACACAATTCAAACTCGTTGAAAAGAAGTACACTTCGAAAGTAATCTATTTAAGCCGCATTCATAAACCATATACAGTTAAGGAACTTATCTATTCAATAACAAATGACAGTTTAAAGCAAATTATCCTTACGGAAAAAGAAAAGTCTTTAATTATCCCCGGCGATGATTATAATCTGGATAAATTAAAGAACGAAAGAATACGAATAGATGCTTTATTAAAAAACAATGGTTACTTCTATTTCAATCCTGACTATTTGCTTTTTAAAGCAGATACGTCAGAAGCAAATCATAATGTAACTTTTAATCTCACCTTAAAAGACAGTGTTCCTGAAAACGCATTGATTGTTTATCGCATCAACAATGTGCATATAGATCAGGATTATTCTTTAAATAGTTCAATAGAGGACAGCATTCCAGGCATTCCGGGCTCCCAAAATAATTTGCTTAGTGAAAAAGAAACCGGAATGAATATCAGGCAAGGAGTACTAAATGAATCAATTTATCTGAGGAAGAATGAAATCTATTCACGAAAGAATCATAACATCACCCTTAATCGTTTGATGTCGTTGGGTAATTTCAAATTCGTGAGCATAAAATATTCGGCCAGCGATACTTCTGCCGCAGGATATTTAGATGCTTCAATTTTAATGACACCAATGTCAAAACACACACTCAGTGCCGAGATCGATATTGTTTCAAAATCGAATAATTTTACCGGCCCCCGGCTAAATATAAGTTATCTGAATAAAAACACCTTTAATGGCGCTGAATTACTAAAACTGAACATGGCAGGATCGTATGAAGCGCAATTTGGAGGAACCGGGAATAATCTCTATTCTTATTCCTGGAATCCACAGATAGAGTTAGATTTCCCACGTTTCATTTTACCATTTAGAATTGAAACAAACAGTATCTATATTCCTAAAACTCGTTTTTCACTTTCATATAATTATTTAAAGAGGGTCAATTACTTTGATATGCGAATGTCTGAGTTCATTTATGGTTTTAATTGGAAAAAAGATATAAGAACAGAATTTGAATTAAATCCAATAGTTGTAAGCTATACTTCTGTTGGTAACAAATCAACAGCTTTTCAGGCGTTATTAGATTCCAACCCCTTTCTTAAAAAAAGCTATGAGGAGCAGTTTATAGCCGGAGCAAGTTATTCTTACACCTATAACGAACAGGTAGAACCGAATAAAGAGATACAGTACTATCTTCATTTTACATCGGAGACTGCAGGAAATACCTTTTCGTTAGCAAAAATTATTGGTGGAGGGAAAGTATCATCTGACAATCCTGCCAGGTTAGCCGGATCAATCTATTCACAATTCGCCAGATTCAGTTTAGATGGCAGGGGATTTTACAATTTTAAAAACAAAAATAAATTAGCCTTCAGAGTATTTGCAGGCGTGGCTGTACCATATGGAAATTCTTCCACAATACCTTATATTAAACAATTTTTCAGTGGCGGACCCAACAGCCTCAGGGCATTTCATATCAATTCTGTTGGTCCGGGAACAGTTCAGCAGGAAACAGGGAATACTGGTTTTTTGCAATTAGGAGGTGATGTAAAAGTGGAAATGAATGCAGAGTATCGTTTTAATATTTACCGTTATTTTAAAGGTGCTTTATTTACAGATGCCGGAAATATATGGTTGCTAAAATCTAATCCGGCAAATACAGGAAGTCCATTTTCTTTTTCCGGGCTCTATCGTGAACTCGCTGTCGGAGCTGGTGTTGGACTAAGAGTAGATATTTCATTTGTCATTTTACGATTTGATCTTGCAACACCGCTAAGAAAACCCTGGCTGGCAGAAAATAACAGATGGGTAATGAATCAGATCAACTTTGGGAATTCTTCATGGAGAAGGGATAACCTGATTTTAAATATTGCAATAGGTTATCCTTTTTAGAAAAAGCATATTACTATTCCGGAATTTAATTAAAAAAACAGGGATACGCCGATGACAACACATATCCCATTTTTATTGATGCAAAGGGGCATTTAGTGGTGTTGTTGAATTAAACGCACTTCAGAAATGTCAGGGTATGTTTTTTAAATTATCTGTCTCAGTTTGAAAGTCTGTGAATTATGTAATTTTTTTGAAAAATAATGTAACACATTTAAGAGTTTCAGTACCTACTTTAGCTTCTTTAACAAGCTGATATCATGGTTCATGTTATTGGAAAGAATACTGGTGACAATTCTGAAATTCACATCCTAACTATCCGGCTTTCGAATTTGAAGAGCATTGAAAAAAAACTTCATCAATATGCCGATCAGGTGGCTTCATATCTTAAAAAGAATAACCCTAAATATAAAATTATGAGAACGGAAAGAATTACAACAATGATCAAAGCACTTTCTCTTATCGCTTTTGCGATTCTGATAGCAGGGTGTGAAAATGGACAGGGAATGATGTATGGCGATGGCAGATCTATGAACATGGGAACCTGGAATTGGATAGAGATCCTTATTGGGATAGTAATAGGATTTCTGCTTGGGTATTTTATCATAAAGAGACGAAAGTGATCTTTTTGATGATTTAAAATGTTTGCGACAGAGATCAAAGATTAATATCGTAAACCAAAATATCAGATATTATAACTAGTATTTACAAAAACAAATAAGATGAAAAAAGTATTGATTGCTCTGGATTATAATCCCACTGCACAAAAAGTGGCAGAGGTAGGTTTTTCAATGGCAAAATCTATGAATGCTGAAGTAATATTGTTGCACATAATTACAGATCCTGTATTTTACGCCACATCAGGATATTCTCCTATCATGGGTTTTCCAGGGTTTGTAGATGTTAGCCCACTACAATTAAGCAGTGTTCAGGGACTGAAGGAAGCATCTCTGAAATACCTTGAAACATCAAAAAATCACTTGGGCGATAAAACAATTCAGACAATTGTCAAAGAAGGTGATTTTGCCGATTCTATTCTGGCTACCGCAAAAGAACTGAAAGCAGATGTTATCGTTGTTGGATCTCACAGCCGGAAATGGTTGGAAAATATTGTAATGGGAAGTGTAACGGAAAAAGTCCTTCGTCATACTTCGATTCCGCTTTTAATTGTTCCGACTAAAAAACAAGATTAAGTCTGCAACGGTATAAATTCTCAAAAATGTCTTTGATTAACCAATTACCAGGGAGAAGTTTCATATCCTGATCCAGCGGTGCTAAAATAACAGGTACTATTCGACACATCTGTTATTATTGAGGTAATATAGGAATCTGTATAATAGAATGGTTATATGAAACAAAAAACAAAGATAATCAGACCAGGTTTCAGAGTTATATCATCGGATATTGATGGATTCGATTCGCTTGCTGACTTTGCTCTCGATTTGAGATGTTCATGGAATCATGAAGCTGATGAAATATGGTATCGACTGGATCCCGATTTATGGAATTTAACACGTAATCCCTGGGAAGTACTTCAGACAGTTTCAGCAGACCAGTTTAAGAAAGTTATGTCTGACCCTCTCTTTCGTAAAAAGGTCGATGATCTTAAGAAGTCCAAAGAGCAGGTAATGAGTGGTCCGGCCTGGTTTCAGAAAAAATTCCCCAAGTCACCTCTTACAGATGTAGCTTTTTTTAGCATGGAATATATGTTAAGTGAATCCCTTCCAATATATTCAGGAGGACTGGGAAATGTTGCAGGTGACCAGCTAAAAGCAGCCAGTGATTTGGGGGTACCTGTTATTGGCGTGGGGTTACTTTATCAGCAGGGTTACTTTCGCCAGGAAATTGACAAAAATGGAGAACAGCAGGCACTCTATCCATATAACGATCCTGGACATTTGCCGGTTGCCCCGTTGCGGCAGTCCAATGGAGAATGGTTACGGTTTGAGATAGCATTGCCTGGTTATTCTGTCTGGTTACGTGCCTGGCAGGTTCAGGTAGGCAGAATCAAACTATACCTCTTAGACAGCAATGATCCGGCAAATCTTCCCGCTCATCGCGGTATCACAAGTGAATTATATGGAGGAGGATTTGAGCTCAGGCTTAAACAGGAAATGGTTCTTGGAATCGGAGGATGGCGTCTGTTACATGCTCTTGGCATTAACCCACAGGTGTGCCATCTAAATGAAGGCCACGCAGCTTTTGCTATATTAGAACGAGCCTCAGATTTTATTAAAGACACGGGACAACCATTTGACGTTGCTCTTACTGCTACCCGGGCCGGAAATATATTTACTACTCATACTGCAGTTGCAGCCGGATTCGATTCTTTTTCCCAGTCTCTGATTGAACAATATCTCGGGAAATATGCTGAAGAGAAACTTGGGATTAACTTACAGAGATTGTTGGCACTAGGCCGTAAAGATCCAGGTAATGTTTCTGAGAAGTTCAATATGGCTTATCTGGCAATAAGAGGAAGCGGATCAGTAAATGGTGTAAGCCGTCTCCATGGAGAAGTCAGCCGGAATCTATTTGGACCACTCTTTCCAAAATGGCCAATAAATGAGGTTCCGGTTGGCCATATTACGAATGGGGTGCATATGCCCACATGGGACTCTAAAGAGGCAGATGACATTTGGACAAAAGCCTGTGGTAAAGATCGATGGCTGGGAATGAATAATTCAATTGGAAAAGATATACGCAAAATTACCGATGAAGAGCTCTGGCAGATGCGAACAAATGCGAACAAGGCGCTCATACATTTTGTTAGTGAGCACTTACCGAAACAGCTTCTGGGATCTGGTTATTCTCCCGATTCCGCCGAAAGGATAAAGAATTTGTTTGATCCTGATATTTTAACACTTGGCTTTGCCCGCCGTTTTGCAACCTACAAAAGGCCAAATTTATTACTTCATGATCCGAAACGTCTTCTCCGTCTATTAATTAATCCTAAGTTTCCAGTTCAACTCATCATTTCCGGGAAAGCTCATCCTGCCGATCAGGAGGGTAAGAACTTAATTAAAGAATGGATACAATTTATACGACAAAAAGATATCCGTCCTCCGGTAATATTCATCAGTGATTATGATATGCATATTTCAGAAAACCTTGTGCAGGGGGTTGATGTGTGGATCAATACACCACGTCGCCCATGGGAGGCAAGCGGAACCAGTGGCATGAAAGTGCTGGTAAACGGGGGTATTAATCTCTCGGAACTCGATGGCTGGTGGGCAGAAGCTTACAGACCTGAAGTGGGTTGGGCCCTGGGTGACGGGAAGGAACATAGTGATGATCGGGCTATTGATGCTATTGAAGCCGAACAACTTTATACTATCCTTGAACAGCAGGTTATACCTGAATTCTATAACCGTAATGAAAAAGGACTACCCACCACCTGGATTTCCCGAATGAGGGAAAGCATGGCACAACTTACACCTCAATTCTCTGCTGACCGGACAGTGAGGGAATATACAGAACAACACTATCTGCCAGCTGCTAAAGCATTTCTTGAGCGTACTGCCAATAAGGGTGAAATGGCAAAAAAAATAGCTGATAACCTTCATACTCTCGAAGGAAAATGGGATTCGATATATTTTGGTGAAGTAAAGGTTACAAATAACGATAACCAACATATGTTCAGCGCTCAGGTTTTCTTCAATGATATTAATCCGAAGATTGTACAGGTTGAGTTATTCGCAAATGGAATTAACGGGGAAGCTCCACTTGTTTTAAAGATGAACCAGGGTTCCAAACCAGAAGATAGTAAAAACGGGTATCAGTATAAAATATCAGTGCCTGCAACACGTCCGGAAGCAGATTATACTCTGCGGATAATACCAAATCTTCCGGGGGTTTTAACACCTCTTGAAACTGCATTGATTCATTGGCAGCATTAATCATTTCAGCATGGAAAATAAAACTTTAAAACAACAATATGAGATAGGGATGGTAGGTTTAGGCGTCATGGGACGTAATCTATTATTAAATATGGCTGATCACGGTTTCTCAGTTGCTGGTTATGACAAAGATCTTTCCCAGGTAGGAACTTTGCGAAAGGAAGCAGAGAAAAGGGATATTCACTGCACAGCCAATCTTCAGGATTTTATCTCAAGCTTACAATTACCCCGTACAATAATCTTACTTGTTCCGGCAGGTGCGCCGGTAGATTCTGTCATAAATGAATTGTCACCGCATCTTCAGAAAGATGATCTTATAATAGATTCAGGCAATTCATATTTTAAAGACACCGATCTGCGTACCATCAGGTTAAAAGAAAAAGGAATACTTTTTATGGGAATGGGTATATCAGGCGGAGAGGATGGAGCCAGACATGGCGCAAGTATTATGCCTGGCGGTCTAAAAGAAGCCTTTGACAGGGTAAAGTCTGTCCTTGAAGCCGTATCAGCAAAAGTTAATGGTGAACCATGCGTTACATATTTAGGACCCATGTCAGCCGGTCATTTTGTGAAGATGGTTCATAATGGCATTGAATATGGTTTAATGCAGCTTATCTCTGAGACTTATGCACTGATGAAACTGGTACTGGATTTCTCCGATGATGAACTCAGGAACATTTATAGAGAATGGAATGAGGGTGAGCTGAATGGATTTCTGATGGAAATTACCAGCAATATATTTGGCGTTGCAGATGAGAAAACAGGCAATAGGTTGATTGATGAAATTCTTGATGTGGCCAGGCAAAAAGGCACTGGTATGTGGACTTCGCAAAGCGCTATGGAACTTCAGGTACCTGTTCCCACTATCGATATGGCAGTTGGTATGCGCGATTTATCAGTGTTTGAAGAGCAGCGTCAAATGGCAGACAAAATCTATCAGCCCCGGGCAACTCATTTTTCCGGAGACCGGGGAAAATTCCTTGAACAATTACATAACGCGTTTTATGTATCAATGCTTACTACTTATGCGCAAGGTTTTGCAATTCTTTCGTCAGCATCTGATAAGTATGGATATCATCTTGATCTTGAATCAGTGGCGCGGATTTGGCGGGGTGGATGCATCATTCGTGCTGTCATACTGGAAGACATTCAGGCTGCTTTTCATCAAAAACGTGATCTGCTGAATTTACTTCTTGATCCGAAACTATCGAAAAAGATTAACAAGAATCAGGAAGATCTTCGTCAGATAGTATGTATTGCAAGTACCATGGGTATTCCCAGCCCTGGTATTATGGCTTCTCTCGGCTATCTTGATGCTTATCGCAGCGCGTGGTTGCCGGCTAATCTTATTCAGGCACAACGCGATTATTTTGGTGCTCATACCTATGAACGGGTTGATGCAAAAGGAACATATCACACTGAATGGCTGAAAAGATCAAAATGAAAACAAATCTACAGATTAAACCGACAGTATTTGCCATTTTTGGCGGATCAGGAGATCTGACCTGGAGAAAACTGGTTCCATCTCTTTTTGATTTGTTCCAGGATGCGAGTATGCCTGCTGATTTTTCAATTATCGCCCTGGATAGAATAAAACTCAATGATGCAGAATTGCATAAACATTTCCGTGAAGGAATTGAAAAGTTTTCACGAAAAGGTAAGGTCAGCGATAATGTTTGGTCAAAGTTTACCAAACATATTTATTATAAACAGGGAGATTTTACAAAACCCGACATTTATACCATACTTAAAGAGCAATGCTCAAAACTGGAAAAAGAGTGGAATACGAAACCTCAGATTATATTTTATATGGCTACTCCTCCGGTAATGTTTGGAGAAATTCCAAAGCATCTTAAAATTGCCGGATTGGCAGACGATCGGGAACGGGCAAGGATTGTAGTAGAAAAACCAATCGGGCACGACCTTGTATCAACTTTAAAGTTAAATCAGATACTTACCTGTAGTTTTACAGAATCTCAGATCTTCAGAATAGATCATTATCTGGGTAAAGAAACCGTGCAGAATATTCTGGCATTCCGTTTCGCCAATCCTCTCTTTGAACCAATTTGG
>Ga0209745_1001151_pt1 | contig 15871 bp, 12 predicted proteins | sample BarGraNGADG00312_FD_184495 | JGI IMG/M metagenome (GOLD analysis project Ga0209745, IMG submission 184495) | Arctic peat soil microbial communities from Barrow, Alaska - Barrow Graham LP Ref core NGADG0004-312 (SPAdes) (version 2) | ecosystem: Environmental > Terrestrial > Soil > Wetlands > Peat... | reverse complement strand
CGGGGATGTCGCCGCCCATCCCCAGCCAGTAAGGCCGCTCATCCTTGACCAATACGTTAGAGAAGATGACTTCGCTCGTGGAGGTTAGCGCCTCGTAGATGCCCGGGTCGTCCTCGGGATTAACGTCCTGTATGATGCCGAAGATGCCGCATTCGACGTTGACCGCCCGCACATCCCCGCCGATCTTTTTCAGATACGCGATGTCGTCGCCGACGATGGATTGCCCCTGGATCATAGCCGTGGAGGTCTTTCCGCACATGCTGGGGAAGGCGCCTGTCATGTATGTCTTTCGGCCGCCGCGGCCGGGAACCCCCACTATGAACATGTGCTCGGTCAGCCACCCTTCCTTGAGTCCCTTCTGGATGCCAAGCCTCATTGCGAGCTTCTTCAGACCCATGGTGTTTCCACCGTACTGTGTATTCGTGCTATAGACGATGTTGTCCATGAGGTCGATATACATGCGCCGCTTGTCTATGTCCGCGCAGACCCCGTTCTCCAGCCTGCCCGCAGAGTGGAGAAAGCGGAAGTGCTCGAGCCCTTCTCCGGCGTTCTTGAACTCCTCGTAGCCGGGACGGTACAACAGGTCCTCTGAGTGCGCTACGTAGAACGAGTCGGTTATCTGGCAGCAGAGCTGAGAGAAAACCGAACTTCTGGGCCCCAGGCAGTAGAAACGCACTATCATTTCCTTGCCCGCCATTAAACCATCGAGGATGCCCAGCACCTCTTCCAAGCCCTCTTCCCTTAACATGAAATTGATGTGTTCGCCCAGATGGACGTTGGGGGGCAAGAGGTACCGGGTGTTTTCCTTGTCGCGTCCCTGGTCGAGGATGCCGTCGAAGTGGTAGGTATGCCCGGGGCTGGCTAGCTCGAACTCCTCACCCAGCTCGAGGGCCTTTCGCTTTGTGTATTCGCGGTCCTCCGCCGAGTCGGTAGCTATGAAAACCGTCGCCGGCTTGCACAGTTTTATGGATTCGGCAACGAACCTGTTCATGTCGGGCTGGCCGAGATCGGCCATCTTTCTGAAATGCTCCGGTTCGAGTGCCTGTTCGAGGTGCTCGAGATTCTCATCTGTCATTTCTACTTGACCTCCGCTCGCTCCGGCCGGCCCGCGCTCCGGACCCGCTGAGATGGACAGATTTAGGATGCTAAGTGGGTATCGTCAACCCCTGTCATTTGCTCGGTAGCATTTGCGTGGGGGACGCCCTCCATTTTCGCTGTATGATAGTTAAATCCCGCCCGCCAGTCAAAATTTCAGTTATTGACTACATTCTTATTAGCCCAACGGTACTCTCTCGAAGTACCGGAGTCATGCGACGACTAAAAGCAAATGGCCTCCGGCAAACACAATCCGGACCCTTGACCCTGCTTGCTCCGCTGTCTATAATGAGCTTGATTTGCTTAGCCTCTCCCACCTCTCCTTTGCAGTTGTCTGATCCGTTCCACCGTCGCTTGTTCGGGGGTTTTGAACGCCATGCTACCGTCACGCAGGATTGCGGTCGCCGTCTCAATTCTAATCCTTGCAATATTTCCCTTCTTGGTCCTGTTCTTGGCACCCGTGGGAAGGGCTGCCACGGGAGAGTACTCATGGCCCGTAGCGGGGTCGATCATCAGGGGTTTCGAAAAGCCCACGGGGCCGTATGGCGAAGGTGGCCACCAGGGTGTGGATATAGCGGCTGAGCCCGGAGAGGAGGTTCGCTCGGCGAAGGAGGGCAAGGTCGCATGGGTCGGTGAGCTTCCTCGCGGCAGGTTCGTATCCATCTCTCACCCGGGCGGGGTGCGCACCACCTACCTGGACCTCGAGTCAATAAGCGTATCGGCGGGCGACCGGGTAGCGCGAGGGCAGGTCATCGGCACGGTCTCCGGAAAGCGGGACAGCTCTTCCACCCGATCCCACCTCCATTTCGATACATACCTTAACGGCACACCGGTGGACCCGTGCCTCATTTTCAGAGGCCTTGACGCCGGGTCTTTCGTAAGGCTGTGCCCGGTTAAGCGGGGCGGGAGCTCGAGCTCCGGCGATCACGCGGCAACTGATGATCCGGCCGATCCGGTGCCCGCTCAACCGTCGAGGACAGGCCGAACGCCGGCTACCCCCGGACATTCTTCCCGCGGCTTGATCGGGTTTGTTTCCAAATACTTTTCCTCGGCGTGGCACGGGATATGCACCCTGGCCGGTTGGGTTGGGGATGGTTGTCAGGAAGCGTGGTCCAGCGGGATATATCCGGTGTTGCGCGGAACGGGCCGGGCCGTAGCCGGCTCTGCCCGCTGGGCCTGGGGCAACCGTTACGTGCAAGCGGTTGCGGCGGGACTGGCCGCGGCCATCTTGGTGGTGATTGGCGTGATCATCGCTTTCATTCTCCTGCCAATCTCCGCCGTGGTGGCCGTTATCGCCGCTGTGGCAGGAGCGCTGGCGTGTATCGGCATGGCCATATACTTCGCGGCGACACACGGCGCGAGTTTTTCCTTCGGGACGTGCTTCCTCAAGTCCCTCAGCGTGGGCGCCATTGTTTCTACCGCGGTTGTAAGCTGGGGCATGCTCTCCACCACGGTTGAAGCGGGCTGGGCCGGGGCGGGGCTCTCGGGTACCTGCTGGGCGTCGTTCACGAACGGTCTCTTCTCGGTGATATTCGACACCGGCATCAACTACCTGTTCACCGGGCATTTCTCCTGGAAGAGTATGCTGGTCGCCTTCGCGATCGGCGCCATCTCCGGGGGTTTCGGCAAGGTGCTGAGAGGCGGCATGATGAGCGAGCGCCTGGCCCGGGTGTACTCTGTTGCGGAGGTTGAACTGGAGGCAGGCACGATGTCTCTGAGTCAAACCGCCGTCCTCATCGTCAACCAGGTGACCGTAAAGATCGAGGTGTTCCTGGTCACTTGCAAAGAGCTCGCCCTCACCTTCGGGGGTAAGATCGCGTACATTACATTCTCGGGCTCCCTCACGGCCGGCCTCAACATCGCGACGTGCCTGGCAACCCACCGCCCCATAACCCTATCCGGGGTTTTCGCCTCGTTCCTGGCCGGGGCGGCGATGGGCGGACTCGCCCTCTCTTTCGGCGGGCAGGGTTTAAGCGGCCTGCTATCCCGGTTCAGGGTGTTCCAGCAAGGCTTGGGTATCTCGTTTCGCAAGTTTTTGGCAAAAGTCATCAACAAGAGTATTGGCAAAGGTCTGAAGAACGGTTTAGAGACGTTGTTCAAGAAGGCACTGAAAGAAGAGGAGGAATCGAGATGAGCCGAAAAGACGATCGCAAGCAGTTTCGACAGCTTCTGGTGTTGGTGGCCTTGATGACGCTCGGTGCCGGGCTCTTTGTGTGGGGCATAAGCTCATGCGCGTCGGCGCACCACTTTGGCATGCCCGGGGCGCTCGGCGTATTCCCGGGGTTAGCTCTTGTTATCGCCGGCGAGTACTACTATTACCGCACCGATCATAAAGATAAGCCGGGCAGGCACCCGTTTGCGTCTTTCATCGGAATGCTGGCGTTCTCAGCGCTCTTCGCTTATCTGGTCAATCACGTGCTATTCCGCTGAGGTCGTGGTTTCCTCTTCACCACCGGAGAGCCCGAGGCGGAAGCCTGAGCTGATGGCTCCGGCCGGACAGGCCTTCTTGCAGCTCAGGCAGCGTACGCATTCCGGCGAGTTCGCGTTATCGTAAATGTTTATATCCACAGGGCAGACCTCGCGGCAACGATCGCATCTATCACACTTGTTATCTACGCTCATCCGGTAGAAGCTTACGGGCGTCAGCAACGCGTAGGCGGCTCCAAGCGCGCAGGCGGTCCTGCAAAACGGGCGCTTGGAGACGACCATCCAGGCCAGGAAAAACACCAGTATCGCGATCTTCAACCAGAAGAACCAACCAACATCCGGTAGCGTGGCTTTTGTTGGGATTACCTCAAGCGGAACGGCGCCCTCCAGTGTCCCCGCGGGGCAGAGGCGCGAATACCAGTGGACCCCGGTCAGGTAGGGGATAAGCATAGCGAGCAATACCAGCGCGGCGTATTTCCCGAAGCGCATCCATCCAGGCAGCCGCAGCTTCGGCGTGGGTATCTTATAGAGCAGGTCCTGCAGGAAGCCGAACGGGCATATCCAGCCGCAGACCAGTCGTCCCGTTACGACGCCGACCAACCCTATGAAGCCCAGTACGTAGAGCAGAGCGGCTATCGAGTAGGAGGCGTGCTGCCGGGTGGCCTGGATGACCGCGTGCCCGGCCGCCGATGCGTTTTTATGAGGGGACATTATTGCCAGCGAGTGCTGGAGGCTTCCGATAGGGCAGGAGAACAGGGCCAGCGGGCAGGCGTAGCAGTTGAACCCGGGGAAGCAAAGGCCCTTTGCTTGGCCCTGGTAGATGGTGCGCGTGCTGAGGTACGCGAACCAGGGGTTCGCCGCTAGCGTGCCGGCGATCTGCGTCCAACGGCGGGCTTGCATCCTCAGATAAGTCCTATGCAGTCAAGGCAGATCACGATCCCACCTGCCAGCACCTTTCCGAATCCGCCCCAAAGAAGCCCGGCGACCAGCATGGTAATGAATAGAGCCAGAAGGATGTAAGACGCTTGCGCTCTCCTAAAAGAATCACTCATGGGCCTGATACCTACTGACCGGTGGCGCCGGGAACGCTCGTCGATGTCGACCCTGACGGCAGAGGAGAAGTTGTTGCATATGGCGTAATCGGCGCCGAGGTCGATCCCGGTTGGCTGGAGGACGTAGTCCGCTTTCCGGGTATGAAGCTCTCAATTGTCGAGGCTAGCATGTCCTCGCGCGCGGCGCCCATGAACGTTTCCTTTATCTCGCCTTTCGTGTTGAAAACAAGGACTGTCGGGTTCATAGAGACGTGATACTTGTTGATCTCGCCCTTGTTCTTGGGGGTGTCGTAATCCACGATTACGAAAGTAACTTTGTCCTTGTATTTCTTTTGCAGACTATCGATTGCGGGCTTCATCGTGTCGTAGGATTTGCTGCTCTTGCCCAGGAACACCATTACCTTGGGTTTTGACTGGCCGCATCCGGCGCCCACCAGCGCGCCGGTCAGAACCGCTACGCAGAGCAACGTCGCCATGAACGATACACTCCGTTTCGTTTTCATCGGGAACCTCCATTAGCACCGTGATTCTCTATCGTTTGCTATGGTAGCACCTTGCCTACTTGTATATCAAAGGAAGCGGTGAAACGGTTATACTGGGCAATGATTGTGGCAAGGAGTCGCTGATGGCGAGGGAGATTTGGTCCCGCAAATGGGACAAGATGTCATTTGAGGAACAGCGAGAGTACCGCGACCGTAAGCTCGCACACTTCGTTCGCACCCAGCTGTATCCGTACAGCCCCTTCTACCGCAAGCTGTTCGATGCCGAAAAGGTGGACCCCGCCGATATCCGCGGGGTGGAGGACCTCCGGAGGCTTCCTTTCACGTACAAGGCCGACATTGCTCCGGACCCGGATGGCCCTGACAGATTCCGCGAATTCGTCCTGCAACCGGACGAGGCGCTCATCCGCCAGTACATGCCTAAGCTCCAGATCGCGCGTCGCAAGATCGACCGCGTCTTAAAGGGAGACGATTTCCTGAGGAAGCGGCTCTCGAGCGATTTCGCGCCCATTCATGTCCAGTTCACCACCGGGCGGACCGGGCGGCCTACACCTATATTGTATACAGCCCGCGACGTTGCCAGGATGGCCGAGGCGGGCCGCCGCGCCCTGGAGCTCGCGGGCTTCGGCACCACAATAGATTACTACGGCGCTTCGATCGTCAACGCGATGCCGTTCGCGCCGCACCTCGGATTCTGGATGGTATCAAAGGGCCTGGATCGCGCGGGCATACTTGCCCTCCATTCCGGTGGTGGTCGGGTTCTGGGAACGCAGCGCATCATCAACGCCGTCGAGAGCATGGGGGCGACGGGCCTGATCGGCATGCCAAGCTACATCTACCACGTTCTTCGCACGGCCGCCGACCAGAACCGTGACTTCTCCTCGCTCAGGCTGGTGCTGGTGTCCGGCGAGCGCGTCTCCGCGGGCCTGAGGGAGAAATTAGATGGGTTCTTAGAAGAGATGGGTGCGCGCGGTTTCTCCGTGCTGGCGGCACTTGGGTTCACAGAGGCCCGCAAGGGATACTCCGAGTGCACTCCGGGTGGAGATACCGGCTATCACATATACCCGGACATGGACTACATAGAGCTCGTGGATCCCGAAACCGGTGAGCCGGTGGACGAGGGCGAGGACGGCGAGCTGGTATATACATGCCTGGAGGGGCAGGGGACATGTGTACTGAGGTTCCGCACCGGTGATGTCGTCAAGGGCGGCATCGTCTACGAACCTTGCCCATCCTGCGGGCGGTCCGTGCCTCGCCTGGGCAGCGATGTAACGCGAAGCGGCGCCGTCAAAGGTTTCTGTCTCACCAAGCTGAAGGGCAGCCTGGTCGACCAGGGGGCGTTCTTCTCCGTGCTCAATGCGAATCCAAAGGTGGAGGATTGGCAGGTGGAGATAGGAAAGGCGGGTGGCGACCCGTATGAGGTAGACATCGTTGATGTTTACGTTACGCCGAAAGAGGGTATCGATGAGGAGAAGCTCGGGCTCGAGATAGAGGCGGATCTGGAGCTTGTGACCGAGGTCAAGCCCAACTCTGTTCAGTTTCTACAGCTCGATGCCCTGGTCGAGCGCCTTCAGGGCGATGACCGCATGAAGGAACTCCACTTCATTGACAGGAGGCGTAATCCGTAGGACGTTACAAGTGGAGCTGGCCCCGGTGCCGCTGGTGGCATCCCCGTGTGAATGAATGTGCCGCCGTGCAGGCGACCGCGTATAATCAAGGCTACGCAGGGGCTATAGAAAACCGCGCGGCATTCCGATTCTCATGTTGGGAGTAAGAACGTTGGCACAAGCAAAAAAGAAAGCCAAATCAGTAACGCATCTTCTGATCGAAGAAGGCCTGGTCACCCAAGATCAGCTTCGGGAGGCGCTGGAGCACAAGAAGGAGACCGGCAAGTCTCTCGCGCGCACGCTTATCGAGCTGAACATCGTTTCCGAGGGGAAACTCACAGAGGTGCTTGCCCTGCACCTCGGGCTTGATTTCGTCGATATCTCGTCCTACCGCATTGATATGACAGCTATCCACCTGCTGGATGAGAAGATGGCCACCCGCCACTTGGCGATGCCGATTTCCTTCGACGAGAACGAAGTCGTGGTCGTTGCAATGGCGGATCCGACGAATATCTTCGCCCTGGACGACATTAGGATGAGTACCGGACATCAAGTTAGGCCGGTGGTGGCGACCAAGGCCGACATCGAAGACGCCATCCGCACCTACTACCGCGAAACCACTGACGACGTCATCGTGGCTGATGTCTCTGGCATAGGCGGCGGATCCGACATTGACGACGAAGAACTTGCGCTGGCTATCGGCACCGCCGCAACGGACGAACCAATGGTTCGTTTCGTGAACTTTGTCATTAACGAGGCGGTCAACACAGGCGCCAGCGACATCCACTTCGACCCGCAGGAGAAGGAGGTCGTCATAAGATATAGGGTCGACGGAGTGCTCCACGACGTTAAGAGTCTTCCCATTAAAGCGCTTCCCTCTCTCACCTCACGTGTGAAGATCATGAGCGACCTGAACATCGCCGAACGGAGAGTTCCACAGGACGGGCACTACGAGAAGTTGGTATCCGGAAGACCCATCGACTTCCGTGTGGCGGTGCTGCCAACCGTCTTCGGGGAGAAGATCGTCCTCCGAGTTCTCGACAAGATGAGTATCCTCATGCGCTTGAACGATCTTGGCTACGATGGCGAAACACTGGAGACCTATGAGAGCGCTTTCCGCAGGCCCAACGGCGCCATACTGGTAACCGGCCCGACCGGTAGTGGCAAGTCCACCACCCTATACGGCACCCTCAACGTCTTAAACGACGAGACCAAGAATATTACTACCGTTGAGGATCCGGTAGAGTACCGGCTACCAGGGATCAACCAGATTCAGATAAACGCCAAGGCCGGCCTGACGTTCTCCTCGGCGCTCAGGTCGATACTGCGGACCTCACCGGATATCATCATGGTCGGAGAGATTCGTGACCTGGAAACCGCGCAGATCGCTATCGAATCCGCCCTCACCGGTCACCTGGTTTTTAGCACCCTCCACACTAACGATGCTCCAGGTGCCATCACCCGCTTGACCGAGATGGGAATCGAGCCTTTTCTTACCGCTTCGGGCATCGTCTGCATTCTGGCGCAGCGGCTCGGACGCAGGCTCTGCACGTGTAAGCAGGAGTACGAGCCTGATGAAGAGCTACTGAACAGGCTCCAGTTTGAGCGAGAGCAAGGCGAAAAGGTAGTCTTGTACAGGCCGCACCCAAGCGGCTGCGGGCGCTGCGGCGGCACCGGCTACAAGGGCCGTATTGCGCTCGTCGAGATAATGAAAGTAAGCCCCGAGATAGAGAAGTTGACGATCGAAGAGGCCTCGACCTCTGACATCAAGAAGGTCGCTATCGAGGAGGGCATGAAGAGCATGCGGCAGGACGGCTGGGACAAGGTCAAGGTGGGCATGACCTCCGTCGAAGAGGTCCTCAGAGTCGTCATATAGCACTCGGGTATTCATTTTCTCATTGTCCTCGCGGACGCATATCTTGTTCTGCCACATCGCTGGCGCTGCGGATTACTCGGAAATGAATACCCTCGCTCTTCTAGTAGGAAAAGTATTGGCCTACTGGCCATAAGTTAGAAAATTAGCTTCTTAGTGTATATGGGCATTCCTATTTGATCCCCTGAGGGGCCGGGTTGCCTCAGAATAATAGACATTGGGGGGTTCATCAGGGGGGCTTCCCCCCTGATATAGGTCGGGCGACAGGTCAATAGTGATCGAAGGCTATCACGACCGTCGGAGTAATCCGCAGCGCTAGCGATTTGTACAAATCAGCGATCTCGCCCGTGAGGACATCGACTGAAAGGACACCACCCACGCCATATTAATTAGACCAAAACCTTATCTGAGGTCACACCCGGTCCCGACCTACAGCACTCTTCTGCAGGCTGAGAGGTCTGAGCGTTCTCCGAGCGCGGAGATTTTTACTATGTCGCCGGTGTGAGGAGCATGGATGAAACAGCCTCCACCGAGATAAATACCCACATGGGCGTTGTTTCTAAAGAATACCAGATCGCCGGGAGCGAGCTCCGAGGGTGAAACAGACCTACCGCAGTTGACCTGGGCGAAGGTGACGCGCGGAAGCCGCAACCCAACCTGTGCGAATACATAGCAAACCAGGCCGCTGCAATCGAAGGAGTTCGGACCGCTTGCTCCCCAAACGTAAGGTTTCCCGAGGTGCTGTAAGGAGAGAAGCGCGACCATAGTCGATGCGCTTCCGAAATCACCTGCCGACCTACCCGACAAAAACGATAGGAGATTCGTGAGCACGGCCGGATCCGCGGTATACCAGATCCCCTTGCTGGCCAGAAGCGCAGCGATATCGATCTCCGCGGCCGCTTTTGCCTTGGCATTGGCCGGTCCGACCCCCAGCCTTCTAAGAAAAAGAGATGGCTGCTTCACGGAGACCTCGACCTGGACCCGCTCTCCATAGGAAGAGACGTCAAGTGTCTCCAATGAAGCATGGTTTTCTTTTGCCAGCTTAGATGCGGCCCGATCAGGTCCGAGGCCGGTGCTGGAGAGCGGGAAGCTTTCCTGCGCCGCGGCGAGAGCTGCCGCGTCGGCCGCGTTTTGCGCTTGAAAATGAGCCACAAGGAAGAGCCCTACGTCCGTCAGACAGAGACAGAGTATGGACACGATCAGGATGCAGGCCACAACGGACACGCTGATGCTTCCATCATGGTCGCGCAGACGATGGGCTACGGCCGACATCCTAATAATCACCTCGTTCCAGCGCCATGGAGGTGGACATGCTGAACCTTGCCTTTGGTATTAGGTGTTCGAGCCCTGGCACCAGGAACGACATACGGTATGTGACGGTAACCCGAACCGGAGACCCCTTTGACCGGCCCTCAGGGAAGCTAACGTCTACCTGGGGTTTCTGCCCCGGGAGAGCTGATGCGGCGGATCTGGAAGCCCTTCGGGCCGCGTCCGCGTCGTTGGTCTCGGCACCCCTTCGAGCTCCCTCGCGGCTCGCCGCCGTCACTACGAGGTAGCAGTTGAGGGCTAACGCCACCTGGCAGACAGCGATGGTTATGATCAACAGAAGCGGCAATACCAGCGCGAATTCCACGGATGCCTGGCCAGGCGCGCCCCGGGGATGCCCGTGACGTTTATTCATCTTCGTCTGACCGTTGATCTCTTTCGTGGCGTTCATTTGACGCATAGCTGAATTGAGGTCACGGCGACGAGACCGATCGATAACGGCACCGAGTATGGAAACCGGACATCGGCGAGGCCGGGCCCCGAAAGGCTCGGAACAGATGAACGCCGGCGCCAACATCCCGCTTGCAGAAGGATCAAGCGGCAGCGAAGTCGGGTCAGGGACCTGTCGTGAGCTATCAACAAGACGATGCCGATGGCTCCACCGAGCGCGGCGCCTGTCAGGAATGACGGCCACAGAAGATGCCAGCCTACGATAGAGCCTGCTGCGCAGAAGAACTTGACGTCACCACCACCCACCATGTGAAAAAGGAAAGGCAAGATCATGATGACAAAGCCAAGTGCCGAGCCACACAGGCTGCCCAAGAGTGCCCCGAGGCCAAAGCAGGCAGAAGAGATCACGAGGCCTGAAGCGAAGCCCAAAACGTTAACGATGTTGGGTATCCGGTCAAACCTCAAGTCGAAATAAACTGCCGTGGCGCAGAAAGCAAAAAGCGAGCAAAAGATAACCGGCGTGGCGAGCTGGTGCACGATCTCCCCTAAAGACCGCTGGTTAGCTTGTCGAAGATCTTGGCGAAGAAATTCTTGACCGCTTTGCCGGAAGCCGCCCAGGCGATGAGGGCACCTGCCACCGCCGAAGCTCCCAGAATTACCAGCGCGTATTCAGCGGTGGTTTGTGCCTCCTCCTCTTCGATAAGCCGGCGAATCTCACCCATGTTCTTTCTCCTTTCAGTCGCGTCGTTCGTCGTTCAGGGACTATGGAGAGGAGGAGAGGGAAGCAAATCAAGCACATACTAACAGAAGCAAACCAGGCAAGTCAATAGGGACAGTGGCAAGACCTTAGTACTGTAAGCATGAAGTCGGCGGTTATATTGGAGCCCAACTGGTGGCATTAAAAAACCTTGCTCAGGGTAACCAGGAAGGTAGGCCCCACGGTAAGTAGGACTGAGGCGGGGAGTATCAGGAAGACGAGCGGCACGAGCATCTTCAAAGGAGCTTTGGCAACTGTCACCTTGAGCTGGTCCCTGCGCCTTAGCCGTATCTCACGTGAAAAGACCGCGAGGGTGGTTGAAACAGTATAACCTCGCCGCTCAGCTTCGATTAGCGAGCGCAACAGAGATGATAGCTCGGGTAGCGGACAGCGCTCCAGCATCCGACCGAATGACTCCTCTCTTGAGGCGCCGAGCTCCAGCTCGCGGACCGCCTGCATAAGAAGCGACTCCAGCGGTTCGGGTGACGCATCCGCCGCGCCGCGGAATGCCTGGTCGAGGTTTTTACCGCCGAGCACGAACGCATAGAGCATGTCCGCCATATGCGGCAGACAACCGCGAACGGCTTCCAGGTAGTGGTTGCGATTTCGCGCTGCCATAACCCTGGGAAGCATAAATCCCAAGGCCGCCAGTATAGGCGCCATGATTATTGCCGTCTTGGAAAATCTCGTTAGAACGACGAGGGTGAAGGGAAAACAGAGCATAGCGAAGACACGGATACCCGCCAGACGTTCGACGGTGAACCCGGATAGCGGGACAACCTTCAAGAGGTCGGAGGTTAAAAGATCTTTAAGCGGTCCAGGTATGACTTTGAAAGGCGCTTCAACAACCGTCCGGATCCATTCCGCGCGCCGACCACCGCCGGGCACAGGGTCGCCTGCCTCGTCTCCTGTCAGCCTGCGCAGTCTGCCGATTCGAGTTTCTTTGGGTTGTGCGCGTCCCATTAAGAGAAAAGCGAGGGCCAGTACCGCGACCACAATTATCCATGCCATCAGATCTCCTTTTTGACCGGGGTCAGACCCCGTTTTGTGCATTACGGCATTAAGCTGAGCGAACAATGCAACGGCAAAAAACGGCGTCAGACCCCAGAGATAAACACCAGGGACCGGGGTCAGACCCCAGATACAAACATTGGGATCAAGTGTTTATATCCAGTATTTTTCTTATCCACAGGAACCCGAGCACGTTCATCACGGTAGCTACCGCCAACATTATCAACCCCGGGACGGTACCGAGCAGCACCGATATGGTGCCTTTTGATACCAAGGCGGAGAAACCCAGAAACAGGAAGGGAAGCCCTGCGACAATTCGTCCTGAGAGCCGTGCCTGTACCGTCTGAGTCTGCAGGTCGCGACGTATCACCGCTCTCTCTCGCACCGCCTCGCCTATGGTGCCCATAATCTTTCTTATATCGGCACCCGTCTCTCGCGAGGCGACCGCGGCACGAGCGATGAGGTCGAGGTCAGAGTTGTCTAGAGACTCTACGAGGCTGAGAAGGGCGGTCCCGGAGTCGGCTCCCAAGGCTATCTCTCCGGAGAACCGCCGTAGCAAATCGGAAAGCGGTCGACCGAGATCAGAGGCGCAGAGCGTCAGCGATTCCTCTATTGGAATTCCGCAACTCAGATAGAGCGCAAGGTCTGAAGCGAGCCTGTCGCACTGCGCTCTGGTCTTGAGGTCACCCTTTCGTTGCAGGGCGAACAGCACCGGACGGGGAATTGCGAGCGCCAGGAACACCGCGGGTGGGACGGACAGCCAGTTGCCGCTGAGAGCATACGAAAGAAGGGGGAGCATAGTTATAGCTCCAAGCCAGAGTAGCTTGAACGTCTCCCATGTGGCATTGTAGCCCGATCGCTCCAGCGCATCGCGAAGCTTGCCCGCGTAACGTGTGTTATCGATGCGGGCGTTCAAACTTAGCACGAATCTGGCTCCAGGCCGGGTGACCCCGCCGCCCTCGCCCGAACCCAGGTGTCTCTCGAGGTTGCGCCTGGCGACGGCCCGCGATCCCGCGCGGGCGCGACTGACCATGAAATATACCGCGAGACACCAGAAGATGGCGAGCGCGCACCACCTCATGCCGGCCCCCTTCGCGTTGCGCCGGCGTGCTGTAACAGTGGCTCCAGCTCGTATCCGTTCTCTTTCGAGAAGCTCAGGGCGACAACCTGGCTTAAGATCCTTCCGCCCACCGGCGTGCGCTCGGTGTGGAGGATGAGATCGAGCGCCGAGCCGACCTGTCTGCGCACCGCCTCCTGGTTGAGCATGACGTCGGACATCAGAACCATGGTCTCGAGCCGGTCGAGGAGGTCGCGGGGCGAGTTGGCGTGCGCGGTGGAGAGCGAGCCCGGATGCCCGGTGTTCATCGCCTGCAGCATATCCAGTGCTTCGGCGCCACGCACCTCACCCACTATTATGCGGTCCGGTCTCATGCGCAACGCGTTTCGCACCAGGTCACGGACGGTTACCTCGCCGCGCCCCTCTATGTTCGGCGGGCGACTCTCGAGAGAAACGACATGCGAGTGTTCGATCTTGAGCTCCGCTGCGTCCTCGATGGTGATGAGCCTCTCTGTTTCGGGGATGAAAGAGGAGAGGACGTTCAGCAGCGTGGTCTTTCCACTGGAGGTCCCTCCAGAGACGATGATGTTGGCGCGGCTCTTCACGGCGCCCTGGAGAAAGGACGCCATCTCGGCGGTCATCGCGCCGCGGCCGACGAGTTCGTCCACCGTGAACGGACTGGGGCGAAACCTGCGGATGGTGACCGTCGGCCCATTCAAGCAGAGGGGCGGTATTACCGCGTTGAGCCGCGAGCCGTCGGGCAGACGGGCGTCCACCATGGGGCTGGTCTCGTCGAGGCGCAGGTTCAAAGGGCCGATAATCCTGCGGACCATCTCTATAACCTTTGAGTCGCTCTCAAGCGCGAGCTCCGAGGGCTCTATGCGCCCTTCCTTCTCGATAAAAACGCTCCCTGGACCGTTCACCATTATTTCGGAGATATCCGGGTCGCGAAACAACGCCTGCAGGGGGCCGAGTCCGAAGAGCTCGTCCTCCAACTGGCGCGCGAGAAGGATTACGAGGCGTCTGGGCCAAAGACACCCTTCCGATATGAGCAGCTCCTCGACGCGGCGTTCGAGGTAGGCGCCCCGGGCGTCCTCGGATGAAGCGAGATCCTCCAGCAACCGCCTTCTGATTATGTCTTTTATCCCGGCGGGGACTTCCAGATACTCTTTTCCGCTATCAAGGTCTGCCATGACATAGCTTTCTGAAAGTAGGTTGGGAGAGGAAAGGACTTTTAAGAAACAACAAATATATAGTACACAAGCATACCAAGCAAGTCAAACACTCCCCCGAAAGCGTGAACGCAAATGATCCCGCCAATGGGTGATTTTTGCAGCTAAATCACCTCGTTGAGCTGCAAATCATCTAAGGCTCCGATTCTAATAAGCCGAAACTACGTTAGTAAGGTAAGTTGAGGTTGAACCGGTTAGATATTGTTGCATCAAGTGAATGGTAGGTTAGTCTCATGCGTACAAGTAAATCATTTGTCTATGTGTTGGTATTCGCGCTCGCGCTCGCCGGCACCGGTGCCATCTGGGCGGTGGGCGCCCCGAAGGCGCTCGCCGAGCCCGATGTAACTATGATGGAGTACCCCACAAACCCCGTACACGAAGCCGCCGACAAAGCGTACTACCCATGCGTTATCTATAATGCAGACAAGTTCTCCGGCAACGGCGCATCCTACTACTACAAGATGTGGTACGCGGACGCGCGGGGGCAGTATGAGGCGGTGACCTACTCCGACGACGGGATCAACTGGAGCGACGCTCCCGTCCAGACTACCGGAATCCTTGCGACGGGATACCATGCACAGGTGGTCTACGATGCGGGCGGATTCGGCGGCGGGTCTTACTGTTACAAGATCTGGTACTGGACCGGCTCCATGAACTACTCCATCAACGACGTGCACACCGCAGAATCCGCGGACGGTGTTATTTTCGTTAACGACCAGGCCCTGACCCAAGATGCGGGCGCGCCGTTGGTCGTGGGAGGGTCCGTCTGGAACGGTGGCTCGTACGGGCCCATTACAATATTCTACAATCCGTCCCCAAGTAATTTGGGGACCAATCCGTTTGATTATAAGTTTGCCATGTACTTTGACGGCACCACCGGGGGTATGGAATCCATCGGATTGGGGTACAGCGCCGACGGCAATACTGACTGGCACCTTTGTGGTAGTACCCCTGTCCTCGACCACGGCACTCCGGGGCAATGGGATAGCGATTACGTGACCGCTGCGACGGTCCTCAAGGGAGATGACGGGACGTGGCGGATGTGGTATTCGGGGAGTAGAACCTCCGGTGGCGGCAACCAGGGGATAGGCTATGCCACTTCTTCAGACGGACTTAGCTGGACGAAGGACACCGACAACCCGATATACTCGATTTATCAGGGGGTGTCCTGGAGGAACGCCAGGTGCTACACACCCTCCGTGCTCTACAGCTCCACCCGGTTTGATGGTCATGGCGACGGTTGTCACTACAAGATGTGGTTCACCGGGGAGACCAGCGCCCCGGGCAACAATCGCACCATCGGCTACGCATACTCAGCCGAACCGATCCTGGGCTTGCGGAAGAGCGCGAACCCCTCCGGAGCGATAAAGAGAGGTGACACGATCACCTATACCCTGACTGCGAGCAACACCGGGACGGGTTCGGCAACGGGATGCACGCTTACTGACGCCATCCCCGGCTACACCGACTATGTCTCGAACTCGACCACACTTAACGGGTCTCCCGTTGCCGATGTAGGCGGCGCTAGTCCTCTGGTAGGAGGG
>Ga0209745_1001149_pt1 | contig 15885 bp, 13 predicted proteins | sample BarGraNGADG00312_FD_184495 | JGI IMG/M metagenome (GOLD analysis project Ga0209745, IMG submission 184495) | Arctic peat soil microbial communities from Barrow, Alaska - Barrow Graham LP Ref core NGADG0004-312 (SPAdes) (version 2) | ecosystem: Environmental > Terrestrial > Soil > Wetlands > Peat... | reverse complement strand
TACGGCAGGCCGGCGTGCGGGCAGAACGTGCCACAGTTGCCGCACTCGTTGCACAGGCCGTCGATGTGGACGATCTGGCGCGGGTCGGCGAACCCGGGCACGGTGATCGCCACATTGGCCCGGTTGGGGCACACCTCGGTGCACACCTCGCAGATAGCGTCGCAGGTCAGGCAGCGGTCTCCTTCGGCCTTCCCGTTGACCGCCGCGATCAGCAGCCCTCGCCGTGCGTGCACCTCGTGCTGGTCCCGCTCAACCTTCGCCGGCCTCGTGTCGTAGTCGACGGCGAGGTGTTCCTTGTGCAGGATCGCACGGACGGCGGTCTTCGCGTCCGCCACGGCGTGCACGATGGTGCTGGGACCGAGGCGCCCGTCACCGATGACGTAGACGTCGTCGATCGAGCTCTGGAAGCTCGCGCCGACGTCGGCCAGCCCGCGAGCGTTCTGCGCCAGTCCATTCCGCGCGTAGGGGCCGGTCTCGACCGTCGCCCCCGTCGCACCGATCACCGTGTCGAAGGGCAGGTCCACGAAGGTGCCCAGCCCGACCACCGAGCGCCGTCCGCTGGCGTCCTCATCGCTGAGCCTCATCTGTTCGCAGCGCAAGGTGGTGCCGTCGTAGGAGATGGGGGCGAGAAGCTCCTCCATCGCCAGCCCCTCGGAGCGGACCAGGTTGACCTCGTGCTGGGTCGCCGGCATGTAGGGCTCCGTGCGCCGGTAGACAAGGACCGCCTCCTGCACCCCCTCGGTTCGCTGCGCGGTGCGGACGCAGTCCATGGCGACGTCACCGGCGCCGATCACGGCGACCCGTTTGCCAACCTTTGCTCCGCCCTCGTTGTTGGCCTGCCACAGGAACTCGAGGGCGTCAAGGATGTGGTCTTGGCCCTCACGGACCGGGCTCGGGCTCTTGCCCCATGAGCCGGTGGCGATGATGACGTGGGCAAAGGTCTTGTTCAGCTCCTCGACGGAGTAGTCCGGGTCGCAGCTGAAGTGGAACCGGACCCCGAGGTGGACGGCGAGCTGGTAGTCGCGTTCGATCTGCTCTCGGGTGATCCGGAAGCCCGGGATGATGTACTTCACGATCCCGTATGGCCCTTCGAGCTTCTCGAACACGTCGACATCCATGCCGTTGCGGCACAGGAACATCGCCGCGGCTATGCCGGCCGGACCGGCGCCGATGATGGCCACCTTCGAGTCGGTGAGCGTAGCGGGCGGCGCGATGGCCTCGATGAAGGCGTCCTGAGCCCCGTCGGCAGCGGCGAGCTTGACGCCCCGCATGTCAATGGCCTGATCGATGTCCAGGCGGGTGCAGTGATCCCGGCACGGCTCCGAGCACAGCACGCCGAGGATCGTCGGAGCCGTGTTGTCGAAGACGATCGCGTCGAACGCCTCGGCGAGCTGTCCGGCCGCGGTGAGCTTGAGGTACTCGGGAATGCGCTGGCTGATCGGGCAGCCGCCGTCCTCACAGGGGGCTTTGTAGCAATCCGTAAGCGGCAGAAGCGAATCCGTCTTGCGCGAGAGGATCTTCTCGCGATACCGCTTGTGGTAGCGCTCGTCGATGAGAACGTCCCCGACCAGCGCCTCGAGCCGGTCGACGTCGATGCCGTGGTAGTCGGTCATGACCTCTGCAGCGAGGCTCGACAGCTGACGGAGCCGGGTCACCCCGCCGGGCTTGAGAATGGTCGTGGCAACCGTGACCGGCTGGATGCCGGTGGCCAGGATCCCTGTGACGTTGAAGGCGTCGACCCCGCCGGAGAAGGAGATCGGCAAGGCGCCGTCGAGCTCCCGGGAGAGCTTGAGGGCAAGGGACAGCGACAGCGGTAGCAGCGCGCGGCCCGACATGTACATCTCTTCGGAGGGGAGCTCACCGCGGCGTACCTCGACGGGAAAGGTGTTCGTGAGCTTGATGCCGAACGACAAGCCGTGCTCGTCCGCCACTGCCGTGAGGCGACGGAACATCTGGATCGCCTCTGGGTACTGGAGGTCCTCGGTGAAGTGGTGCTCGTCGAAGGAGACGTAGTCATAGCCGAGCCGGTCGAGGCAGTCCCGGGCGAACTGGTAGCCGAGCATGGTCGGGTTGCACTTCACGAAGGCATTGATGTGTCTCTCCGTGAGCAGGTACATGGCGATCCGCTCGATCTCGACGGCCGGACACCCGTGCATGGTCGAGAGAGTGACCGACCTGCTCACCTGCGGGCTCAGGGCGTCGAGGTCTTCGCGCGTGAATTGGGAGAGCTCGCCGAGGTGCTCCTCGACCCAGGCGCTGCACTCACGGAATATCGGGGTGCTCGAGGCGTCGACCATGGCGTCGATGAAGGAGTTGACCTTGTCACCCTTGATCCCGTCGAGGTCATAGCCGACGCTGATGTTGAAGCCCACCTCGTCGACGGTGCCGAGCCCCAGCTCCTTGCCCAGCACCGCGATCGCGAAGTACGCCTTGACGTACTCGTCGTACGCCTCGGAGACGGTGAGCTCGGTGGACCACTCGCAGTTGTAGCCCTCGTCCTCGGCCTGGATGCAGGGCTTGACAACGGCCTTGCGCAGCTCCTCACCGTCGATCTTCTGGACGGTCTTCAGCTCCATGAACCGGGCGCCGGCCAGGTAGGCGACGAGGATGTTGTTGGCCAGCTGGGTCTGTGGCCCGGCAGCGGGGCCCACCGGCGATGCGAGACGGTCTCCGAACGAGTCCGTGATGAGGCGACCGGGCTCGGGATGCCAGAACTGGTTCTCCTTCACCCCGAAGATCGAACCGTCCAGACGAAGCTCCGCCAGTGCCCAGATCATCAGGTGGCCAAAGGACAGCGGTCGCATCAGGTCGCCCACGCGAAATCCTTCCCGCCCTGCCGAAGGGCTAACAATGGACAGTATCCCGAGTCCCTCTGCGAGACAGACAAGGCGGGCCGGGTCACGATTGACACATGCCCCGCCTTGACGCCTTGACGACTGGGCAGGGCGGCCGGCGTCAGGCGATGGCATCGCCGCATAGTCCGTAAGGTGGTCGCCATGGTCACTATGAAGGAAGCCGCCACCGAGTTTCTTGCCACGAAGAGGGTTGCTGTGACTGGTGTATCCAGCAACCCGAAGGGACACGGCAGCAACGTCGTGTACCAGCGCCTGCGGCAGAGGGGCTATGAGGTGTTCGCCGTCAACCCCCATGCCGAGACCGTCGAAGGGGATCGCGCATACCCCGACCTGAAGTCAATCCCCGGCGGTGTCGAGGCTGTGGTGATCGGGACCAAGCCCGAGTCGGCAGAAGCCACCGTGAGGGAGTGCGCTGAGCTGGGTATCACGCACGTGTGGATGCATCGGTCCTTCGGCGCCGGAAGCGTCTCGTCGACGGCGACCGACTTCGGCCGCCAGCACGGGATCACCGTGATCGATGGCGGCTGCCCCTTGATGTTCGACCCCACTGCCGACGTTGCTCACAAGTGCATGAAGTTCTTCCTCAGCATGTCCGGAGCCGTTCCGAAGAAGGTGGTTTGACGGTCATGGGCAGGGCCAAACTGGCGCTCCGCACAGTTGGGGAGAAGAAGTGAGCCCTACTGCGCTTCCCAGGAGTGGATGCGTCGCATCAGCGTGCGACTCTTGCGTTGCACGTCGCCCATGCGGGCGAGGATGTCGTCCAGTGCCCTGATGGCATCGAGGATGTAGGGGCCCTCGACAGCAAGGTCCCCTCGGGCAATCATCATGCCCAGCTTCGGATGACGCATCGCCATGAGCAGGATCGAGGGCAGGTTCTCGAACCCTTGCCGGGTCTCGATCTTCAGCAGAAGTCCCAGATCACCGGCCCCCCCCCCGGTTTCGAGGCGGTCGAGGACGTACTGGACGTCGTCACCCGGCCGATGGTGCCCGGCGACCGCGTCAATGTCGTCGGCATGTTCGACGCCGGCCCGGACGAGCTCCTCGAGCAGTGTGTCAAGCCGGGCGATCAACTCATCCAAGGACTGCGGCATGGGCGCTCCAAACTCACGGACCAGGAGTACCAACGGTACTCATCGCGGCGTCCCGGGCCTGACCTCTGCCCACAGCTGCTCGTAACACTGCGCGGCCCGACTGGTCGGCGCGAAGGCGGGAACGGGCGCTCGGCGCTCGGCCATCTGCTCAATGATCGACAAGGCGGGGATCACCGTGTCGGCCACGCGGGTGCGGTCTCGCGCGATCGCGTCGATCACCGCCCTGTGCAGGCGTTTGCGACGGTCGGCCATGGAGAAGAACGCGACCACCTCGGGTCGGTTGCCCTGCGAGTCGGCCACGAAACGGATCAGCTGGTCGAGGGTGCGCACGGAAAGGGTCGCCGGGATCAGTGGCACCAGCAGGGTGTCGGACGCGTGCATAACGTTCTCGGACACCAGCGAGATGCTGGGCGGGCAGTCAAGGAAGACGATGTCGTAGTCGTCAGCGAGGCTGTCGAGCAGCTGTCCGAGGCGCCGGGTCCGCTTCTTCGTGTCATCGAGCTCAAGGTCCATGTTGCGGTAGCTGAAGTCGGCGGGCAGCAGGTCCAGGTTGTCGAAGTCGGTTGCCTTCAGTGCCGACTCGATCGGGCGCCTGCGCGTAACCAGGGCATGAGCGCCACCCTTGACCCGCGGCCGAACCCGGAACATGTACGTGGCGGCGCCCTGCGGGTCGAGGTCCCACAACAAGGTACGCCGGCCTTCACGCGCTGCGAGGTACGCGAGGTTCACCGCTGTCGAGGTCTTTCCGACGCCACCCTTGATGTTGTACGTCGCAAGAACCTTCATGTCCCGCCCCCCAACCGATGCATCAGCTTGGTATTCGACGGCCGTTCGAAGCGGGCGAACGATGCGCCGAACTCCCGGCGGGCCCGGTCCTGCTCCACGTCGAGATGACCGATCAGCTCGCCCATGGCCAACATCGCGCCCGCAGTCGTCCCCTCGATCATCATCTGCTCGGCGAACCCGCGCATCGCCATTCGCTGCGCCTCCGAGTCCTGGAAACGGCCCAGGACGTCCTGCAGAGCCTTGAGATCGTCAACGGCACGGTTGCCGTCGGCACTGTCGATCACCGGGGCAAACACCTCCAGTGCGTACCGCAGCTCCTTGCACCGCTTCCGCAGCTCGTGCAGGTCCCCGGCCGGCGAGTCTGCCCCGATGACGGCACCGCCACGTGCCACGCGTCGGTACGCCCGGGAGAGGCTTCGGTCGATCAGCTGACCAGCCGAGAAGCCTTCACCATGGGCGTCGTCCAGCGTATCCACGAGCCGGGACAGCTCCTCACCCCACTCCCGGTCCAGCCGCCGGAACCTGGCGGACCTCAGCCGGCGTACCAGCGTGCGGCGTTCCACCGCCCGGCGGCTTCGCAGATGCGTCGCGAGAGGCTCCAGATCCGTGGGGTTCGCTGTCACCAGCCAGGTTCTCATGACGGGCAGATCCAGCAGGTAGACGTCCAGGTCCCGAACGGGAGTCGTGATGTCACCGAGCCACTTGAAGGCCGGCTCCCAGCTGTGGCGCATCACGTCGGGAAGGGTAGGTCGCCCCATCTTGAGCGTCGCCCGGGTCCGTCGCACCGCGACCCGGAAGTCGTGCAAGAACTCGGTGTCCACGTCATCGAGCAGCCCGGGTAGGTTCTCGCGCACCGCCAGGAGAGAGTCACTCAGCGCAGTCGCCAGGAGCACTCTCGCAGGCATCGCGCGGCTGGTTCCGGCCGTCGGCGATGCCGAGCTGAGCTCACGGTTTTCAAGGTTCTCAGGGTTCTCGACTGCCCGCAGACCGACGCCGACCAGCAGGCGATCGGCTCGCCGTGCCTGGTCGTCGTAACCCCGCAGCGCGCGCACCGTGACCCGTGCCGGCGTGGCGGCCGCAGAAGCCGGCTCGTCCAGCTCGACCCGAACCACGATCTTCCCGTCCTCGTTGCGCAGCTCCAACCACCGCAGACGCCGCATCTCGTCCGCGGACACCATCAGCGCCCGGATGCCGGCCACGGGAGCGACCGCCTCCCGAACCGGACCGGACGGCAGAACGTCGGCCAGCGCCGGCCACTGCCGGTCCTTCAGGGGCACCGACACGGTCGACGACCCGTCCCGTCGACCGAGTACGAGCCTGTCCCCCGAGGCCACGATCTGGTGCTCCAGCGTGAGACCCGCCGCATGCAGCCGCTGGTCGAAAGTGTCGAGTCGCCTGCGGCGGACCAGCTGTTTCACACCGGTCGTCACGGCGTACTGGGCAGCGAGAGCGGCGACGATCGACTGGAGCTCAAGCGGGCTGTCCGCGACTGCCTGAAGTACTCGGCTCCGGCTGGTCATAGTGGCGACACTAGTCTCCGCGGATGAATGGCGGACCGCGACGAGGTCGACTCCCGTTTGACGCTGCATCAACGCTGTTCGCACGGCGACCGGCCCCGCGGACGTCGACACTCTGGCCACGCCGTGGTGGCGGCTGTCCTTTGCGCCCTCAGTGCGGTAGTGATTGCTCATGACCCGCTACCAGGAGGTTGAGCGCAAGTTCGATGCCGACCCCGGCGCGCCTCTTCCGGACCTGTCCGGTGCCACCGGCACGGTGAGCGAGGCGGTGGAGTCGCAGCTGGACGCCACCTACTTCGATACTGCCGACGCACAGCTGGCCCGGCACCGCATCACCCTGCGGCGGAGGACTGGGGGGGCGACGACGCCGGCTGGCACCTCAAGCTGCCGTCCGGGCATGACGAGCGCACCGAAGTCCGCCTCCCACTGGGTCGTTCGACCCGCACGGTGCCGGAAGCCCTGACCCGCGAGGTCAGCGCCATCGTCCGCGATCGCCCCCTCGTGCCCATAGCAGTCCTGCACACCACGCGCATCGAGCGACGCCTGCTGGATGCCGACGGCAACGCGCTGGCCAGCGTCGCGGACGACACGGTTCGCGGGCAGAGGCTGACCGAGGGGGAGGGGTCGATCGAGGTATCCACGTGGCGCGAGGTCGAGGTCGAGCTGCTCGACGGGGACAGGGCCTTCCTCGACGCGGTCAGCAGCCGACTGCTTGCCGCAGGACTGACGCCGTCCGGTTCAACGTCAAAGCTCGCACGGGTCCTGGGGGACATCGCCGGCGCGACTGAAGGCTCACGACTTGAGCGGTGATCAGCCGAGAGCCGGAGTCAGCACGAAGACGGGGATCGGGCGTTCCGTCTTGGCCTGGTAGTCGGCATAGTCGGGGAAGGCGGCGACACATCGCTGCCACCAGATCGCCTTCTCCGCACCGGTGACCTCACGGGCGGTCATGGCCTGGACGACCGTGCCGTCCCGTACCTCGACCCGGGGGTCGGCGACGAGGTTGAGGTACCAGACGGGGTTCCTGGGGGCGCCGCCCTTGGAGGCCACCGCGGCATACTCGCCGTTGTGCTCGACCCGCATCAACGGCACCTTGCGCAGCTTGCCTGACTTGGCACCGCGGGTGGTCACGATGATCACCGGCATATCGCGCATGGTCGTGCCGGTCGTGCCACCGGATCCTTCGTACTCCTCGACCTGATCGCGGACCCATTGAGACGGGCTGGGCTCGTACTCACCACTCAGGGACATAACAACATTCAACACCAGATGCGGCGGCGGCGTTCCTTCGGCGTTGCCTCGACCCGGCTCAGCCGGTGACGTCCTTGTCGGAGAAGCGCGCCCACGCAGCAAGCCAGAAGACCAACATGTATCCGGCGGCCGTCAGCAGCCCGCGGGTCAGGTCGCCCCACGCGATGGGATCCCGAAGGACATCGCCAAAGGACATCCACCAGTGCGTGGGCAACCACTCGTGCAGCCAGGACAGCTCCGGGATCGAGTCGAGAATGAAGCTCATGACGTTGAGGATGACCACCGCGATCGTGGCACCGATCGGCTGTTCGGTCAGGGTCGAGATGAACAACCCGATCGCCCCCAAGGATGCGAAGCACACTCCGAGGTAGATGGTGGCCATCGCGACTCGAAGGACGGCCGGTCCCATGCCGATCTGGGTGCCCGACAGCAAGGTCATCTCGCCTCCACCGAAGAGCGCCAACCCGGCCACCGCACCGACCAGCGAGACCCAGATCGTGGCGGCCAGCGCGAAGATCGTGATGGCGGCGAACTTCACTGCCAGCAGCCTCGTTCGATGCACCGGGACCGTGAGCAGATAGCGCAAGGTGCCGATATTCGCTTCTCCTGCAACGGAGTCCCCGGCAATGGCGCCCACGGCCAGCGGCAGGAACAGCGCCAGCTCGATGCTGAGCGCGGCCAACGCGACGAACAGACCGTTCGAGGTGATCGACGCGAAGAAATCAGGTCCACGCCCCGGCCTGGGCGTTGACACCTTGACGGTGATCGCGAGCATGAGCGGCACCACGGCAAGAATGCCCAGCCCCGCCTGGTTGCGGCGACGGCCGAAGATCAGCCGCAGCTCGGAGCGCAGGAAGCGGGTCGACATGTGCCGAAGAGGTCGGGCGACCGGCGCGTTTGCCACCTCAGCCGCTGACATTGAAGCCCTCCCCCGTCAGTGAGACGAACAGGTCCTCGAGACTAGGACGTTCGATCGCAAACCCCGTCACGGGCACAGCTTCCTGCACCAGTGCAGCGACGATCTTCTCCGGGGCCAGCTTGCCCAGAGTGCCCACAGCCAAACCGGACTCGAACCAGACATCGGTCAGGCCGAGACCTCTCAACACTCTTGCCGCCTGCTCGGGGCGGTCGGTCTCCACCCGGGCTCGTGACTCGCCGACGGCTCGCACCTCGGCGATCGGCCCCTGGGTCAACAGCCTTCCGACATGCATCACCCCGATATGGCTGCACACCTGCTCGACCTCGGACAGCAGATGGCTTGAGACCAGCACCGTGGCGCCGTCGTCGGCCAATGACCCGATGAGGTGGCGAACCTCCCGAGTTCCCTGAGGGTCAAGGCCATTGGTCGGTTCGTCCAGCACCAGCAGCTCACGAGGCGCAAGCAAAGTACCCGCGATCGCGAGCCTCTGACGCATGCCGAGGGAGTATGCGCGGTACTTCTTGCCGGCCGCGGCCAGCAGCCCCACGCGGTCAAGTGCGCGGTCGACACGCGCCTTGGTCGTGCGCGGATCGGCATGACGGTCAACGGAGTCCAGCCGCACGAGGTTGGCCCGGGCCGTGAGATAGGGGTGGAACGCCGGGCCTTCCACGAGGGATCCCACGAGCGGCAGGACATCCCCCGAGTGGTCGGGCATTGCCTTGCCAAGAAGCCTGTGACGGCCGGACGTGGGCCTGATCAGACCGAGCAACATGCGGATCGTGGTCGTCTTGCCTGAGCCGTTGGGGCCGAGGAACCCATAGACGGCACCACGCGGCACCAGCAGGTCGACGGCGTTGACGGCGACCTGCTGGTGAAACCGTTTGGTCAGCCCGCGCGTGGCAACCGCGAAGTCGTTCAGCTCCTCGGTCACGAAGCTGCCAGTGCGGCGTATAGACCTTCCGGCGTCACGGCCCCGACCACGATCCTTCCGTCATCGGTGAGCAGAGCGGAGAACCCAGTCCCGGCCATCAGGTGCCCCGAACCCCAGCTTCCCAAGACCTTGGGCAGCAGCGTGACGAACTTCATCAGCTGGGCGATGGTCTTGTCGGTCGTGGCCCCCGTAGTCCCGGTGGCGCCAGTGCTGGCATCGGGAGCCGGCATCTTGACCACCAGCACGCTGCCCCAACCCTTGCCGACCACCTTGGGCATGTCAGCCGAGTTCGGTTGCGGTGCAACGGTCTTGGTCGAACCTACGGCGGGCTTGGTGCCGATCGTGCCTTCGGTCACGGCGGTGCCCGGCGGCGCCTTGAACGTGAACTCAGCGGCGTCGGGTCGGGCGAAGCTAACCGCGCTGAACGCCACCTCGAACACCGGCTTGGCCACCGACTTGGCGAAGACCTGGACCCGCAGCGGCACGTGCTCGGTGCCGTCGATGGCCACCCGGACCTGGGCCACCAGCGACGTCTCTTCCTTGGGCTTGAGCACCAGCTCGTACGCGGAGCGCCCGGCCACTATCGCAGTTCCGCTGGTCGCCACCTCCGTGCTCGGGGTGATCGCCGCCAACGCCTTCTCCGCAGCGTCCTGGGGTGAGGTCGGCAGGTCGGTGGGGCTCGGCACAGCAGACTGACCGGGCACTGCCGCGCTCTTGCCCGCGGCGTCGCGAGTCGGCAGGACGTAGTGCGTGGCCGTTTTGTCCTTGCTGGCCCAGACCCAGACGTCCTGACCGTTGCGGATCACGTCGGACTCGCCCAGGGTCCCCAACAGGGCCATCCGGGCCTTGTCGGGACCGGCGAACCAGATCTTCATCGTGTGCGTGCCCGACACCAGGGACGTCAGGTCGGAGCTGCCCGCGCCGCCCGAGGCACCGGCGATGGGCAGATCCGGAAGGCCGAGATCGGACTTCTGAACCACAGTCCCGGAGAGTCCGTCAAGACCCGCCTGCTGCACATCCACCAGCAGCTGTGCTGCGGTCCGAGCCGGCAGCCCTGCGTCGGCGATCGCGCGCACTCCCCCGATCGCCGACCCTCCGCCGACAAGGGCCACCGCGGTCACCGCCGGGACCGTCCACCGCAGGGCTGGGTTGCGTTCGAAGATGCTCATGGCCCCATCCTCCACCCGCCCACCTGTGAGCCAACTGAGAACCCCTGCGGGCCTCAGCGCACCGTGACAGGCTGTGTGCCGTGCGACTGCTGGTGGTCGAAGATGAGCACCGTCTCGGGGCGGCGCTCCAGCGCGGGCTGACCGCCGAGGGGTTCCTCGTGGACGTGGCCACTGATGGGCCCGCCGGCCTCGAAGCCGCCCGCTACGGTGGCTACGACGTCGTGGTACTCGACGTGATGCTGCCGGGGATGTCGGGCTACAACGTGGTCCGCACCCTGCGCACCGAAGCGAACTGGGTGCCGGTCCTGATGCTTTCGGCCAAGGACGGCGAGTACGACCAGGCCGACGGGCTGGACTACGGAGCCGACGACTACCTCACCAAGCCCTTCTCTTTCGTGGTTCTCCTGGCCCGGCTGCGAGCGCTGGCCCGGCGCAACCTGCCGGCCCGCCCAACAGTCCTGGCCGTCGGCAACATCACCCTGGATCCGGCAACCCACGAGGTTGAGGTCAACGGGGCCCCCGTCGCCCTGACCCCGCGCGAGTACTCACTGCTGGAGTACTTCCTGAGGCACCCCCGCCGTGTGGTCAGCAAGACCGAGCTGCTGGACAACGTCTGGGACGCGGCAGATGACGTAGACCCCAACGCGGTCGAGGTCTACGTCGGCTATCTACGGCGCAAGGTCGGGCGGGAGGTGCTGCGGACCGTGCGCGGCGCCGGCTACCGACTCAGCCCATGAGGGGTCGCGAGGGCGGACCCAGCCGGCCCGGGCTCAGCCTGCGGGGACTCAGCCTGCGCGCCCGACTCATGGCTGTGGGTGCCACTGGAGTGGCATTGGCCCTCGCGCTCGGCAGTCTCATGCTGTATGCCGTGTTGACCCTCACGGTCAACCGCACGGTGGACGACAGCGCCTTCGCCAGCGCCCGAGCAGTCGCCGCAATGGTGGACAGCAACACCGTGCCCGACCCACTGCCGGTCTCGGGGTCTCAGATCGTGCAGGTGGTCGACAGCTCGGGCGCAATGGTCAGCGCGTCGATGAGCGCCGATCGACTGACCCCCTTGCTGCGCTCGCCCGAGCTGGCGAAAGCCCTTGCCGGAGAACGGGTCTCGATCCCCGGAGCCAGAGCGGGTCTGACCGGAAACCTGCGCGTCATCGCCGTTCAGGCCGGCACATCCTCAGGTTCCCGCAGCATCATCGTGGCCGTCCCGGTCAGCGACATCGAGGAGAGCCAGCGCGTACTGCGAAACACCTTGCTGGTCACCTATCCCCCGCTGGTCGTCATCATGGCCCTGATCGCCTGGCGGGTCATCGGCTGGACGTTGCAGCCGGTCGAGACGCTCCGCTCGGGGGCGGCACGGATCAGCGGCAGCGACCAGGACGAGCGGCTGGCAGTTCCGGAGGCCGCAGACGAGATCCGCGCTTTGGCACTCACCCTCAACGACATGCTCGACCGTCTGTCCGCTGCCCGCGGAAGGCAACGCGCGTTCGTGGCCGATGCGGCCCACGAGCTGCGCAGCCCACTCGCCAGCATGCGCACCCAGCTCGAGGTGGCCCAGCGTCTTGGCGACGAGGGTGAGCTCGCCGCCGACCTGCTCGCCGACGTGACCCGCCTGTCCGCGTTGGTCGAGGACCTCTTGCTGCTGGCTCGGGCCGGAAGCGATGCCGCCCGCCCGCCCGCACGCGAGTCCCTTGATGTCAGAGCACTGTTGGTCGCAACTGCCAACCGGTATGCCGGTGCGAGAGTGCCGGTGAGCGTCACCGCAGGGCCGGACGTGTACGCCAGCGCCATCTCCGACGAGCTGCGACGGGTGCTGGCCAACCTGGTCGACAACGCCGTGCGCCATGCCCGCTCGGCCGTTGTCCTCGGTGTGCGCGCCGAAGCCGGGCGCGCGGTGCTGACCGTGGCCGATGACGGGCCCGGCATACCGGCTGGTGAACGAGAGCGGGTGTTCGAGAGGTTCGCCCGGCTGGACGACGCCCGCGACCGGGACGCAGGAGGCACCGGTCTCGGATTGGCCATCGTGCGCGAGCTGCTTCATCGCTCGGATGGGTCGATCTCGTTGCAGGACAACCCCTCTGGGACAGGACTCGTGGCCGAAGTCCGCCTCGCCCGCTGAGCCGGCGAGGTCAGTCCTGAGTCCTGCGTCGTCGATCAGTCCTGCTCGACAGAGTTCGTCGTGAGCTCCTTGGCCAACAGCTCAGCGATCTGTGCGGTGTTGAGAGCCGCACCCTTGCGCAGGTTGTCGCCGCAGACGAACAGCTCGATGGTGTTGGGGAAGTCCAGGGCCTGACGGATGCGCCCGACGAACGTCGGGTCCGACCCCACGACGTCGGCCGGGGTCGGCCACTCGCCAGCCGCCGGGTCATCAAGGACCACTACCGATGGGGCCTCGACGAGCGCCTGGCGGGCGTCAGCCGCGGTCAACGGCCTCTGGAAGACGGCGTGCACCGCCAGCGAGTGGGTCGTGACCACGGGAACGCGTACGCAGGTCGCCGAGACCTTGAGGTCAGGGATGGCCAGGATCTTGCGAGACTCGTTGCGGACCTTCAGCTCCTCCGAGCTCCAGCCACCGTCCTTCAGAGAGCCGGCCCAGGGCACCACGTTCAGAGCCAGCGGCGCGGGGAACGGCGAGTCCTCACCGAGCTTTTCGTTGACCGTCGCGCGCACATCTCCTGCGTGCTGGCCGGCCTCGCGCTTGCCGGAGAGTACGGCGATCTCGTCATAGAGACGATCGATGCCTACCTGTCCGGCGCCGGAGGCAGCTTGGTAGGAGGCGACCACCAGCTCCTTGAGACCCCAGCCGGCATGAAGGGCACCGAGCGCGTCCATCATCGTCAGGGTCGTGCAGTTGGGGTTGCTGATGATGCCCTTGGGGCGGTTGCGAACCTGGGCGGGGTTGACCTCAGGCACGACCAGCGGCACCTCGGGATCCATCCGGAAGGCGCCGGAGTTGTCGACCACGACCACACCGCGTGACGCCGCGATCGGGGCCCACAGCGCCGAGATCTCATCGGGGACATCGAACATCGCGACATCGACGCCGTCGAACACCTCGGGGGCGAGCGCCTGGACCACAACGTCCTCACCTCGGACCTTGAGTACCTTGCCCGCAGAACGCTCGGAGGCGACCAGGCGGATCTCGCCCCAGACGTCTTCGCGCTGGCTCAGGATGCTGAGCATGACCGTGCCGACCGCGCCGGTCGCACCGACGACAGCCAGGGTGGGCTTGCGAATGCTCATCGTCCAGTACCTCCGTAGACCTCGGCCTCGCCCTCCGAGGAGTCAAGACCGAACGCGGTGTGCACAGAGCGCACGGCGTCGTCGAGCTGGTCATCCCGGGTGATGACCGAGACGCGGATCTCCGAGGTGGAGATCATCTCTATGTTGACGCCGGCATCGGCCAGGGCCTTGAAGAACCTGGCGGATACGCCCGGGTGCGAGCGCATGCCAGCACCCACCAGCGAGATCTTGCCGATGTGGTCGTCATAGAGCAGCGAGGCGAAGCCGACCACCGGCTGGATGCGCATGAGTGCTTGGACGCCGACCTGGCCATCGGTCTTCGGCAGCGTGAAGGAGATATCGGTCAGGCCGGTCTCCACTGCGGAGACGTTCTGGACGATCATGTCGATGTTGATCTCGGCTTCGGCGCAGGCCTGGAAGATCTCGGCCGCCTTGCCGGGGTGGTCCGGCACGCCGACGATGGTGATCTTGGCTTCGCTGCGATCGTGAGCGACGCCGGCGATGATCGGGGCTTCCACGTTGTCTCCTTGTTCTCCAGCAGGTTGAGTGACGATCAGGGTGCCCTCGCGATAGGAGAACGAGGACCGCACGTGGATCGGCATGTCGAACCGACGGGCGTACTCGACGCACCTCAGATGCAGGATCTTTGCCCCACAGGCCGCCATCTCGAGCATCTCCTCGTTGGAGAGCCGGTCTATCTTGCGGGCGTTGCGGACGATCCTCGGGTCGGCGGTGAAGACTCCATCGACGTCGGTGTAGATCTCACAGACGTCCGCATGCAGTGCGGCAGCGAGTGCCACCGCCGTCGTGTCCGAGCCACCACGGCCCAGGGTCGTGATGTCCTTGCTGCTCTGGCTGACCCCCTGGAATCCGGCCACGATCGCGATGTCTCCGTTGTCCAGCGCATCCCTGATTCGCCCCGGCGTGACATCGATGATGCGCGCCTTGCCGTGCGAGGAGTCGGTGATGACCCCGGCCTGGGATCCGGTGAACGACCGTGCGGTGTGACCGAGGTTGGCGATCGCCATGGCCAACAGGGCCATCGAGATGCGCTCGCCTGCGGTCAGGAGCATGTCCATCTCGCGGCCGGGCGGCATCGGGCTCACCTGCTTGGCCAGGTCGAGCAGCTCGTCGGTCGTGTCGCCCATGGCAGAGACCACGACGCAGACCTCGTGGCCGGCTTTGCGTGTCTCGACGATCCTCCGCGCAACGCGCTTGATGCTCTCGGCATCGGTCACTGACGACCCGCCGTACTTCTGGACGACCAGGCTCACACGATGCTCCAGGTTGAAGTGGACGGCGGAGAGGCCAGTTTACGGGTGCTCATCCGTCCCCGACGGCTCGGCCGCATCCCGAGATCTGACCCTTGGCAGGTACCTGGCGGGGGGATCACATCGAGACGACGAGTGGGGCCAAGAGAATGTCCGCGAGCTCGCGCTCAACCGACTGCAGCCGCCACCGGTCGGTGAACACCGCCAGCAGCACACCGTCGGGCCGCGAGAGCACTTCGACGCCACGCTGCCCGCGCAGTCTCTCTCTGCCCTCGGCGTCGGTGCGACGGGCCAGGGAGTACTCCAGTCGGTCGAGCGAGATCGGCGAGTTGAACTCGCCCGCCATCCGGTGCACGGCGACCTCGAACTGCATGGGACCGACAGCCGCCAGGACCGGCGCCTGGTCACCGCGCAGGTCCGAACGCAACACCTGCACGACGCCCTCGTGGTCCATCTGCTCGATGCCACGCCTGAACTGCTTGTACCGGCTGGAGTCCTTGGCCCGCGCCACCGCGAAGTGCTCGGGCGAGAACGACGGAATCGGCGGGAAGGTCACCGGCCGCTCGACATAGAGCGTGTCACCGACACGCAGTGCGTTGGCGTTGACCAGACCGACGACGTCGCCCGGGAAGGCACGGTCGATGCTGGTGCGCTCGCGACCCATGACCTGTTGGGCGTACTTCGTGGCGAACGGACGGTTGGTCACGGAGTGGGTGACCACCATGCCGCGCTCGAACACCCCAGAGCAGATGCGTACGAAGGCGAGGCGGTCGCGGTGGGCGACATCCATACCGGCCTGCACCTTGAAGACGAAGGCGCTGAATGGAGAGTCGATCTCACGCGCAAGACCGTCGG
>Ga0209745_1001148_pt1 | contig 15903 bp, 13 predicted proteins | sample BarGraNGADG00312_FD_184495 | JGI IMG/M metagenome (GOLD analysis project Ga0209745, IMG submission 184495) | Arctic peat soil microbial communities from Barrow, Alaska - Barrow Graham LP Ref core NGADG0004-312 (SPAdes) (version 2) | ecosystem: Environmental > Terrestrial > Soil > Wetlands > Peat... | reverse complement strand
CACCACGACCAACGTGGTCGCCCACACCACCACCCCGACAGCATCCGCCCACCACCGCCGCCGCAACGGAGCCCGCAACCGACGCACGCGCGTCCGGCCGGCAGGCGCAGGCCGAGTGAGGGTACTGGTGGGGGTCATGCAAGCCATCATCCCTGCTGCTGCTGGGGCGACCCTGGTCGTTACCTGTGAACTTCCTTTGCGGGCCCGGTTGGGGTCGGCTGGGTTAGGCTTGACGGCGACCCCTCGTGCGGCGTCACCCCGCTGAACTCCCCCAGGGCCGGAAGGCAGCAAGGGCAGGCGGGCTCTGGCGGGTGCGCGGGGGGTCCTTTCATCTCGCGGCCGCAGCACGACGCGCGGCGGACACCCGCCGGACCTGGGAGGCGCGAACGTGGCACGACCACTGCAGGCCTGGTCGGAGCGGACGGCGCTGCTGCCATGACCGCCGCCGTCCGGGCCGACGGATGGACCCGCACCCTGCTGGCCGAGCTGCGCGCGGCGCTGCCCGACGGCGCCGTGCTGACCGACGCCGACACCCTTCGCGAGCGTTCCAGCGACGCTTCGAAGGGCTCGGCCCGCGGCGCGCCGGTGGCGCTCGTCCTGCCGACCACGACGGCGCAGGTCTCCGCCGTGGCACGCCTCGCCTCGGCGCACGGTGTGCCGATCGTGCCGCAGGGGGCCCTGAGCGGGCTCGCGGGCGGCGCGAACGCCGTCGACGGCGCGATCCTGCTCGCGCTCACCCGGATGGACTCCATCGTGTGCATCGACCCCGTCGACCTGGTCGCCGTCGTCCAGCCGGGCGTCGTCACCGACGCGCTCGCGCGCGCCGTCGCCGCGCGGGGACTGTTCTACCCGCCCGACCCCGCGTCGTCGTCGGTCAGCACGATCGGCGGGAACATCGCGACGAACGCGGGCGGCATGCGCTGCGTGAAGTACGGCGTGACCAGGGATTTCGTGCGATCGCTCGAGGTCGTGCTGGCCGACGGACGGGTCGTGCGCACCGGCCCGCCCACGGTCAAGGCGGTCGCCGGGCTGGACCTGGCGGGCCTCATCGTCGGATCGGAGGGAACGCTCGCGATCGTCACCGAGGCCACCCTCGGCCTGCTGCCCGCGCCCGGGGACACCCGGGGGGTGTGCGCGACCTTCGGGACGGCGGCCGACGCGCTCGCGGCGGCGAACGCGATCATGGCCGGGCCGCACCGGCCCAGCACGCTCGAGTACCTGGACGCCGTCGTGCTCGCCGCGATCGCCGCCCACGACCCGGCGCCCGGCCTGCCGGTGGGGGCCCAGGCGCTGCTGCTCGTGCTCACCGACGCGCGCGAGGGCGGGGCCGACGACGTCGCGGCGTACGCGCGGGCGGGGCGCGCACACTCCGCGCTGACGGTCGACGTCGCGACCGACCCGGTGCGTCTCGACGCGATGCTCGCGGCCAGGCGCGCGTTCCACCCGGCGATGCGGGCCCTGCGCGGCGCCAGCCTCAACGAGGACGTGGTGGTGCCGCGCACGCGCCTGGCCGCGCTGCTCGCGCGGCTCGAGGCGCTGTCCGCGGAGATCGGCCTGCCGATCGGCACGGGCGGGCACGTGGGGGACGGCAACCTGCACCCCGTCGTGAGCTTCGACCCCGCGGATCCGGCCCAGCGCGCTACCGCAGAGCGCGCCCACGCCCGGATCCTCGCCCTGGCCATCGAGCTGGGCGGGACGGTGACCGGGGAGCACGGCATCGGCGTGGAGAAGCTCGCCGCGCTCGACGCGGAGCTCGGCCCGACGGTCCGCGAGCTGCAGTGGGCGATCAAGGCCGCGTTCGACCCGGAAGGCATCCTCAACCCCGGCAAGAAGCTCTGACCCGGCGCCGACCGGACCGGCGTGCGGATCCGGCGACCGGGACCGGGCGTGAGTTCGCTGGTCCGTCGTGACTTCGCCGGATTGAATCAGCGAACTCGCGACGGACCAGCGAACTCGGCCCCGGTCGGCGGGGTCAGCGGCGCAGGACGCGGCTCGCTAGCTTGTTGCCGAGAAGCTGGGCGAACTGGACGATGACGACGATGACGGCGATCGTGATCGCCATGGCCGCGTAGTTGTAGCGCTGGTAGCCGTACTGGATCGCGAAGTCCCCGAGCCCGCCGCCGGCCACGGCCCCGGCCATCGCGGACATGTCCGTGATCGCCACGAACAGGAACGTGTACCCCAGGATCAGCGGGGCTAGGGCCTCGCGCACGATCACGGTCCAGACGATCCGCAGGGGGCCGGCGCCCATCGCACGCGCCGCCTCGATGACGCCCGGATCGAGCGCCACGAGGTTCTGCTCGACGATCCGCGACGTCGCGAAGGTCGCCATGATCGCCATCGGGAAGACGACGGCCCTCGTCCCGTAGCTGCTCCCGGTCACCTGGACGGTCAGCGGCAGGACGGCGGTGATGAAGATGATGAACGGGATCGGCCGGACGATGTTCACGAGCAGGTTGAGCACCGTGTAGACAGCTCGGTTGGCAAGCAGGTTCCCCGGTCGGGTCGTGTACAGCAGCGTGCCGAGCACCAGCCCTGCAAGGCCGCCGATCACCAACGTGGCGACCACCATCTGCAGCGTCTGGCCGATGGCGGTCAGGAGGAGGGGCCACAGGTTCTCTCCGCCGGTGTTCATCGCGCCGCCCGCGCCCGCGTCGGGCCGTCGTCGTGCGGTCCGCGGTCGTGCTCCTCGACGTCGGTGCGTGCGCGCAGCGAGGCGATGAGCGCATCGATGTCGGTGTCGGCCCCGACGAGCTCGAGCGTGAGCGAACCGATCGGCCGCGAGCCGATGTCGGTGATGCCCCCGTAGACGATCGAGCCGTCGACGCCGTGCGCTCGCAGGCGCTCGGTGAGCAGGGTGCCGGAGCCGCCGGTGTCGCGCATGCCGACGGTGACGATGCGGCCGGGATGGCGCAGGCGCAGGCGCTCGATGACCTCCGGCGAGGGCCGGTCGTGCAGGGCGGTGCTGATGAAGCGGCGGGTCACGGGCCGCTGCGGCGCGGAGAAGATGTCGTAGACGTCCCCCTGCTCGACCACCCTGCCGGCGTCCATCACGGCGACGCGGTTGCACAGGTAGCTGACCACGGACATCTCGTGGCTGATGATCACGATCGTGACGCCGAGCTCTGTGTTGACGCGGCCGAGCAGGTCGAGCACGTCGTGCGTCGTCTCGGGGTCGAGGGCGCTGGTGGCCTCGTCGGCGAGGAGCAGCGAGGGCGATGTCGCGAGCGCCCGGGCGATGCCGACCCGCTGCTTCTGCCCGCCCGAGAGCTGGTCGGGGTACTGGCGCGCCTTGTCGGAGAGCCCGACGAACTCGAGCAGCTCGGCCACGCGCGCCTCCCGGCGCTCCTTGGACCAGCGTGCCACCCGCAGCGGGTAGGCGACGTTGCCCGCGACGGTGCGCGAACCCAACAGGTTGAACTGCTGGAAGATGAAGCCGATCCGGGCCCGCGCGGGCCGCAGCTCGCGCTCGGTGCGGCCGGTGATCGGGACGTCGTCGACGACGATCGTGCCGCTCGTCGCAGTTTCGAGGCCGTTGATGAGCCGCACGAGCGTGCTCTTGCCGGCGCCCGAGTAGCCGATGACGCCGAAGATGTCACCGCGCTCGATCTCGAGGCTGACGCCGTCGACGGCGCGCACCGACTGGGTGCCGGCAGTGAAGTCCTTGGTCAGGTCGAGCAGGGAGACCATCGCGGTCACGTCAAACCGTCCTTGTCGTCAATCGCGGGAGTGCGCCCCGGGACCCTGGCGGGGGCCCCGGGACGCATCAGGTCGCGGCCGGTTCAGTTCTTGGCGGCCTTGATGTCGTCCTCGAGCCCGGTGAGGATCTTCTGCAGCTGCGCGGGCGTCTTGTCCACCACGACCGCGGTGCCCTTGGACTCGGCGAGCAGCCCGTCGGTGACGGCGGACTGGTGGTAGATCTTGACGAGTTGAGCGTAGATGGGGTTGTCCTTGTCCTTCGCGGGGGCGACCCACACGTTGATGTAGGGCTCGGCCGTCTTGGTGTCCTTCAGGTCGGAGTAGATGGCAGTCGTCGGGTTGATCCCGGCGTCGGACGCGAAGTTGTTGTTGATGACGGCGGCGTCGAGGCTCTTGAGCTGCACCGTGGTCTGGTTCGCGTCGACAGGGACGACCTTGACTCGCGACTTGCCCGCCACGATGTCGGCCGGGGTCGACAGCGCGTTGCCGCCGTCCTTGAGCGTGATCAGCTTGGCCGACTGCAGCTCGAGCAGCGCGCGGGCCTGGTTGGTCGCGTCGTTCGGGATCGCGACCTCCCCGCCGTCCGGGATGTCCTTGGGCGCTTTGTAGCCCTTGGCGGTGTACAGGCCGAGCTGGTAGATGGCCGTCGCGCCGATCGGCACGAGGTCGGCCTTTGCCGAGACGTTGTAGTTGGCCAGGAAGATCAGGTGCTGGAACTGGTTGAGCTGCAGCCCGCCCTGCGTGACGATCGGGTTGGGCTGCTGATAGTCGGTGAAGTTCTGCAGCTCGACGTTGATCCCCTCCTTCTTGGACAGGGCGACGAACGTCTTCCAGTAGGCCTGGCTCCCATCGGTCACGCCGACCTTGACGGTGACGGGGTTCTTCGGGTCGGCGGTCGCGGTGGCGCCGGAGGCGGCCGTACCCGAGCCTCCCGAGCAGGCGGCGAGGCTCGCCGTGAGGGCGATCGCCGCAATCAGTACCGAGAGCTTGCGCTTCATGGGGGTGCCTTTCGGGTCAGGATCTGTGCGGTGGCAGGGTGCGCCGGCCGGGTCACGAGGGGTCAGTCCCGGGACGGGTGGTGGCAAGCGGGAAGGCCGCCCCTGGTGGACGCTCGCGGTCGAGCACAAGGCAGGGGGCCGTCAGGGCCGAGGGGGGGTCCGCTAGGGACCGGACGAGCAGAGCCGGTGCGGCTCTAGCGCATGCAGAGACAACGGCACATGAGCCCGCGGCACGCACCCGGCAAGACGCACATGACGTGCATGCGGTGCTCGGTGGCGACGAGGCGGTTCACGTGGTGCTCCATTTCCAGCGGGGGACGAAGCCGCAAGTTACCACTGGACGTCGGGTGCACGGCGCGGGCGTCCACGCTGGCGATGCCCCGGCCGAGCCGGATCGCGGTGCGGGCGGGGTCCGCGCCGTCGGTGTCGGCGTCTAGGGTTCAGTGCGTGACGACAGCCCTCTACCGCCGCTACCGGCCCGAGACCTTCGCCGAGGTGATCGGGCAGGAGCACGTCACCGAACCGCTCATGCAGGCGCTGCGTACCGGCCGGTTCAATCACGCCTACCTGTTCAGCGGCCCGCGGGGGTGCGGCAAGACGTCGTCGGCCCGGATCCTTGCGCGCTGCTTGAACTGCGCGCAGGGGCCGACGGACACCCCCTGCGGCAGGTGCGCGTCGTGCGTCGAGCTTGCGCGCAGCGGCCCGGGCTCGCTCGACGTCGTCGAGATCGACGCCGCGAGCCACGGTGGGGTCGACGACGCGCGGGACCTGCGCGAGCGCGCGACATTCGCCCCGGCGCGCGACCGGTTCAAGATCTTCATTCTCGACGAGGCGCACATGGTGACGCCGCAGGGCTTCAACGCGTTGCTGAAGATCGTCGAAGAGCCGCCGGACCACGTCATGTTCATCTTCGCGACGACGGAGCCGGACAAGGTGATCGGCACGATCCGCTCACGCACCCACCACTACCCGTTCCGGCTGGTCCCGCCGGACGTGCTGACCGAGTATCTGGAGCGACTGTGTGTCGCCGAGGGCGCCAAGGTCGGGTCGGGCGTGCTGCCGCTCGTGGTGCGCGCTGGGGGCGGCTCGGTGCGCGACTCGCTCTCGGTGCTCGACCAGCTCGTCGCCGGCGCGGACGAGAGCGGCATCGACTACGAGCGGGCCGTCGCACTGCTCGGTTTCACGCACGCCGCGCTGCTCGACGACACCGTCGAGGCGATCGCGGCTGGCGACGGTGCGGGCGCCTTCCGGGTGGTCGACCGCGTGATCTCGACGGGACACGAGCCGCGCCGCTTCGTGGAAGACCTGCTCGAACGTCTGCGGGATCTCATCGTGATCGCCGTCTCCGGGGACGCGGCCGAGGCAGCGCTGCGCGCCGTACCGGCCGACCAGCTCGTCCGCATGCGCGCTCAGGCGGCTCACTTGGGCGCTGCCGAGCTGTCCCGGGCGGCGGACCTGGTCAATGCGGCGTTGGCCGAGATGAGCGGCGCGACCTCCCCCCGCCTCCAGCTCGAGCTGCTGGTCGCTCGCCTGCTGCTCCCCGCGGCCGACGACGGCGCCGCGGGTTATGCGGCCCGCCTCGACCGGCTGGAGCGCGGGGTCGGGTCGCGCGCTGTTGCCCCTGAGGTGTCGGACGTAGCGCGCGCAGGGTCTGCCAAGGCCGAGGGTACGGACCGGCGGACCCTGGCCGGCGGTACCAGCGGCTCGACATCTGCCCCCGCCCCTGACGTCCCACGTGTCCCTGACGTCCCACGTGTCCCTGACGTCCCACGTGTCCCTGACGTCTCCCGCGCCAGTGACGTGTCACCCGGTCCTGTTGTCCCAGACGCAGCGCGGGCCCGACGGCGCGCGCCGTCTGACACGTCCGAACCGGTCGACACCACCGCGTCGGAGCGCACCGCGTCGGCGACTGTCGGCCTCGAGACAGAGGTGCTGCGTCGCCGCTGGCCTGAGGTCCTCGACACGCTGCGTCGGCTGAAGGTCGGCACGTGGGCGCGGGTCAATGACCACGCTCAGGTCGGGGAGCTCACCTCGACCACTCTGCGGCTCGATTTCGCCAACCCCGTGATGGCTACCGATCTTCGGGCCGGGGTCCACAACGAGATGGTCCGTCGCGCCGTGCGCGAGACGCTCGGGTTCGACGTGCGCGTCGAGGTCTCGGTCTCCCCGACCCCGCCGGCTGTGCGTGGGGGCTCCGCTGCGGGCCGTCAGGACGCAGGGCCGTCCGCGGGTGCACGGACGAATGGCGCCGCGCCGGTTGTCGACCGCGCCCGCGCCGAGGCGTCGTGGGCCGACGTCGAACCGCCCGACGACGTCGAACCGCCCGACGACGTCGAACCGCCCGACGACATCGAGCCGACCGAGCACCACGACGGTCCAGGCGGGCCACGACCCGGCAGCGCCCGCGCTGCGGGGGAGCGGGCCAACGCGGCCGCCGCGCCCACGGTCGCGCCGGACTCCCCGCAGCCGGACGACCCCGACATCACCACCTCGCACCTGACCGGCCCGCCCCTGGTCGCCCAGATGCTCGGCGGCACAGTGATCGACGAGCAGATCGGCGACGGGGTCTGAGTCCCCGCAGCCGTGATCGCATCGGCGGGTGCGCCGTCCGCGTGGGCCCGACCCCGTAGGCTTGCGGTGTGTACGAAGGTGCGGTTCAGGACCTGATCGATGAGCTCGGCCGATTGCCGGGCATCGGTCCTAAGAGCGCGCAACGGATCGCCTTCCACCTCCTGTCGGCCGAACCGACGGACGTGCGCCGTCTGGTGGACGCCCTGATCGAGGTCAAGGCGCGGGTGCGGTTCTGCGACATCTGCGGCAATGTCACGCAGGAGGAGCAGTGCCGGATCTGCCGCGACCCGCGCCGTTCGGCCACGGTGATCTGCGTCGTCGAGGAGCCCAAGGACGTCGTCGCCGTCGAGCGCACACGCGAGTTCCGCGGTCGTTATCACGTGCTCGGCGGAGCCATCAACCCGATCGCGGGCGTCGGACCGGACGACCTGCGGATCAAGGAGCTGCTCGCGCGGCTCGCCCACGGGGAGGTCACCGAGGTGATCCTCGCGACCGACCCGAACGTCGAGGGTGAGGCGACCTCGACGTATCTGGCGCGCATGCTGGTGCCGATGGGGTTGACGGTGAGCCGGCTGGCCTCGGGTCTGCCGGTGGGCGGCGACCTGGAGTACGCGGACGAGGTTACCCTCGGCCGTGCCTTCGAAGGGAGGCGACGGATCAATGCCTGACATCTCGACGCAGGGGAGCGGCGAACCGGACGCCGTCGACGTGGAAGTGGCCGCCGAGGCCGCCGACCTGATTTCCGTCGCGCGCTCCGTGGCCGACGAGAGCCGCGGCTACCTGAGCACCGTGACCGAGGTGGCCGCTGGCGCCAACCCGGACGCCGCGATCCCGTTGCTCCTGCTCGCGGTCTCCGACCTGCTGGCCGTGGGCGCGCGGCTGGGCGCGATGCTCGATGTCGTGCCGCCCGGGCGCTCCGAGCCGGACATCGGGCCCGAACCCGACGTCGAGGCGTTGCGGACTGCGCTCGCCAACACGCTCGAGGGCCTCGACGAGTACGCCGAGGTCGTCGATCCGATCCTCGGTGCCGAGGTGGAGACCAGCTCGCTGTCCGGCGACCTCGTGTCGATCGCCGGGGCGGTAGCCCAGGGCCTTCGCCATTTCGAGGAGGGTCAGGTCCTCGAGGCCCTGTGGTGGTGGCAGTTCTCCTACTTGTCTGCGTGGGGCGAGCGTGCCTCGAGCGTGCTGCGCGTCCTGCAGGTCATGCTTGGTCACCTGCGTCTCGACGTCGATGACGACGTGGCGGCCGAGGCGGAGTACGACGCGATCCAGGGCTGAGGCCCTGAGGGTCCGTCAGGCGACCCGGGTGCCGCGTGGGAGCGCGCGCTGCGGGATCGTCAGGCGCCGCACGGCAATCGCGAGGCCGCTCGCCCCGAGCAGCAGGTTCACCGCCAGGCCCCACGGCCACACGACGCCGCGGTCGGGCTCGCGCGCGGCGACCGGTGAGACCGCGGCCTTCTCGCCGAGCACCGCGAACACCCCCGTGCACTGGTCCTGTTCTGCGGCCGGTCCGGTCCGGGCCTCGCGCACGAGACCGCGGATGCCGCCGAGCGGATCGAAGGTGGTGTATCGGGTCACATCGGCGCGGGCCCCGGGGGCGGCGTCGGCCACGATGACGAACGGGTTGACGGCCAGCAGCCACCAGGTGCGCTCGGTGTGCGGCTGCCTGATCGTCTCGGTGCGCCACTCGCACTGCGGCGCCTGGCCGCTGTCGCCCTGGAAGTCGGTCGGCACGCTCCACACGCGTACCTGGTCGGCGGAGCTGATCGCCGGGATCGTCAGGCCGAACATGATCGGGCTGAGCACCGTCAGCCCCGCGACCGACAGGTAGGTGAGCACCGCGGAGCCCGAGGTCCGGGCGGTGAGCGCGGAGAACCCGAGCCCGATCGCGCAGACCACAGCGAGCAGCACGGCGAGGACCAGCAGGCAGACGATCACCGAGAGGACCGGGGTCCCTCCAGCGGTGAGCGCCAGCACGAGGTACGGCACGCTGGCGGTGAGGAAGGCCAGCGCGGCGGCCCACGCGGCCACGAGCTTGCCGACCGCGATCTCGGCGGGAGTCAGGAGGGTCACCTGGAGCGTCGCGAGCGTCCCCGCGGCGCGGTCACCGTTGATCGACGTCGCGCTGAGCGTCGGGGAGACCAGCAGCCCGAGGAAGAGCACGAAGAAGACGACGAGCCCGAAGATCGTGGGTCCGAGCAGGGTCGTGGGCCTGGCGGCTGCCAGCGGACCTGTTGCGATGTTCTGCGTGGAGCGCAATGTGGTGTTCGCCGCCGCCCAGGTCAGCCCCGTGATCGCCCCGACGACGACGAACCACACCCCGAGCGCGACGATCCAGCGGGTCGAACGGACCCGCTGGCGCAGCTCGAGCACCGCGACGGTGCGGACCCCGTGCCGGGACAGCGCCCATGTCCCGCGTTCCGCCGGGCCGGCCGATGGCGCCGGGCCGGGACCCGGGGCGGCTGCGCCGTGGTCGGTCGTCAGGTCGCTCATCGCCGGTCCTCTTCGAGGGCCAGGTACGCCTGCTCGAGCGCGCCGCCCGCTGGCGCGAACGAGGTGACGGGGACACCCGCGGCGACCGCGGCGTGCAGCAGGGCAGCCGCCCCGACCTCACCCTCGACCCGGATCAGCACGCCCCCCGGGCTGTCCACGGGGTCCGGCGCCGAGCCTGCCGGTCCGGGGCCGGGTGGGTGCGCGCGCGGATGCGTGTCGTCGTCGGGCAGCCAGGTCGCGCCGACGTCGCCGAGCCACGAGACCAGGGTCGGGAGGGAGAGCGAGCGCAGCCGCCACATGCGCAGGGCGGCCTGTGCCGACTGCACGGTCCCGGTCGACACGGTCCGACCACCTGAGAGGAAGACGGCGTCGTCGGCCATCTCGTCGAGCTCGGTGAGTACGTGGCTCGAGACGAGCACCGTCTTGCCCTCGGCCGCCAGGCGTCGCAGCAGGATCCGCAGGTCGACGCGTGAGCGAGGGTCGAGGCCGCTCGCGGGCTCGTCCAGGAGGAGCACGTCCGGGTCGTGGACCAGTGCGCGGGCGAGCCCGAGGCGCTGCTTCTGCCCGCGTGAGAGCACGCTCGCCGGTCGGTTCGCGAACTCGGTGAGGTGCACGGTGTCGAGCAGCTCGGTCGCGCGTGCCTCTGCGTCGAGCCGCGGCAGGCGGTAGGCGGCGGCGAACGTCAGCAGGACCTCGCGGGCGGTGAGCGAGTCCCAGGTACCGAACGCGTCCGGCATCCAGCCCGTGCGGGCGCGGGCGGCCGGACCGTGGGTGACAGGGTCGATACCGCCGACGCGCACCTCCCCGGCATCGGGCACGAGCAGCCCGGCGAGGATGAGCAGCAGCGTCGTCTTGCCTGACCCGTTCGGCCCCACGAGCGCCGTGACGGCTCCGGTCCGAGCCGCCAGGTCCACGCCGTCGAGCGCGCGCACGGGTCCGAAGGTCCGGTGCACGGCGCGCACGCTGAGGCCCAGGTCGGCGCGCAGGTCCGGGGGGAGGTCCGCAGCGGCGAGAGGACCGCGCGGGAGCGGGTCGCCATCGGCGGTGATCGACATGGTTCGAACTTAGGGGAGCTGCGGCCACGCCAGCGACACGCTGGCGTGTCGGGGCTGTGATAGACCAGCGCCGTGCCCATGCGCCCCCGGAAACCCGCCGTCGCGTGACGGCCGGCGGCGTCCAGATCGCGGCGGGTACCCTCGCGCTCCTCGTGCTCGCTGGGTTCCTCGCGGGATGGGTGGACGCCGTCGGCGGCGGCGGTGGGTTGATCCAGCTGCCCGCGCTGCTCCTGGTACCGGGGATGAGTCCCGTCCAGGCGCTCGCGACGAACAAGCTCGCCGGGATCATGGGCACCTCGGTGAGCGCAGGGACCTACTACCGGCGCGTGCGGCCCGGCCTGCGGACCGCTGGGCCGATGGCGCTCGCTGCGCTGGCGGGCGCAGCCGGAGGTGCCGGGCTCGCGAGCGCGCTGCCGCCCGGGGTGTTCCGGCCCGTCATCCTGGTCGCCCTGGTGCTGGTGGCGGTCTATACCGTCGCGCGCCCGAGCGTCGGGCTGGCGACCGACCTGCGCTGGACCGGGCGCCGGCACCTGGTCGCCGCCGTCGTGCTCGGCGCGCTGATCGGCTGCTACGACGGGCTGCTCGGGCCGGGCACCGGGACGTTCCTGGTGATCGCGTTGGTCGCAGTGCACGGGTATGCGTTCCTCGAGGCGTCGGCGAACGCCAAGATCGTCAATACCGCGACCAACCTGGGTGCGCTCGTCGTCTTCGCGCTGCAGGGCGCGCCGCTGTGGAAGCTGGGCCTCGTGGTCGGTGTGGCGAACATCGTCGGGGCGTACCTGGGGGCACGGATGGCGGTCGCCGGCGGAAGTGCCTTCGTGCGCGTCGTCTTCGTCCTCGTGGTCACGGCCCTGATAGTCCGCCTGACCTGGTCCACCTTCGCCACCTAGGCGGAGGGCGGGAGGGTCCGTGATGTGGGAGCCCAGGGGTCCACGTCGCGGGTCGTCCTAGAATCGATCGACCGACCGAGGGAATCCGGAGCCCGTACCGTGGCATTGATCGTGCAGAAGTATGGCGGCTCGTCCGTCGCCGATGCGTCAGCAATCAAGCGCGTCGCGAAGCGGATCGCGGAGGCCAAGCGCGCCGGCAACGAGGTCGTCGTCGTCGTCTCCGCCATGGGGGACACCACGGACGAGCTCATCGAGCTCGCCGAGAAGGTCACGCCGCTGCCGCCGTCGCGTGAGATGGACATCCTGCTCACCGCGGGTGAGCGCATCTCGATGTCGCTGCTCGCGATGGCGATCGCGAACCTGGGTGTCGAGGCTCAGTCGTTCACGGGTCAGCAGGCGGGCGTGATCACGGACACCGCGCACGGCAAGGCCCGCATCATCGATGTGACCCCGAGCCGGATCCGCACGACGCTCGACGCCGGCGCGGTCGCGATCGTCGCGGGGTTCCAGGGCGTCACGCAGTACACGAACGACGTCACGACCCTGGGGCGCGGCGGCTCGGACACGACGGCGGTCGCGCTCGCCGCGGCTCTGGGCGCGGACATCTGCGAGATATACACCGATGTCGACGGCGTGTTCACCGCTGACCCGCGCATCGTGCCGAGCGCGCGGCGGATCGATCGGATCAGCTACGAAGAGATGATGGAGATGGCGGCGAGCGGCGCGAAGGTGCTCGGGCTGCGGTGCGTCGAGTACGCCCGGCGGTACGGGGTCCCGGTGCACGTCCGCTCCTCGTTCTCCGGGCGCGACGGGACACTTGTCACGGACAAGATCGAGGGAGACGGAACCATGGAACAGCCGATCATCTCAGGCGTCGCGCACGACCGCAGCGAGGCAAAGATCACGGTGATCGGTGTGCCGGACGTGCTCGGCAAGGCCGCGCGGATCTTTGAGGTGGTCGCCCGCTCCGGGGTCAACATCGACATGATCGTGCAGAACGTCTCGGCCGCCGCGACAGGTCTCACCGACATCTCCTTCACGCTGCCGGCGAGTGACGGTCAGGTTGCCATCTTCGCGCTCAAGGCAGCGCAGGGCGAGATCGGCTTCGCGTCGCTGCAGTACGACGACACGATCGGCAAGATCTCCCTCATCGGGGCGGGCATGCGCTCGTACCCTGGCGTCTCGGCCAAGCTGTTCTCAGCCTTGAGCGTGGCCGGCGTCAACATCGAGATGATATCGACGTCCGAGATCCGGATCTCCGTGGTCATGCGCGCCGACCACCTGGACGACGCCGTCCGGGCCGTCCACTCGGCTTTCGACCTGGACGACTCCGACACGGAGGCTGTTGTGTACGGCGGGACCGGAAGGTGACCGCCATGGCCGAGAGTGGCCGGCGCGGGCTGCAGGTCGGCGTCGTCGGCGCGACCGGGCAGGTCGGGGCCGTGATGCGTCGGTTGCTCGAGGAGCGGGACTTCCCGGTCGACCGGATCCGGTTCTTCGCCTCGGCCCGCTCCGCCGGGACGACGCTGCCATGGAAGGGGACCGACGTCGTCGTCGAGAACGCCGCGACGGCCGACCCTACCGGACTGGACATCGCGCTGTTCTCCGCGGGCGGGGCGACCTCGAAGGTGCAGGCACCTCGCTTCGCCGCGGCCGGGGTGATCGTCATCGACAACTCCTCCGCGTGGCGGATGGATCCGGACGTCCCGCTGGTGGTCTCGGAGGTGAACCCCGAGGCGGTCGGTGACGCTCGCAAGGGCATCATCGCCAACCCGAACTGCACCACGATGGCCGCGATGCCGGTGCTCAAGGTGCTGCACGACGAGGCGGGCCTGCGGCGGCTCATCGTGAGCACGTATCAGGCGGTCTCAGGCAGCGGACGCGCGGGAGCCGACGAGCTCGCCGCTCAGGTCCGCGGCGCCGTCGAGCAGGACGTGGTGCCGTTGGTCGCACTCGTGCACGACGGCGGCGCCATCGCCTTCCCGGCGCCCCGGACGTATGTGCGCACGATTGCTTTCAACGTAGTGCCGCTCGCGGGCAACCTGGTCGACGACGGGTCGCTCGAGACCGACGAGGAGCAGAAGCTCCGTGACGAGAGCCGCAAGATTCTCGGGCTGCCGGACCTGCTGGTGTCGGGCACGTGCGTGCGCGTCCCTGTCTTCACCGGGCACTCGTTGTCGATCAACGCCGAGTTTGCCCGCCCGTTGTCGGTGGCGCGCGCCGAGGAGCTGCTCCGAGCGGCACCCGGCGTGGAGCTGACCGACGTGCCGAACCCGCAGCAGGCAGCCGGTCACGACCCGAGCTACGTCGGGCGGTTGCGCCACGACCCCGGCGTACCGGACGGGCGCGGGCTGGCGCTCTTCGTCAGCAACGACAACCTTCGCAAGGGCGCCGCACTCAATGCCGTCCAGGTGGCCGAGCTCCTGGCTGAAGAGCTGGCCGCGAGTCGGGTAGGCGGCTAGGAGCGGTCGAACCAGGTGCCGTTCGTGGGGGTCGCGCGGTACGCGAGCGCGTGGGCGATCCGCTCGCGCGACGACCTCGCCATCGGCTCCGGCAGGGCGCCGAGCTCGAACCAGCCGACCGCCGTCGACTCGTCATCGCCGACGCGCGCCTGGCCGCCGACCGCTCGGCACAGGAACGTCAGGTCGAGGTACTGCGTGCGGTCGCCGTTGCCGTACACGACCGTGTCGGTGTCCGACGAGACCGAGGCGAGACCCTCGACGACCGCGACGATCCCGGTCTCCTCGAGAACCTCGCGCACGGCTGCGTGCGCGGGCTGCTCGCCCGGCTCCAGGATCCCGCTGACCACGGCCCACAGGCCGTTGTCGGTGCGTTGGCCGAGCAGCAGCCGGCCGTCGTCGTGCACGACGACGGCGGTCACCCCGGGCATCCATAGCAGGTCGGTGCCCACCCGGGAACGCAGCTGGGCGACGAAGTCGGGGATCGGCATGCGAGCGAGCGTACGCGAGCGCACGGTCCCGCCATCGCTGACTTCCTGCTGCTGTACGGGGCTGCCTCGGTGGGTGGAGCTGGGATCCGGTGGTGTCCCGCCTTCGCGAAGCCGGGCACGAGGCCATCGCCCCGGATCTGCCGTGCGACGACCTGGATGCCGGCCTGAGCGAGTACGCCGACACGGCCGTCTTTGCACTGAACGGTGTGGACCCTGGTCGCCGGCTTCGGTGCCTGGCCGGAGACCGAGATCGTCTCGGGGTTGAGCCGCTGCACCTGCCGGGTGGGCACTTACCCCTCCTCGCACGACCGGCCGAGCTCTGAGCCATCGAGCCAGCCCGGACCTGACAAGGGCTGCTGACCAAGCGTTTCCACTGGTCAGAGGCCCTCATGATGGTCGGGGTGGCGGGATTCGAACCCACGACCTCTTCGTCCCGAATTTCGCGCAACCGCAACAATATTGGTCCCTGAGCACGCGAGGGCGGTACCAAAGCTCGCCGGATGGTGGGTCGCAGCGGTGGCGTTGCGGTACTTCGTTGCGGTGCGGCTGCTACGGCATCCCCTGATGCAGACTCAGGCACCCCATGCGGTCAACAGGTCTTCGGGGCGCATAACGATGTCGGCGCTGGCACCGGGTGCAAGCCCGCTGGGGCAGACCGCGAGCAGACGTGCACCGCCGGCCTGGGGGATGACGTTACGGGTGTGGGCAAGCTCGGCCATCTCACTCCTGTTCACTCCGACCCGCGGTCGCCATTTGATGGTGCCCACGGTGGCGATGTTTTCGGCGGTGCGAGCGACGATGTCCACCTCGAGAGAGTTGTCCCGATTCCACCAGGCACCGGCTTGCAGAACACCTGCCAGTTCTGGGTGCGTGGCGCCGAGCCGGGTCAGGGCTTCGTTGACGTGGGGTTCGATTGCGCGTCCACGCCAACTGGCCCAGCTGGCATCGAACGCCCCGACGGCGATGTCACCGCGGCTCCGGCTGATGTCCTCGAGGTGACGGGAGATGAAACGGAACCAGAATTGCAGGTAGGGATCGGTGAGGCGGTACCGGCGCAACCTGCTATTGGATGCGGCTCCGGAGGGGACCTCGATGCGGATCAGGTCCTTGGGGCCTTCAAGGATCTTCAGCGCACGCGTGATTGCGGTTTGGGCGGCGCCGCGTTCGCCGGGGTCACTGATGGCTGAGACGACGTCGTTGAAGCCGGGTCGGATGACCGCTTCGGCGCCGATCGCGGTGAGCACTTG
>Ga0209745_1001145_pt1 | contig 15915 bp, 14 predicted proteins | sample BarGraNGADG00312_FD_184495 | JGI IMG/M metagenome (GOLD analysis project Ga0209745, IMG submission 184495) | Arctic peat soil microbial communities from Barrow, Alaska - Barrow Graham LP Ref core NGADG0004-312 (SPAdes) (version 2) | ecosystem: Environmental > Terrestrial > Soil > Wetlands > Peat... | reverse complement strand
AACTCCATTTCCCTCCACACTGCGGCGCAGTGTAGCAGCCGTCCCGCGGGGAGCCGCCGGTCCCTCGGACGGGCCGCCATGCTCGGAAGTGACGCGCGACCTGGTGCCCCGATTCACGAGGATCGCTGGCGAATCCTCGCCGGACTCGCGAGGATCGGCCCGAGCGAATTCGCTGCCGAACGTTTCGGCACGGGGCACTGGCCGGGTGCGCCGGCATCGCGAGGCCGATCCGCCGGACCAGCGCGTCCTTGCTCGTGGAGCAGTCCGTGTCGAACATGGGGAGCGCGGGCGCGAGGCGGCCACGCCGGTGCCGCGCCGCCGACCGCCGCTCCTACGCGACCTCCCCGGCCGGCCGGACCGGCCCTGAGCCCGCGCCCGTCCGTTCGACTGCCGCTGCGATCTCCGCGAGGTCGCCGTCGTCGAGGGCGAGGTGCATCGCGGGCGCCCACCCGTCCACCTGGTCCGGGTCCCGCGCCCCGACGATCGCGCCCGTCACGCCGGGCCACGCAAGAGTCCACGCGACCGCCACGGCAGACACCGGCACCCCATGGCGCGCCGCGATCGGCCGCAGCGCCTCCCGCAGCACCAGCGCGCGGCCCAGTGCCGGCTCCGCGAAGAACGGCGACCTCCGCCGCCAGTCATCCGGCGCCATGGCTGCCACCCGCGCCGGTGAGAACGTGTCGGTCAGGATGCCCGACTGCATCGGGCTGTAGACGATCACGCCCGTCGCGTGTTCCCGCGCCCAGGGAATGGCCTCGCCCCCGGCGTCGCGACGCAGGAGCGAGAACGGGGGCTGGAGCGAGTCGACGTGGCGGATCGCCTCCGCCCGCGCCAGGAGCGCCACGTCGAAGTTGCACACACCCACCCAGCGCACGAGGCCCTCGTCGGCGAGACGGCCGAGCTCGCCCCACGAGTCCTCGATCGGCGTGCCCGTCGCGCGGTCGGGCCAGTGGAACTGGTACAGGTCGATCCGCTCCACGCCCAGCCGACGCAGCGAGTCCTCGACCTGCCCGCGGATGGTCTCCGGGCGCAGGTCGTCGGTCGGTTCGCTCGACGGGTCGCCCGGATCGACGATCCGGCTGCCCTTCGTAAAGACGAGTGGCCGGTCCGCGGGCGCGATGCGAGCGAGCGCCCGGCCCACCACCGTCTCCGAATGGCCGACCCCGTAGACAGCCGCGGTGTCGATCCATCGAACCCCCCGTTCGACGGCTCGCAGGATGGCCGCGATCGAGGCTTCGTCGCTCTGGGGCCCCCAGCCGAAGGCCCACGGTCCGCCCATGGCCCACGTTCCGAGACCCACCGGCGTGATCTCGGGGCCGCCACGCCCAAGCGGGCGGGTGCGCATCATCGGATCGAACCTCCTGGCTTCCCGAGGGCGCCGCTCGACTCGCGCTGGCTGCCTAGCGCTGGATTCGCGCCGAGCCGCCTTCCACGAGCGCCCGGACCTGCTCAAGGGTCGCCATCGTCGTGTCGCCCGGGAACGTGGTGAGCAGGGCCCCGTGGGCCCAGCCCAGGCGGAGGGCGCGCTCCGGCGGTTCACCGGCGAGCAGACCGTAGAAGAGGCCCGACGCGAACCCGTCGCCGCCGCCGACGCGGTCGTAGATGTCCAGATCGCGCGTCGGAGTCGCGTACAGCTGCCCCTCGATCCAGGCCGCGGCGGCCCAGGTATGCCGGTTCGTCGAGCGAACGTCCCGGAGCGACGTGGCCACCACGCGGATGCCGGGGAACTGCCGGGTGAGGCGCTCGACCATCTCGGCGAAGACCTCGGGTGTCGGTGCGCCATCCGGTGCGCCCGGCTCGTCCGGGCCCGCGATGCCCAGGCCATGCTGGAGATCCTCTTCGTTGCCGACCAGGATGTCGACCTGCTCCACGATCCGCCGGAATGTGGCCTGCGCCATGGCCTCGCCGCCATGGGCCCGCCACAGCTTCTCCCGATAGTTGAGATCGAAGGAGACCACCGCCCCGTGCGCGCGGGCGGCCTGCATGCCCTCGATGATCAGTTCGGGCGTCGTGTCCGACAGCGCGGCGAAGAGGCCGCCCGTGTGGAACCACCGGACCCCGTCCCGAAAGATGGAGGCCCAGTCGAAGTCGCCGGGCCCGAGCCGGGCGGCGGCCTCGTTGGCGCGGTTGTAGAAGACCGTCGGGCCGCGGACGCCGTGCCCGCGGTCGCTGTAGACCGTGGCGATGTTGGGGCCCGCCACGCCGTCATGGGCGAAATGCCGGTAGATGCCCGCGACGCCCATGCTGCGCACCCGCTCGGCGACCAGCGCCCCGAGCGGGTAGTCAACCATCGCGGTCGCGACCGCGGTCCGCAGTTGGAAGCAGTCGGCGAGGTTCGCTGCGACGTTGTACTCCCCCCCGCTGACGTGGATCTCGACCGAGTGCGCCTTGTGCAGGGGCACGATCCCGGGATCCAGGCGGACCACGACCGCGCCGAGCGCGAGCAGGTCGAGGGCGCCGCTCTGTGGCACCGAGAGGTGGGCCGTCATCGTCCGGCTCCCGCGGCCTTCTCGAGGTGCCCGCCGAACCCGAACCGCAGCGCCGACAGAACCCGGTCACCCGGGGCCGGGAGCGGCAGGACCTGCTCCAGCGTGGCGTCGACGTAGGCGCCATCGGCGACAAGCGTCGCCACGGTCTCGCGCATGCGGACGTTGCCCACCACCCGCTGGCCGGCCGCGATCCAGCGGCGCGACCTGCTCGCCCCGATTCTGCCCAGCCCGATCTCCAACGCCGTTCCTCCGCTCCGTTCGCGTGAGAGTCGCTCGCGCCGCCCGGCGGTCAGGACGCCGCCGGTGCCGCCGGTCGGGCGTCCGCCACCCGGAAATGAGCCAGATCCTCGAGCAGCGTGAGGAGGCCCGAATGGTCGAGGTCGCCACGGCCGGAGATCTGGAGCGCCTGCATCATCTGGTCGACCTCGGCGGTGATCGGGAGCACCACACCCGACTCCCGGGCGAGGTCAAGCGCGTTGCGCAGGTCCTTGAGATGCAGGCGGATCCGGAAGCCTGGCTCGAAGTGACCGCCCAGCATGTTGTCGCGGCGCATCTCCAGGACCCGCGTCGAGGCGAGGCCGCCCTGGAGCACCTCGACGATGCGGTCGGGCGCGACGCCGGCCTTGGCACCCAGCAACAGCCCTTCGGCGACGGCCTCGATCACCAGCGCGACGACGACCTGGTTGCACGCCTTCACTACCTGGCCGGCACCAGCTTCCCCGACGTGGACGATCGTCTTGCCCAGCGCCTCGAAGATCGGGCGCGCGCGCTCGAACGCGTCGGCCGGCCCGCCGACCATGATCGACAGGGTCGCGGCCCTGGCGCCCTTGTCGCCGCCGCTGACCGGTGCGTCGAGCATCACGGCGCCGCCGGCCTCCGCCCGGGCGGCCAGGAGGCGGGATGTCCGTGGCGCGATGGAACTCATGTCGATCGCCAGCCAGCCCGGCCGGAGGGCCTCGAACGCCCCGTTCGGCCCAAGGAACACCGCCTCGACGTCGGGCGAGTCGGGGACCATGGTGATCAGGACGTCCGTGGCCGCGGCGACATCGCGCGCGGTCGGCGCCGACGTCGCCCCGGCGGCGGTCAGCTCATCCACCGCCGCGGCCGTGACATCGTGGACGACCAGGCGGTACCCCGCGGCGAGGAGGTTGTGGGCCATCGGGCGACCCATGATCCCGAGCCCAATGAACCCGATCGACGGCTGCGTGGCGTTCACCTGCGTGGACCTCCTCGGGGGCGGTGGCGTGGCCCGGCGCCACGCCGAATGGCGCGGATGTTCCGTTGACTAGGCTTATTGTATGACGATATACTCATCTGAGCGACATGACAACCACCAGTTCGGCACTCCCGACCCGCCCGCACCGGACCGGCCTCCACCGCGACGTGGTGGACGGCCTGGGTCGGCGCATCGTGACCGGCGCGCTGGCTCCCGGCGACGTGATCGGCGACGCCGCGAACCTCAGCGCCGGCACCCCCGTGTCACGGACCGTGGCCCGGGAGGCGATCAAGGTCCTGGCGGCCAAGGGCCTCGTGGATTCCCGGCCCAAGGTTGGGACCCGGGTCCTGCCCCGCGAGTTCTGGAACCTGCTCGACCCGGACGTCCTGGCCTGGTCGCTTGAGTCCGACGAGGCCAGCACGCGGTACGCCGAGATCTACGAGGTCCGCGCGATCATCGAGCCGCGGGTGGCCGCGCTCGCCGCCGGGCGGCGATCGGACGACGAGGCGGCCCGCCTCGTCGTCCTGCTCGACGGGATGAACGCGGCGATCGGCGACGTGGACCGCTTCGTCAGCGCCGACCTCGAGTTGCACGCGTCCATCCTGGCGGCCGCCCACAACGACATCCTGGCCAGCCTCGCGGGAACCATCCGCCTGGTGTGGAACGCGTGCCAGCGCATGAGCGCGCTGGCGCCGGGCGGCCGCGGGCGGGCCATTGCGGAGCACCGGGCCGTCGTCGAGGCGATCCGCGACCGCGATGCCGCGGCCGCCGCCCGATCGACGGAACGGCTCATCGCGCGCGCCGCCGGCGACGTGCAGCAGGTGCTCGCGTCCGAGACCCCGGTAGCCATCGATGCCGCCCGGCGAACGCGACCGGGCCGCCGACCAGAAAGCGGCGCGCCCCCGAGCAACGGAGAGGAGTGACAACGGGATGACCGAGCAGGTCCGAACGGGGCTCGTGGGGTGCGGCAAGGTCGGCCTGACGCATGCCCTCGCCCTCGCGGCGCTGCCGCAGTCTCGCTTCACCGCCGTCTGTGACGCCAACCTCGAGCGGGCCCAGCAGTTCGCCGAGCGCTTCGGCGTGCGGGCCTACCGGGACGCCGCGGAGATGGTCCAGGTGGAGCACCTGGAGATGGTGTCCGTGTGCACGCCGCATCCGCTCCACGCCGATGCGGTCGTGGCCGGCGCATCTTCCGGCGCGCACGTGCTCGTCGAGAAGCCGTTCGCCGCGGACCTCGCCGCGTGCGATCGGGCGATCGCGGCCGGGCGGGCCGCCAGCGTCAAGGTGGGCGTGATGAGCCAGCGGCGCTGGTACCGGCCGGTCGTCCGCCTGCGCCGGGCGATCGACGATGGGAAGATCGGTTCGCCGATCCTGGCCGCAGTCACCGTCCTGGGGTGGCGTGACGAGGCCTACTACCGGTCGGATCCCTGGCGCGGCCGCTGGTCAACGGAGGGTGGCGGCGTGCTGGTCAACCAGACACCCCACCAGCTCGACCTGCTGCTCTGGCTGATGGGCCCGGTCGACGAGCTCTACGGACGCTGGGCGAACTTCAACCACCCGTACATCGAGGTGGAGGACACGGCGGTGGCCGTGATCCGCTTCCGCACCGGGGCACTCGCCACGCTCATGCTCAGCAACGCGCAGAACCCCGGCCTTTACGGCCGGATCCACGTGCACGGGTCGAACGGCGCGACGGTCGGCGTTCAGACCGAGGGCGGCTCCATGTTCATCTCCGGCATGAGCACGGAAGTGGACCCGCCGATCAACGACCTCTGGACGGTCCATGGCGAGGACCACCTCCTGCCGGTCTGGCAGGAGGACGATCGGAGGGCGGCGCAGGCGGAGGATCCGTTGACCTTCTACCACGAGCTCCAGGTCAAGGACTTCCTGTCCGCGATCGTCGATGACCGGCAGCCGGCGGTCGACGCGGAAGACGGGCGGCGCGTGGTGGAACTCTTCACGGCCCTGTACCGCTCGCAACGGGACGGGCGACCGATCACGTTCCCCCTCGCTGTCGAGCGGGGGGACGACTACGACGGGCGGGTCGCCGACGCGCCTCCCACAGGAGCAGGGAACACGATCGCATGAAAGCTCTCGTCCTCACCGAATACGACCGCCTCGACTACATCGATGTGCCCGAGCCCGAGGTCGGCCCGCGAGACGTGCTGGTGCGCGTGCGGGCGAGTGGGATCTGCGGGAGCGACTTCCACGGGATGGACGGGAGCAGCGGCCGGCGCCTCCCGCCCATCATCATGGGCCACGAGGCCGCCGGCGAGATCACCCGGGTCGGCTCCGAGGTCGATGGCTGGAAACCCGGTGATCGGGTCACGTTCGATTCGACGATCTACTGCAACGAATGCGAGACGTGCCGCGCCGGCCTGACCAACCTCTGTGACCGGCGCCGGGTGCTCGGCGTCTCGTGCACGGAGTACCGGGAGCAGGGCACGTTCGCCGAGTACGTGACGGTGCCCCAGCACATCCTGTACCGGCTTCCGGACAGCGTCTCGTATGTGGACGGGGCGGCCGTGGAGCCGCTCTCGATCGCCCTTCACGCCGTGTCCCGCGCGCCCGTCACGCCGGCCAGCAGTGTCGTCGTGGTCGGGACCGGCGTCATTGGCCTCATGATCGTCCAGGCGCTCCACGCCCTCGACGTCACGAACGTCGTCGCCGTCGACCTCAGCCCTACCCGCCTGGCCCTCGCCGCCCGGCTCGGGGCGACGACCACCATCCGCTCGGACGAGCCGAATGCGGCTGCGGCGGTGCGCGCCGCAACGTCGCCCGACGGCGCCGACATCGCCTTCGAGGCGGTCGGTATCACGCCCACCGTCACCCTAGCGACGGAATCTGTGCGCAAGGGCGGTACCGTCGTCCTCGTGGGAAACGTGGCGCCCGTGGTGCAGCTGCCGCTCCAGACGGTCGTGACCCGCCAGCTCAGGGTCCTTGGGTCGGCGACGTCCTGCGGCGAGTACCCCGAGTGCCTCGACCTGATCGCATCGGGGAAGATCGACGCCCTGGCGCTCGTCGGGGCCGTGCGCCCGCTGAGCGAGGGGGCGGAGTGGTTCGAGCGCCTCCGACAGGGCGAGGCCGGCCTGATCAAGGTGGTCCTCGAGCCCTGATCGCTCCTGGTCCCGGGCACGGGCCCAGGGAGAGTCGCGTACAGCCGGTCGTCGCGCGGCGATCGCGCTGGATGCGGGCGTGCGCGACGGGCTGGGGGACCCTGGGTCAGGCCGCCTGACCCAGGGTCCGTCCGAGGCGGCCTGACCGGGTTCCGTCCTACTTGGCCGCGATCAGGTCCCGCGCCGTCGCGACGATGTTGGCGGCCGTCAGCCCATACCGTTCCAGGAGCTCCTCCGCCGAGCCCGACTCACCGAACGTGTCGGCGACGCCGAGCCGGCGGAACGGGACGCTACTGCGGCCCTCGGCCAGGATCTCGGCGACCGCCGACCCCAGGCCGCCGATCACGCTGTGCTCCTCGAACGTGAGGATCGCTCCGGTGCGCGCGACGGATGCCAGGATGGCCGCCCCGTCAAGCGGCTTGACGGTATGGACGTTGAGAACCTCGGCTCCGATGCCCTCGCTGGCGAGGATTTCGGCAGCCTCGAGGACCTTGCCGAGCAGGGCCCCGGACGACGCGAGCGTGACGTCGCGGCCGGCCCGGCGCACCTCGACCTCACCGATGACGAAGGGCCGCTCGGCCTCGCGCCAGACCGGCGTGTCGTAGCGACTGAGGCGCAGGTAGACCGGGCCCTCGTGCGTCGCCGCCGCGTGGGTCGCGAGGCGAGCCTCCTCCGCGTCGGAGGGGACGATGACGTACATGTTCGGGAGGCTGCGCATGAGCGCCACGTCGAGCACGGACTGGTGCGTGGCGCCGTCCGCGCCCTGGGTCAGGCCCGCGCTTGACCCGGCAAGCTTCACGTTCAGGTTCGCCAGCGCGATCTGCTGGCGGGTCTGGTCGAACGCCCGGCCGGCCAGGAAGACCGCGAACGAGTTCGCGAAGGGGATCATCCCGCCGAGCGCCAGCCCGGCCGCGGTGCTGATCATGTCCTGCTCCGCGATCCCCATCTCGAAGAAGCGGTCGGGGTGCCGGTCGCCGAACCCGCTGGTACGGGTGGACTTGCAGAGGTCGGCGTCGAGGACCGCAATGCGGTCATTCGTGGCGCCGAGTTCGATCAGGGCGTCGCCGTATCCGTCGCGCGTTCCGCGCAGGGTGGCCATCACGAGTTCTCCAGGGAGGCGATGTTGGCTTCGAGGAACCGGACTGCCTCGTCATACTGCTCCGGGGTGATTGACGCGTTGTGGCTGCTGACCTCACCTTCGAGGAAGGGCACCCCACGCCCCTTGATCGTGCGGGCCAGGATCATTGTCGGCTGGCCCGCGGTATTCGTCGCGGTATCGAGCGCGTCGCAGATCCCCGCCATGTCGTGGCCGTCGATCTCGAGTACGTTCCAGCCGAATGCGCGCCACTTGTCGGCGAGCGGCTCGACACGCATGCGGTCCTCCGTGCGGCCCATCGCCTGGAGCCCATTCCGATCGACGATCGCCGTGACGTGATCGAGCCGGTACTGGCCGGCGGTCATCGCCGCCTCCCAGACCTGCCCCTCCTCGCACTCGCCGTCGCCGAGCAGCACGTAGACGCGGTAGTCGAGGCCCCGCGCCCGCGCCGCCAGCGCCAGGCCGTTGCTGGCCGAAAGCCCCATCCCGAGCGAGCCGGTGTTGGCCTCCAGGCCGCGCGTCTTGCGCATGTCAGGATGGCCCTGGAGGGGGCTGCCGAGGGTTTTGAGCGTGGCCAGGTCCTCGAGCGGGAAGAAACCGAGACGGGCCAGACACACGTACTGCGCCGGCACCGAGTGCCCCTTGCTGAGGATGAACCGGTCGCGCTCCGGCCAGGCCGGGTCTTCGGGCCGCAGACGCAGCTTGTAGTGGTAGAGGGCCACCATCACGTCGGTCTCGGAAAGCGACCCGCCGAAGTGATGGGGCTTCCCCGGTCCCATCGACTTGACGATCTGGAGGCGGACCTCCGCGGCCATGCGGACAAGGTCCTGCACGGGCGCGCTCGACTCGCGGTTCGGCACCGGTGATGTCTGGCTGATCATGCGCTGCGTACTCCTGCTGCCCGGGTGGTCACGGGTCGTTCCGAGGTCATGCCTGCGGCCACCCGCGGGGGGCTGCGAGCATGGTCACCTGGCCGCCGTCCTGTCCCTCGAAGAGAAGGGGCGCCATGACGACCATCCCGAGATCCGCAGCCGCCAGGTCGGGATCAATCCGGGCATCTTCTACCACGAAGATGTAGCGGTCAGTGGACTGCCGGCCCAGCATGATCCGGTGGAACTCCATCCCCTCGGCCTCGTAGAGCAGGCAGGCAGCCGAGATGAAGTCCATGGCGATCGCCCGGACGGTCGGCTGATGGTCGATGAGGTACTGCCCGGCCGAGCTGTGGAAGCCGGGGCCGTGGTTGCTGTAGCGCTCCGGGTCGGCCACTCGCCAGCGAGGCCCGTAGCCTGTCCGGATCAGCAGCATGTCGGCGCCGGCGATCTCGTCTGCGTGGGCGGCCAGATCCTCGCCGGTCACGACCTCGTCGTCCGACTTGGGGATGTCCAGGACGACTGGGTGCATGAAGAAGAACTCGCCCGGGTCGATTTCGGTGATCCGCTTCCCGTTGGGGTTGAAGTGCCACGGGCCGTCGACGTGAGTCGCGGCGTGGTTCTGGGTCGTGAAGACGAACCAGTTGGCCACATCCCCGTTGGCGATCCGCGATGCGGGCTCCATCGACACCCCCGGCGTGCCGGGGTAGGTGGGCGTATCCGTGGTGAGCGGATGCGAGAGAAGCCGGATCATCCGATACCTTCCTTCCTGGTGCGCCCGCCGATGCGAAGCCGGGCACCCAGCCCGCGCCAATCAACGGAGTACGCGGCGACGCCGACGAGCGTGAGGAGTCCAATCCAGACGTACTGGTAGTACGCGGAGACGTGCAGGAGATTGAGGACGTTCTGGATGCCCACCACGACGACGGCGCCCAGGAGCGCTCCGATGAGCGTGCCGCGTCCGCCGAACACGCTGATCCCGCCGACGACGACCGCGGTCACGGACGCGAGCGTGAAGGCGGCCCCCGCGCTCGGGTCGCCCGATCCCAGGCGCGCCGCCAGCAGCAGTCCGCCGACCGCGGACGCCAGGCCGGAGAACGCATAGGCGATGGTGCGCACCCGATCGACGGCGATCCCGGAGATGTAGGCAGCCTCCTTCGAGGAGCCGGTGGCGTAGAGGCTCACGCCAGGACGGGTGCGGCGAAGGAGGAACTCGATGATCAGGAACGCAATCAACGTGACCACCGCGATGACCGGCACGGGACCGATCGACGTGGTCATGAATGCGGCGAAACCCATGTTCACCTGGCCCTGCGGGTACGGCCGGACGATCAGGGCCAGGCCGTTGACCATGAACAGCGTCGAGAGCGTCACCACCAGGTCGGGCAGCCGCAGGTAGCGGATGAGCAGCCCGTTGGTGGTCCCGACAGCGAGGCCGACCAGGAGGCAGATCGCGACACCGACGGCGACGTTCACGGGGCTCGCGTTCGGCCCGATCACGTGCGAGGCGACCGTGACGGTCAGGCTCATGGTGGCCCCGATCGACAGGTCGATTCCCCCGAGCAGCAGCACCAGCGTCTGGCCGATCGCCACGATAGCCAGCGGAGATGCCGCCATGGCCAGGTTGCCGAGGTTGTCGGAGGTCAGGAAATACTCCGACTTGAGCGACGCGAAGAGCCCGGCAAGCAGCAGGCCGACGAGCAGCAGGAGTGGCGTCCGCCACATCGGGGGGACGCTCGGGAGCCGTCGGCGGGGTCCGGCGTCAACGGCCGCCCTGGTGGCACGGTGACTGCGGGTCGCGGTGACCGCCGCGCCGACGATCATCTCCTCGGTCGCATCCGCGGCCGGCACCTCGCGGACGATTCGGCCATGCGACATGACGAGGATTCGATCGCTGAGGCCGATCAGCTCGAGGAGGTCGGACGACAGGAGGATGACCGCGACACCGTCTGCCGCCAGTCTCCGGATTCGGTCGTAGAGCTCGAGCTTGCTGCCCACGTCGACGCCCTGTGTGGGTTCGTCAAGCACCACGACCTTCAGGTCGGCGAGGGTCCAGCGGCCAACCGCGACCTTCTGCTGGTTCCCGCCGCTCAGGCCCTCGACGGACGCGCCGGGCGACGAAGTCCGGATACCGTACTCGCGGATGACGCTGTCCACCGCGCTCCGCTCGCTCTCCTGGCGGACGAAACCGCCCGTCGCGCGGGACTCGACCGTGGGAAGCGCCGTGTTCTCCGCCACGGACAGGGGAAGCATCAGGCTCTCCGCCCGCCGATCGTTGCTGATGTACGCGATCCCGGTGGCCACGGCGCGTCGGGGCGACCGCACGCGGATCTCCCTGCCACCCAGCGTGACCGTGCCAGCGTCGATCGAGCCGACCCCGAAGATCGCGCGCGCCAGCTCGCGCTGGCCATGCCCCTCGATGCCGCCCAGGCCGAGGATCTCGCCGCGCCTGACGGTGAACGAAATGTCCTCGAAGGCGCCAAGGCTTGTGAGTCCTTTGACCTCCAGGACCGGCTCGCCGGCCTGGCTCGTCCGGGTCGGGAAGACGACCTCGACCGGCCGCCCGACCATCATCCGGACGAGTTCGTTCTCGGATGCGTCCACCGTCGGGAGCGACCCGATGACCTCACCGTCCTTCATCACCGTGATCATGTCGGTGATCTCGAGGACCTCCGGCAGACGGTGCGAGACGAAGACGATGCAGACGCCGCGCGCGCGAAGGTCGCGCAGGACGCCGAACAGGACCTCCACTTCGCGCACGTTCAGCGCGGCGGTGGGCTCGTCCAGGATCAGCACCTTGGCGTTGTGCGAGAGCGCCCGGGCGATCTCGATGGCCTGGCGCTGCGCGGCGCTCAGGTTCCGGACGGGCACGTTGAGGTCGATCGGCAGGTTGAAGGTCTCGAGCAGCCGGGCCGCCTCATCGCGCAGGTAGCGCGGGCGGATGATCCCGAAACGCCCGGTGGGCTCGTGCCCGAGCCATACATTGTGGGGCGCGTCGAGGTCCGGGGCCAGGCGCGTGTCCTGGTAGACCATGCTGATTCCGACGCGGTGGGCCGAATACGGGCCCTGGTGGCGGACGGGCCTGCCCTCGAGCAGGATCTGTCCGCGATCCGGCGGGTAGATGCCAGCCGCGATCCGCATCAGGGTGGACTTGCCGGCCCCATTCTCCCCGACGAGGCCATGGATGCGACCGGACAGGCCGCGGAAGCTCGCGCCCCGAAGCGCCTGCACGCCCGGAAACGCCTTCCAGACATCGACCGCTTCGAGCACGGGCGCGGGCTGTGTGGACTCCGTCATCTGGGCTCCGTAGCCCGGGAGGGACGTCGAGGACGTCCCTCCCGGGAGGTGTCAATGGGCAGGTGGGTTACTGGCCCGCGAAGATCTGATTCAGCTGCGCGTCGGTCAGGTCGTTGTCGACGAAGACCGAGTCGGGCAGGTTGGCCTTGACTTTCTCGGCCGCGTTGGCGCCGGTGATCTCGCCGCCGGCGAACAGGTAGTTCTGGTAGACCTGGTCGGAGCCCGTGAGGATCGCGAAGATGATCTCAAGGGCGAGCTTGCTCTCGTAGGTCGGCTGCGAGAGCGTGAAGACGTCGAACTTGGGGTTGTTGGCCTTCTGGGCCAGGTAGAGCTTGAAGAGGCCGTTGTAGTCGTCGCCGGTGGACGGGACGAGCGGCCGGTTGGCGGCCACGAAGGCCTTGAGGCAGCCGGTCGTGTCCTGGCTGCCGTCTGACCAGATCCCGTCGATCTGCGGGTAGGCCGTCAGGAGGTCGGTGCAGACGACCTTGGCGTTGTCTTCCTGCCAGTTGGCGTCCTTGTAGGCGAGGACCTTGACGGCCGTGCCCGTGAACTCCTTCTGGGCGCATGTCCACGCCGCAGCGGTCGACGAGTTACCCGGGATGCCGCCGAGCGCGATGATCCCGCCGCCCGCGGTCCCGAGCTTGTCGACGAGCCACTTGCCGGCGGCGGTGCCGCGGGCGCAGTCGTCGGTTCCGGTGTACGCGGTGTAGTCCTTGCCGTCGACCATGAGGTTGAACGGAACGATTGGGATTCCCGCGTCGACGGCCTTCTTGATCACGGGAGCGACGGCCGTGCCGGAGTTCGCGATCAGCATGATCGCGTCGACCTTCTGGGCGATGCAGCTCTCGATGTCCGAGACCTGCTTGTTCACGTCACCCTGACCATCGACGATGATCAGTTCCTTGATCAGGTCCTTGTGCGCGTCGGCGTAGTTCTTCAGGGACTGCAGCATCATGGCTCGCCAGGAGTTCCCGGAGAAGCCGTTGCTGAAGCAGATCCGGTACGGCCCCGGCTTGGCGAGCTTGGACGTGTCCACCTTGATGTCGCCCTTGCCGGGCGGCAGGTCCATCTTGAACGCCGTGGCTGCGGTCGACGGCGCGGGCGAAGCTGCCTGGCTGGCAACCGCCGAAGGCGCCGGTGTCGGTGTCGGTGCCGCACTGGGCGCGGTCGAGGGCGAGGGCGTTGCCCCGCTCGAGCAGGCGCTGGCGACGATTGCGGCTGCGGCGATCATCGCCAGCAGGCTAGTCCTGCGATGCACTGTTTTCTTCTCCTCCATCATTCCCCGCGGGTCAAAGGTTGGTGAGTGGTTGCGGTCCGGACCGGCGTATCGCAGGTCGCACCCTCCGAGGTCCGGAAGCGTGGGCGCTACCGGATTGCGTTGCCATTGGCGGGCGGCGCACCTCCTTCTGTCTGCCGACCGGCAGCGGCTGCGCTGGACTCGGCCAGGCTGGGGGACGCAACCCGGCGCCGCTGGGCAATGGAGTACAGCGCGGTACCAAGAACGATTGCGGCGCCCTGGATCACGAACTGGGCGCCCGTGCCGACCTGCAGGACGTTGGTGATGCTTCCGAGCTCGGTCATGAAGAGGGCACCGCCGGCGCTCAGGACGACGCCGCCGATGCCACCGGAGAGCGCCGTGCCACCGACCGCGGCGGCGGCGATCGACGGCAACTGGTACTTGTCGCCGCTCTGCAGCGCGGGCAACCCGATGTAGGCCGTGACGACGAGGCCGGCGATCGCCGCCGTCAGCCCGCTGATCGCGTACGCGGCGATGAGCGTGGGATCGACGGGCGCGCCGGCCATGTGGGCCGCCCGCGGGTTCGCGCCCACGGCGTACAGGCGCCGCCCGTAGACCGTGCGCCGGGTGAGGATGGCGAAGGCGATGGTCAGCGCGATCCAGATGATCGCGGCGACGGGGAAGCCAAAGAACCGGCCCTGGCCGATGAACGTGAACTCCTTCGGCACGCCACCGGATGGAATGCCTCCGGTCAGGAGGAGCGCTCCGCCGAACAGGACGGCCTGCATCGCGAGGGTGACGATGAGGGGCGTGATCCTGGCCTTCGTGACCAGGAGGCCGTTGACCGCGCCGACGGCGAGCCCGATGCCGAGGCAGAGGAACACGGTCGGGACGATGCGACCGGGATCGCCCTTCATCCCCAGGGCGGTGACGATGTTGACGAGGGTGACGACACCGCTCACGGACAGGTCGATGCCGCCCGTCAGGATCACGATCGTCTGGCCGATGGCCACGATCCCCAGGAACGACGCGACCTGCATGACGTTCAGGAGCTGGTTGACCGACAGCGAGTTGGGCTGAAGGATGAACCCGACGCAGAAGAGGGCGATCGTGGCCAGCCAGATGCCCTGGACGCGGAGGAGCCGATAACCGACCCGGCGCAACCGGGCAACGTCGGCGGCGCTCATCTCAACGCGCACTCCACCGGGAGCTCGCCGAAGTGGTCGGCTGGGGTGGACCGGCGATGTTTCCGATCTGTCGACCTGCCCGCATCACGGCTTAGGGTCCGTGGCGAGATTCTCCCAGCCGTCAATGTCGAGCGGTGAGCCTCGCAGCGGTTCTGGCACCTGCATGCGGGCGAGCTCACGGCGAGCGAGGTGCTCGATCGAGAAATCGAGCTCCTCTCCATAGCGCCTGGTGGCGACCGCAAGGTGGGCCTGCATCGCGCGTCGGGCACCTTCCGGGTCGCGATCCCTGATCGCATCGACGACGGCCTGGTGGAACGGGTTCGCTTCTCCCGGGATCATTGGATCAGCGCTGCTCCGGAGCATGTGTTCGAAGGCCAGCCCGGTGATGGAGACGAACATGGTCTCGATCACGGGATTGCCGGATGCGCGCGCGATCCGAGCGTGAAAAGCGACGTCGGCGCGGGCCTTCGCGATGATGTCGTCGGCCTCCTCGACGAGCGCGACGGCCGTCCTGAGCTCGGCGATGTCATCGTCCGACGCGCGCTCGGCCGCAAGGGCTGCGGCCTGACACTCCAGCATGGTCCGGGCCTCGACCAGGTCCCGTGGCGTGGCGTTCCGACGGCGATAGGCCGACGTCATGGGCGCCGAGATGTCGGTCGGTTCCATCGCCCGGGCGAACGTGCCCCGGCCGGGTGAGACCACGAGCAGGCCGCGCTCGACAAGGGTGCGCATGACCTCTCGGATGACCGGCCGGCTTACCCCGAGCCTGCTGGCCAGCTGGCGCTCCGAGGGCAGCCGGGTGCCGGCCGGAAGCCTGCCCGAGAGTAACTCCTCCTCGAAGTACCCGGCGATGACGTCTCGGCTTGCTGTGGTACGACTGGTAAGACCGGTCATGCCGCGCATCCTAGCGGAGTGCCACCGGGTTGCGCAACCATTTCGCGCATCGAAATTGCGTTTCGGTGCCGTTCCCGCCAGCGGACGAGCCGGGCTGCGCAACCATTTCGCGCACGGCCGGCTCAGCGCGACCATTCGGGAGGACCGCACGCGGCGGCCGCGGCCGACCAGGATGAGTCCGGCCCCTTGATCCGCCCCGGCTCGGGCGCGGCTGGCACCGGCGGACGCACCCCGTCCGGTTCCGGGCGGCCTGCACTCGGGCCGCCGCGGCGCGCCACGTGCTCGCGGCCGACGATCCAGCGAGGAAAGGCTCTACGGCCACTTCCGGGCGACGAAGACCGGGCGCGATCGAGCCGCCTCGGCGGTCCAGAGCGCCGAGCGCCACGCGGCCGCGATCCCCGCCACGGCGAGGCAGCCCGCCCACGCCGCGACCAGGACCAGCGTCCCGAGGATGATGCCGGTCGCGTCCGTGCCGTCGACGAGCGCGATCCGGGCATGATCCCAGGCAACGCCG
>Ga0209745_1001144_pt1 | contig 15922 bp, 13 predicted proteins | sample BarGraNGADG00312_FD_184495 | JGI IMG/M metagenome (GOLD analysis project Ga0209745, IMG submission 184495) | Arctic peat soil microbial communities from Barrow, Alaska - Barrow Graham LP Ref core NGADG0004-312 (SPAdes) (version 2) | ecosystem: Environmental > Terrestrial > Soil > Wetlands > Peat... | reverse complement strand
AAGTGGGAGCCGGTAGTACGAGGTGCCAGGAGACACCGCGGAGTGCCATTCGCTGCACCGCACCCGCGGGCCGGCAAGGGGCGGGCCGGCCCCGGCCCCGAAACCCACCCGGACCCGGCCCGGACCCGAGTGCGCCAGACTTGTCGCCATGGACCACGCCGACCACGTCAGGTTGCTCCGTGATGGCGTCCATGGAGGTGGGACAACCTGGGCGGACCTCGGGTCGGGTGAGGGAGCCTTCACCCTTGCCCTCGCGGACCTGCTCGGTCCGACCGGCTCGATCCACACGGTCGATCGCGACGGGCGCGCCGTCGGGGTCCAGGTGCGGGCGCTCCGTGAGGCGTTCCCGAGCGTCGGCCTCACGCCTGTTGTGGCCGACTTCACCCTGCCGCTCGAGCTGCCACCGCTCGACGGGATCGTCATGGCGAACTCGCTCCATTTCGTGCGGGACAAGCTCGGCGTCCTCGGTCTCGTCCGGGGCTACCTGCGCCCGGCGGGTCGCCTCGTCCTCGTCGAATACGACAGCGACCACGGCAACCCGTGGGTCCCCTTCCCGCTGTCGTCCCGCTCCTGGATAACGCTGGCGACGGAGGCCGGCTTTCGCGACACGCGGCGGCTCGTGTCGATCCCGAGCCGGTTCCTCGGGTCGATCTACTCGGCAGTGAGCCTTCGCTGAGCGGCCCGAGGCTGGGGGAGCGCGACGCGCCGGTGGCGACCGCGCGTCTCGAGGTCACCTCCCGAACATCGTCTCTGGTGGCCAGCGCATCCCGAGCAGTGCGACGAGCACGGCGACGTTCATCCCGAGGGCGGCCACCGTGTTGAACGCTGGCCACGTGCCGATGAAGAGCACGAGTCCGACCATCGAGACGACGGCGGTGATCGCCGCGAGCGGCCGCCAGGCCTCGCCGGGGACAAGGATCCCCGAGAACCCAAGGGCGGCGGCGACGAACCCGATCAGGGACGCGATCCAGATGATGCTCGCCACGGACGTGGCGGTCCCGGCGGACAGTCCGGGGAGGAGCCAGGACTGCGCAGCGTGCCAGCCCCCGGTGTCCGTGCCCGGCCGCACCCCGATCCAGGCGAGCGCGGCCACGGCCCCGCCGTGACCGAGGCCATGCACTGCGAGCGCCCCGGTGATGATGAGCTTGACCATCTGATCGGACATCTCTGCAACTCCTGTTCTCTGGGCCGGGCTTCCATGCCGCTGGCGAGGTGAGTGGCCGGGCGGTTCAGCTCGGAACCGTGATCCGGAACACGGGGTGATCGGCCGGGTCCGGGAGGGCGGCGAAGAACTCCCGCGCCCGCCAGCCCATGTGCTCCCGATAGGCGACCACGACCCGGTCGTGCTCGTCGCCGTGAACCTCGACCCCGCGGAAGAGCTCCCGTTTCCGGCCGTGACGCAGCTCACCACCGCCGGCGGCGCGCAGGTTTCGCACCCAGTGGGTCTCGCCACCGCCGGAGACGAGGTAGCGGGCCCCTTCGAACTCGAGCGTTGGGACGGGCGTCCGGATGGGGCGCCCCGTGCGCCGGCCTCGAACGGTCAGGGTCGGGCCGCCCAGCCACAGCGTGATTGGGTTGACCACGTGGGCCATGAAGAACCGCGACGGGACGTACGGGTGCGAACCGGCCTCCGTCGGACGCATCGGATCGTCAACGAGTGACACCAGGGACCTCCATTGGGGATATGTCCGTCCGCGCGCCGCCGTCCCGCTTCTCGGCCGGCGCGACGATGCGGTGGACCGCGACGAGCTCGATCCCCGCGTTGCGGAGCCGCGCCAGGAGCCCGTAGAGGGCGGACTGGTCCGCGGCATCGAAGACGAGCAGCGAGCCGCCGCCCGGCAACAGCCGGAGCTCCTCGCAGCCGAGGGCGAGTGCCCGTCGTGGGTCGAGGCTCTCGGCGACGCGGATCTCGTAGCAGTTCACGGGGCTGATGTTCAGCCTCGAGGGCCGGGATCGCGCCTCGCGAAAGGCCGGTCTTTCGCGCGTGGGATGCCCTGTCCAAAGGCGGGGTTCGGCCGGCGCACCGCGCCGGGAGGTTCAGACGAGGCCGAACCGCTGGGCGCGCACCAGCGCCTGGGTCCGGCTCGTCACGCCGAGCTTGGCGAGGACGTGGCCGACGTGCCACTTCGCCGTTCCGAGCGAGACGACCAGGCTGGCCGCGATATCGGCGTTGCTCCCGCCTTGCGCCATCAGCCGAAGGACATCGAGCTCACGGACCGTGAGCGCCTCGAGAAGCTGCCCGTCGGCAGCCTCGTGGAGCCTCGCAGCGGTGTCCGGCGTTGCCGATCCGGCCGTCGGCCCGGCCGCGAAGGCGGCGATCACGTGGTCGACGAATGCAGGCGCGGCCGTCCGGACCAGCGGCAGGAGGCCGGCGATGCTCGAGCCGTCATCGACGAAGCGCCTGACGTAGCCGCCGGGCGCGGCGAGGACGACCGACTGTTCGAGCGCCCGCAGCGCGTCGGCTCGCCGACCGGTCGCCTCGGCGACGGCCGCTTCGAGGATTCCGATCGAGATCACGTCTGCGACGGCACCGGATGCTTCCTGGGCCGACCGCGTCCGCGTCAGGAGCTCGCGAGCCTCGTCGGGCCTTGCCTGGGCGAGACGAACGCGGGCGATCGTGACGTCCATCGATCGACGCAGGAGGGCCCACAAGGGTGATCCGGGCGGCGCCTCCGGGCTCGCCCGGTCGGCCCAGCGCGCGGCGCCGGGGACATCGCCCGTCCGCAGGAGGATCCGGGCCTCGATCTCACCGGCGACCCCAGGGAGCGCCATGCCGGTCGTCCGAAGGTCGCGCTGGCTGGTTCGGAGCGCCTCGAAGGCTGCGTCCTGGTCGCCGCAGGCCAGGCGGACGAGGGCCAGGTACGGGACTGCCCAGCCCAGCACGGGGCGCCCGATCCCGAGACCGCGCGCCGCGTCGAACCCGGCCTCGAGTTCGCGGCGGGCCTCCACGAGGTCGTTGGCCTCGTAGCGAACGATCCCAAGGACAACGCGCGCGGGCCAGGCGATCGGCCGCGGCCTGCCCTGCGCGTCGGCCTGCTGGGCGAGGACCGTGCGGCAAATCGTCTCGGCCTCGCCGCGGAGGCCGGCCAGGGCAAGGGCCTGGCCGAGTGGACTGACCGCCGGCAGGACGGCCGTCGGGTTGCCTGTCAGGAGCGCTGTCTCATACGCCGCCCGCAGGGTCTCAACGGCCGCCACGTATTCCCCGTGCGCCAGCGTTGCAAGTCCTGCGGCCAGAAGCCCCAACGAGCGGAAGAGCGGATCGTCACCCACCAGCTCGAGCCCCGTGAACGCCAGGCTCTCTGCATCGGAGCCGGTCACGGTTTCCATAAGCGCCCGGAGCGTGAGCAGGCGCCCCTCGGCGGGACCACGCTCTGTCGTCGAGGCGAGGTGACGCTGGGCGAGGGTCACGGCCGCTCCAACTTGGCCGGTCTCGAAGAGCGCCCATGCCTGCAGCGAGACGAGCTCGTCGCTGGCGGAGACGCGCTCCGCCGGGAGGGCATCGAGCCAGCCGAGCAGCGTCGCGAGCTCGCCCGCCTCGAAGGCCGGGCGCGCCGCGCGTTCGACGAGGCGCACGGCGCGATCGACCGAGCCGGCGGCAAGGGCGTGCTCGATCGCTTCGGGCTCGAGCCCCATCCGCTCGAGGTGGGCGGCCGCCCGCTCGTGGAGCCCCGCTCTCTCGTGGTCGGTGAGCTGGGCGCGCAGGTAGTCGGCGAACAGGCCGTGAAACCGGTACCAACGCCGCTCGAGATCAAGCGGGACGAGGAACAGGTTGGCCCGCTCTGCCCGCTCGAGGAGCGCCTCGGCATCGTCGCGACCGGTCAGCTCACGGCAGAGCCCGACGTCGAAGCGCTCCGCGATCGAGGTCTGGACCAGGAACGACCGCAGGTCGGGGTCGACCCGTCCGAGGACCTCGTCGGCGAGGTAGTCGAGGACGAACCGCTGGCTGCCGGCGAAGGCCTCGACCATCGCGGCCGGGTCGGGCCGATCGCGCAGGGAGATCGCCGCCAGCTGGAGGCCGGCGATCCAGCCCTCGGTACGCGCGGCGAGGCGCTCGACGAGCCCGGGCTCGAGCGAGATGCCCACGGCGTCGAGGTAGAACGACGCCTCGTCGGCCGTGCAGCGCAGGTCGTCGGCCCGCAGCTCGACGAGCCGCTGGTGGGCCCGCAGGCGGGCGAGCGGGAACGGCGGGTCCTCGCGCGTGAGCAGGACCAGGTGGGCGAAGGGCGGCCCGTGCTCGACCAGGAAGCGGACCAGGCGATGGATCGAGTCGGCGCTGATGGCGTGGTAGTCATCGAGCACGAGCAGGAAGGGGTCGTCGCTCGCCTCCAGCTCCTCGAGGAGCGTTGCGCCGACGAGGTCGGGACCCGGGCTTGCCCCGGGGCCGAACAGGTCCGCCGTTGCCGCGCCGGCCCCCGGCCGGACTCCCTGGAGCGCCGCGACGAGGTAGCGGACGAACCTGGCGAGGTCGTTGTCGGCCGCGTCGAGCGAGAGCCAGGCGTGGGCAAGGCCTCGCGACTCCAGCCACCCGGCGAGCGCGGCGGTCTTGCCATATCCGGGCGGAGCCGACAGGATCGTCAGACGGGCGCTGTCATCGAGGCCGCGGTCGAGCGCGGAGCTGAGCCGCGAGCGCTCCCGGTACCCCGCCACGGAGGTCGGTGCCCGGAGCTTCGTCGCGACGAGGGGAGCGCGGGGCTCGGGTGCGGTCCGGGCAGGAACCTCGAACCGAGCCGTACGTGCATCGGGCGTGGGCTGGCGTTGGGCGAGCGGATCCCTGGAGATCATCTGTCCCTGGCGGCGTCGGTGCGGCCCAAGGTGGCCACGAACCGCGGCCATTGTGCGCGGCAGCGCCGAGGTTCGGAACCCGGATGCTCCAGGCTCCCGTGCCTGAGCCGACTCTGCTCGGCCCTCAGCCTTCGCTGAACGCTTCGCGTCGGCGCCGCCGGCGTCAGGCGCCCCAGCTGCCAGTCCGCACCCGCAAGCCGCCATTCGCGTTGTCCTCCCCTGCCCGACTGTTCCCGCGACCCGCCCGGCGCGTCAAGCCGAGCCTTCCGGGCCCGTCGTCACGCCGGCGGAGACCGACCGGCGGCCCGGACCCGGCCGGTCGCGATCAGCGCGTCCTGTGGGCCTCCTCGCTCTCGCGGACGAGCAGGTCCCAGGAGACGTCGGCTGCCCCGACGAGCAGGACGAACACGACGACCGTCAATCCCGTCAGCCACCTCGCGTCGCCCGAGGAAGCGAGCGATGCCGCGATGAAGATCAGGACCACGTCGGCGGCGAAGGTCCAGGCCAGGCGACGGATGGTGGCGCGCTCCTTCCAGGCGCCGTCCCCCGCCCTGCGCAGCCCGACGACGCGCCGGACGATCCGGAGGAGGCCAAGGCCGGCCACGACCGTGAAGCTGATCGCCAGGGTCCCGGCGTCGGACCCCGGGACGAGGATGATGAGCGAGATGCCCAGGAGGTACAGCAGGTTGGAGAAGGCGAGGTTCGCCCGCGTCCGCAGGTCGACGCGCTCCACCGCGGAGATGGCCGAGAGGTTGATCGAGACGCCGACAAAGAGAAGCCCGAGGAGCGCGGCGGACGCCGATCCCGCCGCAAGGTAGAAGTCGTGCCACGAGTCGAGCGTGACCTGGAACGTCTTCGGGTCCACGGGTGCCATGGTACTCAGGCGGCCGCTCGGGTCATCCCGGGCGGACCCGCGGGTACGGCGTTTCCCGCCGAGTGACCGAGTCGAGATGCTCGAGCGCGCCGTCGGTGACGGCGTCGGCGCGTGGACCACGTCATCCGTCGCGAGCCCGCGTCGGCGCCCTGACCGCCCGCGTCTTGATCGATCCGTCGGCGGATGTCTGGGTCGCCAAGGGTGGCGGTTACCCGGTCTCAATGTCCGTGCAGGCGGCCGGCGGCAGCGAGAACTTCGAGATGTCCTTCGACATCACGGACATCAACAACCCGTCGAACAAGGTCGAATCGCCGGTGTAGGCCAGCCTTGCCGGCTCGGCCCGGCGACGACGCGAGAACTGCGACCGCCCTCTTTGGGGGCGGTCGCCGCCTATTGGCTCCGCGCCATCTCGAAGAACGACGTCGCCCAGCTGGACCAGTCCTTCGCGCACTTCACGATGACCTTGCCGTGGCGGGCACCCTGGCAGTACGCGACCTGCACCGGGACGCCGGCCTCGAGGGCGGCCCGGACGTTGCGCTCGGTCGCCTCCGCCGGTGGGTCGACCTGGTCGGCCGCGCCGGCCGTCAGGAGGACCGGCCGGTCGCCGAGCTTCCCGATGTACCGGATGGGGTCCGTGCTCGTGATGTCGCCGCCGACCTGCATCGAGACGCCCTGCGCCAGCACCCACGCGGCGGGACCACCCGGGAAGCCGAAGTCCTCCTCCATCGCGTTGCCGAAGGAGGTCACGACGTCGGCGTGAACCGAGTCGAGGATCACGGCCCGGACCCGCTGGTCGCCGGCCGCCACGGCGAGCGCCGTCGCGGCACCCATCGAGTTCCCGACGACGCCGATCCACGACGGCTTCTTCGTGGTCGCGACCCAATCGAGCATCCGGGTCACGTCGCGCTGCTCCCAGAGGCCCATCGAGGTCAGGTCGCCGCTGCTCTGGCCGTTGTTCCGGAGGTCGAACAGGACGAGGTTGTAGTCCTGGTGGAGGGGTTCCGCGAACGGCAGCATCCCGGACTTGCTGTCCTTCCAGCCGTGGACGAAGAGGAGCGTCGGTGCGCTGGTGCCGGCGCCGCTCGCCGCCGGGACGTACCAGCCCGCGAGCCGGATCCCGTCCGAGGTGACGACGTCGGTCCCGGCGGGAGCGGGGGTGCCGCCGCATGACCACGAGGTCGTGCCGTCCTTCGAGACCTGGGACGGGGCGAGGGCCGCGTCCCCCGCGATGTCGTAGTTGATCGCCTCGTAGGCCCACCCGTAGGCGAACCCCGGGGTGCGGCAGTCCGCGGACCGGTCCGGGTGCATGAACATGTTCGGGCCGATCGCGAGGATGACGCCCGAATACCCGACGGGCACGACCAGGGCTGCGACAATCCCGGCGACCACGAGCCACCGGCTCCGCCGACGCATGGAGCGCCAGCCATCGCGCGCAGCCGCGAGCGGCGGCCTGCGCCAGCCGACGTCGACGCCCACCAGGAACGCGAGCGCGAGCAGGACGGCATGTCCGAACGCCGCGACGAACCAGAACGACCCGGTGTCGCGGGGCAGGTCGAAGGCGATCGCCGCCCCGTGCCACACCGCGACCGCCAGGACGGCAAGCCAGGCGAACCGTGCGCGCCCCGCGACGGCGCCGGCGACGAACCCGATCCCGGTCACGAGGAGCCAGGACCAGCCAGCGGCTTCGAACAGGACCGCGATCGCGAACAGCCCGACGAGCACGATGAGGAAGGACGCGATCACCCGGACCGGCGTCGTGACGCCTCGCGACGCGACCGTGGGTGCCATCGCGGCACCGGTCATCCCCGCAGTAGCCACTGGAGGTACCTCCACTTCGCCTTCTGCGCCTCACGGCTCGAAGCTCCGCTCGTGGCGCTCCAGGGGCGAGAACTTGGGGGCCCGACCCGACCGTGCCGGCTCCGGACCCATCGGCCGGCCATCCGCAACCCAGATCGCCCGTGGATCGAATGGGGGGACGCCTACCGGGCCCAGCGTGCGTCGGGCGGCCCGGCTCCACCAGAGCCGTTTGGCTCGAGCATGCGCAGGCCCCTGCCCCTCACGCTGCCGCGCGGGTGCACGCCTCGCGCAATCCCACGCTGCGCGCGACTCGGCGCTGCGCGCTGAGATCGTTGGTCTCGGGTCCGCCGCCGGCCTGACCGCCTCCACGACCTCGGTCTCGGAGTTCCGCCACGGGCCGGTCGAGGCCGCGGGTCCCGACGACACTGTCCTGCTGCTTGACGTGGATCCGCCCGTCACGGCGCGGACCGTGTACCTCGACCTGCTGCGCGACGAGCTCAACCGCCTCGGCGTCCCCATGGTGACGCTGGCGCCGGACGCGCCTGCGGATCAGCCCGGCATCCGCCTCGGCCTGGCGCCTGGCGGGCCGGCGGCGCTCGAAGCGCTGCTGCGCCTCCAGCAGCTCGCCCGCGCGACCGCCCACGCCGCAGGAACCTACCAGGATGGGTTCCGCGTCCTGCGGGCCATCGTGCAAGCCGCCCTGATCCTCGACTGACGGCGCCGGTCGTCGGGCGGACGCTCGGCCGATGACGCAGCGTCATGACAGGGTTCGCTCTCACGCGCAGATTGGTCCTCGTGGCGACCCGCCGAGGTCGTTTGTGTGGCGTGGGACCGGCCGAATGGGCCGTGCCCGGCCGAGGGGACGTTCGTGAACGCCCTGGGTGGGATGTGGTGAAGCGACCCACGGTCGCGATCCGAGACGAGTCCGGAGCACGGTTCCGGGGGCTGCTGGAGGCGGCCCCTGACGCCATGGTGGTCGTGGACAAGGACGGCGAGATCGTCCTGCTCAACCTGCAGGCGGAGAAGCAGTTCGGCTACCGGCGCGACGAGCTGGTCGGCCAGCCGGTCACGAACATCATCCCGGTGGGCTTCGCCGAACGGCTGATCGCCGACGACCTGCGCTCCGCGGCCGAAGCCCTGGCCCAGCAGATCGGCACCGGCATCGAGCTCTCCGGGCGGCGCAAGGACGGCAGCGAGTTCCCGATCGAGATCATGCTCAGCCCCCTCGAGAGCGCCGAGGGGATCCTCGTCATCGCGGCCATCCGCAACATCAGCGTGCGCAAGGAAGCCGAGGACCAGCTCCTCCAGGCCCAGAAGCTCGAGTCGATCGGGAGGCTGGCCGGCGGGATCGCCCACGACTTCAACAACATGCTCTTCGTCATCAACGGGCATGCCGAGATGCTCGACGAGGACCTGGCGCCGGAGCGCCGCGCCACGCTCGATCTCGACGAGACCCTTCGCAACGTCAGGGCGATCCGCGAAGCAGCCGACCGGGCTGCCACGCTCACGGCCCAGCTCCTCGCCTTCAGCCGCCAGCAGGTCATCAGCCCGACGGTGCTCGACCTCAACGCGGCGATCGACGGCATCGAGCCAATGGTCCGGAGCGTGATCGGCGAGAACATGCGGCTCGTCATCAAGCGCGGCGACGACGTCGGTCACATCCGCGCGGACGCAGGCCAGCTCGACCAGGTCCTCGTCAACCTCGTCGTCAACGCCCGCGACGCGATGCCGGACGGCGGAACGGTGACGATCGAGTCCGGGACGGCAATGGTCGACGGGAAGCATGCGACCGAGCATTTCGAGGCGAAGCCCGGCGCCTACGTCCTTCTCGTCGTCAGCGACACCGGGGTCGGGATGGATCGCGCCACGCGGGACCGCATCTTCGAGCCCTTCTTCACGACGAAGCGGCCCGGCAAGGGGACCGGCCTCGGGCTCGCCTCGGCCTATGGCATTGTCCACCAGGCCGGCGGCCACATCTGGGTCTACTCCGAGCCTGGCCTGGGGTCGACGTTCAAGCTCTACTTCCCGCGGGTCGAGCCCTCTGGGGCGACGGAGCGGCCCACCGCGTCCCCGGTCCCCACGCTCGGAACCGGCACGGTCCTCGTGGTCGAGGACGAGCCCGGCGTCCGCGACATGACCACGCAGATGCTCACCCGGTCCGGCTATCACGTGATCGCCGTCGCGGACGGCGCCGACGCCATCGCGCAACTGGCCCGGCTCGACGAGCCGGTCGACGTGCTGGTCACGGACGTCATCATGGCGCACATGTCGGGTATCGAGCTCGCTGGGCTCGTGATGGATCGGTACCCGGACGTTGGCGTCGTGATGCTGTCCGGGTACACCGCCCAGACCCTGAACCTCGAGCGCGTCACGACGCGCGGCGCCATGTTCGTGCCGAAGCCGGTCACCTCGGGCAACCTCGTCGTCGCGGTCCAGCAGGCCCGGGCGCGCCGACAGGCGCAGCAGGACCGCGACGAGCCGCGGGCGATCGCGCTGGAGGGCTCGTGATCGTGGAGACGACGGCGCCAGACGCCCCGGTCCTGATCGTCGACGACGATGCCGCCGCGCGCGACCTCGTCGCGACACAGCTGCGACGCGAAGGGTTCGAGACGCGCGAGGCGGCGAGCGGCGAGGCTGCGCTGCGCCTCATCGCGGCCGAGGCCATCGGCCTCGTCATCCTCGACATGCGCATGCCCGGCATATCGGGCACCGATGTCATCCTCGCGCTCCGCGAGCAGCCCGACACGGCAACCCTCCCGATCATGGTGCTGACGGGCAAGGGCGACGAGTACTCGCTGGCCGCGAGTCTCGGCGTCGGCGCGGACGACTACCTGACGAAGCCGATCAGGCTCGACGAGCTGGTCGCACGGGTCCGGGCGCACCTGCGCGGCGTGCGGGTCGCCGCCGAGCAGGCCATGCGCGAGAGCGAGGAGCGGTATCGCGCGCTCGTCGAGCAGTCGGCGGACGGCATTCTCGTCTCCGACCAGACCCGCCGCTACGTCGTGGCGAATCCGGCCATCTGCCGGATGCTGGGCTATGCGCGCGACGAGCTCCTGTCGATGTACTCGCCAGGCCTGAGCGCACACGACGACCCCGTGAGCCCGGAGGAGATGGACGAGCGGTTGGCCGCGACCGTGGCCGGGACCGGGCTCCTCGTGCAGCGACGCTACCGGCGCAGTGACGGATCGAGCCTGTCGGCGGAGGTGAGCTTCTCCCAGCTGCCCGACGGGCGCCTGCAGCGCAACATCCGGGATATCGGCGAGCGTCTTGCCGCCGACGCGGAGCGGACAAGACTGGCGTCGGCCGTCGAGCAGACTGCCGACGCGATCTGGATGAACGACCTCGCCGGCATCATCACGTACGTCAATCCGGCGTTCACCCGTGCCTACGGCTACACGTCGGACGAGGTCGTCGGCCTGTACGCGGGCATTCTCGACAGCGGCCAGCACGAGCCGGCATTCTTCTCGGCCATCTGGGCCGCTGTGCACGCGGGGCGGACCTGGACGGGCACGATCGTCAACCGGCGCAAGGACGGCACCCCGATCGAGATGGAATCGGTCGTCTCGGCGATCCACGACGCCGACGGTCGATTGACGGGCTACGTCCAGGCCGACCGCGATGTCACGCACGAGCGAAAGCTCGAAGGCGCCCTCGCGCGGGATGCCCGGGAGCGCGAGACGATCGAGGCAGCCCTCGCGCAGATCGATCCGGACGCCTCCGCCGAGGAAATCGCGACCGCGGCCTGCGCGGTCATCAACGGGCTTCCCGGCGTCGATTCCACCATGGCGGTGGTCCTCAACGAGGGCGAGGGCGCGATCCTCGGGGTCGCGGGGCAGCTCGTGCCGATCTTCGTTCCGAGGATTGGACTTCCCGCAGGTCGGGTCGAGTACCTGCGCGAGCGGGCCTCCGGGGGCCCGTGGTACGAGGAGTGGCGGCCGGGTCCAGGCGCCGGGGCCTGGGAGGACGCCATCACGACGACCGGGCTTCGGGCGACCGCGTATGCGCCCTTGCGCGGCCCGCGCGGCGTGATCGGCGTCGTCGGCATCGCGAGCCACGAGACCGCGACAGCGCCGGCCCTTGTCGAGCACATGCCGGCGTTGGCGGCGTTTGCCTCGATTCTCGGGGCCCTGCTCGTCCCGAAGCTGCAGGATCGACGACGGGAGAGTGCCCAGCGGGCGCAGATCCGGGGCGTCCTCGACGCGTCCGCCTTCACGCCATTCTTCCAGCCGATGGTCGAGCTCCACACCGGGAGCGTGGTCGGCTACGAGGCGCTCACCCGCTTCACGGATGGCGTGCCGCCCGACATCCGGTTCGCCGCGGCGGCCAGGGCCGGACTCGGCATCGAGCTGGAGCTCGCCACCCTGCGCGCGGCGATGAGCGCCGGGGCCGCCGTCCTCTCCCCCACGGCGTTCCTGAGCCTCAATGCCTCGCCCGGCCTCATCACCTCGGGCGCGCTGCGAGCCCTCTTCGCCGGCGTCGCACGACCGCTCGTCCTCGAGATCACCGAGCACGTCGCGATCGTGGACTACGTGGCGCTACGGGCGGAGCTGGCGGCCCTCGGGCCGACGGTTCGCGTTGCAGTGGACGACGCGGGGGCCGGCTACGCCAGCTTCCACCACATCCTCGAGCTCGCGCCCGACTTCGTGAAGCTCGACATCGGGCTCATCCGCGGGATCGACGCCGACCCCGCCCGCCAGGCGCTGCTTGCCGGGATGGCGTACTTCGCCGTGCGGCGCAAGATCCGCCTCGTCGCCGAGGGAATCGAGACCGGCGAAGAGCTCGAGGTTCTCCGTTCGCTCGCGGTCCCCTACGGGCAGGGCTACCTCCTCGGCCGGCCCCGGGATGGCCGGGAGCCGGGGCCGTGGCCGACCGCCGTCACGCTCGCAACGAGGCCGGCGAAGGCGCGCAGGTCTCGCGCGCGACGCTGACGCCGAACCGGCGCCCTGGTCGACGCCCGGATCGAGCCCCACGCCTCGGGGCCTCCCCGTCGAGGTCGCGGAGTGGCCCCGGCCCCCGCTCAGCGTCGCCTTTGGCGGCACCGGGTAGGCTGCCCGGGACGAGCCGGCCCCGGACGGTCGTCGGCCGCGGTCGCGGCATGAGCCACGGCCCGGGGCGCACGGGAGGCCGCCCACCTTCATGGACGAGCAGTTCGACTTCGTGGTCATCGGAGCCGGTCCGGCCGGCGAAGCCGCCACCTACCTGGCGCGTGCCCGCGGCGCGACGGTCGCCGTGGTCGACCGGGAGCTGTTCGGTGGGTCGTGCCCTTTCTGGGCGTGCATGCCGTCCAAGACCCTCCTGCACGCGGCGGCGGTCCACGCCGGCGGCGGGGACTACGACTGGGCACGCGCATCCGCCCGCCGCGACTACATGATCAGCCGCGAGGGGACCGACTTCCCGAGCGACGCCGGCCACGTGTCCGGGCTCGAGGGAGCGGGCGCGGTCACGATCCGTGGAACCGCCCGAATCGCCGGCCCGGGCCGCGTCGTCGTCACGCATGACGGCACGGAGCACGAGCTGCAGGCCCGCCACATCGTGGTCGCGGTCGGCTCGCAGTCCAAGGTCCCGCCCATCGACGGAATGGACACGATCAGGCCCTGGACCAACCGCGAGGCGACCAGCACGCGCGCGCTGCCCGCGAGCCTGGTGATCCTGGGCGGCGGTCCGACTGGCGTGGAGCTGGCCCAGGTGTTCGCTCGCTATGGCGTGCCGACCGCCCTCGTCGCGTCGCAGCCGCGCATCAACCCGAAGGGCCATCCCCGCAACTCGGCGGCGCTGGAGGCGACCCTTCGCGCCGATGGCGTTGAGATCCGGACCAGCGTCCGCGCCATCCGGGTGCGGGCGCGGGCCGCGGCATCGGGCGCGCACGTGATCGACCTCGCCGACGGCACCACCGTCGAGGGCCATGAGGTCCTCCTCGCCGTCGGGCGGACGCTGCCGCTCGCGGGCCTCGGTCTCGAGACGCTCGGCATCGACGTATCCAGCGGTGCCCTGACCGTGGGACCCGACCTCCGGATCGCTCCGGGCGTCTTCGTGGTGGGCGACCCCGCGGGCCCCGAGATGCACACGCACATCTCCCACTACCAGGGCGAGATGGCGGTGCGGATCGCCCTCGGCGACGACGTCCTCCCGGACTACCGGGCCATCCCCAATGCGGTCTACACGGATCCCGAGGTCGCCGGCGTCGGCCTGTCTCTCGAGGAGGCGCGCGCGGCCGGGCATGACGCGTTCGAGGAGGTTGCCGACCTCGCGACGACGGCGAAGGGCTACGTCGCCGAGGCCAGCGGCCACGTGACGATCGTGGTGGATCGCGCGACGCGGACGCTCCTCGGCGCCTTCATCGCGGGCCCGGCCGCGTCCGAGGTGATCCACGAGGCGGTCCTTGCCATCAAGACGCGGACCACCCTCGACGTCCTCGCCGACACGATCCACGCGTTCCCGACCACGGCCCGCGCGATGGGCGGGCTCTTCGCCCAGGCGGTCGGCACCCTCGATACTGCACCGTGACCGCTCCGGGCCACCGGGACGAAGACGAGGCCCTGATCACGTCCCGCATCGCGCCGATCAAGATCCCGGACGAGTTCACCGTTTGGGCCGCCAGCGACGTGCACGGCCAGCTGCGCGCCGTCGATCGGCTGCTCCGCGCCGCCGGCCTGACCGATGGCGCGGACCGCTGGGTCGCGCCTCCCGCGACGGCCCTCGTCGTGACCGGGGACGTCGTGGACCGGGGCCCCGACTCGCTGTGGCTCGTCCGGCGCCTCGCCTCGCTCCGGGCACAGGCGGGGGCCGCGGGTGGGCTGGTCGCGATCCTCGGGGGCAACCACGAGGCGCAGGTCCTCGGCGGGCTCGATGGCCAGCCGCAGATCTTCCGGGCGCTGATGGCATTCGGCGGCGGGGCGACCCTGCTGTCCGCTGGGCTGCGCCCGGACGAGTGGGAGGGCCGCTCGCCCGCCGAGATCGCCGCTCGCGTGGACGAGCTTGCGCCCGACCTCCGGCCGACGCTCTGGACGTTCGCACCGTATGCGCACTGGGGAGACGTGCTGCTGGTGCACGGCGGTCCGGTGCCGAACCAGGAGCTTGACCGGTTCGAGCGGAGCGCCGACCGGCTGTGGATTCGCGACGGGTTCTTCGCCTCGCCGGATCTTTTCCCCGATGCCGCCGCGTGGGCGCCCTACCGGAAGGCCGGGATGGGCAGGGTCGTCTTCGGGCACACGCCGGTTGACGGCCCGACGCTCTTCCATGCCGGCCATGCCCTCAACCTCGACACGTGGCGTGGAAAGCAGGTCACGCTGGCCCGGCTCGATCCGGGGCGCGAGCTGCGCGATGCCGTCTTCCTCTCCGAGCCGGCCGAGCCGCGCGCGATCGCCGACGCGCCGGTCTCGGCCGAGGAGATCCGCCGCTTCGACGCCGAGTTGCCCGCCGTGGTCGATGCGTGGGTGGCGGGCCGGCCGGACCTCGCCGTTCAGCCGGCCGGGCGGACCACCTCGTACGACTGACCTCGCGGTCGTGGCGCCGCCGTCGGGCGGGCCGCCGAGAAGCGACGCAGGCGCAGGGCGTTCGAGACGACGGTCACCGACGAGAGGGCCATCGAGGCTGCTGCGAAGATCGGGTCGAGCAGCATTCCCGTGAACGGGTACAGGACCCCCATCGCGATCGGGATCAGCAGGACGTTGTAGGCGAACGCCCAGAACAGGTTCTGGCGGATGTTGCGCATCGTGGCCCGCGAGAGCGTGATGGCCGTGACGAGGCCCCGGAGGTCGCCCGACATGAGCGTCACGCCGGCCGACTCCATCGCGACGTCGGTCCCCGTGCCCATCGCCACCCCGACGTCCGCGGATGCCAGGGCCGGGGCATCGTTGACGCCGTCGCCGACCATCGCCACGACCTTCCCCTCGGCCTGGAGCGCCTTCACGGCAGCCGCCTTGCCATCGGGCCGGACGTCGGCGAGCACGCGGTCGATGCCGGCCGAGCGGGCGATGGCCTCGGCCGTCCTGCGGTTGTCGCCGGTCAGCATCGCGACGACGATTCCCAGGCGGCGCAACTCGGCCATCGCCTCGATCGAGCCGGCCTTGAGCGTGTCGGCGATGGCGATGACCGCCGCCGCCCGTCCGTCGATCGCGGCGAAGACCGGGGTCTTGCCGTCGGCGGCGAGCGCATCCGCGCTCGCGACGAGCGCCGAGACGTCGACCCCTTCGGCCTCGAGGTATCCCGGGCGGCCGACCAGCACCCGGCGTCCACCGACCGTCGCGGCGACCCCGCCGCCTGCCGTGGCGAGGAAGTCGGCGGCGACCGGCACGTCGAGCGCCCGGGTCGTGGTGGCCTCCCGCACGATCGCATCGGCCAGGGGATGCTCGGACCCGCGCTCGGCGGCTGCGACGAGGGCAAGGAGCTCGTCCTCGCCCGGGGCGCCGGGCGCCCGGACCACGTCGGTCACCCGCGGCTTGCCCTCGGTGAGCGTGCCCGTCTTGTCGA
>Ga0209745_1001143_pt1 | contig 15940 bp, 11 predicted proteins | sample BarGraNGADG00312_FD_184495 | JGI IMG/M metagenome (GOLD analysis project Ga0209745, IMG submission 184495) | Arctic peat soil microbial communities from Barrow, Alaska - Barrow Graham LP Ref core NGADG0004-312 (SPAdes) (version 2) | ecosystem: Environmental > Terrestrial > Soil > Wetlands > Peat... | reverse complement strand
GGCGAGGGAGAGGGCGAGCAGGAGCGAGCCCGAGTTGTGCATCTCCCGGAAAGGAAGGACCACGAGCTGGGCCCGCCCGACCTCGTTCGCCAGGGTCGGGTCGTCGATGTACTCCAGCCGTGCATCGATCCGGGCGTCCGCGGCGCAGGAGGTGCAGATGCGGGCCACGAGCGAGCCGTCGGCCGGCTTGCCCACCACGCGGAGCCGCAGGCTGGCGTCGGTCGTCTGCCCGAAGGCCTCCAGGAGATGCTCGACGCCCTTGTAGGGGCGGATCAGTCCGAAGTACAGGATGCGCCCAGGCTCGGCCGGTGGGACAGGGATGCCCGAGAACCCGTGGCAGTAGTCGCCGTGCGGGATGGTGTGGACCGGCGCGGGCGTCGGTGGCACGGTCGTCGGGTTGAGCCGGATCCATGCGGTGGTCCGGCGCTCGCAGCGGGCGATGAGCATGCGCTCGGACCGTGACCCCGTCTCGTGGGACGCCAGATTGTGGATCGTGCGGACGAGCGGAGTTCCCCTCGCGGCCAGCCGCGTCAGCAGCGCCGCGAACAACGCCCGGCGCGCCCAGGTGCGCGGCAGGGTGTTCCCGCGCAGCAGCACCTCGGGCCAGTGCAGGTGCAGGACGTCGTAGCGTCCGAGCAGCGCTCGCGACCAGGAGAACGTGACGATCTGGATCTCGGGGGTTGCGCACGCCAGGAGTTGCACCAAGTAGGGATTGGTCGTCGGGCGAGGCGCCTGGAAGGACTGCAGGACGGTGACCGTGCGGGGCTTCGTGGTGGCGCCCCGAACGCTCACCTGCGCACCGTTGGACCCACCGGTAGCGGAATGCCGGGCGGGCGCGCAGGGTGGCGAGCCGCCCTGGCTCGGCAACGTTGCGCGCGCTCACGTGAGCCCCTACGGACGCGAGCTGGTCCAGCCCGTAGGGCCACCGGCCTGGGACCTCGCCCCGGGCGTGCCGCGCCGACCACTGTCCGATGTCACGCTCGCTGCGGAAGATGATCTCGACCGACGCGGTGCTCGCCTGTGTCGATGTCATCTCCACGCCCCGGTGGTCCGTGCGTGCCGGCGGGTCCGCGCGACCGCCATCCGGTAGGCGGCTGCGTGGTCCACCCCGATCTGTGGCCACGCGCGGGCGCCGAGGTCCGGCGTCGGCGCGCGGTCGGACCGCGCGGCCCTCACGGCCGCGATCAAGTCCTCGGACGTGAGGTCGCCGTCGAACGTCATGACCCAGCCCGGACCGACCTCGGCCGCCAGCCGCTCGACCGCGGGCCCGGCTGGTAGCAGCACCGGCCGGTCCAGCGAGAGGGCAAGGAGCGCGGCCCCGGAGTTGTGCAGCTCGCGGTACGGGAGCACCACGAGCTCCGCGCGTCCGAGCTCGTCCGCGAGGACGTCGTCGTCCACGTACTCCAGGCGTGCGCCGATCCGGTCGTCGGCGCCGGCGGCGCGTTCGATGGTTCTCGCGAGCTCGGCCGATGAGGGGCGACCGACGATGCGCAGCCGCAGGCCGGCGTCGGGTATCGCCCCGAACGCCTCGAGCAAGCGCTCGACCCCCTTGTACGGGCGCACGAGCCCGAAGAACAGGAGGTGCCCGGGTGTCGCCGCGGGCCGACGGTAGGCGGCGAACCAGTCCCTGTAGTGACCGTGCAGGATCGTCACGACGGGTGCGTGCGTCGGGGCCAGCGTGAGGGGATTGAGCCGGATCCACACCGTCGTCCGGCGGTCGCACCACCGCAAGAGCGCGCGCTCGACGCGGGAGACCTGCTCGTGCGGCTCGGTGTTGTGCAGCGTGCGCACGAGCGCGGTCCGGCGCAGCTGGAGCCTGAGCAGCACCAGCGCGAAGCGCACCTGACGCGTCGCCGTGCGTGGGCGGGTGCTCGCGCGCAGAAGCGTCTCGGGCCAGTGCACGTGCAGCACGTCGTACGGCGACGTCAGCGCGGCCCACCAGCTGAACGTGGAAGCGTGCACGTCGGGCGGCAGGCACTCGAGCAGCTGGGTCAGGTACGGGTTGGTGGTGCGGCGTCGTCTGGGGAAGGACTGCAGCACCGTGATCGCGGACGTCACGATGATCAGATCGCAGCGGGCGCGGGCGGATGCCTCTCCGCGAGTCCCTCCGCGGGGGCGGTGTCGTCCGGGGGCCGGTCCCGCCGGATCAGCAGGAGGCCAACGGTGAGCACCAGGACCGGCATCGAGGAGACGATCGGTCCGAACGCCAGGTTCCACAGCGTGAGGACCGCGAGATAGACCACGACGCCGCTCGCGGACCGGCGCGCGACCCCGGTTGCCAACGACCAGATGACCAGGCCCGTGACCGTGACGATGAGCACCAGGCCAGGGATGCCGAAGCTCGACCAGAAGTCGGCGACGACGGCATGCAGCTTGATCTCCCTGCCGAACATGTAGTTCTCGACATACCCGTTGTTGGGGTCGTAGCTCAGGTTTGCCATCCCCGACTTCGCCACGCGGAGGTCCTCAAGATTCGCCGAGACGCCCAGCCCGTACCCCCACGGCCGGTGCTGGAACAGGGCCACGGTCGCGCCCCACTCCGGCCGCCCGCCGAGGATGATCGACCCGGACCTGTCGATCTGTTGGATCGATCGCTGCTGGGTGGTCGATCCGAGGTAGCCGTCCACGATGAGCGCGGTGACGGCGAAGTACACGCACACGGCGACGGTCCCGAGCAGTGCGATCGTCGCCATCCCGCTCGACCGCCGGCTCATCCGCGTCGGTCGCAGCTGCCAGACGACGAGCACCGCCGCGAGCCCCATCGTCGCGAAGGCGGACCGCGAGTCGTTGAGCGCCGACGTCCCCCCGAGCGCGAGGAGGACGAGCACCTCCGCCCACCGGGGGCGGCTCCCGGCGAAGAGGCCGAGCGCGAGCACCGCGAGAGCGTAGGCGATCCCGTACTTCCACGGATTGACCGGATTGGGGGGGTAGAACGCGAACCGTGCGAGCAGGCCAGCTCCGCACGCCAGCGCGACGGCGCGGAGCGGCAGGACGGTCCGGGCCCACAGGATCATGCCGATCGCGCAGAAGCCGCCGAGGACCATGAGCAACGTCGCGCGCAGGATCAGCGCGGTGACGTCGTGCGTCGCCGCGGCGTCGCCCGCCAGCCAGAGCCCGCTCAGCCCGGCGAGAGCCGTCAGGACGAGCAGCACCCGGGCCCCGACGAACTGCCGGGCAGCGGGCCACCAGACGGGCAGGAGCACGACGGCGGCGAGCGTCCCGGTGGTCACGCCCTGGATCAGCGTGATGTCCAGGCCGATCAGCACCATCGCCGCGAGCGCGACGTTCCGGGTGGCGTGCGGCACCCCGCCGGCCGAGCTGCCGTCGGGTCCGGGTCCGTGTGCAGGCCGCGCGGTCAGGAGCGTGGTCACTGCGGGATCACACCCGGGTGACGTTTGGTTCTTGCCCTGCTGCCGGGTCGGGCCCCAACCTGCGGGGCTCGCCGCTTGTGGTGGCGCGGGTGCGCAGGGCACTGCGCGAGGGCTCGCCGGGCTCAGCGCCGGGGTTGGTGCCGCGCGCTGACCTGGGTTGGCGGGAGGCGGTCGGGCGCGGCGTCTCGCCGGGGATGTAGTAACCGCCGGACCCTTCGTCGGGCGCCTGGTTCAGGACGAGCCCGAGCACGCGGGCTTCGACTGCCGCGAGGGCGCTCAGGCCGTCCGCAAGCTGGTTGCGGTGCGCCGTGCGGGCACCGACGGTCATGAGCACCCCATCCGCGAGCCTTGAGAGGATCGCAGCGTCGGTGACGGGGAGAAGAGGAGCGGAGTCGAGCAGGATGACGTCGTACCGCTCGCCGAGCAGTGCCAGCAGGTCGGCCATCGCTTGCGAGTCCAGGAGCTCGCTCGGGTTGGGCGGGACCTGCCCCGCCGGAAGCACGTCGAGCTTGCCGTCGCCCCATGGCTGGATGACGTCGTCGAGGTCGGCCTCGCCGATGAGGACGGTGGTGAGACCGACCTCACCCTCGATACCCATGTACTGCGCGATGGAGGGCCAGCGCAGGTCAGCGTCGATCAGCAGGATGCGCGCTGAGCCCTCGGACATCGCGATCGCGAGGTTGATCGCTGTCGTCGACTTGCCCTCGCCCAGCAGCGCCGAGGTGATGACGATCGATCGCCTCGAGCCGGTGAGGTTGAGGAACCGGAGGTTGGTGCGCAGCCGACGGTAGGACTCGGCCCGGTCCCCATAGGGGTCGTCGCGCATCGCGAGGGCGTGCTGCGACGCGTTGCGCTCGTACCGCACCGTGCTCAGCACGGCGGCGTCGGTGACCCGCCGGATCTCCTTGACGCTGCGGACCCGGGTGTCCAGCACGCTGCGGGCGAGCGCGAACAGCACGCTGAGCAGGAGGCCGAGCACCAGACACGTCGCGGTGATGAGCAGGGTGTTGGGTGAGAACGCGGAGCTGGGAGGCGTCGCCTTGGCGACCGTCGTGAGGAAGATCGCCGGACCGCCGGTGGCTCCGAGCCCGCCGACAGCGATCGCGAGCTGGTCGCTCACGGCGTTGGAGAGGTCGGCTGCCTTCTGCGGTGAGTCACCCACCGCGGAGATCTCCAGGATCACGGTCTGGAGCGGGCTCGTGGCCGTGATCGACTTGGCCAGGACGCGCGGCGTGGTGTCGAGCCCGAGCTTCTCGATCACCGGCGCCAGCACGATGGGCATGGTCGCGAGCTGGGCGTAGGACTGCACCAGGTCTTGCGCATAGGTGTTCCCCTGGACCAGCTCGCCCACGGACGCTCCCTGCTTGAGGGACACGTACACACTTGACGTGGCCTTGTAGCTCGGTGGCGCAGTCATCGAGTAGGCGAAGCCGGCACCCAGGCTCAGCGCGCCGACGAGTGCAATGACCAGCCAGTTCTTACGAAGAACGGCGAGGTACTCACTCAGTTCCATCGAACCTTCCCCCCATCGGAGCGCCGCGGTCGACGCCTGCGGATCATCGTTACATAGCGTCCAAACGCCCCGCAGGGCTGTGGGGAGGTGAGGTGGGTGCCAAAACGGGTGAATTCCTCGCCGATTCGTCGTAGTGCATCCGGCTCCCGGCTAGCGTTGACCCGTACATAGTCGCGGGAGGCGGGCGAGATGGGCCGAATTGTCGGGTACGCACCCGGTGCCTATGACCTGTTCCATGTTGGGCACCTCAACATCCTTCGGCTTGCCAAGCAGCACTGCGACTACCTCGTTGCGGGGGTCGTCTCGGACGAGATGTGCGAGTTCACGAAGGGTAAGGCGCCGCTCGTCCCGCTCGCGGAGCGCCTGGAGATCGTCCGCCACATCTCCTTCGTGGACGAGGTGTTCGCCGAGATGCAGCCGGACAAGGTCGAGACGTGGCGCACCGTGCATTTCGATGTGCTGTTCAAGGGTGACGACTGGCGCGGCACGGCCAAGGGGGACCGGCTCGAGCGAGCCTTCGCCGCGGTCGGCGTCGAGATCGTCTACTTCCCGTACACGGTGCAGACCTCGAGCACGGCGTTGCGGCGGGCGATCGCGGCAATCAACGGCGATGTGGTCGAGCTGGAGAAGGTCGCGGGCTAGGCGTCCGCGGCGGCCCGGCCCGCCTGCCTGACGATCGACCTGCTGCCCGAGCGCGCTCGGGCTTGCTCGCGGACGGGCTGACGCGCCCCCGTAATACGATGGTCGCCGCCCTGTGCACCCCGGGTCCGAACCGGATCCGAGGCGTTCTGCCTGCGTCCGTGGCCCAGCCCCTCCGTCGTCGTCGCCCGAAGGAACCGTGATCTGCCCCGCATGAACCTCACCGGCCTGCTGCCCGCCGTGCTCGCTGATCCCGCCGTCGCCGAGGCGGTCGGGCTCGTCCAGGCGCGTGGTGCGGTCGACGTCGTCGGGCCTCCCGGGGTCCGAGCTCCCCTGCTCGCGGCCATGACCGGTTCCCGGCCGTCCGGCGCGGAGCCCGCGGCCGGCGCGCGTCCGCTCGTCGTCGTGACCGCGACAGGTCGCGACGCCGACGACCTCGCTGCTTCGCTGCGCTGCTACCTCTTGCCGGATGCGGTCGCGGTGCTGCCAGCCTGGGAGACGCTGCCCCACGAGCGGCTCTCGCCCCGCGCCGACACGGTCGCGCGTCGTCTCGCCGTCTTCCGCCGGCTCGCGCACCCCACTGCGGACGCCGGCCAGACCGGACCGATCCGGGTGCTGGTGCTGCCGGTCCGCGCGCTGCTCCAGCCGGTGGTGGCGGGCCTCGGTGAGCTCGAACCGGTCGAGCTGAACCTGGGTGACCGCGCTGACCTGGCCGAGCTCGCCGACCGCCTGGTGGCCGCCGCCTACGCGCGCGTCGACATGGTCGAGCGACGCGGCGAGTTCGCCGTCCGCGGCGGGATCCTCGACGTCTTCCCCCCGACCGAGGACCACCCGCTCCGGGTCGAGTTCTGGGGCGACCAGGTCGAGGAGGTGCGCTGGTTCGCGGTCGCCGACCAGCGCAGCCTCGAGGTCGCCGAACGCGGGGTCTGGGCGCCGCCGTGCCGCGAGATCCTGCTCACCGCCGCGGTCCGGGCGCGCGCGGCAGCGCTCATCCGGGAGTTCCCGGGGGCGGTCGAGATGCTCGGCCGACTGGCTGAGGGCATCGTCGTCGAGGGCATGGAGTCCCTTGCGCCGGTGCTCGCGAGCGCCATGGTCCCGGTGCTCGACCTCGTGCCCGCCGACGCGCTGCTCGTCGTCGCGGACCCCGAGCGGGTGCGCCGTCGGGCCCATGACCTGGTGGCCACGACCGAGGAGTTCCTCGCCGCCGCCTGGACGTCCGCCGCCGCCGGCGCGAGCACCCCGATCGACCTGCGCGCGGCGTCGTTCGCGTCGCTCGCGGAGGTCCGAGACATCGCAGCGAGGCGAGGTCTGGGCTGGTGGACGCTCAGCGCCTTCGGCCTGGACCCCGAGACCCCCGTTCCCGAGGATGTGTCTGACGGCTCGCAGGTGACGCTCACCATCGCCGCCCGGGAGGTCACCGGCTACCGCGGCGACGTCGAGCGGGCCGTCGCCGACGTGCGCGCGCTGCAGCGCGACGGCTGGCGGCTCGTCCTGACCACCGAGGGGCACGGGCCTGCGCGCCGCATGGTCGAACAGCTCGGCGCGGCCGACGTCCCGGCGCGCCTGGTTGCCGAGATCGGTACCGAGCCTGCGGGTGGCGTCGTGCTGGTCACCCCAGCGCCGGTGGGTCCGGGGTTCGTCGCGCCCGAGCTGCACCTCGCGGTCTTCTCGGAGTCCGACCTGACGGGTCGCGCGGGATCCTCGACCCGGGACATGCGCAAGATGCCCTCGCGGCGCCGCAACGTCGTCGACCCACTGCAGCTGCGCCCCGGCGACAACGTGGTGCACGAGCAGCACGGCGTCGGGCGGTTCGTCGAGCTCGTCCAGCGGACCCTGGGAAGCGGGGCCAACGCTGCGACCCGCGAGTACCTCGTGATCGAGTACGCGCCTTCCAGGCGGGGACACCCCGGGGACCGCCTCTACGTGCCTACGGACCAGCTCGACCAGGTCACCAAGTACACCGGCGGCGAGTCCCCGACCCTGAACAAGATGGGCGGCGGCGACTGGGCGAGGACCAAGGGGCGGGCGCGCAAGGCGATCAAGGAGATCGCCGCCCAGCTCATCCAGCTGTACTCGGCCCGGATGGCCACGGCCGGGCACGCGTTCAGCCCGGACACCCCGTGGCAGCGCGAGCTCGAGGACGCTTTCGCCTACGTCGAGACCCCCGACCAGCTCGTCACGATCGAGGAGGTCAAGGCCGACATGGAGAAGACGGTCCCGATGGACCGCCTGGTCTCCGGTGACGTCGGGTACGGCAAGACCGAGATCGCGGTGCGGGCGGCGTTCAAGGCGGTCCAGGACGGCAAGCAGGTCGCCGTCCTGGTCCCGACGACGCTGCTCGTCCAGCAGCACCTCGACACCTTCTCCGAGCGGTACGCGCCGTACCCGGTCACGGTCCGGGCGCTGTCGCGCTTCCAGTCCGACGCCGAGGCGAAGGAGGTCCTGGCGGGCCTCCTCGAGGGCAGCGTCGACGTCGTCATCGGCACGCACCGTCTCATCACCGGCGAGGTCCGGTTCAAGGACCTCGGCCTGGTGATCGTCGACGAGGAGCAGCGCTTCGGCGTCGAGCACAAGGAGACGCTCAAGGCGCTGCGCACGAACGTCGACGTGCTCTCGATGAGCGCGACCCCCATCCCGCGCACGCTCGAGATGGCCATCACCGGGATCCGGGAGATGTCCACGCTCGCGACACCTCCCGAGGAGCGCCACCCCGTGCTGACGTTCGTGGGGGCGTACGACGAGAAGCAGATCACGGCCGCGATCCGCCGCGAGCTGCTGCGCGAGGGCCAAGTGTTCTACGTGCACAACAAGGTGGCATCGATCGACCGGGCCGCCGCCCGGCTTGCCGAGCTGGTGCCTGAGGCGCGCATCGCCGTCGGGCACGGCAAGATGCCCGAGCGCACCCTCGAGCGCGTGATCGGGGACTTCTGGGAGAAGAGGTTCGACGTGCTGGTCTGCACGACGATCATCGAGACCGGCCTCGACATCTCGAACGCGAACACACTGATCCTCGAGCGTGCGGACGTCCTCGGCCTGTCCCAGCTGCACCAGCTGCGAGGCCGCGTCGGGCGCGGGCGCGAGCGGGCCTACGCCTACCTGCTGTACCCGCCCGAGCGGCCGCTGACCGAGACCGCCCACGACCGGCTCGCGACCATGGCCGCCCATACGGACCTCGGTGCGGGCATCCAGATCGCGATGAAGGACCTCGAGATCCGCGGGGCCGGGAACCTGCTGGGTGGCGAGCAGTCCGGTCACATCGAGGGCGTCGGCTTCGACCTCTACATCCGCATGGTGGGCGAGGCCGTTGCGAGCTTCCGCGGGGAGGTCGAGGAGGAGGCGCCCGAGGTCACGATCGAGCTGCCGGTCGACGCGCACATCCCGCACAGCTACATCGCCCACGAGCGGTTACGGCTCGAGGCGTACCGCAAGCTCGCCGCGGGGGAGACTCCCCAGGCGCTCGCGGAGGTGCGCTCGGAGCTGGTCGACCGGTACGGGCCGATCCCCGAGCAGCTGGAGAACCTGTTCGCCGTGGCGGACTTCCGCAACGCGGCCCGTGCGGTCGGTCTCGCGGACGTGACGGCGCAGGGCAAGGTCGTGCGGTTCGCGCCCGTCGACCTACCGGAGTCTGCCCAGCTGCGGCTCAAGCGGCTCTACCCCGGCACCGTGCTCAAGCCGGCGTTGCGCACGATCCTCGTGCCGTTCCCGACGACGGCCCGCCTCGGTGGCCGGCCCCTGCACGGCGGCGAAGTCCTCGCGTGGGCGCGCCAGCTGATCGACGCCGTCGTGCGGGGCGACGTGAGCGCGGCGGCCGGGGTAGGAACCCGGACCGTGGGTGATGCGGCCTACGATGGCCAGCGTTCGTGATGACAACGGAGGTCTGAAGTGGCAGTCCGGTCTTCGAGGGGACGACGCCGCGCGGCGGCCCTGCTCGCTCTCGGTGCGCTCGCGGTGGGTGTCCTGACCGGCTGTTCCGGCCGACCCGGCGCAGCCGCCGTGGTCGATGGCCAGCAGATCTCGGTCGCCGACCTCCAGACGGCCACCTCCGAACTTGCCCCGTACCTGCAGAACGTCTCCCAGTCGAGCGTCCTGATGGTGCTCATTGCAGCTCCGAGCTTCGACCGGGCCGCGTCGAAGGCGGGCGTCGGTGTCTCGCGCCAGCAGGCAGAGGACCTCCTCGACAAGGCCGCTCAGTCCGCCGTGGCCGCGGGCAAGGCACCCGTACGGACGGCGGGCTTCAGTGACGCAGCCGTGGAGGTGGCCCGGTTCACCCTCCTGCAGCAGAACATCCAAGCGCTGCCCAACGGGGCCGCCGTCGTCGCAGGGATCACCAAGGAGCTGATCGCGCTGCACGCCGACGTCAACCCCCGTTACGGGGTCGTGGACTTCACGGCCGGGACCATCACACCGCCGTCCTACCCATGGCTCGTCGCCACCCCCGCGGCCGGTTGAGCGCCGCCGCCGGGGGAGACGGCGTCCGTGAGCTGGTCGAGGTGATGGACCTGCTGCGCTCGCCCGGGGGCTGCGCGTGGGATGCCGAGCAGACGCACGAAAGCCTCGTGCCGTTTGCGCTCGAGGAGGCCCATGAGGTCGCCGAGGCGATCGAGGTCGGCGACCGCGTGGGCATGCGGGAGGAGCTCGGCGATCTGCTCCTGCAGGTCGTGTTCCACGCGCGGCTCGCCCAGGAGCACGAGTCGGATCCCTTCGACCTGGACGACATCGCGCGCGGGGTCGCGGCCAAGCTCGTCCGGCGGCATCCGCACGTCTTCGCTGCCGAGGGTGAGACCGCAGGCGGGCAGACCGGAACCCCCGACGAGGCCGGAGGCGACGACGCCGACGCCGTGCACACCCGGTGGGAGCGGATCAAGAAGGTCGAGAAGCAGCGCACCTCTGTCCTCGAGGGCATCCCGCTTGCGCAGGGCGCGCTCGCTCGCGGGCAGAAGGTCCTCTCGCGGGCCCGCCGGGCCGGGCTTGCCGTCACCGCCGACGCGGCGGCCCAGCGGCACGTCGCCGACGCCCCCGAGGGCCAGGACGTCAGTGCGGAGCTCGGTGCGCAACTGCTGCTCCTCGTGGCGCAGGCCGAGGCGGCCGGGGTCGATGCCGAGTCGGCCCTGCGCGCGGCGGTGCGCACGCTCGACACCGCTGTCCGGGCCTGCGAGACCGGCTGACTTTCTCATTTGCGGCGCCCGGATGGCTGATCCGGTGGTGTCCCGTTCTGGGCTGCTGACTTCGCGAGCACGCGCCCGAGAGCGCAGATCGCAGTGTCGTGAGGCCTCGTCAGAACGCTGTAACCTCCAGCGTGGTCGACGCCAAGGTTCGATGAGCCGAGGATCCCTCGGGTAGAAGGTCCTTGGTCGGCGGGCCATCGCCTTGGCAGAATCGACTTCCCGCCCTCACGGGCGACCCTGAGGAGGACTCATGACGGCGCGCGATGTCGCGAAAGTGCTGGTGGTCGCTGCGCTTGCGGAGCGCGGAACCGGGGAGCGCCGGGTCGCGCTGGTCCCCGAGGTGGTCGAGAGACTGGTGAAGCAGGGGTTCGAGGTGCTGATCGAGACCGGCGCGGGCGCCGGCGCCCAGCTTGCCGACGACGCATACCTCAACGCCGGGGCCAAGATCAGCCCGCTCGACGACGTCCTGGCCCGGGCCGACGTCGTGCTCGCCGTCCAGCGGCCGACGTCGGCCGTGCTCGCGCGGTTGCGCGAGGGTCAGGTCCTGATCGGACTGCTCGACGCGCGGAGCCCCGAGCGCGCCGACCTGGACGAGGCGGCCGCGCGCGGCGTGCGGCTGCTGAGCCTTGACCTGCTTCCACGCACCCTGCCGCGGGCGCAGACGATGGATGCGCTGAGCTCGCAGGCCTCAGTCGCCGGCTACCGTGCCGCCATCGTGGCGGCCGAGGCGTTCGGGCGATACTTCCCGATGATGATCACCGCCGCCGGCACCGCGCGTCCCGCCACCGTGCTCGTGCTCGGCGCCGGCGTCGCGGGCCTCCAGGCGATCGGGACCGCGCGCCGACTCGGCGCGCAGGTCACCGGGTACGACGTCCGTGCGGCGGCGCGCGAGGAGGTCACCTCGATGGGGGCGGCGTTCCTGACGACCGAGGTGTCCGCCGGCGACGGCGGCGGTGGGTACGCGCGGGCGCTCAGCGAGCAGGAGGGTGCCGAGCAGCGGGCCGAGCTCGACACGGCCATCCGGCGCTTCGACATCGTGATCACCACCGCGCAGGTGCCCGGCGGAGCCCCGCCCGTGCTCGTCTCGGCCGAAACGGTCGCGGCGATGGCACCGGGGTCCGTGCTCGTCGATCTGGCCGCCGGCCCCTGGGGCGGCAACGTGGCGGGCAGCGTGCCCGACGAGCGGATCGTCACCCCCGGCGGGGTGACCGTGATCGGGGCCGGGAACCTGCCGGCCCAGATGGCAACAGGCGCCTCGGCGGGGTACGCGCGCAACGTGACCGCCTTGCTCACCGCGATCGTCGCGGACGGCGAGATTCAGCTGGACCCGACCGACGAGATCGTCGCGGCCGTGTGGATTCGAGCAGAGGGTGCTTCACGTGACGAGTGAGATGCTGAGCAACTTGGGGTTGTTCGTGCTGGCGGTGCTGGTGGGGTTCGAGGTGATCAGCAAGATCCCAGCGACCCTGCACACGCCGATGATGTCGGGCGCCAACGCGATCCATGGTGTGGTCGTCGTCGGTGCGGTGATCGTCGCCGGGCTCGCCGACAATCCGTTCGCGTACGTGCTCACGTTCGTCGCGGCCGCGTTCGCCGCGATGAACGTCGTCGGTGGCTACGTCGTGACCGACCGGATGCTCGGCATGTTCAAGGCCCACCCGTCGCGTCCGGTCCCGGCCGCTGATCCGGTCCCGGCCGCTGATCCGGCGTCGGTGTCGTCTGCGGGCGGTGCGCGATGACCGGGCTCGAGGTCGTCGTCCGGCTCGTCTACCTGGCAGCGGCCGTGTGCTTCGTGCTCGGCCTGCACCTGATGCGTTCGCCCGTGACCGCGCGGCGGGGCAACCTGCTGTCCGCGGCGGGCATGATCGCCGCGATCGTGGCGACGTTGGCTCTCATTGCCGCCGGAGGTCCCGCCTCTGAGGGCGGGTTCACCGTCACCGGTTGGGGCTGGGCCACGCTCGTCTCCGGGTTGGTCTTCGGATCGCTCGCCGGGCTGGTTTCCGCGCGGCGCGTGCAGATGACCGCGATGCCGCAGCTCGTGTCGATCTTCAACGCCGTCGGCGGCGGCGCCGCGGCGATCGTCGGGACCATCGACTTCATGCGGCTCCTGAACCAGGGCACCGTGACGGCCGGCTTCTCGGTCCCGGTCGTGCTGGACGTCATCATCGGGTCGGTCACGTTCTCCGGTTCCCTGATCGCCGCCGGCAAGCTCCAGGGCTGGGTCTCCGGGGCACCGATCACGTTCCGCGGGTCCCGCGCGCTGAACGTCGCCAGCGCCGTGGTGGCACTTGGCGGGGCGGTCTGGCTGGTCGCGACGCCTAACGTGTGGCTGCTCGTGGCCGTCGTGGTCGCCGCGTTCGCGTTCGGCATCCTGATGGTCCTGCCGATCGGCGGGGCAGACATGCCCGTCGTGATCTCGCTGCTCAACGCTTTCACGGGCCTGGCTGTCGCGATGGCGGGCTTCGTCATCGGTAACCAGGGCCTGATCATCGCCGGCGCGCTCGTGGGTGCCTCCGGAACGATCCTGACCAAGCTGATGGCCGACGCGATGAACCGGTCGGTGATCGCGATCATGATTGGCGGTTTCGGCACCGGCGACAGTGCCGGCGAGGTCGTCGCCGGGGTGGCCGGAGCCGATGTACGACGGATGGACGCCGACGACGTCGCGATCCAGCTCGCTTATGCCACCAAGGTCATCATCGTGCCCGGCTACGGACTCGCTGCGGCGCAGGCCCAGCGCGAGTGCGGTGAGCTCGGCGCGCTGCTCTCCGAGCGCGGCATCACGGTGCTGTACGCGATCCACCCGGTGGCCGGCCGCATGCCTGGGCACATGAACGTGCTGCTCGCCGAGGCGGACGTGCCGTACACACAGCTGCTCGAGATGGACGAGGTGAACCCGGAGTTCGCCACGTGCGACGTCGCGCTCGTCGTCGGCGCCAACGACGTGACGAACCCGGCCGCACGTCGCCCCGGGAACGCCATCTCGGGGATGCCGATCCTGGACGTGGACCAGGCGCGCTCCGTCATCGTCATCAAGCGGTCGCTCGGGCACGGGTATGCCGGCCTGGACAACGAGCTGTACAGCGAACCCCAGACGGGGATGCTCTTCGCCGACGCGAAGAAGGGTCTGCGGGCAATCCTGGCGGCGGTCAAGACCCTCGTCGGCTGAGCCCCCACGAGGGCGTCCGCGGGCGAAAGGTCCCGGAAGGCACGGTGGGGATCGGCGGTAGCCTGACCAGGCATACCTACAAGTCGGACAAAGGAGCATCCATGGCCAGCATCGAAGCCGTAGGCGCCCGCGAGATTCTTGACTCGCGCGGCAACCCCACTGTCGAGGTCGAGGTCGCCCTCGACGACGGCACCATCGCCCGCGCGTCTGTGCCCTCCGGCGCCTCGACCGGCGCGTTCGAGGCCGTCGAGCGCCGCGACGGTGACAAGTCCCGCTACCTGGGCAAGGGCGTCGAGGACGCAGTCAACGCTGTGATCGACGAGATCGGCCCGGAGCTCATCGGCTTCGAGGCGAGCGAGCAGCGGCTCGTGGATGCGGCCCTGATCGAGCTCGACGGCACGCCGAACAAGGGCAAGCTGGGCGCCAACGCGATCCTCGGAGTCTCCATCGCCGTGGCCAAGGCCGCGGCCGACTCCGCCGACCTGCCGCTCTTCCGCTACCTCGGCGGCCCGAACGCGCACGTGCTGCCCGTTCCGCTGATGAACATCCTCAACGGTGGCTCGCACGCCGACTCCAACGTCGACATCCAGGAGTTCATGGTTGCCCCGTTCGGCGCCACGACCTTCCGCGAGGCGCTGCGGACCGGCGCCGAGGTCTACCACTCCCTGAAGGCGGTGCTCAAGAGCAAGGGCCTGTCGACGGGCCTCGGCGACGAGGGTGGCTTCGCCCCGAACCTGCCGAGCAACCGCGCGGCGCTGGACCTGATCATCGTCGCGATCGAGAAGGCCGGCTTCGTCCCCGGAAAGGACGTCGGGCTCGCGCTCGACGTCGCGGCGAGCGAGTTCTTCTCCGACGGCGCCTACCAGTTCGAGGGCAAGGCGACCACCCCGGACGAGATGATCGCGTACTACGACGCGCTCGAGCACGACTACCCGCTCGTGTCGATCGAGGACCCGCTGTCCGAGGACGAGTGGGAGTCCTGGACCCAGCTGCTCACCCAGGTCGGTGACCGCATGCAGATCATCGGCGACGACCTGTTCGTCACCAACCCGATCCGGCTTGCCAAGGGCATCGAGCTCAAGAGCGCCAACTCGCTCCTGGTCAAGCTCAACCAGATCGGCACGCTCACCGAGACCCTCGATGCCGTGTCGCTCGCCCACCGCAACGGCCTCACCACGGTGGTCTCGCACCGCTCGGGTGAGACCGAGGACACCACGATCGCCGACCTGTCGGTCGCGATCAACGCCGGCCAGATCAAGACGGGCGCCCCCGCCCGTGGCGAGCGCATCAACAAGTACAACCAGCTGATGCGTATCGAGGAGGAGCTGGACGACGCCGCACGTTACGCCGGCCTGAGCGCCTTCCCGCGGCACAAGGTCGCCTGAGCTCGACCTGTGTGACCCGGTGACCGGGCAGCTGCCCGCGAACCGATCCACCGGAGCCCGGTACCCCCTCGGGGCGCCGGGCTCCGGTGGTCTGGGCCCCGAGGGGGCCGTTCGTGGGCTGCGGACACGTCGAAGGACGGGGCCTGCGCCGGGTTGGCCGTCTCGAGAGAGAGAATCAAGCCATGTCCGCCCGCCGCCCGATCGCGCCGAATCCCGGTGCTCGAAGACTGGCCCCCGGTGCCTCCGGGCTGCGTGCCCCGGGCAGCGACGCGACATCCCGGCCGTCGGTGTCCCGGTCTGGGGCCGTGTCCCGTCCCGCCGGTGCACGCGGCAACCCTGTCCGCGCGGGTGCCGCGCGGATGTCCGCCAACCGGCCCGCTACCGGCCGGTCCGGTTCGCACCCGACCGGTTCTGCGTCGTCCTCGGCCAGCCGGGGCGCGGGGCGGGCCGAGCGGGCCCGGTCGGCCGCAACCAGCCTTCCCGGCCCTTTCACGGTGCGCGCGCTGGTGCTCTTCGTCGTGGGTCTGCTGGCGTTCGTGCTGCTGTTCCCGACCGTGCGCGCCTACCTTGCCCAGCAGGCCGACAACAACCGGCTCGTGCAGCAGGTGGCCCAGGCGCGTGCCGCGAACGTTGAGCTGACCGGCGAGCTCGAGCGCTGGAACGACAGTGCATACGTCGCGGCCCAGGCCCGCGAGCGG
>Ga0209745_1001142_pt1 | contig 15953 bp, 14 predicted proteins | sample BarGraNGADG00312_FD_184495 | JGI IMG/M metagenome (GOLD analysis project Ga0209745, IMG submission 184495) | Arctic peat soil microbial communities from Barrow, Alaska - Barrow Graham LP Ref core NGADG0004-312 (SPAdes) (version 2) | ecosystem: Environmental > Terrestrial > Soil > Wetlands > Peat... | reverse complement strand
CCTCCTACGTGACCTTGTCCTTCTCGCAGAAGGCCATAGAGAGATGAGCGCTGCTCGATCCCGTCAACAATCCGCCGGACCGTGACGCTCGTCAGCGAACTTGTCACGACCAACGAGTCGTGCCCTTGACAGTGGGGCCCCTCTTCATAGAGAAGCATAGTGTCGAATCGAAGTCCGCCTCTTTGCCCGGGTGCTACAACATGCTCGCGGAGCGGCGACGCTGGTATGCCGAGGCTTCCTGACAGTTCTTGCCGCAGAACCGCTGGTCACGGCGTCGCTGTCGGAACGGCATCCGGCACTTCTCGCACTCCCGCTCTCGGCCGGCCCGCCCGGCCAGCTCCTGTGCGAACCGAAGCCAGACCGCCGCGAGAAGCGAGGCCGGGAAGAACCGAATCACCCCACCGAGATATGGAAGGACAGCGGGGCTCACACTCCCACGCATCTCGGCGTTGACTCGAGCAGGATCACCTGGCCCGCCCGGCCCAGCACCAGCTCCTTGGTGTACGCCTCGGCTGGGTCGGTGGTCGTCAGGCCATCCTCCAGCGACACGGCATAGGAGCCGATGAGGGCCCGGTCGACGTGGAGCGTCTCCAGCAGGAACCGCGAGAGCGGCCCGACGAGCGCCAGGGCCCGGGCCGCGATCCGCTCCTTCGCCTCGGAGGCCTCGGCTGCCTTGACGTCGAAATGCGGCTCCGGCGGCCGTTCGTCAACCGCCACGACGCCGCCGTGGACACGGCGCACGTGACCTTCCGCCGCCAGCTGGTCAAGATCGCGCCGGATCGTCGCCTGGGAGACACCGAGCGCCGCACTGAGCTCCTCGAGCCGGACCGCGCGGCGCGACTCGATGATCATGCGCAGCCGCTGCCGGCGGTGGGGTCCGAGGTCGCGAGCCGAGGGACCCTCGTGCAGGCCGACCTGGTCAACTCGCATCATGAACGTATATTGACACGAGTGGCCGTCTTCTTGCACATCCTTGCATGATCTCGCGAGCCGAAGGGGTCAGGACGTCCGGAGATCGGGGTTCGGGAGCACGATGTCGCGCACGGTGGCCAGCAGGTCGTGGTAGGACCCGATGAACGCTCGGAGTGTGCGGGCCGTCGCGCCATAGGCATCGAACTCGGCGGGCGTGAGCCCGTCGGGCTCGTAGGCCCGGCCGAAGTCGGGAATGCGTTGGGTCAGCTCGGCGAGGATGGCAGGATCCACCGGCCGCTGGATCCGGGAGTCGAGGCCCAGGCCGCTGCCGTTGATCCGGGTCTGCCACTGGGGCGTGAGGGTCATCATGAGGTCCCCGCCCACGAGCTCCGACCAGTGGAGCGGATTTCGATAGGCGGCCGAGAGGAGCCGGGACCGGTAGCCACGCTCGCCGAAGATCCCGTACGTGCGCTTGAAGACGGCGATGCCCGCCCAGGCCGGGGCGGCGGGCTCCACCGCGAGGTCGTCGCGCTCGACCACGGCCTTCATCCAGTCGTCGAGCCGGCCGATCATGAGCACCACGATCGGCGTCATGCCCGAGACGTCGTGGCCGGCTTCCTCGCGCCGCCGGAGGCCCCGTTCCACCGCCTCGGCGGCGGCGATCGCCTGGGGGACCGTGAACGAGACGGTCGCCATGATGTTGATGCCGTGGCGGGTCGCCTCCTCGATGGCCACGACCCCGGCGGCGGTCGCAGGGAACTTCACCTGGATGTTCTTGGCCAGCCCGGAGAGGTGGATGGCCTGCTCCACCATCCGTGCCGGGTCCCGGTAGTTCACCGGGTTGACCTGCACGGTCACGCGCCCGTTCCGCCCGCCGTGCGTCACGAACACGGGCTCGAGCACGGCCGCGGCGTTCGCGACCATCTCCTCGGCGACGGCCCACGTGAGCTCGACCTCCGACCAGGTCGGATTGGCGGCCGCCAGGTCGAGGACCCGGGCGGTCCAGTGCGCCCGGTGCCGCTTCAGGACCTCGTGCACGATGCCGGGGTTGGAGGTCGCCCCGGTCGCCCCCTGGTCGATCGCGCGGGCGAGGTCGTCGACGTCGCAGGAGTCGTTCCACCACTCGGTGGTCGTCCCCTGCGTCATGCGCAGGAGCAGGCTGTCCGTCGCCACGTCCGTCAACCGATCGGGTCGGCGCCGGCCTGGGCGTCGGTGAGGCGGAAGGCGGCGAGATCCTCGATGATCGTGACGAGCCCAGAATGGTCGTAGTCGGCCCGTCCGGCGGCCACCATCGCCCGCATCAGCTGCTCGACCTGGGCCGCGGCGGGCAGGGAGACGTTCGTCTCGCGGGCGAGCTCGAGGGCGTTCTTGAGGTCCTTGAGGTGCAGCCGGATCCGGAACCCCGGGTCGAACCGGCCGTTGAGCATGTTCTCGCGCCGCATCTCGAGGACTTTCGTGGCGGCCAGGCCGCCCTGCAGCACGTCGGCGATGCGCGCGGGATCGACTCCGGCCTTCGCGCCCAGGACGAGCGCCTCCGCCACTGCCTCGATCACCACCCCGACCACGACCTGGTTGCAGACCTTCACGACCTGGCCCGCCCCCGCCGGTCCGACGTGGACGATGGTCTTGCCCATCGCCGACAGGATCGGCAGCGCGCGGGCGAACGCCGGCTCGGTGCCGCCGACCATGATCGAAAGCGTTCCCGCGATGGCGCCCTTGTCGCCGCCGCTCACCGGGGCGTCCAGCATGTCGGCTCCGGCGGCCGCGGCCCTCGCAGCCAGCTCGCGAGCCGTGCTCGGCGAGATGGAGCTCATGTCGATCGCCAGCCAGCCGGGTCGCAGCGCCTCGAACGCCCCGTCGCGGCCCAGGTAGACCTCCCGCACCTGGGGCGAATCCGGAAGCATCGTGATGAGCACGTCGGTGGCCGCGGCCACCTGGCTCGGCGTGGTTCCCGCGGTCGCCCCCTCGGCCACGAGCGCAGCCACGGCAGAGCGATCAACGTCGTGCACGACCAGCCCGTGCCCGGCGCGCAGCAGGTTGCGGGCCATGGGGCGACCCATGATCCCCAGGCCGATCAGGCCGATCGACGGCATCGACTCCATCACGAATCCTCCTAGCGGGTGTGGCGTGGTCGCGATGAGGGGAACGGGTCAGCCAGTGGTCGGCTCCCCGGCCGCACGGCCCGAGGCGAGGGTCCCACCGAGCCGCCCGACGCAGGTGAAGTCCGGAGCAGCCGGATCGGTCGGGACGAACTCGAGTCCGATGGGATCGCGGTAGCCCGCTTCATCGAGCGCACCGAGGATCGCGACGAAGGGTAGCCCCCCGCTGCCGGGTTCGTGCCGCCCGGGCATGTCCGCCAGCTGGACGTGACCGACCACTGGGCCGGCCCGCAGGACCGCCTCGACGGGGTCCTCGCCGGCCATCGCCACGTGGTAGACGTCGAGCTGAAAGCGCACGTTCGGGCGTCCGATTCGCCGGATCATCCCGAGCACGGCATCCGTTCCGGGCAGGAGATAGCGCGGCGTCTCGTGCGGGTTGAGCGCTTCCAGCATGACGCTCATGCCGGCCGCGGCCGCCGCGTCCGCAGCGAACGCCACGTTCTCCGCGAGGAGGTCGAGCTGGGCGGGGCGATCGGACTCGCTCAACGCGTTCCCGGCCAGGGCATTGAGCTTGCGACAACCGAGTCGCCGGGCGAGGTCGATGGCGACGGGGACGTTGTCCCGGAAGGTCGCGCCCCGAGTGGGATCGCCGGCCAGGCCGCGGTCGCCGGCCTTCATGTCGCCCGCCGCGAAGTTCAGCAGGACAACCCGCAGACCGTGGTCCTCCGCCTTCCGGGCGATGTCGTCGGCCGTGATCCCCTCGGCGAAGGGATCCGATGGCCACCACGACTCGATCATCGTGAAGCCAGCGTCGGCCGCTGCGCGGAAACGGTCGAGATACGGCAGGGTCGGGAACAGGATCGACACGTTGGCGGCGAACTGCCTCATCGAGATCCTCCGGGGGCGGGTACGGTACCGATTGGCTGCATGGTGAACGGCATCGACGTCAGTCTCGGTGCTCGGGAGATGGTCGTCGGCCGTCACCCTTCGAACGGGACCGCGGGCAGGCCGTGCACGCCCGGCCTGCAACGAAAGAGGCCACCGGCGTGCGGCTCTCGGGCAAGGTCCGCCGGGCCGAAGTCCTCACGGGCGGTCGTGATGTACAGGTCGCCGAGATCGTCTCCTCCGAACGTGCAGCTGGACACCTGGGAGACGGGCAGGTCGACCTGTCCGGCGATGGACCCGTCGGGCGCCACGCGCACCACGCAGCCAGCCCCCCATCGGGCCACCCAAAGATACCCCTCCTCGTCGACGGTCAAGCCATCGGGCACGCTGCCGTCGTCGGCGAACCGGGCGAGCGTCCGCCCGTCGCCCATCGCCCCGGTCGCCGGATCGTAGGAGTACTCCCGCACCTCGCACCAGGCCGAGTCGAGGAAGTACATCCGCCGGCCGTCGGCGCTCCAGCCGAGGCCGTTCGGGATCGTCAGGCCCTCGAGGCGCGTCAGCACGCTACCCCTCGCATCGACGCGCAGGAGCGAGCCCGCGCCCCCGGCCGCGTCGTAGGCCATTCGCCCAACCCAGAAGCGGCCTGCCGGGTCGCACTTCCCGTCGTTGCAGCGAAGGGGCGGACCGCCTCCCGGGGCCAGCCGGACCAGGATCCCGGCCTGCCCCGAGTCGGGGTCGAGGGCGGCCAGCCCATCGGCGAGGGCGGCCAGCAGCGTCCCGTCACGGCGGAGGGCAACCGCGCCGACGGCGGAGCCCACGGCCAGCGTCCGGTCCGCCCCCGTCCGCGGGTCGAAGCGGTGGACGAGGCCGGCCGGGATGTCGACCCACCAGAGCACGGCGCGCGTCGGGTCCCACACCGGGCTCTCGCCCACCTCGGCACCGGCGTCGACGACCAGCTCCAGTGTCGCCTGTCCCTGCGTCAGCTGCATCGTTCGTCCCTCACGCCGGCTCGATCGTCTCGTCCGGCCGGTCCTCGTTCGGCGCGACCGCCGCCAGGAGGAGGAGCGGCCCACTCTCCGGCACCCGGATCGCATGACGGGTCCCGCGCCTTGCGAGCAGGAACGCCCCGGGCCCCACCTCGCGTTCCGGCTCGTCGCCGATCGTGAACAAGGCGCGCCCGCGGACCACCCGGAACACCTCCTCGGCACCAGGGTGAAGGTGGGGGATCGTGGCGTACCCGGGCGGCCAGTGGAGGAGCAGCACCCGCAGCGCCGACGTGCCGACGAGGCACGCTCGCCAGGGCGGCGGACCAAGCCTGTCGGCGAGGGCATCCAGGTCCAGGAACGGCTGGTCGAAGGCCTCTCCGACGCGGACGTACGGCATCAGCGCATCTTCCCCCGGATCGGTCCGCAGGTGGTCGGACTCCAGGCGCGGTCCCGCGCCGACGGAGGGTCGCCCCTCATCGCACGCCCTCCGGGTGAGCGATGCGCGCTGCCTCCGGATCGAGCGGCTGATACGTGATCGCCAGGCCGGCGGGCGACAGGAGGGCAGCAAGCGAGCGGGCCTGTTCTCGATCGAACGTCAGCAGGTGGAGGGGGACGCGGCGCGCCTGCACGTGGCGCAGGACCGGGACGATCTCGTCGAGGCCGGGACCGGACGGATCGACATCGACGTTGAGGGCTCGCCCGTCGAGGATGTCGAGCACCTCGTCGACGACCTGGAGACCGGCCGAGTGGAGGTGGAAGATCGCTCGCCCATGGCCGCCGGTCATCCGCTCGTCGGCGGAACGCATGACTCGCCGGTACATCGACGGCGAGACCGAGACCGAGGCATCGTCCTGCAGCATCGGGTCGAAGCTCGGCGCCCACAGCCCGAGGAAGCCGACATAGCCTCCCTGCCAGCGCGGGATCGCGGCCTCGAGGCGGGCGACGACGTCGGCCCACAGGTCCGCGCAGATCGCCGCGAGCGTGCGGAGCTCGTCCGGCCGGTCGTAGAGGGCAACGTAGAGCTCCGTCGTGCCGAGCAGCGCGGCCACGAGGTCCCAGGGCCCGCGCATCAGTGGAAGCCCGACCGCGAACCGGCCCCGGGCCAGGCCCGCGAGCTTCTCCACGAATTCGAGCAGCTTCCGGAACCATGCGTCGTGGTCGAGGACCACCTGCCGGCGGCCGGGAAGATCATCGGGCCGGACCGGCTCGGCCGACATGCTCCCCGAGGGGATGGAGTATCGGACGGGACATCCGAGGATCGCCTCGAGCCACGGGATGGCCGTCGGGGGCATGGCCGGCCAGCAGAGGTCGTCGTCGAGGGGCCGGCCCGCGAAGAGCGCCTCGTACTGCGGCAGCAGGTGCTCAACCCTCAGCATCTCCGGCTCGAGGGTTCCCTCCGGAGCCGGCAGGTCCCAGTCGAACTGGGCCATGGTGACCTGCCCCCAGCGACTCAGCCCAAGCAGCGGCGAGCCCGCCGGCTCGCACCGCCAGAAGGCTTCGTGCCGGGCCAACAGCGGTGCGATCGTGCGCTCCGGGGCCGCCGAGGGCGAGGTCGGAGGCGCGTGGCGATGCGCCGGCGCATCCGGCTCCGCCATCAGACGACCTCGACGCCCAGCAGCTCGCACAGGTCCGACAGCGCCCGGCGCTGGTCGCCGTGGGCCAGGATGTAGTGCTGGCCCAGGACCTTCGAGGCGAAGTCCCCGACACCGCCGTCCGGAATGACCTCCAGGCCGGGCAGCTGCGGCGCGGGAGGTGCCCAGCCGGCCTCTTCCCAGGGGGCCGGTGTCACGGCGTCCCCGGTCATCACGTGGAGGCGGTATCTGCCGCCCCTCATCCCCAGCCGGCACAGCGTGACCCGGCCGGCTTTGACGCGCGACACGTTCAGGACGCCCTCCGACAGCTCGCCGAACGTCGCCAGCCGCACCTGGACCGGCCCATCGACGACCGCGGCTGGCACGTAGTCGGGGACGCCGGCCAGGATGCGGTCGGACATGAACTCGTAGAACTCGAGGTAGGCCCCGGCCTGGCCCGTCACGGCGCGGACGATGAGCTGGGTCACGGCCCCGTGGCCGTCGTTCTCGGGGATCGTGGCCAGTCCGCCCTGGTCGGCCAGGAGCATCAATGCCCCCGCCGGGGTGAAGCCCATGAGCTTCTTGATGCCGTCGACGTCGATCAGGGAGACGGCCCCGTAGCCGCGCTCCCGGACCTTCTCCATGACCGCCAGGTAGAGGCGGATCGAGGGGTCGAGGAGCTCGGAGGTCGGCTCGCGGTCGAAACGCCATTCCTGCCGGATCGTCTGCTCGACGCGGGCCGCCTCGCTGGCGTCGACTCGTTCCATGCGCTGGGCGATCTCCAGCGTGTCGACGACCTCGATCTCGGGTCCCACCACGCGCCGAAGGGCGATCGCGTCCACCAGGGTCGAGTGCAGCTTCATGTCTCGGTAGCCGATCATGCCGACCCGCGCGGTCCGGAGGTCGGCCGCCGCGGCGGCCGCGCGGCACAGCTCGGCCACCCGCTTCGCGGCCGCGTATGGAGCATCGGGGGTGTCGTACACGTAGCCGAAGCGGAAGCCGAGCTCCTCCATCGGCCCACGGAGGGCCGTCGTCCCGGCCTGGTCCGCCGTGGTCACGAGCCGCCCATCGACCCGCTCCCCGGTGAGACCCCAGAGGACCATCGGCTTGTGGGCCAGCGGGGCGATGACGTCGAGGACCGAGTGGGACGGGATCCAGCCCGCGATGCACACGATCACGATGTCGAAGTCGTGGTTCGCGAGCTCCCGGCGAGCCCGCTCCTCGTGAACCCCCTCCGGGTCGTCGGCCACGGGTCCGGCCGCGACGATCTCGATGCCCAGGGCCGTCAGGGCGGCCTGCGCCTCGCGGCACTTGCGCTCGATCAGCTCGCGCGGGCTGTTGACCTCACCGAACCCGACGAAACCCGCCTTCGGCTTCCTGAGCTCCATCTGATCTCTCCCTGGCGACTTGCGCGGACGGGCCGCGGGGCGGCACGGGCCGCTGGGCGGCACGGGCCGCGAGGACAGCGCGGGCGCGCCTGGAAAGCGCCCGGCCGGAACGGGTGCGGCCGCCCGGCGTCGCGCGCCTACAACTCGTAGATCCGGGCGAGGATGGCCCCGTCCACCATGAGATGGGTCCCGCTGACGAACGACGCGTCGTCCGAAGCGAGGAACACGGCCACGCGGGCGATCTCGTCCGTCGAGGCGATCCGCCGCATGGGGTACTCGTGCTCGACCCGGCCGCGGAACGCCACCGGGTCCGGATGGGCCTCGAAGTAGACCCGGTTCAGCTCGGTGTCGACATCACCCGGGCAGATCGCGTTGCAGCGGATGCCGTCGGGTCCGTAGGTGACGGCGATGTTGCGGGTGAGGCCGAGGAGCCCCGCCTTCGTCGCGCCGTAGACCGGCAGGAGCGGGTCGGACACCCAGCCGAGCACGGACGACATGTTGACGATGGCCCCCGACCGGCGTTCGACCATCCCGGGCAGGACCTCCCGACAGAGGAGCACCGCGCCGAGGAGATTGACGTTGACGACGGCGTGGAAGTCTTCCACGGTCACGTCGGTGAGCCTGGCTTCCTTCTGCACTCCGGCGTTGTTGACGAGGATGTCCACCCGGCCGTGTTCGGCGAGGACCGAGCGCACGATCCGGCGAACGTCCACCTCCTCGGAGATGTCCCCGGCCTGGAAGCGCATCCGTCCGCCCGCCGCGACCACCTCGCGCGCGGTCGCCTCGCCGAGGTCGGCGAGGACGTCCACGCCGGTCACCAGCGCCCCTTCGGCGGCAAAACGGCGGGCGATCGCGCTGCCGATGCCGCGGGCGGTACCGGTGACGATGGCGACCTTGTCCTCGAGTCGTCCCATGGGTTACTCCTCGCCGCTCACGCGGCCGTCGAACGCGACTTGGCGGACCGAGCGGAGACCCTCGAAGGCGATGAATCGAACCTCGGTCTCCAGCGTCTGTCCGGGGTCCAGGCGACGTTGAAGCCCGCCCTCGATCACCTTGTCGAGGCGACCCGGGTAGGCGGTCCATGCTTCGAAGGCGGCCGTATAGATGCCCCGCCAGCCGCCATAGACCGACCACAGCCAGACGACCGGGAAGATCTCCCTGTCGAAGACCATCGCGAACCCGGAGCGGGACTCCGGATCCGTCACGGCCAGCCAGCCCTCTCGCAGGTCCGTCAGGAAGTGCTGCTCGACGGCCGGCGGGTCGGGCGGTCTGGCGACGCTGAGGTCCAGCACGCCGCCGGCCCGCTGGGGGAGCTCGGGCCAGGCGTACCAGGTCCCATCCGGGGTATCGACGCCGCTGCCGCCCTCGTAGAGAGCCCGCTCGGCGGGTGCCTGGATGCGGCTCCCCGGCTTGACGGCGAGGCCGGGATGGATCCCCCACATGAAGTCGATGGGCACGAACCCCACGTTCGTCAGCAGGTGCTGCGACCGGACGAAGGGCTCGTCCGGTCGCAGCTCCATCCAGCGGTCGATGCGGAGGGGCGTGATGATCCCCCCGGCGGAGAAATGGACGCGCGCCACGTCGGGTCCTGGCGACTCGATCTCGTACCGCCACGGCTGTGACCAGAACTCGCCGAGGAACGGCAGGTTCTCGCCGCCGATGACGCAGGCGTGGCCGGTCGGCGCGACCTCGTCGATCCCACCCGTCCACCAGTCGTCCACGTTGGCCCCGAAGACCGGTGGCCGAACGTCGAAGCGTGGGTGATGGAACAGGAGGTCGCGGCCGGCCCGCTTCGAGCTGAACTCCCACACCTTCGCCCCGTGTCCGGGGAGGACCGTCACCCGCAGCCGACTGTTCTCCAGGACGACCGCGGTGAACCCGCGAAAGGTCCACTCGTCCGAGGCCGTCGCCGCAGGATCGAGCCCGCCATAGCGCGCGTCCATCAGTGCCTACCCTTCCGCGACGTTCTCGTCGAAGACGAGCGCCTGCTGCTTCATCAGCTCCGGCTTGCGTGCGCGGATGACGACGACGTAGACGATCCCGACGACCGCCACGAGGAGGCAGAACTCGATGATCGCCTGGCCCGTCCGCCAGTCCGGGACGTTCCACAGGCTGACGAAGAAGGCCTGGTAGAGCACCAGGGCGTCCACGACGATGCCGATGACCGGGGCGATGATGTTCGTCAGGATGTTCCTCTGCGTCGGCTTGATGCGCGTGAAGTAGAGGATGTTCGCCAGGTTGACGAACAGGTAGGTGACCAACGCGAAGAACGTGATGGCCCCGGCCCACCAGACGAACGAGGCGAGGAAGTTCGCGCTCAGCCAGAACGGCCAGACGAGCGTGGCGAAGAGCGAGATCCCGAAGACGACGTGGTTCGCGTTCCACGGGGTCTGGAACCGCGGGTTGATCTTGCCGAGGACCGAGGGGAGCGAGCCCTCGCGCCCCATCGCGTAGATGACGCGCGACGCGCCCACGGCACAGGCGATGAAGACGCCGGTCGCCGCAGTGAGGGCGGTGATGATCACGAGGATCTCGCCGGCTCCCCAGTACTGCTTGGCGATCGGGGTCACCGGCGTCATGCCGGAGGCGACGAGGTCGTTGACCTGTGTCATCGGGACGGCGATGCTCAGGCCCCAGGTCCCGATGATCCAGAAGACCGCGACGCCCAGGAGGGCGATGATCGTGGCGCGCGGGATCAGCGTCCGCGGTGAGTGCGTCTCCTCCGCGACCGTGCTGATGACGTCGAAGCCCGTGTACGACAGGACCATGATGATGAGCGCCAGGCCGATGTCCTTCGCGCCGCCCATCTGGCCCGGGTCGAACGGGGCGAAGCTCAGGTTCCCCTGGCTCGCCTTCACGAAGATGATCGTCAGGGCGAGGGCGCCGGCGACGATGCTCTCGATCAAGATGAGAGCGACCGTGCCCCGGACGGACAGCTGGATGCCGCCGTACACGAAGTAGGCCCCGATCGCCGTCACGATGAGGACGCCGATGGCGCCCGCCACGTACTGGTCGAGCCCCGTGATCCCGACGTACTTGAGCAGCTCGGTGAAGTAGAGCCCGAACAGGTACGGCTGGAGGATGACGGCCACGATGTAGTAGCCGGCCATGATCCAGCCGATGAAGATGCCGGCCGACGGGGTCAGCGACCGCCACAGCCACGTGTAGGCGCTGCCCGACGACGGCATGACGCGTGCGATGACCGCGTAGCTGATCGCGGTCGGCAGCGCGACGAGCAGGCCCAGGGCGAAGATCAGGGGACCGATGACCCCAACGTCCAGGGCGAGCGGCCCCCAGTTGCCGTAGAGACCCAGCGCGGGCGACATCATGATCGCCCCGAGGGTCGCCGCCCCCACAAGTCCCACGGCACCCCGCTTCAGGGTGGTCGTGGAGTTCGAACCGGAACCGACTGGAACCGTGCCGGGTGCCGTCACCTGCTGACTCATCCCAACTCCCTCACGCTACGGACGCTCCTCGGAGCGTGCCTGCCTCCCTGACGGGCGGCCGTGACCGCCCGAACCTGCGCGTCGGGTGGACTCCCGGTCGGATCACCCGGCGCCTCCGCAGCCGGCGCGGGCGCCGCTACGTCGCTCCACGCGGCTGGTATCCCGTCGCCCTCCTCTTCTCCGCCGCCGAACGCGGTCCGCTAGGTCGATCGCAGGTGTCGCGCGGCGTCCTCGATCCGGTCGAGCGCGAGCTCGAGGTCCGCTCGGGTGTGGGCCGCGGAGAATCCGTGGTGCCACGCGTGATGGAAGTAGACGCCGCGCTCGATGGCAGCGGCATAGAACGCCGTCTCGCGCCCGCGATCCACACCGGCCATGACCTGGCGGTAGCCGGTGGGAGGGCCGTCCAGCCCGAACAGCAGGCTGAAGCGGGCGCCGAGCGCCTGGACCCGGACCGGCTCGCCCAGACGATCGAAGATCGCCTGGAGGGCCGGGTAGAAGAAGGCCTCCAACTCGGCTAACTGCTCGTAGAACCCCGGCGCCGAGATGACCTCGAGGAATGCGCCGGCGGCCATGACGGGGATGAGGTTGGCATTGAACGTGCCGCTATGGACGGCTGCCCCGAGCGGGGCGACGGCCTCCATCACCTCGCGGCGCCCGGCGAAGGCGCTCAACACGGTGCCCCCACCGAGGCACTTGCCGAGCGTGCACAGGTCCGGCGTGACGCCCGACCAGGCCTGGATGCAGCCAGGGCCCGTCCGGAAGCCGGACAGGATCTCGTCGAAGATCAGCACGACGCCGTGGCGGGCGGTCAGCTCGCGCACGCCGGCCAGGTAGCCGGGTGCCGGGAGGATCGTCCCCGAGTTGTAGTTGACCGGTTCCATGATGACCGCCGCGATCTCGGAACCGTGCGCGGCCAGGGTCCGCTCGAGGGCGTCGAGGTCGTTCCAGGGCAGGACGAAGACGTCCGCCGCGCCGGCCGGCGGCATCCCGCCACTCTGGGGCACCGGGACCGGTGCGCTCGCCGGGCCCGCCTCGGACAGCGGCGGCCACATGCTGTAACCGAGGACGTCGCTGTAGCCGTGGAAATGGCCTTCGAACTTGACGATGCGTTGGCGGCCCGTGAAGGCTCGAGCCGTCCGCACCGCATGCCAGGTCGTCTCGGTCCCGGTGTTCGTGAAGCGGACGAGCTCGGCCGCGGGCACCAGCTCGGTGATCCGGCGGGCAACGGCACCCTGGTGGGCCGTTTCAAAGGCGCACAGGACACCGAGGTCCAGGGCCTCTTCGATCGCTCGGCGAACGGCGGGGTGACCATGGCCGAGAAGCGATGCGCCGAAGGATGTGTCGAGGTCGACATACGGGCGGCCGTCGGCATCGAATACCCGGCTGCCCTCGCCCCGGAGCGCCATGAACGGCCGTCCGAGCGCGGGGTTGAAGCGCGCAGCGGCCGAGACCCCGCCGGGCAGCACCCGCTGCGCCTCGAGGTACAGGGCTTCCGCCTTGGCCGTGCGACGGGTTGACGAAGCCGTCACAGTCGACTTCCTCCGATCTCGGGGACGTCTTGCCTGTGTCGCTATCATTCTGATCACAGATCAAATGTCAAGCATCATCGCGGGGCGATTCCGCGAAGCTTCCCTGCGTTCGAGCAGGAGCATCGGACCGAGGACGGGTGGATGAGCAACGGTGCCGAGCTGAACGTCGCGGAGATCCTCGGTGGTCCGGCCGACGCCAGGACGGTGGCGGCGACCGTGGCCCAACGCCTCCGGGCGCGCATCCTCGATGGTCAGCTCCGACCGGGGGCCACGCTCCGCCTGACGCCGCTCGCGCACAACCTGGGCGTGTCGGCGATGCCCGTCCGGGAGGCACTGCGCAGCCTGGAAGGCGAGGGGCTGGTGGTGGTGCGGCCCCGGCGCGGTGCGGTGGTCGCCGAGCTCTCCGCGGAGGACGCCGAGGAGATCTACGCCATGCGCGTGGCGCTGGAGTCGCTCTGCGCCCGACACGGAGCGGAGCGGCTCGGCCCGGCGGACGTCGCGGACATCGAGCAACTGTTCGGCCGCATGGAGGAGCAGCAGCAGGCTGGGAATCTCGCAGCCTTCATCGACCTTGACCACGCCTTCCACAGCCGCCTGTACGCGGTCTCAGGGCGTGAGAGGTTGATCCGCATGATCGGCGACCTGCAGAATCGGAGCCGGCGCTACCTCCCGTACATCTACGGCGCCTGGCCGATGGTCGAGAACCCCGATCCAGGATCGATCGCCCCGGTCCGGCTTGAAGCCCATCGGCCGATCCTGGTTGCGATCCAGGAGGGCAACAAACCGCTCGTCGAGCGCCTGACGCGCGAGCACATGGAGCAGGCCGCTGGACGCCTGCTGAGGGAGATCGTCCGGCAGACCGAGGGACGCCGGGTGGCTCGCTGATCATCAGGTCGCGCGCCGAGGGTCAACGCTGAAGATCGCCTGGGATCGCCCCCGAGACCGCTGAGGCCGCCGGCAGGTCGGCACGCAACATGCAGGAGGACGGAACATGCCGGGCATGGCACTCGAGATGACATCGCGCGAGCGCGTGGCCGCTGCCCTGCGGCGCGAGGAGCCGGACCGGGTCCCGTACTGCGAGGAGTACGTCAGCCGGCCGTTCGCCGAGCGGCTGTTGGGTTGGGGCCGGCCCTCCAGCGATGCCGTGAACCTGGAGGACAACGAGTTCACGGCCGACGAGTACCGGGAGCTCGCGCAGGCCGTCGGCCTGGACAACATCACCTTCGTGCTCCGGGCGCCGGTCTACGCCGAGAAGCACGCCGGCCAGGACGGGATCCTGTTCTACGGGCGCGGCCTCATCAGCTCGGCGGAGGACCTGGCGCTCGTCCGGCTGCCGGACCCTCGACGCGACTCGCTCTACGCGGAGGCCGAGGCGTTCGCCCGCCAGAAGGGCGACTACTCGGCCTGGTTCAACACGCGGATCGGGATCTTCTCGACGATGCTGAGCATGGGGCTCGAGGCGTTCAGCCTCGCGCTCTACGATGACCGACCGCTCGTGGAACGGCTGCTCGATACCTACGTCGACTGGATCGAGGTGGTGGCCGAGCGTGCCTGCCAGCTCGGCTTCGACGTCTTCATCTCCACCGACGACTTCGCGTTCAACACGGCGCCCTTCTTCTCACCCCAGGTGTTCCGTGAGCTGGTGCTGCCCCGCTACCAGCGGATCGCCCGGAAGATCGCGCTGCCCTGGATCATCCACAGTGACGGAGACATCAGCCTGCTCCTCGACGACCTGGTCGGCCTGGGCGTCGTCGCGACCCATCCGAACGAGCCGAACGCGATGGACATCCGGGCCGTGAAGCGCCGCTACGGGGACCGGCTGTGCATCCTGGGCAACGTCGACCTCAACCTGCTGAGCCTCGGAACGCCGGATGCCGTGGACCGCGAGGTCCGTGACCTGGTGCGCGATCTCGGGCCCGGAGGCGGCTACATCCTCACCAGCGGGAACAGCCTCACCGGCTACTGCAGCGAAGCCAACGTGCTGGCCATGTCCGCCGCGGTCCGGAGATACGGTCGATACCCGATCGACGTCCCGGGACGCCGAGGCGAACGTTCCCCCTGACCTTCCGGCGCGCCCGAAGGTGGTCGAGCGCGTACCAGCAACAACGTGGCCGGATGTCCGACGGGTCGCCAGTTGAGCGCGCCGCACGCCCGGGCCGAGCAGATCCGTCGGCGAATTGCGCCCGGATCTCCTCGACGTCCTGGTGGAGTCCAGCGAAACCTTTCCCCAGGTGCCGGCCTCGGGAGGAACAGACCCCAGCGTGGTGTCGGGTCGCCGTCGCGTGCGCGCGCCTCGCAGGGTCGCCGGGCACGGCAGCCGTGGCCGCCTCGTTCATCACGTCCGACGAGCGGAGCAATTCCTTGATCACGTACCAGGCAACCCAGCGGCTCCTGGCCGGACCTCCGCTGGACGGCACCGCGGAGCGCCTCGACGCTCACGTGGCGAGACTCGGCCCGCTGCCACGCGGCGAAGGCGTCCGCGACCTCGTCTCGACGCTCGAGACGAATGGCCTGCTCGGTCGCGGCGGCGCCGGCTTTCCCGTGGGACGCAAGTGGCGCACGCTGGCGGAACGCCGCCAGGGCCCGGCCGTGGTCGTTGCGAACGGCGCTGAAGGCGAGGTGGCGAGCTCCAAGGATCGGGTCCTGATGGCCCATCGGCCGCACCTCGTGATCGACGGAGCCGTGCTCGCCGCCGAGACCATCGGCGCGGACGAGATCGTCTTCTACATCGGCGGGGAGCACCAGGTTGCCGTGGCGGCCATGCGCCGGGCCCTCATCGATCGCAAGGGCGCGATTCGCCAGTCGATCCGCCTCGTGACGGCTCCGCACACGTACGTCGCCGGCGAGGAATCCGCCGCGGTCCACTACATCAACAGCGGAGATGCCCGGCCGATCACTACCCCGCCGCGGGTCTTCGAGCGCGGCGTGGGAGGTCACCCCACGCTCCTGCAGAACGTCGAGAGCCTCGCCCACGCGGCCCTGATCGCCCGGTTCGGCGACACGTGGTACCGGTCGGCCGGCCGCCACGAGTCCCCGGGCACCGCCTTGATCACGGTCCGAGGTGCCGTCCCGCGCGAAGGCGTCCGGGAGGTCGAGCTCGGCACGACCATCGGGGAGGTCGCCGCCGCAGCCGGGGC
>Ga0209745_1001141_pt1 | contig 15954 bp, 16 predicted proteins | sample BarGraNGADG00312_FD_184495 | JGI IMG/M metagenome (GOLD analysis project Ga0209745, IMG submission 184495) | Arctic peat soil microbial communities from Barrow, Alaska - Barrow Graham LP Ref core NGADG0004-312 (SPAdes) (version 2) | ecosystem: Environmental > Terrestrial > Soil > Wetlands > Peat... | reverse complement strand
GCCACGCCGTCGCCCGCGGTGCGCCGGAAGAAGGCGGAGCGACAGACCGCGGAGGGCCTGCCGCTCCACAGTTTTGACACGCTCCTCGCGGCGCTCGGGACGCGGTGTGCACACCGGTGCCGCCTCCGCTCCGACCCCGCGGGCGAGCCGCTGCGACAGCTGACCCCGCCGTCGCCGCTGCAAGCCAAGGCCTTGGCGCTCCTCGGACTGTAGCCAGGACGTGGAACCCCAGAATGCCGCTATCCTCCAGTGGATACGAGAGATGTCATCGAAACAAAACGGAACTTCGGCCTAACCCGCATTCGTGGCAAGAAGGGGATTTGGCCCGAGAGGGAACGACGCTTGCCTCTGTAGCACGCTCCAGGGTGGATACTGTCAGCATGTCAGACTGCTGTTGCGCCACGAAGCCCCCGCCATCTGTTGTTATCCGTTGCCCCGAGAGCGGCGCTCAGGGGACGGCGGGGTCCGAAACGACCGTGAAGGCGCTGCTCACGGAGGCCGCACTCAGGCGGTTCGTAGCGGCTGAGTACCGATTTTGTCCCGACCCGGACTGCGACGTCGTTTACTTCGCCGCCGAGGGCATGGTGTTCCGGGTTGCTGACGTGCGGGTCCCTGTGGCTCAGAAGTTGCCCTTCGGCGCTCGGCCCGTCTGTTACTGCTTCGGCGAGACCGAGGGAGGCATCCGCGCGGAGATCGAGACGACGGATCGGTCCCTGGCGGCGGACCGCATTCGCGCACATATCGCAGCCGGGCGCTGTGCGTGCGAACTGCGCAACCCACGGGGCGTCTGCTGCCTTGGCGACGTTACCGAGGCCGTTCAGCGGGCGGAAACTCGAACTGCAGGGGCGCGCTCGGACGGACCTGCTGGGTGATGTCCCTACCACCCCGCAAATTGCCGAGGAGGGAGGCGATTGTGCTAAAAGGCCCCCAGGGGATACCCCACCATCCGAACAGGGACGAGATCAGGGAGTATCCCAATCCCTTGGAGACGGAACCGTGGCCCTTGCGGATGAAGTAGATGTCAGAGCTCCGTGTGAAGGTCAGGACCAGGATGGAGATGCAGTACTGATACTCGACGAATCTTGCTCCCTGCTGGAGTTCGATTTCTATCTGATCGTCGCTCAACCCTTCAATACCGCGAATTTTGGCCATGGTCGCCTTTCCCTCTGAGTGTCTTCGGCTCTCCGGCGATTGGATGAGCGGCCGCAATGCCACCTCGTGGGAGACGTGTTCTGTCCTGATCAAGACGAGGAACGAAATGCCGTCCAGGCATGGCTGCGCCGGCGCACAACGCCGGCAGGGCGGACCGAATGTGCAAACCGCGCGCTACGCCTGAAGCCACCCCTGCAATTCCTCGGCCTTCGGAATCCGTCCAGACAGTTTCAGCACGCCGTCGATGCTGACGGCCGGCGTAGCCAGGACGCCCGCCGCCGCCATGGCCTCATAGTCGCTCACTTTCTGCACGTCGGCCGCGATGCCGAGTTGTTCGACGACGTGTCGCACGACGCGCTCCGTTTCACGACACCGGGCGCAGCCCGGACCGTACACCACGATCTTCATCACGCACTCCCTTAGAAGATGACGTTGAACAGGTACCCGACGAGAAGAATGCCGGTCCCGACGACGCCGACGAACACTGCGATGAGCGTCGGTTTGAGCACCCGGCGGAGGATGATCGTCTCCGGCAGCGACAGCCCGATGACGGCCATCATGAACGCGAGCACGGTGCCGAGGGCCGCGCCCTTGCCGAGCAGGGCCTGCACTACGGGGATGATGCCGGCTGCATTCGAGTACATCGGGATGCCAATGAGCACGGCCACCGGGACGCTCCACCACGCGCTCTTGCCCATGATGGACGCCATGAAGTTCTCCGGAACGTAGCCGTGGATGCCGGCGCCGACCGCGATGCCGGCGAGCACGTAGGGCCAGACCTTGCCGACGATCTCCTTCATCGCCTGCCAGCCCGCCTCGAGGCGATCAGCCCACTCCAGTCGCTCCTCGGCCAGGCCGCCATCACCCGTACGCGTCTTGTAGACCCACTCTTCGACGTGGCGTTCGAGGCGAAGTCGGCCGATGGTCCACCCCGAGATGATGGCGATCAGCAGGCCCGTTGCCGTGTAGAGTCCGGCCACTTTCCAGCCGAAGAGGCCGAAGAGCAGCACCACCGCCACCTCGTTCACCATCGGCGCCGAGATGAGAAACGAGAACGTCACGCCCAGAGGGACGCCGGCGGTGACGAATCCGATGAACAGCGGCACCGCGGAGCACGAGCAGAACGGCGTGACGATGCCGAGCAGAGCCGCGAGGACGTTGCCGACCGACTCGCGCCTGCCCGCGAGGATGCGACGCGTGCGTTCCGGGGTGAAGAACGACCGGATGATGCCGACGCCGAACACGACCAGGACGAGGAGCATCAGCACCTTCGGCGACTCGAACACGAAGAACTCCACCGCCGAGGCGAGGCGCGACCCACGCCCGAGACCGATGAGGGCGTACGTCAGCCAGGCGGCAAACGGCTGCAGGTTCGCGTACACGACAATCCATACGACCACTGCAGCCGCACAGGCGGCCAGGTATCGCGGGAGCCGGCGCGATTCGACCGGACCGGGAACCGATCCAGGTTCCGGCTTCGCTGCCGGGGCCTCCGACACGATCGCTGTCCTCTCTCTCTCCATCCGCACTCCGGAAGTGGTCTCTCTTGCTCGCTCTGGTCCCATGCCTTGGGACCGGCTCAGGGGCACAGCACGATGCCCTGCGCCCACAGGCACTCGCCGCAGACTGGTGCCGGGTTTCCGTAGCAATCCTCGTCGTTGGTCTCGGTCAGCGGGCATCCGCCGCAGTGGAAGCACGGCGGGAAATCAAATACCCGCAGCCGCTCGCGAAACGCACGAAACGACGGACTACGCCAGATCGCGGCGAGCGGCTGCTCGTCGATGTGCCCCACCACGTAGGCCCGTACACTTCTGGCCTGATTGTTGATGTGCTCCGTATGCCCGTGGAGCAGCGACAAGCAGGGGGTCACGCGGCCATCCCACGCCACCGCACACATCCCCTCGAGCGCAAACCGGCACCGATTGCGCCACGCCCCATCGTCGGCATTCAGGGACGGGTAGCTGAGGCCGCGCACCCAGATCGCCGCGGCCAGTGGGCGCGTCGCGTGCTCCAAATCGAACCGGCCGACGACCAGGCGCGGCCGCCACGACGCCCGCTGAAACACCGACGCCCAGCCGGTTCGCTCCCACAAGATCTCACGGGCCATCTCCTCGGTGTGCGGCACAAGATTGCTGATCGAGACGAAGTCCAGCTTGACATCGTCCGCCCAGTCCACGAGGGCCGGCAGGGTCGCGACGTTGCTCCGGGTCGCCACGGCGGCGATGCCGATGCTGAGCGCTCGGCGCGTGTGGCGACGTGCCTCGAGGAGGCGACGGACCGCGCCCAGCGCCCCTTCGAGGTCCGTGCCACGCATCCGGGTGTAGGCGGCTGCGTCTCCACCATCCACCGACACCGTCACCTGCGCGACGCCGAGATCGACGAGTGTGCTCGCCACGCCGGCGTCGAGCAACAGGCCGTTCGTGATCAACTCCACGCGATGCTGCCGCCCGCGTGCCAGGCGCATCATGTCTTGCCACGCCGGATGGACCAGCGGCTCGCCGAAGCCCGAGAAGGCGAGCGTCAGATGATCGGCGCAGACGAAGGGCAGCCCCTCGACGAGGCGCTCGAACCGTGCGAGCGGCATGTGACCGAGCGGTTCCTGCCACCCATGCCGCACGCACATGGAGCAATCGAGGTTGCAGTGGCTGGTGGCCTCGACATGCACCTTGCGCAGCACGTCGGGGACGATGCGGACGCCCTCTGCGGTGGCCTCGACGATGACATCCTGCCCGGGGGCGATGCCGGCTCGGGCGAGCGCCTGGGCGGAGACGACCACCCGACCCAACGCGTCCACAGTCACCGCGCGCTCCGATTCAGAGGGTGATGCGGCCGTGGTCGACGACGGGGTCTGGTCGCGATCTTCGGACATGACGTCACTCGATGGGCACCGTTCGCCGAGGAAGCGTCGAAGAACTGGTGTGGCCGGCGCTTACGGGGCCGCGTAGACCAGATACAGTCCACCGGCCAGGACGAACACCCCACAGACGCGCCGCAGGACGTTGACCCCGCGTTCACTCCGGGACGCGTAGCCAGTCAGCCGCGGACCGCTTGCGCCCGCGAGGGCGAGCACGCCGCAATGGCCGCCGGCATACGCCAACATCAACAGCGTCGCGAACGTCGGCCGCGCCGCCGCCGTCTGCATCGTCATCGCGATGACCGGTCCGAGGAACGCCAGCGTGCAAGGCCCGAGCGCGGTGCCAAAGGCCAACCCGAACAGGAACGCGCCGGCCAGCCCCCGTCGCGTGGTCTCGGGGCGCGGCAAGCCGGCCCAGTGGAACGGCCAGGCGCCCAGCAACTCGAGGCCCACGAGGAACAAGAGCGCCGCGACGAGGTAGTTGGTGACGCCGCCGAGCGCGCCCAGCATGCGTCCCGCCAGCACCGACATCGCGCCAACGCCGGCTACCGTCACGAGGATTCCCACCGCGAAGACCGCCGACAAGCCGGCGGCCCTGCGCGACGAAAGGGAAGAGCTACGTCCCGTATACGCGACGATCAAGGGGACCCCGGCCAGGTGACACGGGCTGAGGAGGATGCTCGCGACACCCCAGAGGAACGCCCCCAACAGACCGAGTGCCGGGTTGCCTTCGAGCATTCGCGTCAGTGCCGTCAAGAGGTCCGTCACGGTCTAGCTCTTCTCCGAAGTCAGGGGAAACCCAAGGCGACGCCATGTCGCCAAGATCTCGTCCTTCGAGAAGAACCCCAGGTGCCGGTACAGCTCTCGCCCAGATGGATCAAAGAAGATCTGGACTGGAATCCCGTAGACGTTGAAGGGTTCGGCCTGCTCGGGGTGCTTCCAGGCGTCGATGAAGTCCACCCGAAGACGACCCGCATACTCCCGGCGGAGGTCCTCCAACACGGGGACCATCGCCTTACAGGGGATGCATTGGTCGGCGCCGACATCGACGAGACGGGGAACGGCGACCGCGACGGAGGCTGGCGCCCCGCTCGTGGGGGACGCGTTCTCGCGTCGCAGCGCGACGGTCACAGCCACGGCAAGTATCAAGGCCCCGACGATGACAAGACGGGAAGCGGTGGACATGATGACGCCTTCAGGCCCGCGAGGCGACGGGCGCCTCATTCTTGAAATACCGCTTCTGGAACGCCAGCGACACGTTAACGAGGGCGATGAGCGCCGGGACCTCGACCAGCGGGCCGATGACCGCCGCGAACGCCGCCCCGGAGTGAATGCCAAAGACCGCGACGGCCACCGCAATCGCCAGCTCGAAGTTGTTGCTCGCCGCCGTGAACGAAAGCGTGGCCGTCTTCGAATAGTCGGCGCCCAGCTTGACGCCCATGTAGAACGACACGAGGAACATCACCACGAAGTAGATCAGCAGCGGGATCGCGATCCGGACGACGTCCATCGGGAGCTGGACGATGTATTCGCCCTTGAGCGAGAACATGACGACGATGGTGAACAGCAGGGCGATCAGCGTGAGCGGGCTGATCCTCGGGACGAACCGCGTCTCGTACCACTGTCGCCCCCGTGCCCGAACCAGCGAGAAGCGGGTGAGGATCCCGGCCAGGAACGGGATGCCGAGGTAGATGAAGACGCTCTTCGCGATCTCCCCAATCGAGACGTTGACCACAACACCCTGCAGGCCGAACCACTCGGGAAGGACCGTGATGAATACCCAGGCATAGACGGAGTAGAACAGCACCTGGAACACCGAGTTGAAGGCGACGAGCCCGGCCGCGTACTCCGTGTCGCCCTTCGCCAATTCGTTCCAGACGATGACCATCGCGATACAGCGGGCGAGGCCGATCATGATCAGCCCGACCATGTACTCGTGATTGGTGACCATCGCCGCGGGCGAGGCGCCCAGCGCTGTCGGCACGACGTGCAAGAACACCACAGCGAGAGCGAACATCAGCACGGGGCCGATGATCCAGTTTTGAACGAGCGAGAGCACGAGAATCTTCGTGTTTCTGAAGACCTCGCCGAGTTCCTCGTAGCGGACTTTGGCCAGGGGCGGATACATCATGACGATGAGGCCGACCGCGATAGGGATGGACGTCGTCCCGACCTGGAACGCGGTGATCAGCCGCACGAGGCCCGGCAGGAAATAGCCGGCGCCCACGCCCACGATCATGGCGAGGAAGATCCAGAGCGTGAGGTACCGATCGAGGAATGACAGGCGAGAGGTTACTCTCTCAGACATATGAAGACTCCCTGCCGCGGCCGGCCGGCGGCCCGCGGGGTGCGGCGTCAGCGGGTGGACCACCCCCGCGCCTCGATCAGTGCGGCGACGCGTGTGCGAATGTCATCGCGAATGGCCCGGACCTCCGCGAGCGGCCGTCCCTTCGGGTCGGGCAGCGCCCAGTCGCCGCGTTCGACGCCGGGCACGTATGGACACTGCTCTCCGCAGCCCATGGTGATCAGCATGTTGACGCGCCCGGCCAGGTCGTCCGTCAGCAGACGCGGCGTGGCCGAGGACAGATCGATGCCGACCTCGCGCATCACCTCTGCGACTTCAGGATGCACCGCCGGGCCCGGCTTCGTTCCCGCGGAGAGCGCCCGCGCCTTCGCGGGATCAGCCAGGGTGTTGAAGAGCGCGGCCGCCATCTGCGATCGGCCGGCGTTGTGGATGCAGGCGAAGAGTACCGTGTCACCGGCCATTTACGCCTCCGGGCGGCTCTCGATCGCGCGTCGGGTGGGGCGCCGGACGGCGCCGAGGCCTTTCGGTTCCTCGTGGCAGTCGCCCCGCTCCCGGAGTCGCGTCAGTTCGGCGATGTCGGCGCTATAGTCGGCCTCACTCGCAAGATGGGCCCGAACGGCAGACAACACGGCGCGACCGAGCCGCGAATCCCAGACGGTCAGCGCGTAGAAGATCCGCATGCCGTCGCGGCGGTCGTGGATGAGCCCAGCGGACTTCAGGAGCGCCAGGTGGCGCGACACGCTGGACTGCGGCTGCTCGAGGATCCGCTGGATGTCGCAGACGCAGAGCGAGCCGCGGGCGAGCAGGTTCACGATCCGCAGCCGGGTGCGGTCGGCCAGGGCGCGGAAGAGCTGAGGTGGTGAGGTCATAACAGCCTGTTCATCTTATATCCGGATATGCGGATAGACTATACGCCTCGCCACCGTGGGGCGTCAACTCGGCGCATCCGCCGAAACGGTAGAGGAGCGCACGAAGGCCGGAGTGAGAGGTGCGGCGGCGGTCCGCTCACGGACAGATCTACGCGCGAGTGGTGGCGTACCGCGGGGGACGTTCGTCACGGTCGGCGCAACACGAGGCCGTCGGCAACGCATCCGGCGAAGGCGCGGTGCCACAGCCCGTTCGCTCCCGGAGACGCGTCCGGTCGCCCTGCGTCGTGGGGAGATGGCCCAGGCAGTGCCGGAGCGAGGCGAGCAGGACGTCCACGACAGGCGCCGCGGGCGCGGCGATGCGATAGTGCACCCACAGGCCCTCCTTCCGTGTCTCGACGAGGCCGGCCCGGCGCAGGTACGCGAGGTGACGGGACACCTTGGGTTGCGGGAGCCCGAGGCTCTCATGAATGTTGCAGACGCAGGTCTCACCAACGGCCAGCAGGCCGAGGATACGCAGGCGCGTGGTATCCGCGAGCGCCTTGAGCGTCCCCTCGAGGTCCTGGACGTCCAGCTCCGTCCGCATGATCGCCTGTCTCATTGTTCGCCCCGTCCCTTCAGCTGCCAACCGCCATCGCCATATTCGCCTTGACAAATATACCACGTCGCCTCTAAGCTCTCTATATCCGCCTATGCGGATACATGGCTTCTCTCGCGGAGGAGCCCACGCAGGAGCTCGCTGTGGATGACCGATTCAGTTCTTCGCCCTGATCCTGGTCGAACTCACATCCTCTTCTTGGGGTTCAGCACGATCGTCGGCCTGGTGCTGCGGCACGTGTCGAATGAGACGCTCCGCCGGTGGCTGTCCAGGAGGGGACTGCTGGGCAACGTGTGCGCTGCGGGCGAGCCCTGCTACATGTCCTGAGGCGGCCGTGTTGCTCGAGCGGCTTCACAGTTGGCTGAAGCGGACTCGTTTTAACCAGGGGAACGCCCCGAGGAAAGAGATGGAGGGCCAGTCGTGACCAACCGTGAGAGTCAGCCCGGGATCGAAACGATCACGCTTCAGATCGAAGGGATGGAGTGTGGCTGCGAAGGGACCCTGGTCGACCGAAAGATGAATGCGCTGGCCGGCGTTCGGAGCCATGAGCTCAACCCGATCACCAACCAGCTCCGCGTGTCCTACGACCCCGGGTCCGTGACGCTCCAGGACATCATCCGGTCGGTCTCAGAGACAGGCATGAGGGCCTCGCTGGTGAAGGGCCAGGGCCGGCGCAGCACCTGGTGGCGGGAGAAGCAGCAGCTCGCCCTCTACGGGTGCGGCCTTCTCGCCCTGATCGCGTTCGCATCGGGGAAGCTGGGAGCGTCACCGCTGGTCGCCAACGGGCTGTACGCGCTCGCCGTCCTCACCGGCGTCTTCTATCCGGCGCGGAAGGCGCTGATCGCTCTTCTCAACCTCACGCCGACAATCCACCTTCTCATGCTGATCGGCTCCGGCGGCGCGATGCTCCTCGGTTTGTGGGGCGAAGCGGCCGTCCTGATCTTCGTCTACTCGCTCGGGGACGTCCTGGAGTCCTACGCGGTGGACAAGGCCCGGGGGGCGATCCGATCGCTCATGGAGTTGATGCCCAGGGACGCGCTCGTCCGCACGGAGAGCGGCGAGGTGGTGCGCCCGATCGAGGAGGTTGCGGTAGGGGATATCGTCGTGGTCCGGCCGGGCGAGCGCATCCCCGTCGATGGGCGCGTCGTCCGGGGCACGTCCTATGTGGACCAGGCGGCCGTCACCGGAGAGCCGATCCCGGTGCGGCGGGACGCTGGCGGCGACGTCTTCGCCGGGACGATCAACCAGAATGGTTCGCTCGAAGTGCGGGTGGGGAAGCCCGCATCCGAAGCGATGCTCTCCCGGATCATCTACTCGGTTGAAGAGGCGCAAGCGAAGAAGACCTCGCTGCAGCGGTTCTCCGATTCCTTCGGCAGGTACTACACGCCAGCCATGTTCGTTCTCGGCGTGCTGGTGGCTACCCTGCCGCCCCTGTTCATGGGCGCCGAGTGGGTGCCGTTCATCTATCGGGGGCTGGTCGTCTTTGTGGTGTCCTGCTCCTGCGGCCTCGCACTCTCGGTGCCCGTGGCCGTCGTGGCCGCCATGGCGAACGCGGCCCGGCACGGAGTCGTCTTCAAGGGCGGCTCCTATCTCGAGGCCGTCGATCGGGTGAAGGTGGTCGCCTTTGACAAGACCGGCACCCTGACCATTGGGCGGCCCGGTGTCACGGACGTCATGGGCTTCGGCGGCGTCGGAGAGCAGGAGGTGCTGGACCTGGCCGGCACAATCGAGTCGCGGTCTGGGCACCCGCTGGCCGCCGCGATCGTGCGGAAGTCCCGGGAGAGAGGGGCGTTCTCTGGTCAGCCGGTGGAGGAGTTCCACGAGACCGCCGGGCTCGGGGTGACGGCCACGGTCGGAGGGCGGTCCTGCATGGTCGGTAGCCCGCGGTGTCATCTGGAGCAGGGCGTCTCGCTCGCAGAGGCCGAAGAGGTCGTCGCGCGGCTCGAGAACGAAGGCAAGACCGTGGTGCTGGTGAGCGGCGGCGGCCGCCTGATCGGCCTCGTGGCCATCGCCGACACCGTGCGGCCAGGAGCGGTCGAGGCCCTGCAGCGGCTGAGCCGGGCCGGGGTCCGGACGGCGATGCTCACCGGGGACAACGAGCGGAGCGCGCGCGCCATTGCGCGAAGCGTGGGTATCGACGAGTACTACGCTCAGCTCTTGCCCACTGACAAGGTCCACGTAATTCGGAGGTTACGGGAGAAACACGGCTCGGTGGCCATGGTCGGCGACGGCATCAACGACGCGCCGGCGATGGCAGTCGCCGACGTGGGCATCGCGATGGGCGCGGCGGGGTCGGACATCGCGATCGAAGCCGGAGACGTCGTCCTGATGTCCGACGACCTTGCGAAGATCGGTTTTGTCCGCGACCTCTCCAGCCGCGCGGTGACCACGATCCGGCAGAATATCGTGGTCTCCCTGATCAACGTCACCTTCATGGTGGTCATGGCGCTGCTTGGCTATCTCGCGCTGGTCACCGGGCTCCTCCTCAACGAAGCAAGCGCCCTGTTCGTGATCGCCAACGCCTTGCGGTTACTGAAGTGGCAGAGCACCAGGACGGCGGTACCGATGGTCGCCGACCAGGCGGCCCCGGCCCGAGCCCAGTCGGGAACGAACGAACACGTCGCTCAGGGGGCCTCGCCCTTCGCGACGAGCGGGGCAGGCTGTGCCTGCGGGTCGCCCATACTCGGGGCGTCGATGCACGGCCACGTCGTCGACCAGGCGAAGATCGAGTGCTGCTGCGCGAGCGAGGAACCGATCCCGAAGACGCCTGATCCGACTCCCGCCATTGCTGAGCCTCAAGGGCTCTGCTGCTCGGGTACTGTGGAGGCGGCCACTGCGGCGGCTGCTCCAGCCCCCATCGTCAACGCGGCCAAGGAAGTGGACAGTCTGGACTCGGTGACGTTCCGGATCGATGGGGCCTGTTCCTGTGAGGGGCACATCGTCGAGAAGCGAGTGAAGGCCATGAAGGGCCTGAAGACCTTCAGTCTGAACCCCATCACCAACCAGATGAAGCTCACCTACGATTCGTCGGCTGTGTCCATTCTGGACATTCAAACGGCGGTGAAGAAAGCAGGAGCAAGCGCGGTACTGGTTGGGGCAAGGGCCGACGTCGATCAGACGCGTTCTCAGCCCGCACCCTGCTGTGGCGGGGGCACGACGCCGATCCGCGGCGGCGCGGCAGTGACTGTGGACGAGCAATAGCGTCTATCTCATGGTTCAGTCCATCACTGCAGAGACCAGCCGCCGTCACCATGTCTGCCTTGACAAATATGGCACGCGGCTTCTATGCTCGTTATATCCGGTTATGCGGATAAGGGGCTTCACTTGCGGAGGCGCGTTTGTCGCGGTCGTCGCTCTCACTGTCATCCTGGCAGGATTCATCTTCAACGCGATGTAAACACGATGTAAACAGGAGATCGGAACATGGCTGAGAACGCGAAGAAAGAGCTGTGGGCGAGGATTTTCGGGACCGAAAAGTCCGGCTGCTGCGGGGTTCGCATTGAGGAAGTGACGGAATCGGCAGCGCAGGCGGCTGAAGGCACCAACGAGGGCGCCGCCGAGAACTCGACCACCCAGGCGTCACACGCTGCACGGAAGAATCCGCAAGCAGGTTCTTGCTGTGGCGGGGCTGCGCCCGCGGCGCGCGGCAAGAACTGCTGTGGCTAAATAGGACGCTGTCCGCGGTTCGTGACGCGTCGCGACCGCGAACGGCTGGCGATTCGTGGTGCTCATCAGGAGACTGGTGTCATGAAAATCGAAGTGTTCGACCCACCGATGTGTTGTTCAACGGGTGTGTGCGGGCCGGCGATCGACCCCGAGTTGGTGCGTTTCGCCGCCGACCTGGAGTGGCTCACCCAGCAGGGCGTGACTGTCGAGCGCTTCAACCTCTCGCAGCAGCCTGCCCCATTTGCCAGCACGCCGCTGGTCAAGGAGGCCCTGGCAAAGGACGGACTGGGCTGCCTGCCGCTGATCGTCGTAGACGGGGTCGCGCGCCACCAGGCGAGCTACCCCACCCGCGAGATGCTGGCCACCTACGCGGGGCTCGACCTGCGTCCCAGCATCTTCACGGCCGCGGTCGGGGAACTCGTCGCGATCGGCGCGGCGATTGCCGCAAACTGCGAAGTCTGCTTCAAGCACCATTACAACGAAGCCCGCAAACTCGGCGTCTCGAACGAGGACATGTGCCTCGCGGTCGAGACCGGCCACGCGGTCAAGAACCGTTCCGACCGTTCGGTTGTGGAGCTGGCCGATCGGTACCTCTCGGTGGAACCGATCCCGACGTCTTCCGGCTGTTGCGGTCCGACCCCGGAGAGCGCGGGAAGCGCGCCGGCCGGCCGGCCGGGCACCTGCTGCGGGTAGAAGCGACCGAGCCACGGTTCCGTCGTCGGACCGGCAGGGGAGTGCATCAATGACAGGGTCTCGAACCCATGTAGTGGAACACGCGACCCGGTATCTCTTCTTCACGGGGAAGGGCGGCGTCGGCAAGACCTCGATCTCGTGCGCGACGGCCATCGTCCTGGCGGATAGGGGCCGTCGCGTCCTGCTGGTCAGCACCGACCCGGCGTCGAACCTGGACGAAGTCCTGTCCGTGCGCCTCGGCTCCTCGCCAGTCGCGGTGCCAGGGGCACCCGGCCTGGCGGCCATGAACCTCGACCCGGAGGTGGCGGCGGCAGAGTATCGAGAGCAGATGGTGGCGCCCTACCGGGGCGTGCTGCCCGAGGCCAGCCTCCGCAGCATCGAGGAGCAGTTGTCCGGGTCGTGTACGATGGAGATCGCGGCCTTCGACGAATTCTCCCGGCTCCTGGCCGATCCCGCGCGGACGGGTGCCTACGACCACGTCATCTTCGACACCGCCCCCACGGGTCACACCCTGCGCCTGCTATCGCTCCCCCACGCCTGGTCCTCGTTCATCGAGACCAACACGACGGGGACGTCATGCCTCGGGCCGGTCGCCGGTCTGTCGGCGCAGCGTGATCTCTACCGGGCGTCCGTCGACTCGCTCGCGGACCCTTCACGGACGACGATGGTGCTCGTGAGCCGTCCTGAGGCGTCGGCGCTGCGCGAGGCGGAACGGTCGAGCGTGGAGTTGCGGGAGCTGGGAGTGTCCAACCAGGTGCTCGTCTTGAATGGACTGTTCGAAGCGGCCAGCGACGATCCGGTAGCCATCGCCTTTGAACGACGCGGACGCGAGGCCCTGGCCGAGATGCCCGCCGGACTCGGCGGGCTGCCTCGAGAGGAGGTCCGCCTCAGCCCGCACGCCCTGCTCGGCGTCGAAGCGTTGAGAACGATGTTCGGCGGCGTGCCAGGCCGTGTCGAGACGACTATCGGGGCGGAGAAGCGTGCCAGCCTGCCGCGGCCGCTGGTGGACCTCGTGGACGAGCTCGAGCGTTCCGGCAAGGGCGTGGTCATGACGATGGGGAAGGGCGGCGTGGGCAAGACCACGGTGGCCGTCGCGATCGCGCTCGAACTCGCTCGACGCGGACACCACGTTCATCTCAGTACCACCGACCCCGCCGCGCACGTGTCGTGGATGATCGACGACCCGCCAGCCGGTCTCGAGGTGGGACGCATCGATCCGGTCGCAGAGACCCAAGGGTACCGCGATGAGGTCATGACGACAGTAGGTGGCCAACTCGATCACCCGGGCCGCGCGCTACTGGCGGAAGACCTCCGATCGCCGTGCACCGAGGAGGTCGCGGTCTTTCGGGCGTTCGCGCGCACCGTGGCCCTCGGGACGGACGGCTTCGTCGTGCTCGACACCGCGCCGACCGGGCACACGATCCTGCTGCTCGACGCCGCCGAAGCGTACCATCGGGAGGTGCTCCGGCAGTCGAGCCGGATGCCGGAGACGGTGCGAGAACTGCTGCCCCGCCTGCGCGACCCCGGCTTCACGCGGATCCTGCTGGTCACCGTTCCGGAAGCGACGCCCGTCCACGAGGCCGAACGGCTGCAACAGGACCTCGCCCGCGCCCAGATCGCACCGTTTGCATGGGTCATCAACCAGGCGCTCGCCCCGGTGGCCACGACCGATCCCGTACTCGTCAGTCGGCAGGCCAACGAGCGCACGTACATCGCGGAGGTTGTCGAACGCCTCGCGACGCGTGTCGCGCTCGTACCATGGGGCGGCACGCCGGAAACGATCTGCGGCCGACAGTGACTCACCGCATTGAGAGGGAGGACCCCATGTCCGAACAACTGTCGAACGCCTCCTCCGCTCATCTTGACGCCGCAACCGCGTGCACGCTTCGTCTTCTGGATCACTTGTTCGGCCACGACGTCAGCCGACAGGTGGGCGTGCGCTTGTGGAACGGCATGCTCTGGCCGTCCGATGCGCCGCGCCCCGCCACGCTGAGTCTCCGTCATGCGGGCGCCTTGCGCGCCGCGTTTCTGCCCGGCACCGAGCTGGCCTTGGCCGAAGCCTACCTGTACGACGACATCGACATCGGCGGCGACAGCGAAGTGCTCTTCGGGTTGGTTGATGCGCTGGCTGCGGCGACAGCGGGCTGGCGCAAGAAACTCGGAATCATCCGTGACCTCAGTCGCTTGCCTGTCGCGGCCGAGCGGCGGCATGGGCAGCGTGGCTCGGCCCGGTTGGTCGGCAGGCGACATTCAATCGAGCGCGACCGACAGGCGGTCACTTACCATTACGACCTCTCCAACGACTTCTACGCCCTGTGGCTGGACCCCCGCATGGTGTACTCGTGCGCCTACTTTCGGGCATCTCAGGATGATCTGGCGGCGGCACAGGAGCACAAACTGGAGTACCTCTGTCGGAAGCTGCGCCTGCGGTCCGGTCAGCGCTTGCTGGACATCGGCTGTGGGTGGGGTGGGCTCGTGCTGTACGCGGCACAGCACCATGGCGTGGACGCGACTGGGATCACGCTGAGCGGGCGGCAAGTGGATGTGGCAAGGCAACGCATCGAGGCGTCCCGTCTCGCGGCGCACTGCCGCGTGGCGCTGTGCGACTATCGGCAGGTCAGCGCGGACGACACAGGCCGCTACGATGCCCTCGTCAGCGTGGGGATGAGTGAACACGTGGGAGCCGAGGCGTTGGGAGACTACTTCGGGCGGGCCTGGCGCCTGCTGAAGCCTGGCGGCGTGTTCCTGAACCACGCCATCGCTAGGCATGCGGGCGATTCGCCGACGCACGGTCCGACCTTCTTCGACAGCTACGTCTTCCCGGATGCAGATCCAACGCCCCTCGACATGACCCTCCAAGCCGCCGAGCGCGCGGGCTTCGAAGTCCGCGACGTGGAGAATCTCCGAGAGCACTACGTGTCCACGCTGCGGCACTGGGTACGTCGTCTCGAGGCGCAGCACGACCGCGCCCTTGCGTTCGTGGACGAGCCGACCTACCGCGTGTGGCGGCTCTTCATGTCGGGCTCGGCGCACGGGTTCGCCACAGGGCGGTTGGCCGTATACCAGACGTTGCTGGTCAAACCCAATGCGGTCGGCCACAGTGGGTTGCCGCTGACACGCGACGACTGGTACACCGCGGCCTGAATGAGCCAATGAGGTCAAGCCGGGGAGGATCGCGTCTTCCTGCGTCCCGGTATGGGTCGGCCGGCCCGAGGGACATCATCATGATCCGCCTCAACGGGTATCTGCACCGGGAACTGCTCGCCGCCATCATCGGCCGATGGCTCGTCAATCGACCCCTGCCGACCGACGCACGGACGCTGAAACAGATCGTCAACTTCAACGGCTACGCCGGATGCGTGATCCTGGACGCGTTCGCCCACACCCTCTTCTCCGCGATTCACGCCGGCCCGATCGCGTCGTCGGCCGTGAGCACGAAGGGGGCGCTCAAGGACGCCCTGATCCAGTCGCCGGCGGGGATCGTGACGCCCTGCGCGGCGGATCTGATCGCCCGCTACCGGCGCAATCCTGACGACTACTTCAGGGAAACACCGTTCAACGGACGTGTCTACCGGGCCGGCGACGACGCCGGGCCGTACCTGGGATCGGCGCGGGTCAAGCGGTTTCACCGCATCGCGGAGAAAACCAGCCGATACCTGATCGACCGCCTCCTCCAGGAAGTCCGAACGCGGGCGGACGCGCTGGCCGACGAGCGCGCCGCCCGTCTGGGCACGTCGAGAGACCGGCTCGACACGCCGATCGACGAACAACGAGCCGAGTTCGTGCGCGCCGAGCGCCGGGTCCTGGAATCGCTTCGCGA
>Ga0209745_1001140_pt1 | contig 15964 bp, 10 predicted proteins | sample BarGraNGADG00312_FD_184495 | JGI IMG/M metagenome (GOLD analysis project Ga0209745, IMG submission 184495) | Arctic peat soil microbial communities from Barrow, Alaska - Barrow Graham LP Ref core NGADG0004-312 (SPAdes) (version 2) | ecosystem: Environmental > Terrestrial > Soil > Wetlands > Peat... | reverse complement strand
CTCAAACAAATGTTACACTTGAACATGTTGAAAAAGCCTGGACCCTGATAAAAGAAACAGCCCGTAGTTTGTCTTTGTAATTGATTACCGCTGCCTTTTTCCGATAGCCATACCATATAAGTCAATACTGAACAATAGTTGGAAGGAAGGTTTTTCACTGAAACTTTTCCATGCAGTCTGAACTCCCCCCGATATCATATACGGAATTCTGAGAACATGAAAATCGGCAAGCAACTCAACTCCGAAAGATTTGAAAGATATTTTATCTGATTTGTTGGAAAGTGGAATGAGTCCATTTGCTGTGTATTCATAAAAGGCATTTCCCGGCCCGGAGGAGTAATCGTAAAACAGACTTGTTCGGATCCTTTTAAGGTAGAGAAGACTGGCAATATTAAAATCAGGATATGCAAGAGGCAAAACATAATCCATTGATAGAAAGTTAATTTCTTTTGGGAATATGTTTTTATAACCTCGGGGAAGAGAAACATTGTTTCCCAATAAGTAATTGTCAGAGATCTGTTTTTCCCTCTCGACCCTTATTTTTATCCCATTGCTGGGAAATAACCCGGGAAAGTAGAATGAGGTCTTTAATGTTGCAGATGTTCCGTAAATATTTTTGTCAAAAGGAGCGAAGGAATAATTCAGATCGATTGTCTGAGCCCATCTGGGGTAGATATCGCGAATAGCCATCCTGTACGAATTTGAAAAAAACAACCTCCCCGACAGAATTGTCTGACCATAATCATAGGTCCCTGTTTCTTTATAAATATAGTTGTTTCTGTAATCTGAACTGAAAGAAGGTTGAAGGTATTCAGAAAACCTGCCGGAGGAGAAAGAGAGCGGCAGGTAAATAGTATTTAAAAATCGAATTCCGGGCTGAATAACCGAAGGAGGTCCTTCATTTGCAATATTATATATTTGTGGATCATTTCCATAATCCATTTGCGATTCAAGAACCGGATACCAGCCCTTCCATATTACTCTTGTATGAATTACATTCTTTTTCTCGGCAGAATATTCATAACCTATTGTGGAGAGTAGTGTACTTAATTGATTTTGAGTCATAATGGATATTCCTGGTCTGATAGCTGTAGGATCCGATTTTATCTGTTCAATATCCGCATAAAAGGGCATCCAGCTATGAAAATTGAAAAGGTGCTGCCACTTCCTGTAAGGTTCCGGAGTATATACTTTATCAGGAATATTATCAGGTGATTGAGGTTTGGTATTTATTCGGTTTATAAGAAAAGAGGATGAACTGATATCGTCAGGGATCGTACTTGGTATCATTGCCAGTGTAGTGTAGGATATATTATTGCCGAGTGATGTATAATCGCTGAAAAACATCTTTCCCCCGTTAAGACAGAGGTCTATTGCTCCAAATCTCGATCTGGTTACTTCTGTAATTTTGCCACTTGGTGTTTTCACGTAAATATTATCAGTACCCGAAAGGGAACTTGTGAAAAAGAGAGAATCATTTCTTAAAAAAGATGACTGAAGATCTTTCCTGTCAGCTTCAATTATTGTTTCCCATATCTTGTTTTCAAGAGTGAACGACATGATTCCTTCACCTGCCTCTGTTAAGAAAATAACAGTAATTTTCTTTCCGTTCTCTGACCATTGCGGATGTTGAAGATAGACATTCCCGGGTACTGGTACAGAGAGTAGAAGTAATCCGGTTTTTGCATCCATTAAGACAAGGTTATTAATGTTGTTAATTGTGTTTTCAATGGCAGATATTATGTTTCCATCTGGTGAAAGGGCAGCTGCCAGATACCTTGATTTATGCGACAGTTTTGTTATAATCTTTGTACTAATATCCATGCTTTTAATTACCGAATAATTCCTGTTTTCCCATCTCGTATCGGATTGTGTTTCAACCCATACAAGCTTGTTTTTTGCATAAGAGATTAAAAATGGATAAACCCCTCCGGGAACATGAATTCTCTTTTCAGTCTTTTCAGAAACGGTTATCAGAACAAATTCCGGGGGCGCAGATAATGAAGTTTTTATTGCAATAATACTGTCTTTACCGGCATAAACCGGGGAACTATAATTTATGTATTTACCTTTCTTTGAGGGATTTAGCGTTTCGTAAAGCAAGGCTTCACTTTTTAATACATCTTTTGTCCAGATAGTTTTAAGAGAATCGAAAGCTTCCTGATAGAGTTTTTTCTTCGACAGGCCGGAAGTTCTGGAAAGGCTTATGTTTACAGGGTTTAGTGTAAAAGGTTGTTTCCCTGTGAAGTCAAGCGCTTTGTTCCAGATCTGTGGATCTTTTTTTGCCAGAGCCCAGGTTACCATCTGATAACCAGACTGATAATTGTCAGGTATATAATCTCTGTACGAGCCGTTGAGAATCTTGTCGTACTTATACAATTTGTTTTTTTCAACTGCTATCGCTTTCAGCTCCTTCTGAAATGAGGGACTTCGTCCTCTCCCTGATTCCGTTAGTGCTGTTTCTGCAAATACAGCATCTCCTTCAAGAAGCCAGATAGGGATCAGAGAAGCGATAACTCCCGTGAACTGTTCACCGAAAAACAATGACATTGCCTTTGAAAACCCTGTGTTTAATGACTCCATCTGAAAAACATGAGCGAGTTCATGAGTAGCAAGTTGAGTTTCTGCGGCTAAAGGAATGGTGTTTTGCTCAGGAGTCGGGTACAATTCCATTCGCTGGGGAGCCCAGGCAACATACCCGTTTGAAAATGTAGTATAATTGTGAATGACAACAGGAATCTTAAACTTTTTTTCAGGGAAAAGTGTAACAAGTTTTGAATAAGCTTCATCCAGCGATTTCGCATAGGTAATTCCTCCGGATCCATATTTCTCCGGATAAATAACTGTGAAGTGGTCGGTTTTAATCTGCAGCCATTTCAGTGAAGAAGGATCCTGTCCTGTATCGTAGTATTGTGCAAAAGTTATCCGGGAAGAAAGTAATAATATTATTAATAAAAGGATTCCGGAATATCTCATTTTAGAAATTATTGCTCAAAAGTAGCAAAAATAGTGGGGATAATTCCTTCCGGGAAAATTTGAACGGGACTTATAGATTTTCGAGCTTAGTTGTACTGCTAAAATCAATTATATTTTGATGAAAAAAAGCATTATTTTCGTCATCTGATTGATTTGGTTATATTCTGTAAAATAAAGAGATAAAGGATGAAGAATTACAGGCTCATTAACAACATATCTGGTTGGGCAGTATTTTTATTAGCTGCTGTAACCTACCTTTCAACTATGGAATCAACTGCAAGTCTTTGGGACTGCGGTGAATTTATAGCTTCTGCATTTAAACTTGAAGTCGGTCACCCTCCGGGGAATCCGGTCTTTATGATTATGACACGCTTTTTTACTCTTTTTGCCGGTGGTGATTTAACAAAAGTTGCAATAATGGTCAATGCAATGTCAGCTCTTGCAAGTGCATTTACTATCCTTCTTCTTTTCTGGACAATTACACATCTGGCAAAAAAAATCATTTTACAGAATGAAAATCAGTATACCTCAGGAAGGATAATTGCGGTTATATCTGCTGGTATCGTAGGCGCAGTGGCATATACCTTCTCTGATTCGTTCTGGTTTTCTGCGGTTGAAGGAGAGGTTTATGCAACATCATCTTTGTTTACAGCGCTTGTTTTCTGGGCAATTTTAAGATGGGAGGACGTTGCTGAAGAAGAATTTGCCGACAGGTGGATAATACTGATAGCTTTTCTGATGGGTCTTTCCATTGGGGTTCATCTACTTAATCTTCTGGCAATCCCGGCAATTGTACTGGTATATTATTTCAAGAAATTCGAGTTCTCATGGAAGGGGTTTCTGATTTCATTTACAACCTCAGTGGTTTTACTGTCTCTGCTGATGTATGGAATAATGCCCGGGGTTGTTACAATTTCGACAAAATTCGATCAGTTCTTTGTAAACACCCTTGGAATGCCTTCCAATAGTGGAATGATATTTCATGTGTTACTATTAGCTGTCCTGTTTGTTTTTGCGGTTAAATTCTCCTTTTCCTCAACAAATATTATTAAAAATGCCTTTTTTGCAATAGTGGCACTTTTCTTAACCGGCATATGGGTGATTTCCGGATCGGCAATTCTTAGTATACTGGCACTTATAGCTATATCAGGAGTTGTCTGGTATATTGCGGGTAAAAGCAGAAAAATACTAAATACATCGCTTACTGCTATAATGGTTATTCTCATTGGGTATTCAGCCAATGCCATTATTGTAATAAGGTCTTCTGCCGACACTCCCCTCAATGAAAACAATCCATCAAATCCATTCAATCTCCTTTATTTTCTCAACCGGGAACAGTACGGCCAGCGACCATTATTTCGAGGTCCATATTACAATGCTCCGGTTATTGATTATACTGAAGGAAAGCCAAAATATACTCTTGAGAATGGAAAGTATATAATTACAGGTCACGATCTTGAGCGTGTTTATGACCCTCGTTTTATTACTCTTTTTCCAAGAATGTGGAGCGATCAGCCAGATCATGTTGAAGCTTACCAGGCCCTGGGAAGGGTCAAAGGAACTCCAATTCAGGTTACTGACCAGAATGGAGAAAAGAAAGTTGTCAAAAAACCGACCTTTAGTGAGAATCTGAGATTTATGTTCACTTACCAGTTTGGCTATATGTATTTCAGATATTTCATGTGGAATTTTTCGGGAAAACAAAATGATACGCAAGGAAATGGTGGTGTTGTAAATGGAAACTGGATTACAGGAATAAATTTCCTTGATACACCAAGAGTGGGAACTTCCGATTTACCACACGACATGAAAAACGACACTTCGAGAAACAAGTATTATCTCCTGCCATTTATCCTGGGTTTGGCCGGAATGTTCTATCAGCTAAACCGCGATAATAGAAATTGGGGTATAATACTGCTTCTGTTTTTTATGACGGGTATTGCTATTGTATTCTATCTGAACCAATACCCTAATCAGCCACGCGAGAGAGATTATGCGTTTGCGGGATCTTTCTACTTTTTTGCCGTATGGATAGGATTGGGTGTTCTTGCTCTGTTTGAAGGGATTTCGAAACTTACCGGGGAAAAAATTGCCGCTCCTTTGGCCGGTCTGTTATGTTTTCTTGCAGTACCTGTTATTATGGGTGCCGAAAACTGGAATGATCATGACAGATCTGGTCGTTACCTGGCCAGAGATGTTGCGTTTAATTACCTGAGTTCCTGCGCACCAGATGCAATCCTGTTTACTAATGGTGATAATGACACTTTCCCCCTTTGGTACGCCCAGGAGGTGGAGGGGAAAGGCACCGACATCCGGGTTTGTAACCTGATGCTTCTTAATACGGATTGGTATATTGACCAGATGAAAAATAAAGCCTATGGGTCTGAGCCCCTCCCCATTACTCTTCCTGTAAAAAAATATTACGATGGGATTAACAATCAGATTTTTATAGTTGAAAAGACAAAAGATCCGGTTGATATCTCAACTGTAATTGATTGGATAAACAGCGATAATAAAGGAACCAAGGTACAGGTTTCGACATCAGAAATCCTGGATATAATACCATCCAGAACCATCAGGATTCCTGTTGATGCTGCAAAAGTTATAGCTTCCGGAACTGTTAAACCGAAAGACGCAGGTAAAATAGTCCCTTATATCGATATTAAGCTAAAAGGAAGTTCAATTTTGAAAAGCCAATTGATAGTGCTCGATATTCTGGCACATAATAATTGGGAACGTCCGATATATTTTGTAACCGGTTATCACAATGATGCCCTTGGCCTCGAGGAATATTTTCAGCTGGAGGGCCTTGCTTACAGATTGGTTCCAATAAAATCAGAGAACAAAAGCTGGCTCGATTATGGCAGAATAAACACAGATATTCTGTATGATAATATGATGAAAAAATTTCTATGGAGAGGGGCTAAAGAAAAAGGAGTGAATATCGATTATAATACTAAACGTACTCTGATAGTTGTTAAAGCACGGCTAAATTATGCCCGGCTTGCAAAAGCTCTTGCTGCAGAAGGGAAGAACGAAAAAGCTCTGGAGGCACTTAATTATTGCATGGAAGAGTTTCCGATTGACAAACTTTCCTATGATCCTTATATGGCCGATATAATTGAATCATATTATTCTGCAGGAGGAAAGGAGAAAGCATTGGAAATGACAAAGGCATTTTGTGATTACTATTATGCACAAATCGATTATTATCTTAAACAAAGCCCCTATGTTTTAAATTCAGCCGAATATGAAATTCAGACAGCAATTCAGTATACATCGAGGATGGGAGGAATTTGTGCAGCTAACGGAAATCCCATACTGGCTGAAGAAATTAATAAGAAGCTGGAAAATTATTATGCAGAATATATGAAGAAGATTCAGTCTGTTGCAAATTAATTCTACTTTGCCAGATTAAAAAAATCAACCTGTTTTTGCCCTTGATCCCTAAAGGGAACAGGTTGATTTTTCAGTTTGCTCCCTTTAGGGTAGGGGCAAACAAACTGAAAAACAAATGTAAGATGCAATCTGTCAAAGTAGAATTAAATAGAAATTTTAATAATAGTCGGGAACCTGAATTTCTGCATAAAGGTATTTTTCAAGAAGGAAAAATATCTTTTCCGGATAAATAGGCTTTAGAACATATTCATTACAGCCTGCTATATAAGCTTCGGTTTTTGCCTGCTCGGAAGAATATGCAGTTATCATGATAACGGGGACTGTTTTTATCTCCTTCCTGAATATTCTTATGCAGTCAATACCATTAATTAGTGGAATAAGAAAATCCATAAAAACGATATCAATGTTACTGCTTCCCAGGGCTAAAAAATCAACAAATTCTTTCCCGGTTTTTAATACTTTAATATCTGCGCCAGAGTTTTTAAGTAGAGTTTCGTAATACTTTATTGAAGGGAGATCATCCTCAACAATAACTATATTTTTTCCTGTAAGATCTAAGTTGTTGATATTCACAGTATAAATTTAGTTTATTTAAGAAATAATAAAAGTACTATAAGAAACAATCTCCTAATCGGCTAATCATCTTAGTTGTTAACATTTTATCAACAAATTTGGACTTAGTAGAAATAGCGATATTTGGTTTACTGGATAAAATTGTGCAATTTCGTGTTGAAATATGCTAAAAATAATGTTATTATACTCTCGTTTTGTCAGATTATTAATTCTTTCATTCGGGTTGATATTCTTAGTTGGTAACACTTACGGTCAGATGGGATTTGATAATCCCACAAGGGCACTATATATATTTGACCTTGCAAAATACATTGACTATGGCCCCGGATTTGCAGACACATCAACTTTTAAAATTGGGATACTGATTGGAGATTATGATCTCGTAAATGAGCTTGGAAATTTGGCAAAAACCCGCACAAAAATTCAGGACAAACCGGTAGTTATAATTGGTTTCAGAAAGATCGAAAGCATCACTCATACTCAGATCCTTTACCTGAACAAGAGTGCAGACTTCAATCTCGATCGCGTTAAAGATAAAATTGCAGGGCATCAGACAATGATTATTTCAGAGGGATATGAGTTCAGGGAGTCTATGATGAATTTTATTGTTGTTGATGGGAAACCACGGTTTGATATTAATGAGGAATTGGTTAAGAAGGAGAAAATGTCTGTTCCAGAAGCACTTCTCTTTATGGCAATTAAAACAAAAGAAGACTGGCAGAATCTCTTTGATGTAGCAAGTAAAGAAATAGAAGTTCAGAAAGAGACCATTAAGCAGCAATTAGAGACAATAGATGTACAAAAACAGGAAATAATAAAGCAGAAGTCATTGCTTGACAGTCTTGATAAACAAATTGCTTCAAAGGAACAAGCGCTGAATGAAAAACAAAAACAATTAAATATTCAGGTAAAACAAATAACCCGGCAACAGGGTGAAATTTCGACACAGAAGAAAACCATTCTTGAGCAGCAGAAAGAAGTGCAGGTTCAAAAAGACACATTGGCTAATCAAAAGCAGAAAATAAATCTTCAGATTGCCCGGATGGATGAACAACTGAAAATGATCTCTGAACAGGAAGGCAAAATTAAGATTCAACTCGCGACTCTCGAAAAACAGAAGATTATTCTCTATTTTATTCTCTTTGTACTTGTACTTGTCAGTTTCCTCGGGTACTATATTTACCGGAGTTATAAAATAAAGAAAGAGGCCAATATTAAACTTGAAGAGAAAAACAGAACAATTTCCCTTCAAAAAGATGAAATTGAAAAACAAAGAGATCTTGCTAACGCGCAAAGAGATCAGATCGCGTACCAGAAAAAGCATATCACCGACAGTATCATGTATGCACTGAGAATACAAACGGCCCTTATCCCGTCTCTTGAACTATTCAGTGACAAGCTCGAACATTTTGTTCTTTATAAACCTCTGGCAATTGTAAGCGGCGACTTTTATTGGGTAAGCAGACAGGGGAACGTGCAGGTAATAATTGCTGCGGATTGTACCGGACATGGTGTTCCGGGAGCCTTTATGAGTATGCTTGGGGTTACAATGCTTAATGAGATTGTAAATGGTAAGCATGTTCTGATGCCGGATCAGATTATAGAAAATCTGCGTCAGGGAATTATAAAGTCATTAAGGCAGGTGGCTGAGGAGGATAGTATAAAAGACGGAATGGATATTGCTGTTTGTGTTATTGATTTTGACAAAAATATTTTATGGTATGCCGGTGCCAACAACCCACTCTATCTGGTGCGGGGAGGAGAACTTATACATTACAGACCCGATAAAATGCCGGTTGCGATCTACTATAAAATGATTCCGTTTACCTTACAGAAAATTGATCTCCAGAAAGGGGATGCATTCTATATTTTCTCCGATGGATTTTCGGATCAGTTTGGTGGTCCCAAACAGAAGAAATTCATGTCAATGCAACTCAAAGAAACACTTGTTGCCATGTCTGATAAACCAATGCTTCAGCAGGGAGTGCGATTAAATGAAATATTTGAGGAGTGGCGTGGAGACAACTCTCAGGTTGATGATGTTACTGTAATAGGTGTAAGATATTAGCGGCACTCAAACTTTGTTGTAACACTACCAACAGTTACATCGTCTTTGGCCTGTCTTGCAATTAAGTCAGCACCACAATACTGTGATTCACTGGCATTTGGAGTTATTACTTGACCGTTCTCATAGGATACATATTTACAGGTTTGGCATTTCCCCAACGAGTCGCACGATGATGCAGCCCATGCAGCAAATATAAAAACTACTCCTAATAATACTTTTCTTTTCATATCTGTAATATTTCTGTCAAAGGTAGAGAATTCTCTTTCTTAATTAAGGCAGGATTTAAAAAAAACGCTTCAAAATGATAAATAATGAAGAGAATAGTGCATCAATTCATAAAATTGTCAGTCATTTGAGCAGGAATGAAAATATTTTTAAATTGCATAAAAAATAGCATCATGGAAGATTCAAAAATGAAAAAACATGTAACCGTGGTCGGAGCGATTCATATTGGCTTTGGCATCCTCGGTCTGATTGCAGCTGTTGTGGTTTTCTTCGCTCTGAGTTTTGCAAAAGGTTTTGTTGAAAACGAAGAGGTGCCTACTATGATACTGAGATTTTTGTCAATTAGTCTTCCATTGCTTATCGGGGTTATGTCTACCCTCGGATTGATTGGAGGAATTGGCCTGCTTTCATTTTTACCGTGGGCCAGATATCTGGTAATCGTTGTAGCAGCTCTTGGCTGTCTGAATATCCCTATCGGGACTCTTAAAGGAGTTTATACGTTATGGGTATTGTTGCAGGATGATACCGTTAAGTTATTCGAAAAACAATAAAACTAAATTTAATGCATCAAAGGGGTTGGAGGCAAAATTCAACCCTTTTTTTATATACAAAGAAGTTAAAATTGACTTATTTTTGTTAAGTGAACAAAATCTAAATGTAATGGCTGACGACAATAAGATAATTTTTACAATGCATCGTTTGGGGAAAACATTCCCCCCTCACAGGCAAGTACTTAAAGATATTTCTCTCTCTTTTTTTTTAGGAGCGAAAATTGGAATAATCGGATTGAACGGATCAGGCAAATCAACCCTTCTTAAGATTATTGCAGGAAAGGAAAAAGAATTCCAGGGAGACGTTACTTTTCTTCCGGGATATTCTGTAGGACATCTGTCGCAGGATCCGCTTCTGGATGAGAATCGCAGCGTAAGAGAGATTGTTGAGGAGGGCGTTAAGGAAACTATGGATATTATTAAGGAATATGAAAAGATAAACAATAGTTTTGGCGAGCCTGAGGTTTACGAGAACCCCGATAAGATGCAGCAGCTTATGGACCGGCAGGCTATTCTTCAGGAGAAGATTGATCATCAGGATGGATGGAATATTGAATATAAACTTGAACGGGCAATGGATGCTCTTCGATGTCCTGATAGTAATGCACGTGTGAATGTTCTTTCCGGTGGAGAACGAAGAAGGGTTGCATTATGTCGGTTACTTCTTCAGCAACCCGATATTTTGCTCCTTGATGAACCTACAAACCACCTTGATGCAGAGTCAGTTCAATGGCTCGAAACAACTCTGAAACAATATAAAGGCACTGTTATTTGTATAACACACGACCGCTATTTTCTCGATAATGTTGCTGGCTGGATTCTGGAACTCGACAGAGGTGAAGGGATCCCCTGGAAAGGGAACTATTCTTCGTGGCTTGAGCAGAAAGCGAAAAGATTTGAAGTAGAGGAGAAGGGAAATGTTAAAAGAAGAAAAATTCTGGAGCGTGAGCTGGAATGGGTGAGGATGTCTCCCAAAGCTCGTCGTGCAAAATCAAAAGCCAGGCTTGGCGCTTATGAAAATCTTCTTAATCAGGATGTTAAGCAAAAAGAGGAAAAACTTGAAATATTTATCCCCAACGGTCCAAGACTGGGCGACAAAGTAATAGAAGCCAGATCAGTTGCAAAATCATTCGATGATAAATTACTTTTTGAAGATCTTGAATTTAGTCTTCCGCCTAATGGAATTGTAGGTGTTATCGGACCTAATGGTGCCGGAAAGACAACACTCTTCAGAATGATAATGGCACAGGAAAATGCGACAAAAGGGACTTTTACAATTGGAGAAACTGTAGCCCTGGGATATGTCGACCAGTCACATGCCGGAATTGATCCGGAAAAAACTGTCTATGAAGTAATTTCGGGGGGACAGAATGATGTGATGGTTGGAAACAGACTCGTAAATGCAAGAGCCTACGTAGCACGTTTTAACTTCACAGGTGCTGACCAGGAAAAGAAGTGTGGTATATTGTCAGGAGGAGAGAGAAACAGGCTTCATCTTGCTCTAACACTCAAATCAGGAGCAAATGTGCTACTTCTTGACGAGCCAACAAACGACATTGATGTAAATACTCTCAGGGCACTTGAAGAGGGGCTTGAAAACTTTGCAGGATGTGCAGTGATAATTTCACACGACAGGTGGTTTCTCGATAGAGTCACGACCCACATGCTTGCTTTTGAAGGCAATTCCAAAGTTGTATGGTTCGAAGGTAATTACTCCGACTATGAAGAAAACTTTAAAAAGAGAGTAGCTGATACAACTCCGGCAAGAATTAAATATAAGAAATTGGTGTAAGTAAGGAGCCGGGACGGAAATAATTGATTAAAATTACATATTTTGAGTAACATACTACATTTTTAAATCCATATCTAAATGAGAAGAAAAACACTATCAACAATTGCTGCAGTTCTGTTTATGCAGATCCTGGCTTTCCAGACAGTCAATGGACAGATTGGAAGCCGATTCCCATCAGAAAGAAAAGTTGTCAAAGATCCGGTTACCGGAACCCAGCTTACTTTCCTTACAAGTAAACCGGCTGGTGATTCTAAGATCTACCAGACACATAATCAATGGACCTCTGATGGGAACTGGGTAATTTTCCGATCGAACAGAGTAAAAGGAGAAGCTATGGCTGTCAATGAAAAAACAGGGGTCATCGTTCAGGTAAGTGAAGGGGGATTTATGGGGATGCTAAATGTCGGCAGAAAATCCATGAAACTTTACTTCATGCGAAATGTTCCAGGTGCACAGGGATCAACAGTCCGTGGAGCCGCAGGCCCAGTTCAGATAATTGAAGTGGATCTCGCAAAGTTGTTTACTGACAGCGAAGCAGGAAAGTTAAAGCCGGCAACCGAATATCAACGCATTTGTGGTACCACACCAGCGGAAATGGGTGCAGGAGGAGATATGGCTCTGGATGCAGATGAAGAGGTAGTTTATTTCAGGCTTGGAAAGGAAGAAGCTTCCAGACACCTTCCGGAGGGGACAAAAATAGCTGCCAACTTTGGTCCGCGTAATATGGGTGCAGGACCTGCAGGAATTGGAAGCATGAATGTCAAAACAGGCGAGACAAAATTTGTTGTTGCTGTGCCATTTCAAATTGGACATATCCAGGTCAATCCATGGGTTCCGGGAGAGATTGTTTTCTGTTGGGAGACAGGAGGCAAGGCACCCCAGCGAACATGGACTGTACTGGCAGATGGTACTGGCTTAAGACCTCTGTATCCAGAGTCAGAATATGAATGGGTTACCCACGAAGCAGTAATTTCAAAAGATGAAGTCGCAATAGCAATTATGGGTCATAGGAAAATTGGAACTACTGTAATTCCCGCTGATCCAAAAAATCCTGTTCAGCCACTTGATTGGGGTCCCTCAGGCACACGTGAAAAACCATCAGGGCTGGGAATAGTAAATCTAAGAACCCGCGAAATGACAATTGTCGGTCAGACCTCAAAAGGCAGTGGTCTCTGGCATGTAAACGGTTCATCCGATGGTCGTTGGGCTGTTGGTGATGATTTTTCAAGAGGAATTTACCTTATTGACAGACACACACATGAAATGATATTACTTTCGACAGGCCATAAGGAGACTGCATCAGATCACCCGCATCCTACATTCAGCGCTGATGGCACAAAGATTGAAATACAGTCTGCAATGTTGGCGGAGGACAACAAAGCAATGAGCATATGCATTATCCCGGTACCTGAAGACTGGCTTAAAAGGAAGTATCAGGATTAATTGAAAACGTTTAAAAGAATCAATATTCATAACCTGTTAGTAAAACATTTAGGGAATCATAAAACCACATATAACCAATACATGAAACTAAGAATTACACTCTTATGTTCTCTACTGATTTTACCACTCTCACTAAATGCAGCGATTCCGGTTGGCCAGGAATTTTCCACAGCCGGTTTTTTCCACGTCAAAAACGCAGGAAGAGAAGTCTTTAATTTTAATGTAGGATGGCGTTTTAACAAAGGTGCAGCCAATAAAGCCGAACAGCCTGGTTTCGATGATTCGAAATGGATCGTTGTAAATACACCTCACGGACTTGAATATCTCCCTGAAGAGGCAAGCGGGGGGATCAATTACCAGGGAGAAGCCTGGTATCGGAAACATTTCAAAGTTCCTGAAAATCTGAAGGGCCAGAAGGTATTTCTCCATTTTGAAGCAATGATGGGGAAAAGTAAAATATGGGTTAATGGTAAATTGATGAAAGAACATTTTGGAGGGTATCTGCCTGTAATCATCGACATTACCAGGGACGCAAAGTTTAACGGAGAGGAAAATGTTGTGGCCGTTTGGGTCGATAACAGCAATGATCCTTCCTATCCTCCGGGGAAACCTCAAACGGAACTAGACTTTACATATTTTGGAGGTATTTACCGCGATGTGTGGTTATACAGCACTAACCCAATACATATAACTGATCCAAACTATACTGATATTGTTGCAGGAGGAGGAGTTTTTGTACATTATGAAAACCTTTCTGATCAAATGGTTGATGTAATTGTATCGACAAATGTTATTAATGAAACAAACAAATCTAAGAAAGTAACGATTTCTTCATCCATACTTGATGCTGACGGGAAAAAAGTTGGTATTTCTGATAAGTCATTGAGTATCCCTGCCAACAGCAATTCATCTGTAACACAGACAATAAATGTTAAGAAGCCTCATTTATGGCATCCCGACGACCCATATCTTCATGTTGTTTTTTCCGAGATAAAAAGTGACAATAAGACCATTGATGGAATTCGCACAAAAATTGGCATCAGAAAAATTGAGTTCAAAGGTGCAGAGGGATTTTTCCTGAATAACAAAGCTTTTGAGGACAAGCTTATGGGTGCCAACAGACACCAGGACTATGCATACATTGGTAATGCCCTGAGTAATTCATTACACTGGCGCGATGCTAAAAAACTACGGAATGCCGGAATGAGAATTATCCGTTCGGCACATTATCCTCAGGATCCAGCGTTCATGGATGCATGTGACGAACTGGGGTTGTTCATTATTGTCCCAACGCCAGGTTGGCAGTTCTGGAATAAAGAACCAATTTTTGAAGAAAGAGTTTATTCCGATATAAAAAATATGGTTCGCCGCGATCGGAATCATCCAAGCGTAATAATGTGGGAACCTATACTGAATGAAACTGATTACCCCGATTATTTTGCGCAGAAAGTTCATAATCTCACACATGCTGAATATCCTTTCCAGGGCTGTTTTACAGCCTGCGACAGAAGTGCGAAAGGCTCGCAGTTCTTTGATATAAGATATGGCGGAAACAACTCAAATGAAGTGACTTTTACTAGGGAATTTGGCGATAATGTTGATGACTGGGCATCTCACAACTCAAACAGCAGAGTTCGCAGTTCCTGGGGAGAGAATCCACAAATAATTCAGACGCTTCATTATTCCGGGTGGCTAAATCGTTTTTATTCACAGCCAAAGCAGGCAATAGGAGGTGCATTATGGCATTCCTTTGACCATAATCGCGGTTATCATCCCGACCCTTTCTATGGAGGTATTATGGATATTTTTCGTCAGCCTAAATACTCATATTATTTATTCCAGAGCATGCATGATCCGAGCCTTAAAGTGCCTAATATTGATAATGGTCCTATGATATATATTGCCAATGAGTTGACTCCATTCTCAGGAAGTGATGTTCTGGTACTTACTAATTGTGAGGAGGTCAGACTTACAGTTTTTGGCAAAGCGTTTGATACAATTAAGGTAAAAGACCTGGGAGCAAGGAATCCTCATCCGCCTGTTACCTTTAAAGAAGTATATACCTGGTCTGCTCTCGCGCGAGCCGGCCGCACTAAAAATCCTGAGCTGGAAAAAATAGTAGCTGAAGGACTCATTGACGGGAAGGTTGTAGCTACAGCAACCAGATACCCGTCGAAAAGGGAGATTAAACTGGTTCTGGAAGCCGATTTTGACGGAACTCCTTTTGTTGCAAATGGCTCTGATATAGTAACTGTTATTGCAAAATTAGTTGATCAGAATGGTAATGTAAAGCGTTTGGGTGAAGAAGAAATTGTTTTTGAGATTTCAGGGGAAGGAAGTATGATTGCAGAAAATGAATCATGGGCCAATCCGAGGAAAATAGAATGGGGCACTGCACCATGTCTTATACAATCAACAGTAAGCGCCGGTAAAATTACAATAAAGGCTCATACACTTTATGAAGGTGAAAATACCGCTTTACCCGCCACCATGACATTTGAAAGTGTACCATCATCTCTACCACTGCTGTTCAGTGAAATTGGGTCAACTCAAACCGCTTCAAAAACGAGAAATAGCATAAGTACTAATGAAGATGTTGAGCTGTTGAATAATAAGATCAGGCAATTACAATTTGAATTGAATCAGATCAAAATTAAAGCAGTTGAGGACCAGCAGACTAAGTTTGAAAATAAAACGCCATAAACTAACTTATGTTTTTAACCAAGGGCTATTTCCAGACAGGAATAGCCCTTTCTGTTTGTGTGAAAGACTAAATTACAAAATAAAGAACAGATCCAGGATTAGAAAAAGAAAGACCCCTTATGTGATTGTACATAAGGGATCTTTAATGTAGCCCCACCAGAACTCCAAAGCCAAATATGTACTTCTAAACCCTTGGAATAACCTGATAATTAGTTATCTTTGTTGGGATACAAT
>Ga0209745_1001139_pt1 | contig 15974 bp, 18 predicted proteins | sample BarGraNGADG00312_FD_184495 | JGI IMG/M metagenome (GOLD analysis project Ga0209745, IMG submission 184495) | Arctic peat soil microbial communities from Barrow, Alaska - Barrow Graham LP Ref core NGADG0004-312 (SPAdes) (version 2) | ecosystem: Environmental > Terrestrial > Soil > Wetlands > Peat... | reverse complement strand
GATAAGCTTTATGGTTATAACTTTTGCTGCAGCGTTTCTCTGGAATGGATTCTCAAATGGTGCATATTTTAATCTGGATGGATTTATAATCGGGCTAAAAATGAATGCACGTGCTATAATCCTTGTCATCGGATTTGCTGCAATAAGTGTTGAACTGAAAAATCCGTTAATAAAATCGGTATTGTATCACAGAGGTTTTGCAAATCTTTATCAGTCACTGAGTCTGGCGTTTTCTGCGTTGCCCTTTTTTCTTTCCAATCTTTCAAAACCGGAAAATAATAAAAAAGGTATCTCACGAATATCAATCAGCAGCATACTGAGTCAGGCTGAAACCTTGTTTCGCATATTTGAAAAAGACCATTTGCTGAAACCCGGAGTAGTGATCATTACAGGAGATATCCATCAGGGCAAAACCACTTTCACTCAAAGAATCATCACGGACCTTCTTGAACAGAAAATCAGGATTGCAGGGTTCCTTTCGATCGGTATAAATGAGAATGGAATACGGACAGGTTTTAATCTCACCGATATAGAATCCTCAAAACAGATTGAATTGTGCTCAGAAAAGAAAGATGAAAAGAGACTTAAATTAGGAAAGTATTATTTTAATCCCGATGCAATTTCATTTGGAAATAAAATTCTCGAATCGAATAATGTCGCTGATAAACAGCTGATTGTAATAGATGAGGTTGGACATCTTGAATTAAATGGTCAGGGCTGGAGCAAAGCAATTGAGAAGATCACAACCAGTTTTAGCATACCCCAGCTTTGGATTGTCAGAAAAACCTTACTACAAAAAATCAGCAGCAGGTGGTATATAGGAAATGTTTATATATTCGATATAGCCGAAAGTAGCATTCAGGAAGTAGAAAACAAGCTAAAAGAAATAATTAAAAATTATCAGGCTAAAAATTCACATCAAAAATAAAGGCCGGTTCATCCCGGCCTTCTGATTTATTCCTTTTTCTTGGTACTAAGGCCAAGTGCCAGCCAGATCGGGCAAAAACTCAAAAGACTTGTTACAACCAATATTGCAGATAAGACCAGAAGAATTATTGCCAGAACTCCTGAAATCACGTGAGTAAAATACAACACAACCACTACGACTGCAATCAGTATCCTGATCACTTTGTCAATTGTACCAACATTCTTTTTCATTCGAATAATTTTAATTTGATAATATCTTATAACTAATTCAATTCCTTTGCAATAGCCATGGCGGCAATAGTTCCGTCTGCTACAGCAGTTGTTATCTGCCTGTATTTTTTGCTTATCACATCACCCACTGCAAAAATATCAGAGATACTTGTCTTCATATTTTCATCTGCCTTAATATAACCCCACTGGTCAAGCTGCAATTTATCTCTGAACAATTCGATATTCGGCTTCATGCCAATAAAGATGAAAACTCCATCACTAACCAGCTTTTTGCGTTCCCCTGTAATTAAGTTTTCAACTTCAGTAATCATTTTATCTCCATCTTTACTGAAAGCTCTTGGTTCACTGTTAAATATCATATTCATTTTGGGATTGGCAAATATCTTATCTTGTGCTTTTTTGTTCGCCGTAAACTTATCGAACTGATGCACAATTGTCACTTTGCTTGCAAAACGGCTGATGAAATCAGATTCTTCAACCGCTGAATTACCTCCTCCGATGACCACAACTTCTTTATTATCGAAAAATTTGGCATCGCATGTTGCACAATATGAAATCCCCTTCCCTTTAAGAGCTTTTTCTCCCGATGCTCCGGTTGTATTTGGTGTTGTTCCGGTAGCAATGACTATTTTTTTTGCTTTAATTGTCTCAAATTCATCAATTACAATCTCCTTCTTTACAAGATCAACTTTTGTAACGTCAACAGCAACCTTGTAAACAGTTCCACACAGTTTGGTCTGTTCGCTCATATTGTGCGAAAGCAGGTAACCTGCCTGTGGTTCAATAAAACCAGGATAATTAGAAACCTCATGAGTTGTTGAAACTTGTCCTCCCGGCAAAGCAATGTCAATAAGCACAGTATTTATTTTAGACTGACATAGATACAACCCGGCAGTTAACCCACCCGGACCTGCACCCAGAACAATTACGTCATATTCCGAAACTGAAGGTTTTATAAGTGCCTTAATTTCTTTCACCCTTTCTGAAGACAGCATAAGATCGAGATTGTGAATGATATCGCTTCTTTTAATGCCGCCGGTCAATCTTTCTCCTGTTTCTTTGCCATTATTAAAAAACAGCAATGTCGGGGATGATTTAACACCCAGTTTTTCTGCCAGTTCCCTGTTTTGCTGGCGATAGATTTTCAGGAACTTTATATCATTCCCATATAGTTTTGAAAGGTCCTCAAATTTCGAAGCTAATGCTTCACAAGGTGGACATTCAGTTGAATAAAAGTCAAGCACAACTTTGCCTGCTTTTAAAACGTCGTTGTTAAATTCAGTTGCAGTAATTTCTTTCATATATTTAATTCTGATAGTCTAATATTTTGTCACTAAAATTGTTTGGAACTTTTCCATTTTCAAAGTATTCCGAAAAACCGAGTTCCAGCAGTTCAGTTATTGGCCGGCAATCTGAAGAGCACTCATTACCGGTCCTGTTTTTCGCAACTGAGCCACAACCACCACCGCATGCCAATTGCAAATTGCAATCCTTACATTCAGGTATTGCAGTTACATCGCGAGATTCCCACTGTTCTATTTTTTCTTTATTTTGTGTAATCACAGGATAGAAACTACCCAGAGATTCATCTTCTTTACCTACTGTTGCAGTACAGGAATAAATTTGTCCTGTATAATCGAAAGCCCACTCAGTTTTACATGCAGGACATGAATCAAATAAAGGATTCGGCAAATTGCCATTTTCAGAAAGGAATTTAGCAATTGAATAAGCTGGCTTGTAGAATTCCAGTATATGAGGATGCAGCTTTGTTAGTTCGTATATTTCTTCAAAAAGTGATATTCTGCCAAAGAGTTTATCCGGAGCAGACTGGCAATGATGCAATTCATAATTTCGTCCTATCTGTGTCTTGAAATATTGACTTTTTGTCCAACCCTTTTCAATGGCAAACCTTGCCAGATCAGGAAGGTTATCTATATTCTCTTTATCAATAACCATTCTCAGGTTAACAGTAATTTTGTTTAGCAAACATGCATCTATTCCACGGACAATTGCATCGAATGTCCCGTTGCCACTCTTCAGAAATCGTCGTTTGTTATGCACAGCCCGGGTACCGTCCAATGTTATTTGTATTTCACGGATACTCCTGTTCCTCAATATATTAATATAACTATCCAGACTATAACCATTTGTAACAAAACTTACTTCCAGTTTTTCATCTGAAGCCTTGTTCAACAAGTATTCAATGGCTGCTTTCTGCTTTGGGCTGTTTAAAAGAGGTTCTCCTCCAAAAACTGTAATGTATTTATCACGGCCTGCAAATTCTTTTTTAATGTAATTGAAAAATGAATCAATCACATCATTACTGAGTTCCAGATTCGGATTATTGTATTGATCCTGGTAGCAATAAGTACATGCAAAGTTGCAGCTGTAATTTGTCACAAAAAAAAGCTGTATCTCATCCTTATTACGGGAATCAAGAAAATCGAGATACCTGTTTCTATAAAGTCTGGTTTCATCTGCCTCTTCAGACATATAACCCTTTGCAGTCAATTCTCCGTAAAAAGCTTCATCTGAAAATGCTTCTCCATTTCTGATTGCTTTCAATTTCTCAGCATCAGGAATTCCAAGAATATCAGCGTTTCCAGTAAGGAGGTTGATAATGAAATAGTTTTCAGAATCCCTGATTTTTGAAAAGATATTATATTTTGAATATTTCATTCGAACTAATCGTGGCAACCAACAATAATCTTAGATGTTTTGGCGCAGCATTGAGCTGGTTTTGCATTTACTTTTCCTTCTTTCTTTTTAATTAAGCTTTTCATAATCGTCATTAATTATCTGGTTAATAATATTTCATTTATTGCTTTGACTATTGTTTCCCTGGGAACCGCACCTAATGTAATCTGAGGTTTTCCTTTTGCCGGAATATATAACAGAGTTGGCAGGCTAGAAATTCCCAGACTTTGAGCAAGTCCTTTTTCCTTATCTGTATTTACTTTATAAACAACAATTTTACCCTCATACTCTTTTGCAATCTCTTCTACAAGTGGCGACAACTGACGGCATGGAGGACACCAGTCTGCATAGAAATCAATAATAGCCGGTTTACTGCCTTCATATTTCCATGCCTTATTCAAATCATAATTGTAGACCATTTTTTTAAAAGTCTCATTTGTAAGTTGTATCACTTCAGCTTTGGCTGGTGGATCTTTAATTTTATTCTCAGGGTTTCCGGCAGTACAATTGCTGAAAACCAAAGAAATAATCAGTATGGTAAAAAAAATAACTTTTTTCATGTTTTATTTATTTAAAATCTTAACTTCTTTTTTAATGATTTTGCATATACCTTAATTTTCGCAATTACCTTTACCTGATGGTTTATCGCCGGCTATAGTCCAGCTGGAAACCATTACTTTTCCCTTCTCATAGGGAGCTGATTCCTCTATAATGCGGATTGAGGAGAAACCTGCCATCTTTAATTGTTCAAGATACTCATCGCGGGTCACAGATCCTGCCCAGCACTCAGCTATGGCAACAGGATCATTCTTATATTCTTCAGGTACAGGATCCGACGAATAAATATCACTTATTACAAACCTTCCGCCGTTTTTAAGAATCCTGAATACTTCATTCCAGACAGCCTGTTTATCAGAAGCATGATTTATAGTGCAATTGGAAATTATAAGATCCGCGATATTATCACTTAATTTAATTTTTTCAAGCGGACTCTGAATGAAATTAACATTTGTAATCCCCAGACGGCTGGCTGTACTGATTGCTTTTTGTATCATCCCATCGGATATGTCAATACCATAGACAAAACCGTCTTTCCCTACATTTTCTGCCAGCCTTAAAACATCAGTTCCCCTACCGCTTCCAAGATCAACACAAACTTCATTCTTTCCGGCTTCAGAATAATTTAAAGCACCACCACATGAAAGACAACAAGTTGATTCTGCAAGGTCGCTGTAACGTTTATTTATTTCTATATAATTCATTTCAAAAACTTTTTGTTTTGGTTTTAATATTTACAATTAATCCTCTATTTATCAGCATCTTGTACAAGGACCACTTGTAATAAGATAACCTGACAACCCACCAAAAATAATTGTGCTGTATGAATGGCTTGTAATGAAACATGAACCGGTTGAACAACCAACAAAATGGTAATATAAGAATCCGGCAAGTCCTCCTGTCAATATCCCAAGAAATGGTCTCCAGAAATTCCATGATCTTAAAAACTCCTTCATGTTTTTTGGTTTTGAGGTAGTTTTACAAGTGTTTTCCATTTACTTATTTATTTATCTATATATTTTTATATTTCGATGCAAAGATAAAAACAAATTTTTATAAATCGCAATAATATCACCTGAATCTTTTTAATATCACTAAATATTCTTATCTTTGCAGTCAATATCAATTGATAATGAGCACTATTTTTAAAAATGAATTAAGTTCTGACCTGCTTGAAAAACTATTTCTAAGCGATGAAAAATGTTTTGAATTCCTGGCGGATCTGAAGTGGGGTGATGGATTTGTATGTCGTAAATGTGGAAATACTAACCATTGCCCGGGTAAAACGCCGTATTCAAGACGGTGTACCAAATGTAAAACAGAAGAATCTGCCACAACAGGAACCATTTTTCATAACTGTAAGTTCCCGGTCAGTAAGGCTTTTTACATAGCTTACAATGTTTGTAAAGCCAAAGAAGATCTGTCAACTTATGAATTTGCACGTCGTTTGTCATTACGGCAGATGACATGCTGGAAGTTTAAAACAAAAATTAAAACTGCTCTCCAAAAAATGGATTCGCTCAGTGAAGGAGAGAAAATGTCAATAAATAAAATACTGACAAGCTGAATTTATCTAAATCACCAGCAACTTGAATCCAAGGATATTTACCAGTTTCTGGCCAGGACAAAAAATCTGATAAGATGAAGGCCATACCCTGGCAAGATACCTGTCCTGGATTTCACGGATCTTGACTATTAATTCATCCATTGCAGGCTGGTTTATATCCAGCTTATAATTATAGCCCAGAGCTTTTATAAGTTGAGTGAGGTCATAAAACTTACCCAGATTCTGAGTCATGCTGTCGAGTTTCTTTTCAAGGGCTTTTACTACAGCGGGATTTAAGGGTCTGAAAATGTAAAGCTGATAAAGGAAATCTTTGGCTCTTTTTCTGAATCTGTGCAGCGTTTCTGGTTTAGGATTATTCCTGCAGGTAAGGTAAATATCTGAAACCCTGGAATATGTGGATTCCAGCTCTTTTATAAGAAGTTGAGGATCTAAAGTACTCATAGTCTGAAATCGAATCCTGTAACCGGTTTTATTTAAAAGATCATCTATTTGTTCCAGCGCCGACTTTATCTCTTCTGAAGGCTCCATGACCGGGTCAGGTTTTTCAAGCATGCCGGAAAGCAGCACATTTTCACGAAGCTGAGAAAAGATTTCCAGATTTTCTTTTCTGAGTTCTTTAAGTGTTTTTCTTTGTACTGAAGTTTCTCTCCACGGGCACATTATTCGTCCAACTTCCCTCAGGGAGAAAATATCCCTGTCAAGATATGTTTTATCAAGCTGGGGTGCTGAAAGTTTCATTACTGCCCTTGATTTCTTCATCAGAACACGAACATCATGGACCGTTTTCTCATCAGGCATACCAGATCGCTTCAGCAAAGTCTGAGATTCTCTGATATATCCTGCAAGAGCCGGCTTTATTTCCTTCAATTTGACGTAATCCAGTTCCATTGAATAAGATTCTAAGTTTGATAAAGTTACAAAAAAATGAAATCCATTAACCACAAAGGATCACAAAGGATCACAAAGTACATCACAAAGGAACACAAAGGAGAAGAGTCAAAATAGACTACTTTTTCAACACTTCAGGGGGCACTACTCCCGAAACATAAATCTTTAAAAACTCTGAGTGACTAAAAAGAACTTTCACAGAGAGACACAGAGAAGACACAGAGAGACACAGAGAAAAACCAAATATTTGTAACAACATATTAACTTCAATCTACTTATAAAGAGTTAAATTTGCTTTAATTAAATTTTAAAAGTTTAAAAATGGGTAATATAACAAGAGGCCAGAGGATAGGTATTCTTACAGCCGGAGGCGACTGTCCGGGTATTAATGCAGCTATCAGAGGGGTAGGTAAAACAGCAATTGTTAAATATGGAATGAAAGTGATTGGCATCAGCGACGGTTTTACCGGTATGATCAATAAGGAATATAATGAGCTTGCCGAATCGGATCTTTCTGGGATATTAACCCTGGGAGGAACAATCCTCGGGACCTCCAGGGAGAAACCGTTTAAGAGCAGCGGGAAAGGGAAAAATGAAATAAGCAAACCTGTACTTATTAAAGAACATTATGAACAAATGGGACTCGATTGCCTTGTTTGCATAGGTGGAAACGGCACCATCAAAACAGCATATCTTTTATCACTCGAAGGACTTAATGTCGTAGGTATACCTAAAACAATTGATAATGACGTGTGGGGCACCGATCTTACATTCGGATTTGACTCCGCCGTAAATATTGCCACTGAAGCCATCGATCGTTTGCACTCAACAGCCAACTCGCATAAACGGATAATGATAATTGAACTGATGGGACACAATGCCGGTTGGATAGCCCTGTATTCAGGTATTGCAGGAGGAGGAGATGTTATCCTTATTCCTGAAATTCAATATGATGAAAACAGGATTGCAGAGTATCTTCTCCGACGTGTCAGTGAAAATAAACAGTATTCAATCGTTGTTGTTGCCGAGGGCATCAAAAATCCCATCAAAGACAGTTGTTCGGCTGCACAGTCTTTAAGCAAAAGAATAAATGAACTAACCGGACTCGAGACAAGAGAAACAGTCCTGGGTTATATCCAGAGAGGAGGCACCCCCTCTCCCATGGACCGTGTACTTGCAACAAGATATGGCACCGCTGCTGCAGACATGATTGCACATCGCGACTTCGGTAAGATGGTTGCGCTAAGAAATACTGAAGTTGTGTCAGTTCCTCTTGCAGATGTTGCAGGCAAATTAAAGCTTGTCGGGCAAAATGATCCGCTGGTTATTCAGGCCCAGAGTATGGGAACGAGTTTCGGCATTTAAAAGTTCAATCCGGAATTAAGCATTACCTACATCCAATAAAAAGGTTAAAATGAAAAAGCTGATTTTCATTCGTCATGGGAGAGCGGAAGATCCGGTTCCCGAGATTTCTGACTTCGAAAGGTCGCTGACTCTGAAGGGGAAAATAATCTCAAGGTTAATGGCCAGAAAATTCATGGAAAAAGAAAAATCTCCGGGAATTATTGTGACCAGCCCTGCCTTCAGAGCTCTGGAGACAGCGTTTATCTTTGCAGATGAATTTGGGATCGATACTGAAAAGGTCATTTTGAACAGCAGCCTGTATTATAAGATGAGCTTCCAGAATCTGCCTGGCATTCTTTCCAATATCAATGAGGATAGTGAAATTGTAACCTTGTTTGGACATAATCCTTCATTTACACAAATAGCAAATACTCTGTGTAAAAAAGGTTGTGAGTTTTTACCAAAAACCGGTATTGTTTGTATCTCATTCAATATCACAACGTGGTCGGAGATCGGTCGTAACATTGGAAAGATAGAGTATTTTCTAAAACCTGAGAAATAACAATGAGCAAGACATATATTCCGAAAGAAATCAGCTGGTTGTCTTTCAATGAACGTGTTTTACAGGAAGCTGAAAACAAAGAGGTCCCCTTGATTGAGAGATTTAAGTTTTTGGGTATCTATTCAAATAACCTCGATGAATACTTCAGGGTAAGGGTAGCAACTTTGAAAAGACTTTCACAATTTGGTGCCAAATCGAAGGCTATTCTCGGTTACAGCACCAAGGCCACCCTGAAAAAGATCCAGGAAATAGTTCTTTCCCAAAACTCCAGGTTTGAAAAGATTTATTCAGGACTTATACAGGAACTGGATAAACATAATATACATATTATCAATGAGAAGCAATTAAGTCAGGAACAAAGTGAATTTGTACAGAAGTATTTTCATAAAGAGGTTCGTACCAGGCTTATGCCCTTTCTTATCGAAAAAGATACCGAATTGCCTAATCTTACTGATGATGCAATTTATCTGGCAATTTACCTTGTCAAGAAAGAGACGCAGAAGAAAAGATTTGCTCTTCTTGAAATCCCGACTCACGTCCTTCCAAGGTTTATAGTTCTTCCGGAAAAAGGAGATGATAAATACTTAATGTTTATTGATGATATAATCAGGTATGGACTGAAGGAGATCTTCTTTATATTTGATTTTGATGAGTTTTCAGCCTACACAATAAAGCTAACCAAAGATGCTGAACTTGAAATAGTTGATGATATTTCAGAAAGTTATATTGACAAGCTTTCACGAAGTCTTCAGCAGCGAAAATGGGGTACCCCTGTCCGATTTATTTACGATAGGAAAATGCCGGATGAGCTTTTAAAAATATTAACAAAAAAACTAAGTTTCGGACCTGATGACGTTATCATTCCGGCCGACAGGTATCATAACTTCAAGGATTTCATGAATTTCCCAAATCTAGGTCGTAAAAAATTCTATTACGAACCCCTGGTTCCGGTACCTCACCGAGATATTCAGGCAGGGAAAAGCATTCTGTCAGCAATTAAGAAAAAGGATATCATGCTTTTCTTCCCGTATCATCCGTTTGATCATTTTATTGATCTTTTGAGAGAAGCATCTATTGATCCGTATGTAACTTCAATCCAGATAACACTTTACAGGTTGGCCAGAAACTCAAGTGTTATCAATGCTTTGCTGAATGCGGTAAGGAATGGTAAGAATGTTACAACTGTAGTGGAACTTCAGGCGCGATTTGATGAGGAAGCTAATATTCTATGGGGTAACAAACTTATGGAAGAGGGAGTAAAAGTGATTTACGGGGTTCCCGGATTAAAAGTTCATTCCAAATTATGCCTGATAACCCGGGTTAAAAATGAAGTTACTCAGCGTTATTCAGCAATTGGTACCGGTAACTTTAATGAGGATACAGCAAGAGTCTATACTGACCATCTTCTTTTAACTACAAATAAGAAGATCACTAATGAAGTCTTTAAAGCATTCAACTTCTTCAATGTCAATTATAAGAAAGATAATTTTTATCATCTGGTTCTATCTCCTTTTTCCCTGCGCAATAAAATCATACTTCTGATAGAGAATGAGATAAAGAATGCCAAGGCTGGGAAAAAAGCTTATATCTATCTAAAATTGAATAACTTAACCGATAATGAGATCATAAATCATCTTTACAAAGCAAGCAAAGCCGGTGTTACAATCAGGTTAATTATACGTGGCATGATCTCGCTTGTACCCGGGCTAAAAGATATAAGCGAAAATATTATGGCGATCGGTATTGTTGACCGTTTTCTTGAGCATACCAGATTTATGATCTTTTGTAACGGTGGTAATGAGGAGTGCTTTATCTCTTCTGCTGATTTGATGACCAGGAATATAGAACACCGGATCGAAGTTACATGCCCTATTTTTGACAAGAGTATTAAAAACGAAATAAGGAAGATATTTGAAATTCAATGGACTGATAATGTTAAGGCCAGAATTTTTGACGAAAACCAGTCAAACAAATTTGTCAAGCCTGGTAAAGATGTCATCCAGTCACAGATTGAAGTCCATAATTATATTAAAAAGGTCAATGAAAAGTGCACTTAAAAATAGTTTTCATAAAATAATCGCTCACAGCTATACACAATAATTACAATAGAATATGAATATATATGTCCTGGTCATCGGAACAGTTTTTATTATCCTGTTTTCCTGGTTTTTATCAATCAAATACAAAAGATATCACGGTATAGCCAGATTCTTTGCATTTGAGAGTGTTTTCATTCTTGTTATATTGAATATTAAAGTTTGGTTTGTGAATCCGTTTTCACCACTTCAGTTAGTCTCATGGATACTTCTGATATTTTCAATTTATGTGGTCATAACAGGTTATCTTTTACTGAAGAGAAAAGGAAAGCCGGATAGCAACTTCGAGAACACGTCACAGCTTGTAAAATCAGGTATTTATGGTTATATAAGGCATCCTCTGTATCTTTCAATATTTCTTCTTGGTACTGGTGTTATGCTAAAGGATCCGGAGCCGGCTCAGCTTATTCTGGGAGTCATTAACTTCATTGCCATCTACGTAACTGCCCGAATTGAAGAAAATGAGATGATTTCAAAATTCGGAGATGAGTACAGAACATATATGAAGGAGACAAAGATGTTTTTTCCATTTATGGTCTGACGGAAATATCACTAAAAATAAAGTCAGGAAACAAAAAACTTTTTACTTAATAGCATCAATATTGTACGGTGTTTTCTGATAGACGAAATAATTGAGCCAGTTTACAAACAGCATATTGGCTTGTGAGCGCCAACGAACTACCGGTGGATTTTTGGGATTGTCATCCAGATAATAGTTTTCAGGCATTTCAATAGGCAGGTTTTTAGCCAGATCCCTTTTATACTCTATATCCAGCGTTTCAGGAGAATACTCCGAATGCCCGGTAAGAAAAAATTCACGACCGTTACGTGATGCCACCATATATACTCCTGATTCTTCAGATTCGGAAAGAATTATCAGTTCGTGTACTTTCAATATATCTTCCCTTCTTATCTCTGTATGTCGACTATGCGGTACATAAAAAACATCATCAAAACCCCTGAGAATCGGATTGGTTGAATCAGCCTTCGTATGTTTAAAAATCCCAAACATTTTTTTATCCAGCGGATATTTCGGAATTCCATAGTACTGATATAGCGCCGCCTGTGCACCCCAGCAAATAAATATTGAAGATGTAACATTACTTTTTGCCCATGATAAAATCTCAGTCAGCTCCTTCCAGTAAATAACTTCTTCAAATGGCATCTGCTCAACCGGTGCCCCGGTAATTATTAAACCATCATACTTATTGTGTATAATCAGCCTGAAATCTTTATAGAAAGCAAGCATATGTTCTTTTGGAGTATTTTTCGAAATATGAGTGCTTAAACTGATAAAATCAAGCTCAACCTGCAAGGGTGAATTAGACAATAACCTTACCAAATCAATTTCAGTAGTGATCTTTATAGGCATCAGATTCAGTACTGCTATTTTAAGCGGACGAATATCCTGACTTGACGCACGTGATTGATCCATTACAAAAATATTCTCTTTCTGAAGGATTTCTATTGCAGGCAGTTTATCCGGAATATTAAGTGGCATAGCTGGTATATTTTAAAATAATCACAAATCTAATATAATGTTCTTTAGCTTTGACATCTCGGTGTCCCTATCTTTTATCTCAGTGCAGAGTTACTATTAACTACTCTCGAGTTGTCCTGCCAATCCAATTCTCATAATTCAATATTATCCCTTAGTAAACAATCTGGTTTTTTGCTTGTTTAGATATTTATACAACAACTTAAAATGATATCGAATGAACAGAAGAGATTTGGTTCAGAAAATTGTATTGGGTGGCGGAGTTATATTATTAGCTCCTTCAGTTCTTGAGAGCTGCTCAAAATCATCAGCAAATAGTCCGGGTGGGAATACAAACCCAACAACAATAACTCTTGATCTTACACAGGCAGGTAATTCGGCTCTGAATACGGATGGCGGATCAATAATTGTCCAGGACATTCTTGTTGCGAATACCGGAAGCAGTAAATATATTGCTTTATCAAGTATTTGTACTCATCAGGGATGTACCGTAGCCTATATCTCAGGAGCGGGAAATATCCAATGCCCATGTCACGGTTCGGTATATGCAACCTCAGGAAGTGTAATAACAGGACCGGCGCCAGCAGCTTTGAAGTCGTATGTGATCAGTAAAACCGGAAATATTCTTACATTGACTCTATAAAAAATAAAGGTTGTTTCCCTTTTATTCTGTGAAACAACCTTTATTAAACTTAAAAACTTTAAACAAGTATTATTTAGAAGAGATCCAGGCAATTACTTTATCAGAAGTTGGTTTGTCCTTTGAATATACCACATCAACCAGCTTACCGTTTTCATCAATCAGATACTTCTGAAAATTCCATTTTACTTCTGAGTCCATAACGCCATTCTCCTTTTTAGAGGTGAGCCATTTGTAAATTGGAGCCATATCATTCCCTTTAACAGATATTTTTTCCATTAACGGGAACGTAACTCCATAATTTTCAGTACAGAATTTTCTTATCTCTACGGCAGTTCCGGGTTCCTGGCTGGCAAAGTTATTAGCAGGAAATCCGATAATTACCAGATTATCATGATACTTTACATAAACCTCTTCAAGATCTTTGTATTGAGGAGTAAATCCGCATTTGGATGCGGTATTAACTATCATCACCTTTTTTCCCTTAAGCGAGGCAAAATCGAAATCACCGCCTTCAAGGGTTTTTACTTTGAAATCATAAAATCCTGAGGTCTGGGAGAAACCCCTCATAGAAAAAAGCATCAGAAAAAATAGTAAGCCAAGTTTATTCGTTTTCATATCTATTAATTTACTTTTACACCTTAAAACAAAAATAAAAGAGATATGTTCAGAAAGACCTGGAAACAGATAAGAATATTTCTAATACTGATCGTCATTTTAATTTGTCTGCCTCATTCGATCCTTCCGCACAGGACTTCAAATGACGAAAAAAATGATTTCGAAAACTACCGGAAGCTTAACGATAGCGAAAAGAGGCTAATAGAATTTAAAGATAACGACGAAGCACTGAAATTAAAGATAGCTCAGCTTGAGGTCATTAACAAAAGCAGGAGAAAAAACAATGCTTCGCCTGTAAGGCTTGATATTCTTGCTTCCAGGGTGGCAAACAAGATGTGCAAAGAAGCTGCTGATAATGATTATATAGGACATTGGAATATGGCAGGTGAAGAACCTTATCTCAGGTATGCGTTTGCTGGCGGGTATGACCATGTTTCTGAAAATGCCTATGGTGAATGGTCATCTGATAACTACAATATATCATCATCAGTTGTCAGTTCAATGATGAATTCAGGGCACACCAAATTCATGTCTGAAAGAGCGCCAAATGATGGACATAAAAAAAACATAATTGATAAATCGCACAATTTTGCTGGTATAGGATTCTACCTGTCAGGAAACCAGTTCAGATACTATGAAGAGTTTATTGACAGATACCTGGCATTTGAGAATATACCTGCTGAAGTCAAAGCAGGTGATCCTTGCAGCATCACAGTAAAGACGAATGGTCAAAGTTATTTATATTATATGATTATCTACCGTGAGAACTGGCCACGGCCTCTTACCCCGGCACAAATCAGAAAAAGAGGAAGTTATCAGGACTTTACAAATGAAGAATATAAGAATATAGTTGCCTGGGATCTATCACGTTACAGGAACGGGACTATTTATAAGATCCCTCTCAGTTTTTCAAAGGAAGGACTATATTACATTCAGATCTACTCAGATAATAAAGAAATAACTAAGCCTGCGTCGCTAAATACAAAAGGGAAGACGCCGGAAAGTGGTATTGTAATTAAAGTGAACAGATAGTATAACTTTACTTTTTTACAATCTGATTAACTGAAGTGATGTCCATAACAACCGGGAACGTCATATTCTGGTCGGGAATTTCAATATTTCCTGTCATTTTGGTAGTAACCGATTCCTTAACCAGATAACCTTCTTTTACAGCAATAAGCGTAATCTTGGTTCCTGTAAAGGGCCCGCTAGTGCGTATCTCCATACCCTGTGATTGTGTAGTCATTTTACGGGTGCCGGAGAGTGTAGCAGATATTTTAGCACAGTCAATTCCATCAACATTTTCTATCCCTTCATATTTAAACTTTGATTCCACAGGCATCCATACAGTATTGTTCGGAGATTTGTTATCAATTGTATCATTTGAGACCCAGGTGTCACCTGGTTTAACTGCACTGGTAGCCAGATATGGAAAATAGCTGAGGAATGACTCACCTAAATTGTTTTCCCCTCCCCCTTCAACAGAATATACAATTTTAGAAGCTTCAGTAACATCAATAGCCTTGCCGGAAGGTGAAATAATCATATTAAATACTTTCCCGTTAACATCAGTAATGGGTCCGCCTGCAACTCCCTGGGGTGATTCGATATTCTGTGCCATAGTGTCGATCTTTATCTCAAGTTTCAGGTTTTCACCCTGTTTCCCGGTAGATTTTACTTCGCATCCCATGTACATTGAAATGTTTACCAGCATTGATTGTCCATTGACATCCATAGTTTGAACTATTTTGGTGTCAGAAAGATATTTAAAGGATTTGCCCTCCGGATAATTATACCCTATTTTATCACCAGCTGAAGGAGGTAGTGTAACAGGCTTTTTTTGTGAATATCCTATAGAATATATGCCTGACAAGATCAGGATAAATCCTGCAAAAGCTAGTTTAATAAAATGTAGATTTTTCATTGTTACATAATTATTTATAAATATTTAAAGGTTTCAAATGATATATTTTGCAAATATCACACTTTTATTTTAAATATTTTGCTGGTAAGCACAATGATAAAATCTATGGATTATGGTGAAGGTCTAATTCTTCTTTTGGTGTTCGGTACATTCTGGCAAAGTAAATTTAATATCACTCCCTTTTATTCAGAGAGATACAGATTGATCTTCCCTGATAACAGTGAATGTTAATTAGAAAGAAAATAATCAAAATGTTGGTGATATATTATGAAATAAGAAAATTTATAATACTTTTGCGACTCTAAGTTTCGGGGTGTAGCGCAGCCCGGTTAGCGCATCTGGTTTGGGACCAGAGGGTCGCAGGTTCGAATCCTGCCACCCCGACAAAAGAAAAAGCCTTTCCGCTAAAGCGGAAGGGCTTTTT